>Ga0256404_1002110_pt1 | contig 45064 bp, 30 predicted proteins | sample RumenRJG_01DNA_FD_185990 | JGI IMG/M metagenome (GOLD analysis project Ga0256404, IMG submission 185990) | Bovine rumen microbial communities from Lethbridge, Alberta, Canada - RJG_01 | ecosystem: Host-associated > Mammals > Digestive system > Stomach > Rumen | place: Canada: Alberta | collected... | reverse complement strand
GGACTCTCTGGCGGTCGCATTTCGATTCTGCCTCCAGCCCGAAGTGGTGAGGATTTCCATGCCGAGGATAACATCATCGCTGGTAACACAGGACTGTATGGTGCCACCTCAGGCGAACTCTATATCAATGGTAAGGTGGGTGAGCGCTTTGGCGTGCGCAACTCAGGTGCCATCGCTGTGATTGAAGGTGCAGGCGACCACTGCTGCGAGTATATGACTGGCGGACGTGTGGTTGTGCTGGGCAAGACAGGTCGTAACTTCGCCGCTGGTATGAGTGGTGGTGTGGCCTACGTCTACGACCCCGACCATACTTTCGACTACTTCTGCAACATGGATATGGTGGAGCTCTCGCTGGTCGAGGACAGCGTATCACGCAAGGAGCTGCTCGAACTCATCCGTCAGCACTACCTGCACACGGGCTCTGCCCTGGCAGGTCGCATGCTCGACGACTGGCAGCGCTACGTTCAGGACTTCATTCAGGTAGTCCCCATCGAGTACAAGCGCGTGCTGCAAGAAGAGCAGAATAAGAAACTGCAGGAGAAGATCGCCAATATCCAGCGCGACTATTAATTTTCAATTCTCAATTTTCAATTGTCATCATGGGAAATCCAAAAGCATTTTTAGAGATACACCGCCAGGAGGCGGGATACCGTCCGATTCACGATAGAATCCACGACTTTGGCGAGGTAGAGCAGACGCTCAGCACTCGCGAACGTAAACTGCAGGCATCGCGCTGTATGGACTGTGGCGTGCCCTTCTGCCATTGGGCATGTCCGCTGGGCAACAAAGCACCAGAGTGGAACGATGCCTTGTATAAAGGCGATTGGGAGTTGGCATATCGCTTACTGAATAGTACTAACCCCTTCCCAGAGTTCACTGGCCGCATCTGTCCCGCCCTCTGCGAGAAGGCCTGTGTACTGAACCGTTTTAACCACGAGCCAACCACCAATCGTGAGGACGAGTGCGCCATCACTGAGATGGCATTCCAGGAGGGTTTCATCCAGCCCAAGACCGACATCCAGCGTAATGGCAAGAAGGTGGCAGTAATCGGTGCTGGTCCAGCCGGACTGGCTGCTGCCAACGACCTGAACCTGATGGGTTACAAGGTAACAGTATTCGAGAAGAACGAGGCTGCCGGCGGCTTGCTCCGCTATGGTATCCCCAACTTCAAACTGAACAAGGCCATCATCGACCGCCGCATCAGCCTGCTGGAGCAGGAGGGCATAGAGTTTAAGTATGGCGCAGCCATAAAACCAGATGACCTATCCGGGCTAGAAAAACTAGCCAGCGATTTCGACTCTGTCGTAATCGCCACTGGAACGCCTACGGCTAGAGACCTCAAGGCCCCTGGACGCGAGCTGAAGGGTGTTCACTTCGCCCTCGAGATGCTGTCTCAGCAGAATCGTGTGCTGGCTGGCATGGAGTTCTCGAAAGATGAGCGCGTAATAGCCAAGGGCAAGGACGTACTTGTGATTGGTGGTGGTGATACAGGTTCTGACTGTATTGGTACTGCCCACCGTCAGGGTTGTAAGAGTGTGACTCAGATTGAGATTATGCCTAAGCCCGTGGAAGGTCCTGAAGACCCACAGAACCCTTGGCCCAACTGGCCTCGCACCCTCAAGACCACCTCGAGCCACGAGGAGGGTTGCACACGCCGTTGGAACATAAACACCTTGGAGTTCATTGGTAAAGACGGTAAGCTTACTGGCGTAAAAGTTCAGGAGATTGACTGGAAACCAAATCCAGAGGGTGGTCGCCCCATCATGGTAGAGAAGGGCAAGCCTGAAATCATCAAGGCCGAGCTGGTTCTCCTCGCTATGGGCTTCCTCAAGCCAGAGCATCCTAAGTACCCAAAGAACGTATTCGTATGTGGCGACTCCGCCAACGGAGCCAGTCTCGTGGTTCGCGCGATGGCCAGCGGCAAGCAGACTGCCCAGAAGGTCAACACATTTCTAAATAAATAGGTTGTATTTCTTCAAAAGATGAGTTTTTGCTCGCAGATGCATGTCGTCTGCGAGTTTTTTCGTACCTACGGGGAACAGAATCTGTGAGTATGAGCCCCAACGTTTCTTTCTTGATGAGTGTTCAGTCAACAATCGGATGGTTGTCTGATATTTTGGTTTCAATCCGTAAGCAAACAACGGCAAATTACTTACAGATTGTTATTTGCCAAGAAAAAGAAGATAAAAAACGTTGCCAAAGCTCTTCTTTTGCTTTCAAAATGTCGTATCTTTGCACCATGATTTTTGCAAACAGAAAGCAAACTAGGTATAAACAATACAAAAGGTAAGATTATGGAAGCATTAAGATTTCAGGTTGTCGGCGAGGCTTTTAAAAAGAAACCCCTCGACGTAAAAGCCCCAAGTGAGAGACCTTACGAGTATTTTGGTAAAAAGGTTTTCAATCGTGAAAAGATGTACAAGTACCTTCCAAAGGATGTGTACGAGAAGATGGTTGACGTTATCGACAATGGCTCACGTCTGGATCGTGCTGTGGCTGATGCAGTAGCCGCTGGTATGAAGCAGTGGGCTGTAGAGAATGGCGTTACTCACTATACTCACTGGTTCCAGCCTCTTACAGAGGGAACAGCCGAGAAGCACGACTCATTTATTGAGCACGACGGCAAGGGTGGTATGGTAGAAGAGTTCACTGGCAAGCTGCTTGTTCAGCAGGAGCCTGATGCTTCTTCATTCCCTTCAGGTGGTATCCGTTCTACCTTCGAGGCTCGTGGTTACTCAGCCTGGGATCCTACATCTCCAGTTTTCATCATCGACGATACCCTGTGTATCCCCACCGTATTTATCAGTTATAGTGGTGAGGCACTCGACTATAAAGCTCCACTGAAGCGCGCTCTGCATGCTGTTAACGTAGCTGCTACCGATGTTTGCCATTACTTTGATCCAGCAGTTAAGAAGGTACAGAGCAACCTTGGATGGGAGCAGGAGTACTTCCTCGTTGACGAGGGTCTGTATGCTGCCCGTCCTGACCTGCTGCTTACTGGTCGCACCCTGATGGGCCACGACAGTGCTAAGAACCAGCAGATGGACGACCACTACTTTGGCGCTATCCCTGAGCGTGTGGCTGCCTTTATGCGCGACCTGGAGATCCAGGCTCTTGAGCTGGGTGTTCCTTGTAAGACTCGCCATAATGAGGTAGCTCCTAACCAGTTCGAGCTGGCTCCTATCTTTGAGGAGACCAATCTGGCTGTCGACCACAACATGATGCTGATGAGCCTGATGAAGAAGGTGGCTCGTAAGCACGGATTCCGCGTGCTGCTGCATGAGAAGCCATTCGCTGGCATCAACGGTTCTGGTAAGCACAACAACTGGTCACTCTCAACTGACAACGGCATCCTGCTGCATGCTCCTGGCAAGACTCCAGAGGCCAACCTGCGCTTTGCTACCTTCATCGTTGAGACACTGATGGGTGTTTACAAGCACAATGGCTTGCTCAAGGCTTCTATCATGAGTGCTACCAACGCTCATCGTCTGGGCGCTAACGAGGCTCCCCCAGCAATCGTTTCTTCATTCCTTGGTAAGCAGGTTAGCGAGTTGCTCGACCACATCGAGACTGCCGATAAGGACTTCCTCGCAATGGCTGGCAAGCAGGGCCTGAAGATGGATATCCCTGAGATTCCTGAGCTCTTGATCGATAATACCGATCGTAACCGTACCTCTCCATTTGCCTTCACAGGTAACCGTTTCGAGTTCCGTGCTGTAGGTTCTGAGGCTAACTGCGCCAGCGCTATGATTGCCCTGAACAGTGCCGTTGCTGAGGCTCTGGTTGACTTCAAGAAGCGTGTAGATGCTAAGATTCCTGAGTTCGAGAAGAAGCTTGCTGGTACTGAGCACAGCGCTAAGTTCCACGCTATCATCGACGTTCTGCGTGAGGATATCAAGACCTGTAAGCCTATCCGCTTTGATGGTAACGGCTACTCTGATGAGTGGGTTGCTGAGGCAGAGAAGCGTGGTCTGGACGTTGAGAAGAGCTGTCCAAAGATCTTCGAGCGTTACCTCGACGAGGCCAGCATCGCAATGTTCGAGAGCCTTGGCGTTATGACCAAGAAGGAACTTGAGGCTCGTAACGAGGTGAAGTGGGAGACCTATACTAAGAAGATTCAGATTGAGGCTCGCGTACTGGGCGACCTCTCAATGAACCATATCATCCCTGTGGCTACCCATTATCAGAGCGAGTTGCTGAAGAACGTTGGCAACATGGCTGTTGTCTTCCCGATTGAGACTGCCGACAAGCTTTCTGCACGTAACAAGAAGATCATTGAGGAAATTGCTGAGCGCACCTTCGCCATCGAGAAGGGTGTTGAGGAACTCGTCGAGGCTCGTAAGAAGGCCAACAAGATTGAGAACGAGCATGACAAGGCTATCGCCTACCATGACGAGGTAGAGCCGAAACTCGACACCATCCGTTATGAAATTGACAAGCTGGAGCTCATCGTCGACGATGCCCTTTGGCCACTACCGAAATATCGTGAGCTGCTATTCATCAGATAAAAATGTTTGAAAGTTTGCGTGGGGGACTCGATGCTGTGATAGCTTCGAGTCCCTATTTTTATGCGTTCTTTTTCTTACGCTCTTCCAGATATCCCCAAAGGGTAAGCTCCTTGTCGGCCAGAGGGGTTTTGAATAAATAGCTGGCCGCGTAGCCCACGATAAGGACGATGAGGTGGCTGTAGACACCCAACATATATTTATGGTGAGAAAAATTCCAGTTACCCAGGTCGAGCAACGTCTGCTTCACGCCGTCGCCGTCGATGTCTACCTTTGTAGAGGTCAGCACGGCATAGGCGGTATACAGTACAGCGGCGGCAATGCCGATATACAGTCCCTGCTTGTTGGCACGACGACTGAACAGGCCCAGCACGAAGATGCCCACAATTCCTGCTGAGAAAATGGCATAGAGCGAGAACAGCGCACCCAGTACGCCCTCGCCGCCCCAGAAGATATACAGACAAGCCACACCTATTGCTCCTATGCCGGCAGCGACGACCATCCATCTGCCGAAGCGAAGCTGTTGCTGGTCGGTGGCATCCTTCCGGAAGCGCTTATAATAGTCTTGTACGGCAATGGCCGACAGACAGTTCAGGTCTGAGTCGAGCGACGAGATAGCTGCTGCGGCCAAGGCGGCTATGATGAGGCCGCGGATGCCTACGGGCAACTCGTGGGCAATGAAGTAGGGGAATACCTCATCGGCCTTGATGCCTTCAGGCAATAGTGGAGCGCCCTGAGCGTGATAGTAGGCGAAGAGTGCCGTGCCGATGAACATAAACAGTGCCCAGATGGGTACGGACATCAGCACGCCGATGTAGGCGGCCTTCTTGGCTTCATGGTCGTTCTTGGCGGCCAGGTAACGCTGTACGATGGTCTGGTCGGTGCCGTACTTCTGCAAGGCATAGAAGATGCCGTTGAGCACCATCACGATGAAGGTCAGCTGCGTGAGATCCCAGTCGTACGGGCCAAAGTTGATCTTGTGGTATTCCGAGGCAATGCGAAAGGTCTCGGTAGGTCCACCTTCAATACCGAACATCAGGATACCGATGCAGATAATGCCGCCACCAATGAGCAGGAATCCCTGTGCTACATCCATCCATACGATGGCCTCCATGCCGCCAAACAGCGTCAGGATGATGATGGTGATGCCCAACACCAGGACAATGCTGTAGATGTTGATGTCGAGGAACGTCGCCAGTGCCATCGAGACAAGAAAGAACACCGTGCCTGCCTTCGAAAAGTGGCCCAGCGTAAAGGCCAGCGACGAATACAGGCGGGCAAAGAGCCCGAAGCGCCGCTCGAAGTATTCATAGGTCGACAGGCGGATGACCTTGCGGAACAGCGGCACGATGATGCCGACCAGTGCCAGCAGCACGATGGGCACCATCAGACCTTGCACCAGAAGTATCCAGTTGTCGGCGTATGCCGCGCCAGGGTAGGCGAGGAATGTCACACTTGATATCAGGGTGGCGAAGATGGAGATGCCTACTGCCCAGGCGGGAATCTTGCCACCGCCGGCAAAATACTGCGACGTGTCTTTCTGCTTATGGGCAAACCAGACACCTGTGCCAATGGCCGCCAGAATCGACAGCAGCACGATGATGTAGTCGATGATGTGCATAGCGTTGTAACGTTATTACGATATTACGACAGGGCTGTGGTCTTGGCGGCTATCGCCTGCTCTTCGTCAGCGGAAAGGCGAGTCAGCGGCATAAGCATCCAGGGCTCGCAGAGATCTTTGGTCTGCATCATCACCTTCAAGGCGGTCAGACTCTGTCCGAGTGTGCGGTCTTTCTGGTAGATCTTGGCAATCTCATTGGTCTCGTCCTGCAAGCGGTTGGCAGTAGCCATATCACCAGCTACGGCAGCGTCGAAGAGCTGTTGGAACATCTCCGGCACATAGTTGCCTGTCGAGGGAACGATACCGTTGCCGCCCAGTTCCAGCGAGTGAGTGCTCTGTGCTGCCCAGCCACAGAAGTAGGCGAAGTCGTCACGCCCCTTGGCAATCTCGACACACTGCGCCATACGCTTCAGGTCGCGCTCAGAGTCCTTCAGGCCTACGATGTTGGGGTGGTCGGCCAGTCGGCGGATAATGTCCACGGGGATCGACATGTGGGTGGTGGCTAGGATGTTGTAGAGCATCAGCGGTCCCGTGATACAGTCGGCCAGCGTCTTGTAGTAGTCGTACATCTGCTCTGCCGTCAGCGCATAGTAGGAGGGCAGCGTGGCAACAATCACGTCGGCACCCAAGGCGGTATAGATCTCTGCCTGGCGTACTTGTTCTGCAAAGCAGTTGCCTGTCAGTCCGGCATAGATCAATTGAGAAGTGAGAGGTGAGGTGTGAGAGGTGAGAAAGTTGTCGCGAGCCTGCACGGCTGTCTCGACCAACAACTGTCCGTCGGCATGGGAAACACTGTTACCCTCACCCGTTGTACCCATCAACAGAGGTGATACGCCGCTGGTGGCAAAGAATTCTATAATACGATTGACGGCTTCTACGTCTATCTGTCCGTCCTGAGTGACGGGAGTGACCATTGGCACTACCACGCCATAATACTTGCTATTGTTCATAACTTGCGGTATAACATATAATGTATTAAAAAGACGCACGAGATTTTGAAACGTCATCACTTCGCATGGTTTCATCGGTAGAAATATAGATTAACTATTTTTTGCAAATTTTTCTGCCTAAAACATATCGTAGTTTTGGCATTTTTTACTACCTTTGCAAGCGCTAAGAGTTTCCCAAAACGGGAAACTTTTTGCGGAAAGGAAATCAAAAAGTTGTCCAAAATGGAAAACTTTTCGGTGAGCAAAAGAAACGTTAACCGTTGAAAGATAGACAGTAACTAAAATAAGATAATAGAGAAAAATAAAATGGAAATTAAAAATTTTACCATTACAAAACGTGACGGTTCTAAAGACCAGTTCTCGTTGGACAAGATTATGAACGCCATTGTCAAGGCGTTCGAGAGTGTGAATGAACCTGCTGACCTAGGCACCATCTCCAAGATCCTCAGTCATCTGGACATGAAGGATGACATCAAAGTCGAGGATATCCAGAACCAGGTCGAGGAAGCCTTGATGCGTGAAGGCTTCTACAAGGTGGCCAAATCGTTCATGCTTTATCGTCAGGCTCACACCGAAGATCGTGAGACGTTGCAGAAGTTGCAGTTCCTGACCGATTATATGGAGTCGGCCAACGCTGCCACCAGCTCTAAGTTTGACGCTAACGCCAATGTGGAACATAAGAACATCGCCACGCTGATTGGTGAGTTACCCAAGTCGAACTTCATCCGCCTGAACCGCCGTCTGCTGACCGAGCGCATCAAGAAGATGTACGGCAAAGAGTTGGCCGACGAGTACATCGACAAGCTGACCCACCACTTTATCTATAAGAATGACGAGACCTCGCTGGCTAACTACTGCGCCTCTATCACCATGTACCCCTGGCTCATTGGCGGTACGACGGCCATTGGCGGGAACTCGACGGCTCCCACCAACCTGAAGTCGTTTGCAGGTGGCTTCATCAACATGGTGTTCATGGTTAGCTCGATGCTGGCAGGAGCCTGCGCTACGCCTGAGTTCCTGATGTACATGAACTACTTCATCGGCAAGGAGTACGGTCAGGACTATTGGAAGCATCCTGAGCAGCAGGCTGACATGTCGCTGAAGAAGCGCACCATCGACAAGGTCATCACCGACTATTTCGAGCAGATTGTCTATTCGCTGAACCAGCCGACAGGTGCCCGTAACTATCAGGCCGTGTTCTGGAATGTCGCCTACTATGACAAGTATTATTTCCAGAGCATCTTTGGTGAGTTCTACTTCCCCGATGGCTCTCAGCCCGACTGGGACGGACTCTCTTGGTTGCAGAAGCGCTTCATGAAGTGGTTCAACCAGGAGCGCACGAAGACCCTGCTGACCTTCCCCGTAGAGACGATGGCTCTACTGGTCGACGAGAATGGCGAGCCCAAGGATAAGGAGTGGGGCGACTTCACGGCCGAGATGTATGCTGAGGGGCACTCGTTCTTTACCTATATGAGCGACAATGCCGACTCGCTCAGCTCTTGCTGCCGTCTGCGCAACGAGATTACCGACAATGGCTTTAGCTATACGCTGGGTGCCGGTGGTGTGTCGACAGGTTCGAAGTCGGTGCTCACCATCAACCTGAACCGTTGCGTCCAGTACGCCGTCAACCATAAGTTGGACTATCTGGAGTATCTGGGCAGCGTGATCGATCTCTGCCACAAGGTACAGCTCGCCTATAACGAGAATCTGAAGGAACTGCAGGAGCATGGCATGCTGCCCTTGTTCGATGCTGGCTACATCAACATCGGTCGCCAGTACCTGACCATCGGCATCAACGGTTTGGTGGAGGCTGCTGAATTCATGGGCCTGAAGATTACGCCTAACGACGACTACAAGAAGTTCGTACAGGGCATTCTCGGACTGATCGAGAAGTACAACAAGCAGTACCGCACGAAGGACGTGATGTTCAACTGCGAGATGATTCCTGCCGAGAACGTCGGCGTGAAGCATGCCAAGTGGGACCGTGAGGACGGCTACTTTGTTCCTCGCGACTGCTACAACAGCTATTTCTATGTTGTCGAGGACGACTCGCTCAGCGTTATCGACAAGTTCAAACTGCACGGCGCTCCCTATATCGAGCACCTGACTGGTGGCTCCGCCCTGCACATGAACCTCGACGAGCACCTATCGAAGGAGCAGTACCTGCATCTGCTGAAGGTCGCTGCCAAGGAGGGCTGCAACTACTTCACGTTCAACATCCCCAACACCGTATGCAACGACTGCGGACACATCGACAAGCGCTATCTGAAGGAGTGCCCCCACTGCCACTCAAAGAATGTGGACTACATGACGCGTATCATTGGTTATCTGAAGCGTGTCTCGAACTTCTCGCAGGCCCGCCAGGAAGAAGCCTCACGTCGTTACTATGCACATGCGGAGGCTTAAGCCATGCTGAAATACGTTAATACAGGAGTTGTTTTTCAGGAGATACCCGACGAAGTGACATTGGCAATCAATATTTCTAATTGCCCGTGTCACTGCCCGGGTTGTCACAGCCATTATCTGTGGGATGACATCGGTATGCCGCTGGATACGAATGCTATCGACGATTTCGTGTCGCAGTACGGCACCGACATCACCTGCATATCCTTTATGGGCGGTGATGCAGATCCCGTAGGCGTCAACCAGCTGGCACAGTACATCCACGAGTACCACCCCCAGTTTCATGTGGCGTGGTACAGTGGACGCATCCGTGTGCCGTCAGTGGTCAACAAGCACGACTTCGACTATATCAAGATTGGCCCCTACATCAAGCATCTGGGCCCGTTGAAGTCGTCAACGACCAACCAGCGCATGTATCGGCAGAAGGCCGACGGCGCATTCGAAGATATCACCTACCGCTTCTGGCGTCAGAGTAATATCGCGATATAAAGGCGCAAGATACCCAGGAATTAAACCTCGATGAAACAATAAAGCACTGCCGTGGCAGTGCTTTATATATATAAGGGGAACCTTGATTACTTTGAAAAAGCTTTTTCTTATTTCTTCAGCCAAGTTTCTATGCGCTGCAGGGCCTCGTCGGTCTGCTCGTGACTGCCAAAGGCGGTGAAGCGGACGTAGCCTTCGCCCGAAGGACCGAAGCCTACGCCAGGCGTGCAGACTACGTGGGCACCATAGAGCATCTCCTCGAAGAACTGCCACGAACCGCTGTTTTCAGGGGTCTTTGCCCAGATGTAGGGGGCATTCTCGCCACCATAGCACTCAAATCCTAAGCCGCGCAGCGTGTTGAGCATTTTCTTGGCATTCTGCATATAGTAGTTAATCGTTTCCTTAATCTGCACCTTTCCCTCTGGGGTATAGATAGCTTCGGCTGCACGCTGGGAGATATAGCTGGTGCCATTGAACTTGGTGCACTGGCGACGATTCCACAAAGGATTCAATGGAATGCGCTCGCCAGTGAGCGTGGCGGCAGTGACCTCTTTTGGAACGATGGTGTAGCCACAACGCACACCTGTAAAGCCAGCGGTCTTGGAGTAGGAATGGAACTCGATGGCACACTTACGAGCACCACGTATCTCGTAGATGGAGTGAGGAATTTTTTCGTCTTGGATGTAAGCCTGATAGGCGGCATCGTAGAAGATGAGGGTGTCGTTCTTCAAGGCATAGTTCACCCACTTGCGCAACTCCTCTTTAGTAATAACCGTACCTGTAGGGTTGTTAGGATAGCACAGGTAGATGACGTCGACGCGACGATCGGGAATCTTCGGCACAAAGCCGTTTTCGGCATTACACGGCATATACATGACGTTCGACCAGCGGCCGTCGTCGCCCTTCCAGCCAGCACGACCAATCATCACGTTAGAATCGATGTAAACAGGATAGATAGGATCGGTAACACCAATGGAGTTATCCCAGCGCACCAACTCTTGGATATTGCCTGTATCACTCTTGGCACCATCGTTGATAAAGACCTCGTCGCGGTCGAGATGGATGCCGCGGGTCAGAAAATCGTTCTTGAGGATGGCATCACGCAGGAAATCATAGCCCTGCTCAGGACCATAGCCGCGAAAGCCCTGACAGGTAGCCATCTCGTCGGCTGCCTTGTGGATAGCCTTAATAACGGCAGGTGCCAAGGGTTGTGTCACATCGCCTATACCCAGCGATATGACGTCACACTTAGGATGCGTAGCCTTAAAGGCATTGACCTTTTTGGCGATATCAGCGAACAGGTAGTTGTTCGGCAACTTCAAGAAATGATCGTTTACTAATGCCATATTTTATTTTCTTTTATATTTCTATTTCACCATCGAAGACAAACGCGGCGGGGCCGGTCATATAGACATGATTGTCGGACTCGCGCCACTCAATGTCGAGCGTGCCGCCATCCATCACGATGGTGGAGTGTCGGCCAGCACGACCGGTCAGACAAGCAGCCACAGCCGTAGCACAGGCACCTGTTCCACAGGCCTGAGTGATGCCACTGCCGCGCTCCCACACCCTGGTACGGATGGTACCATCGGCCTCTACACGTGCCAGTTCGATGTTACAACGTTGGGGAAAGGCGAGATGATGCTCCAACATGGGGCCCATCTCGCCTACCTGGTCAATAAAATCTGTAAAAATCACGAAGTGAGGATTTCCCATAGACACGAAGGTGCCCATACCAAGGCCTCGCGACGGAATGTACTGCTCGGCATTTTCGAACTGGGGCTCAAGCATATCGACGGTAACCCGCTCGACGACATTGTCGGTTACATGAAGTTCGAGCACTTTAATGCCAGAAAGCGTGAGCAGACGAATGCTTGTCTTGGTAGTAAGTCCCCGTTCGTAGAGGTATTTACCAATACATCTGGATGCGTTTCCACACATCATCGCCTCTGAGCCGTCGGCATTGAAAATACGCATGGAGAAGTCGGCCTCTGGCACCGGCGATGCTCCAATGAGCACCAGCCCGTCGCTACCAATGCCTTTATGGCGGTCGCTCCAAGCAATGGCTGCCTGCTCTGGATTGGCCACATAATATAATAAGGTATTGACGTAAATATAGTCGTTGCCCGCTCCATGCATCTTGGTGAACAGAATCTTCTCTTTCATGCTGCAAAGATACAGCGATTGGGCAGAAAAAACAAGAAACACTTAGCAAAATCGCCTTCATATTCGACAAAAGTAACAGATTGTAAGAAAACGGTGTTAAAATCTTTTAAATTATAAGCAAATAAAACAAAGTAATAGCAAAAGGGTAAGAAAACACGAATTTAAAAACCAAAAGGAAGTGCATTTGCATTATTTTGCTATCAAAATGTCGTAACTTTGCACCAAACAAATGACAAAGTGTCACAATTTCATTGTTTAATTAAATAGTTTTTAAGGTATGAAAAAGATTGAAGCAATTATCCGCAAGACGAAGTTCGAGGAGGTGAAAGCTGCTTTGCTATCATCCGACATTGACTGGTTTGAGTACCACGACGTGCACGGCATCGGCCAGAGCCGTCAGGAGCGCATATATCGTGGTGTCCAGTACAGTACCGATGTCATTGAGCGCGTAGCCATCACCATCGTCTGTCGCGACATCTTCCTCGATCCGACGGTAAAGGTAATACTGGAGGTAGCCCACACGGGCGAGGTCGGTGACGGCCGCATCTTCGTGAGCGACGTGATAGACACTTGGTCGATTCGTACGGGTGAAAACGGTGATACGGTACTAAGAGACAAGAAGTAGTTAAGAGTTAAGAATTAAGAGTAAAAAACTAAATTTTCAGGATTATGAACGAAATTGGATTATCACTCGATACTGTATGGATGCTATTGGCAGCCATGTTGGTTTTCTGGATGCAACCGGGCTTTGCGCTATGTGAAGCAGGTTTTACGCGTAGTAAAAACACGGCGAACATCCTGATGAAGAACTTTGTCGACTTCATGTTCGGCTCGTTGCTGTTCTTCTTCCTTGGCTTCGGCTTTATGTTCGGAAGCGATGTGCTGGGAGGCTTTATCGGTATGCCCAATTGGGGCGGCCTGAGTTTCTATAAGGGCGATCTGCCGACGGAAGGCTTCTTGATTTTCGAGACTGTGTTCTGTGCCACCAGTGCTACTATCGTCTCTGGTGCTATGGCCGAGCGCACCAAGTTCTCGATGTACCTTATTTATAGTGCTGTTATCTCGCTGTTCATCTATCCCATCGAAGGTCACTGGACATGGGGTGGCGGCTGGCTCTGCAACGATGCTGCCGACAGCTTTATGATGACTACCTTTGGCGATGTCTTCCACGATTTTGCAGGCTCTGCCATCGTACACAGCGTAGGTGGTGTGCTGGCACTGATTGGTGCTCTGGCACTGGGTCCCCGTATCGGCAAGTACAGCGCTGACAAGAAGAGCAATGCTATTCCCGGTCATAACCTTATGATTGCTTCTCTCGGTGTATTCATCCTCTGGCTGGGATGGTTTGGTTTCAACCCCGGATCACAGCTGGCCGCCACTGGTGAGGTCAACCGCATTGCGATTTCTCACGTATTCCTGACCACCAACCTTGCAGCTGCTGCCGGTGGTGTGGCTACGATGTTCCTCACATGGGCCAAATATGGCAAACCATCGCTTTCACTGACGCTCAACGGCGTATTGGCAGGTTTGGTAGGTATCACAGCAGGTTGTGACCTCGTATCGCCTGCAGGTGCTGTGATTATCGGTCTTGTCTGTGGCATCGTGCTGGTTTTTGCCATCGAGTTTATCGATCACAAGCTACATATCGACGACCCTGTGGGCGCTTCTTCAGTACATGGTGTCTGCGGTATTCTGGGTACACTGATGACTGGTCTGCTATCTACGTCTAACGGTGCTTTTTATGGTCACGGATGGGGATTCTTCGGTGCTGAGTGCTTCGGCATCCTGGTCATCGACCTCTGGGCTGTTGCCTGTGGTTTCGCTCTGTTCTATGGCATCAAGAAACTGCATGGCCTGCGCGTTGACAAACGAATAGAAGAGGAAGGTCTCGACGTTTATGAACACGGAGAGATGTGCTATAACTGAATTAAGAATTAAGAGTTACGAATTAAGAATTAAAAATTATGAAAAAGATTGTGTTAATGGCGATAATGATCGCTACAGGAATGAGTGCTATGGCACAGGATGAGATTGAAACAACGGTAAGTGGAGATATCGTAAGTAGTTATGTCTGGCGTGGCCAGGATTTAGGAAGCACGGCAATACAGCCATCATTAGGCGTGGGCTACAAAGGACTCTCGCTGTCAGCATGGGGAAGCTATGGTCTGACGAATCCTGAAGATGCCAAGGAGTTCGACCTTACACTGGCCTATACTATTGGCGGTCTAAACATCGGTGTTACCGACTATTGGTTCAGCAAAGAAGGACTAGATCCTGAAGGACGTTATTTCAAGTATGACTCGCACGGCACGAACCACGTCTTTGAAGGAAATATTGGTTACGACTTCGGTTTCGCTTCGTTGCAGTGGTTCACAAACTTTGCTGGCAATGACTACAAAGAAGCAACAGAAGAAGGGGAAATCGGCAAGCGGGCCTACAGCAGTTACATGGAAGTAGTTGTCCCATTCAAACTCGCTTCAGTAGACTGGACTGCTACGGCCGGTGCCGTCCCCTATGCCAGTGGCATTTATAAGACAAACGGCTTTGCAGTGACCAACCTATCGCTGAAAGCCACGAAAGAAATCAAGGTGACAGATTCGTTCTCCATTCCTGTCTTCGGACAGATTGTGGGCAACCCCTGTTCACAGCAAGCCTACCTGGTCTTTGGCTTTACGCTGCAGCCTTAATCTTCCAGGTTAATCTCCTCTTCCTGCCGGGATGGCAGGAAGAGGTTTTTCAAGCAAACATTCAAACTGATGAAAGATATGAAGATCAAGAAACGTTGGATTATCCTGATGACGGCCATGACTTTGATAGCCGTTGCAGGTGTATTTGTAGGTGAACCTACATTCGAGTGTGACTGGTCAGTCATCTCAGCTGCAGATGTGGCCTGGCTGATTACGGCCACGATTTTTGTGTTGATGATGACACCCGGTCTGTCGTTTTTCTATGGCGGCATGGTGGGAGCGAAGAATGTTATTTCAACAATGCTCCAGTCGTTTATCGCTATGGGACTGATTTCTGTGTTGTGGGTGGTCATCGGGTTCTCACTGTGCTTTGGTGATGACATCGGTGGCATCATCGGTAATCCACTAACATTCCTAATGTTCCAGAACGTGGGTGCCGAGGTATATACCACACCGGCAGGAAATATCTTAGGTGGTGCATCCATTCCACTGGCGCTCTTTGCCCTGTTCCAGATGAAGTTCGCCATCATCACACCGTCGCTGATCACCGGTTCATTTGCAGAGCGTGTACGCTTCTCGGCATATATGTTCTTCATGATATTCTTTTTCTTCATCATCTATTGTCCGCTAGCCCATATGACTTGGCATCCAGAGGGACTGTTTATGAAGTGGGGTGTCATCGACTTTGCAGGAGGTATCGTAGTACATGCCTCCAGTGGTATAGCCGCTCTGGCAGGTGCCATCTTCCTCGGTCGGCGCAAGGCGGAGACCCGCAAGAGCGAACCAGCCAACATCCCCTTTGTACTTCTGGGTGCAGCTATGTTATGGCTGGGCTGGTTCGGCTTCAATGCGGGCTCTTCGCTCCATGCAGACGGACAAGCCATCAAGGCGTTTCTGAATACGAACACTGCTTCGGCTACGGCTATGATGACGTGGATATTCTTCGACTGCCTGCGAGGCCGCAAGCCCTCAGCAATGGGTGCTGCCGTGGGTTGTGTTGTTGGCTTGGTAGCCATCACGCCCTCTGCTGGTTATGTCACCGTAGGCCAGAGCATCTTTATTGCCTTTGTCATCACACTCATCTGTAACATTGCCGTCTACTGGCGTTCACACACGAGCATCGACGATGCCCTCGACGTATTTCCCACTCACGGCACGGGTGGTATCTTCGGTACCGTACTCACAGGTATCTTCATCCAAGAAGGACTTATTGCCGGCACATGGGAGGGATTCGTTATTTTCCTCTATCATTTGCTTGCTATCGTCATCGTATTCCTCTATACCTTCGCCATGAGTTGGCTGGGCTACAAGCTCATCGACCTTCTCATTCCCATGCGTGTCTCTGTCTATAGCGAGAAAGTCGGTCTTGACTTCTCACAGCATGATGAACACTATGGGTTTGCACAGATTGGCGAGCGCGAGCTGGCTGAATATGAGGAGCATATCAGGGAAAAAGAGAAAAAATAATTAAAGTCGGAAATTTCAAATCGTAATAAAGCTATGTGTGGAATAGTAAGTATATTCAATGTAAAGGAGCAAACGCACCAGCTGCGTGAGAAGGCATTAAAGATGAGTCAGAAGATCCGCCATCGCGGACCTGACTGGAGTGGAATTTATTGTGGCGGATCAGCCATTTTGGCCCACGAGCGATTGAGCATTGTAGACCCAGAATCAGGTGGTCAGCCACTTTACTCTCCTGATAAGAAACAGGTTCTCGCAGTTAATGGCGAGATTTACAACCATCAGGAGATTCGTCGCCTCTACGCTGGCAATTACGAGTTCCAGACGGGCAGCGACTGCGAGGTCATCCTGGCACTCTATCGCGACAAGGGCATCAACTTCCTCGAAGACCTGAGTGGTATCTTCGCCTTTGCACTTTACGACGAAGAGAAGGATGATTTCCTCATTGCCCGCGACCCCATTGGAGTTATCCCACTTTATATTGGTTACGATGCTGACGGCACCGTTTATGTGGCCTCAGAGTTGAAAGCCCTCGAGGGTCAGTGCGAGCGTTACGAGCCATTCCTACCTGGACACTACTACTGGAGTGGCGACCCAGGTATGAAGCGCTACTATAAGCGCGATTGGTTCAGCTACGATGCCGTAAAGGATAATCAGGCCAGCGTACCTGCAATACACGATGCACTTACAGCTGCCGTTAAGCGCCAGCTGATGAGCGACGTGCCATATGGCGTACTGCTCTCTGGTGGTCTCGATTCTTCTGTCATCTCAGCCATCGCCGAGAAGTTCAGCGAGCATCGTATTGAGGACGATTCCAAGACTAAAGCCTACTGGCCACGTCTGCACTCGTTTGCAGTGGGCCTGAAGGGGGCACCCGATCTTGCTAAAGCCAAAATGGTAGCCGACCACATCGGCACCGTCCACCACGAAATCAACTACACTATACAAGAGGGTCTTGATGCCATCCGCGATGTCATCTACTTTATCGAGACCTACGATGTAACCACCGTTAGAGCCTCAACACCTATGTATCTGTTGGCTCGCGTCATCAAGTCAATGGGTATCAAGATGGTACTCTCTGGCGAGGGAGCCGATGAGATCTTTGGAGGCTATCTCTACTTCCACAAGGCGCCATCAGCCAAGGATTTCCATGAGGAGACCGTTCGTAAGCTCTCCAAGCTGCATATGTATGACTGTCTGCGCGCCAACAAGAGTCTGAGCGCCTGGGGCGTAGAGGGCCGTGTACCATTCCTCGACAAGGAGTTCCTCGATGTAGCTATGCGCACCAGCCCTGAGGCCAAGATGTGTCCAGGCACAACGATGGAGAAGAAGATTGTGCGCGAGGCCTTTGCTGATATGCTGCCAACCGAGGTAGCTTGGCGCCAGAAGGAGCAGTTCAGCGATGGCGTTGGTTACTCATGGATCGACACGCTGAAAGCCGTAACGACGGCAGCGGTTTCCGACGAGCAGATGGCACACGCTGCCGAGCGTTTCCCCATTAACCCGCCAAAGAATAAGGAAGAGTACTACTATCGTTGCATCTTCGCAGAACACTTCCCCAGTGATTCTGCTGCTAAAAGCGTTCCAAGCGAGGCAAGCGTGGCCTGTAGCACTGCTATCGCCCTCGAATGGGATGCCGCCTTCAAAGGCATGAATGATCCCAGTGGCCGCGCTGTCAAAGGCGTGCACGAACAAGCATATTAATACTAAGAAAAACACAGAGGGGACAAAAATCGCTTTTGTACGTCTTAAAATTATAGATAATAAAACAAGACGTATGAAAGCGATTACCCTTTTGCAGCCCCAGAAGATTGTGTTCGGAACGGGCTGCATCCAGACATTAGTAGACGACTACCAGAAGATGGGCCTGCAGCGGCTGTTTGTGCTGACGGCGCCCCCTATCCTGCCGCTGATTGAGGCGTCTTTAACTACCCTCAGGGCCGCAGGCATCAGCATCGAGACCTATCAGGACATCGTGGCCGAGCCGACGGTCAACGACTTCAAGAAGATTTTTGAGAAAGCCCGTGCGTTTGGCGCCGACAGCGTGGTAGGCATCGGAGGCGGCTCTGTGCTCGACCTTACCAAACTCGTGGCCGCCTTTATCAATAGCGACCAACAGGCAGAAGACTGCTTCGGCACAGGGTTTATCAAGCAGAAGGGCCTGTGGTTTGCCTGTCTGCCCACGACAGCCGGAACGGGTTCGGAGGTGTCGCCCAACGCTATCCTGCTGGACGAGCGCGACCACCTGAAGAAAGGCATCGTGTCGCCCTACCTCATTGCCGACGCTGCCTATGTTGATCCCCAACTGACGTGGACCGTCCCTGCAAAGGTGACTGCCGACACCGGTATGGACGCACTGACCCATTGCATTGAGGCCTATACCAACAAGTTTGCCCACCCCTCTGTCGACATCTATGCGCTGAAAGGCATTCAGTTGATTGCCGCCAACCTGGAGCGTTCCGTGAAGGACGGCAAAGACGTAGAGGCTCGCGAGGCGCTGGCCTTCGGTTCGCTGTATGGCGGACTGTGCTTAGGTCCCGTCAACACTGCTGCCGTCCATGCCTTGAGCTATCCACTCGGAGGCGAGTTCCACATTCCTCACGGCCTCAGCAATGCCATCCTGTTGCCCAGTGTGATGAAGTTCAATATGCCGGCCAACATCAAGCGCCATGCAGAGGTAGCGCTGGCCTTAGGCTGTCACCCAGGCAAAAATGACGAAGAGACGGCCCAGCGTGGTGTCGACTTCATCTATTGCTTAGCCGCAGCTGTGGGCATTCCCGATAAGTTGACGGCATTAGGCATTCCCCAGACGGCTGTCGACGGCATGGCTAAAGCCGCCATGCAGGTACAGCGACTGCTGAAGAACAACCCAAGAGAAGTAACGGAACAAGACGCCCGCGAAATCTATAATTCATTATATTAACTCGAAATTTCGAAACATCGAGGCTTCAAAACATCGAAATAACGTCATAACGAAAAATAAGCTATGAAACCGATATTAGCCATCACGATGGGCGACCCCGCAGGCATTGGTCCTGAGATTACGGTGCGTGCCCTGAACAGAAAAGAGACCTACGAGAAGTGTCGTCCGCTGGTTACTGGCGACGCCGCCATCATGCAACAGGCCGTCAAGCTGTTGGGCTTCGACCTACAGGTCAACGCCATCCAGAGCGTCCAAGAGGCGAAGTTTGAATATGGCACCATCGACGTGCTCGACCTGCAATGTGTCGACCTCAGCACCTTTGAATTCGGCAAGGTGCAGGCCCAATGCGGCAATGCCGCTTTCCAATATATACGGAAGGCCATTGAACTAGCAATGGCCGATGAGGTGGACGGCACCGTGACCGCTCCGCTGAACAAAGAGGCGCTGAATCTGGCCGGCCACCACTACGATGGACATACGGAGATCTACGCGACGTTCACGAATACCAAGAAGTATGCAATGATGCTGGCCGACGAGAACATCCGCGTCATCCATGTATCGACGCATGTGCCTTTGCGCAAGGCCTGCGATCTGGTAAAAAAAGACCGCGTCATTGAGTGCGTAGAGCTCATCGACGACGCCTGCCGACAGTTTGGAATAGAAAAGCCCCACATCGGCGTGGCAGGTCTCAACCCCCACTCCAGCGAGAACGGCATGTTCGGCTGGGAAGAGGCACAGGAGATCATCCCCGCCATTGAGGAACTGCGCCAGCGTGGCTTCGACGTGGATGGTCCTGTACCCCCTGACAGCGTCTTCGCCAAGGCCAAGTGCGGACAGTTCGACGGCGTCGTCGCCATGTATCACGACCAGGGACATATACCCTTGAAGGTCTGCGCCTTCAACTGGAACAAGGAAACGGGCAAGATGGATTCGGCCAGTGGCGTCAATATCACCCTCGGACTACCTATCATTCGCGTCTCTGTAGACCACGGCACTGCCTTCGACGTAGCTGGCAAGGGCATTGCCAACGATTCGGCCATGACGCTCAGTATCGACTATGCCACCAGAATGGCATTATATAGAAGAGGTGAGAGGTAAGAGGTAAGAGGTGAGAGGGATGATTATTATTGCTGACGATATCACGGGAGCTGCTGAGATAGCCGGCATAGCCTTTGAGCGAGGCCGGCAGGTGCGTTTGGTTTGTAGCGGTTCCGTATGCTGCGACCATGTCGCAGCACATACCATCGTTATGGCCACCGACACCCGCTCGATGAGCGAGGCCGAGGCCGCAGCAGAAAACCAACGTATCGCCTCAGCCATCAGCCATCAGCCATCAGCCATCTTCAAAAAGACCGACTCGGCCCTGCGTGGACACGTGGTGGCTGAGTTGACGACACTCATGGCGGCTGCTGGCTATCAGCGGGCCGTCTATCTGCCTGCCAACCCTTCAAAGGGGCGCATCATCCGTCAGGGCATCTATTATATAAATAATGTACCCATACACGAGACGGCCTTCAGCTACGACCCGGAATTCCCTGCCAAGAGCGCTGTGCTGAAGGAGCGTTTCCCTGATGCCGAGGCCAACGGCATCATCATGCCTGATGCAGAAAACATGGACGACATCCAACGGGTGATAGCCGAATACAACGACGGGAAGACCATCTTTGCCGGTGCGGCCGACTTGTTTACCGCCTTGCTGCCGCCTCTAGTCATTCCTCTCACCTCCCAACACTCACCACTCACCTCTAAAAATGTACTGATCCTCTGTGGAAGCACACAGAGCAAGCCATTGGAGTTAGGCATTCCCATTGCCCCCATGCCTCGCGAGATATACGACGGCAAGGAAGACATCAGCCTATGGGACACCCATGCCTACGCTAAAGCACACAGCCTCATCCTGACCATGCCCTACAGCCACCGCACAGGAAAGGAGGCGGCCGTCCATCTGCGCACCGTGATGGCAAGGAAAGCAAAGGAGCTGATAGCACAACATTGCCCTGACCACCTCGTCATTGAGGGTGGCGCCACCGCCTGGGCCACCTTACAAGTTTTAGGGTGGAGCCAGTTCGAAATTACATGCCAGATTACCCCAGGTGTTGTACAAATGAAAAGCGTCACGAATGGAATACTCGTGACGCTAAAGCCGGGCAGCTACCCATGGGGCGCAATGTTTGAGTCGGTTACAACTTAACCGTCACCTCATTGGCAGCATAATCAACTACTTTTTGCTGGCCATCAGGTAGCACTATCGTGAATTTACGAGATAGCAACATTCCTTGATAGCCACCTTGGCGTGTACCTATCGTTAAGGTACGAGCCTTATCATTCCATGTAAAGGTAATAGTAGAATAGTATCCCTTTTCATAATTATAGTTGTCGCCCTCATCCTCATAGAGCGTAAATGAGCCGTCAGCACCTGGATAAATTCGCATTTCCAGATTATCCCATGGTTTTTCACCCACATATTGTTCCTCAGGGCCCAAGGGTAGTATACTACCGGCACGAACAAACATCGGCACACGATCGATGCTAGACTGCAGCGTAACATCACGTCCTCCTTTCAACCGTTCACCAGTCCAAAAGTCATACCAGTCGGTTCCTTTCGGCAAATACTTGGTAGCAGTCTTCGGCGCTGTCCAGTCTACACCTTGTCCTTCATCCTTCTGACTTCTTACCTCTTGCCTGTTCCAACCGGTCATAGCATCGGTACGGATGATTTTTTCTTCCGTATATTGTGGATTGACAATAGGACAAGCCAGGATGCTGCGTCCGAACATCAACTCATCAGTGAGGTTCCACACCCGCTTGTCGCTGGCAAAGTCGGCAAACAGCGGACGCATATAGCTATCATTGCTCGAAGTCACCTGCCAAGCCGTACTATATAAATAAGGTATCAGCCGATAGCGCAGACGTATCTGCTTCTCGATTGCATCATAAATAGGTTCCCCCTTTTTGCCAAACTGCCAAATCTCACGAGGGGCGTCGGCACCATGACTGCGGAACACCGGACAGAACAGGCCGTACTGCATCCAGCGCACATAGAGCTCCTGAAACTGCGGATTCTTGGGAGCAGAAGCCGGACCCATCGTGTTATATGAGCCACAAAAGAATCCACCGATATCGGTATTGAAATTGGGATTACCCGTCAGCGTAAAGCTCAGACCGGCAGGCACCTGCTTGCGCAACATATCCCACGACGAGTTCACGTCGCCACTCCACATGTTCGAGCCATAATGCTGCTGACCAGCATAGCTGCTTCGCGTCATGATGAAGACACGCTTCGATGAGTTGGGATAATCCCTACGTTGCGACTGATAGATACCGCGAACCGTTTCCAAGGGGAAGGCATTGCGCTGCGAGCGCCATGTGCCGCCATACACCTTATGATTATAGTCGGCCTCGGTGGGATAAAAACAGTCCGGATCCGTAGAATCCATCCACCAGGCATCTGTACCATAATCGTAAAGCTTCCGCAAATACTTCCAATAGATGTCGCGGGCCACGGGACTGAAGGCATCGTAGACCTTCACACCCGAGGGATAGTCCTTCATCGGAGGCCAGACGTGCGAGATACCGCTCTGAGGCCACGTCTCGAAAGGCATCAGCAGTCCTTGCTTGTCCAATTCGCGGAACTGCTTGGTCTGTGGGCCGAAGCTGGCCCAAATAGAAATCATAAAGTGGGCGTGCTTCTTGTGCACGTTCTTGATGAGCTGCTGACCTGTGGCAAAGTCCTCTGACAAGAAGTCCATCGCATTCCACAGGTAGTTCGATCCCCAGTACTGCCAGTCCTGGATGATACCGTCCAGCGGTACGTTCAGCGCACGATACTTGTCGACAACAGACTCCGTTTCCTGAGCACTCTTATAGCGTTCCTTCGACTGCCAATAGCCATAGGTCCACAAGGGGAACATCGGCACGTCGCCAGTCAACTGGCGCATCTGAGCGATGACACCGTCTGCCGATCCGCCATACATAAAATAATAGTCGATACCTTCGCCTGTCTCTGATGTAAACGACATACCACGCTCGTCATCATCGAACTGTGTAGGCGAATAGTTCTCCCAATAGATTCCCCAGCCCTTGATGCTCTGCAAGACGTTTTGGAAGTCCTCCAGATTCGACTGTTCCATACGTTTATGTTCGCCGCGACGGTTCATCTTACCATTCTGAATGGTTCCAAGACCATAGATTGCTTCGTCTTTATCAAGCACAAACGTCTGGCGTACTTTGCTGATGTCGCAACTTTTCTCTTTCAACAGCACCTTTCCTTTTACTGTAAGAAAGGTCAGATCTCCTGTCTTGGGATCTTTCCGTATTGTCAGCACGCTACTTGACACATCATTACCACGACTTGTCACCTTCACATCCTCAGGCTGAGCAATCACGACCAAACTCTTGGTAGGTTGTCCCTTTACAACATGTACTATAGATGGAGTAATGAAGTCAATTTTTACCTCTTGAGCCTTACCAATGACCATTGTCAACAGACATGCTGACAATACTGTTATTCTCTTCATCATTTATAAGTTAGTCTTCTTAATCTTTCAGTGAATAAGTAACCGTTGTCACTACGCGCACCTTTTTAATATAAGGCGTATTGTCGTCGCGATTGTCTATAGAGAACTGCCCTTGGTCGGCACTGACAATCTTGTCCAGTTTCGAATGGCTGTTCTCAGCAAATTGCTGGGCAGTCTTCTCGGCATTCTCGATAGCCTCCTGCATCATCTTCGGCTTCATCTCCTTGAACGACACATACTCGTATTTGACAGGATTCTCGTAGCCGCCATCGACAATCGCCACCCCTTCTTTCAACAAGTCGCCCTGCTTGGCGATTATCTGGCGTACCTGCTTGACATTGTTGCTGGTAACGGTAATCACCGACGTGACGATATAGCGGTACGGCTTGTTGTTGTCGCTGTATTCGCGCGCCTGCAAGTCAATCACCTGTGGTGCATTCTCCGTCAACTCTTCCTGCTTGATGCCACCACGCAACAGGAAGGCCTTAATTTTCCTCTGTGTCTCGCCAATGCTGTTGTACAGACTGGGCAGGTCGTTACCCACCTCCTTCGAAACGATGGGCCACGTCACCTTATCGGCCTCCACTTCCTGTTCGGCCAGTCCCTTGACGTTCACTTTGCGGTCTTTGTTGGCAAAGTTGTCAATGCCCGCCTTGATAAACCATCCCAGGCAGACAATACCCACAGCAATGAGTGCTGCGGCAATGATACGATTGTTCTCTTTCATACTTTTTTATTGATTGATTAATTACTCATCAGTCGTCAGCCAACGTGAAGTCTAGCTGACGTTTCTCAATATTGGCACGGGCCACCTTGATACGCACAGGGTCACCCAACTGATACTTATGGTGGTGGCGACGCCCTACCAGACAGTAGTTGCGCTCGTCGAAGTCGTAGTAGTCGTCGTCGAGGTCACGCATAGGTACCATACCCTCGCAGTGGTTCTCGTCAATCTCACAATAGATACCATACGACTGGATACCAGAGATATGGGCGTCGTAGGTCTCACCCAACTTGTCGGCCATAAATTCGACCATCTTGTACTTGATGCTGTCGCGCTCGGCCTGCTGAGCCACCTGCTCCATGTCGGAACAGTGTTCGCACAGCTCTTCGTACTTCTGCTGGTTAGCCGAGCGCGCACCTTCTTGGTATTTCGTCAGCAGACGATGTACCATCGTGTCGGGATAACGGCGGATGGGCGACGTGAAGTGGGTATAGTACTCGAAGGCCAGACCGTAGTGGCCGATGTTGTGCGTAGAGTACTTCGCCTTCATCATGGCACGCAGGGCGACTGTCTCGATGAGTTTCTGCTCCTTCTTACCCTGACAGCCCTCCATCAGCGTGTTGAGACTACGGGAGATAGCACCCTTGGTGCCGCTGGTCTTCATCTTATAGCCAAACTTGGTGACAAACTCGCGCAGGGCCTCTAACTTCGTGGGGTCAGGCTGGTCGTGGATACGGTAAGGCAGCGTCTTGGCCTTCACGCCTTTCCTGACCTTGCCGATGCTCTCGGCGACATGCTTGTTGGCCAGCAGCATAAACTCCTCAATAAGTTGGGTAGCGTCGTTCGACTTCTTGAAATAGGCACGGATGGGCTTGCCCGTTTCGTCGATATCGAAGTGTAGCTCCTCGCGGTCGAACTTCACGGAACCTCCCTTGAAGCGGCGCTCGCGCAGACACTTAGCCAGTTTGTCGAGGGTACGCAATTGCTCGGCATAGGGATCTTCAGAGGTTTCCCCCGACTTCTTACCTCTCACCTCTAACCTCTCACCACTCAAGACCTCTTGTACCTCTTCGTAGGCATAGCGGCGATTGCTCTTGATGACGGTATGGGCAATGTGGAACTCCTTGACGTTGGCCTCGTCGTCAAGCAGGAAGATAGCGCTATAACACAATTTCTCCTCGTCAGGGCGCAACGAACAGATGAAGTTGCACAGACGCTCTGGCAACATGGGGATGGTGCGGTCGACGAGATAGACACTCGTAGCACGCTTCGTGGCCTCCTTGTCAATGACAGAGCCCTCCTTGACATAGTGCGACACGTCGGCAATGTGCACGCCGACCTCCCAGAGATTCTTCACCTTGCGTATCGACAGCGCATCGTCGAAGTCCTTGGCATCCTTGGGGTCGATGGTACAGGTCCAGACGTCACGGAAGTCCTCGCGACGACGAATCTCCTGTTCGGTGATGCCCGGCTCTATCTTCTCGGCAGCAGCCTCCACCGCTTTCGGATATTTATAAGGCAGGCCGTACTGCGCCAGAATAGCGTGCATCTCTACATTGTTGTCGCCCTGCTTGCCGAGCACGTCAATGACCTCGCCAACAATGTTCTTCGAGTCCTTCGAGGGCCACTGCGTAATCTTGACAACGGCTTTCTCGCCATTCTTACCGCCCTTCAGCTTCTTCTTGGGAATAAAGATGTCATGTACGAAGATGTTGCCCTCGGTGATGAGGAAGGCATAGTCTTTCTCCACCTTCAAGATACCCACGGCCTGGTCCATCTTGTGCGACAGGATCTCGACCACCATCGCCTCTTTGATATGCTTCTCGCGACGGGCCATATAGGTCACCTTCACCCTGTCGCCATTCATGGCAAACAGCGAGTTGCGCTCAGAGACAAAGACGGGCGTGCCGCCATCGTCAGGCAGGAACGAGTTCTTGCCGTTGGCTTTGCGAATAAAGGTTCCCTCCTGCACTTGGGTCTTCAGATTCAGACGATACGAATTGTCGGAAACCTTCGAGAGATAGTCGTCCCACGCCATCTCTTCCATCGTATCGACGGCCATCATCTTGGAAGGATGCGTCACCAGTTTCAGGGCCTTGAAGATGTTCTTCAGCGAGAATGTTTCGTTGGGATGCTGCTGGAAGAGGGTCTGCAACATCTCTACCAACATCTTCTTATTCAGTCGTTTTCCACCTTTTTTCTTACTCATAGTAATCCTTATTATAGTTTCTTTGGCAAAGATAAGAAATTATTTTGAACTAAGTATCAAGAATTAAAACTTTTTTATTTGTATTATTACCACATTTTTCATATCTTTGCAACGGAATAACCGGCATAGCTAAACACTACCGACCTATGATGAAAGAGAAGCACCCCAACATGAGCCGTCGCGAGTTTCTAAGGAGACTCGGCATTGGAACCGGATCTGCCATCGCCCTGATGGCCATGGAGCCCCTGAGCGTTTTGGCACAGCACCAGAAACAAGAGAAAGCTGCGGACAACCGCATGACCTACCGCGTACAGCACGGAACAGGCGAGCAGATCTCGCTGCTGGGCTTTGGCATGATGCGTCTGCCCAACAACCAAGACGAGGTGAACCAACTGGTGGACTATGCCATTGAACACGGTGTGAACTACTTCGATACGGCGCCGATGTATATGAGGGGACAGTCGGAAGTGCTCACAGGCAACGCCCTCGCCCGCCATCCCCGTGAGAAATACTTCGTAGCCACCAAGATGTCGAACCAGCGGCAATTTGACTACGACGAGTGTGTGAAGATGTACCACCAGTCGTTCAAGCGTCTGAGGGTGGACTACATCGACTATTACCTGTTGCACAGCATTGGCGGTGGTGGAGTGGACAACCTGAAGAAACGTTTTCTCGACAACGGATTGCTCGACTTCTTGCTGAAAGAGCGCAAAGAAGGGCGCATCCGCCATCTCGGCTTCTCCTATCACGGTGACGTGAGGGCCTTCGACTGGCTGCTCGACCGCAACGACGAATACCATTGGGACTTCGTGCAGATACAGATGAACTTCCTCGACTGGCGGCATGCCTCGCTCAACAAAGGCGGGTGGAAGTCGGACGCTGATGCAGAGTATCTGTATGGCAAATGCGAGAAACTGGGTATCCAATGTGTGGTGATGGAGCCGCTACGTGGTGGCGCCTTCGGCAAGATGGCACAAGAGCTGACCGACCAGATGAAAGCCCGACGACCCGACGACAGCACAGCACGCTGGGCATTCCGCTGGGTAGGATCATACCCCAACATCCTTACGACCCTAAGCGGCATGAACCGCATGGACCATCTGGAAGAAAACATCCGCACGTTCTCGCCACTTGAGGTCTGCACAGAGGCTGAGAATGCCTTACTAGCCGACATTGCCGACCAGATGTCTGGCTTCCCCACCATTCCCTGTACGACCTGTGCCTATTGCATGCCCTGTCCTTATGGAGTAGACATCCCTGCCAATTTCGCCTACTACAACGAGGCCGTCACCGAGCACATCCTTCCCTTACCAGCACCTACCGCTGCCGACTATAGCGAACGCCAGCAGAAATTCATCGAAGGCTACCGTAAGGCTCTGCCTAATGCTGAGACATGGGCGCGTGCCTGTCAGGACTGCGAGGAGTGTCTGCCGAAGTGCCCCCAGCAAATACGCATTCCCAACCAGATGGGCCGTATCGTCGAGACCCTGCGCGTCAAGAAAAAGACGTCGTAAAGGCCGTTTATATGGCGATATGCTTGGAAGTATCAACTTTTTATTATACCTTTGCAACCCAAAGAAGTAACAAATGGTGAAGATACTGATTACCGGAGCCAGTGGTTTCATTGGTTCCTTTATTGTTGAGGAAGCCCTCAAAAGGGGCTACGAGACGTGGGCAGCGGTGCGCAAGAGCAGTTCACGGGCCTTCCTGCAAGACCCGCGCATCCATTTCATTGAACTGAACTTCTCGTCGGAAGAGCAGTTGACCAGCCAACTGACGGGCCTGCAGTTTGACTACGTGGTACATGCTGCAGGTGTTACCAAATGTCTGGACCCCAACGATTTCCACCGCATTAATACGGAAGGCACCCAGCATCTGGTACACGTCCTTCAGGCATTGCAGATGCCTGTCAAACGCTTTGTCTACATCAGCAGCCTGAGCATTATGGGCGCCATCCGTGAGGAACAGCCCTACCAGGAGATTCGCGAGAGTGACGAACCTCGGCCCAATACCGCCTACGGGCGTAGCAAACTGGAAGCGGAGCAATGGCTCGACACCGTCGAAGACTTGCCTTACGTCATCCTTCGTCCGACGGGTGTCTATGGTCCTCGTGAGCGCGACTACTTCATGATGGCTAAAAGCATTAAGTCGCATACCGACTTTGCGGTGGGTTACAAACAACAGGACATCACCTTCGTCTACGTCACAGATGTCGTACAGGCCGTTTTTCTGGCATGCGAAAAAGGTGTGACAGGCCGGCGCTACTTCCTCAGCGATGGTGAGGTCTACCAGTCGTCGACCTTCAGCAACCTGATTCGCAAAGAGTTGGGCAATCCCTGGTGGATTCGCATTACTGCACCTATTTGGGTACTGCGTGTAGTGACATTCATAGGCGAATACATAGGACACCTGACTGGCAAGGTGACGGCTCTCAACAACGACAAATACAACATCATGCGCCAACGCAACTGGCGTTGTGACATCAAACCGGCACGTCAGGAGTTAGGCTACGAGCCGAAAGTGAAATTGGAGGAAGGCGTACGTCGTAGTATAAAATGGTATAAGGACAACAAATGGCTGTAAAGATAGGCGATCTGTTTATTAGAGAGAAGAAGGTCACAAAGGGATTGTTGGCTTTCGAGTGGGTGGCCTTTGGCTATCTGGCATTCACGGTATTGATGATGATAATCCTGTGGGACAAGTTGGCCAACGCAGAAGACATGACCAAGGGACGCATCCAGTTTGTGCTGGTCACGCTGGCATTATGGGGTGTCTATCGCCTATGGCCCTGCCGCCTCACCATCTTCCTTCGTATTCTCGGACAGATGGCGTTCTTAGGTTGGTGGTATCCGGATACCTACGAAATGAACCGTGCCCTACCCAACCTTGACCACGTCTTTGCAGGATGGGAACAGTCGCTGTTTGGCTGTCAGCCGTCGCTGCTCTTTTCGCAGAAGGTGCCCTACGGCTGGTTTTCTGAACTGATGTGCTTAGGCTACGTCAGCTACTTCCCGCTGATGCTCATCACCTATCTCTACTATTTCTTCAAGCGCTATCAGGAATTCCAGATGACAGCCTTCGTCATGCTGGCATCCTTCTTTGCCTACTACGTCGTCTTCGTGCTACTACCTGTCACGGGACCGCAATTCTACTACTTGGCCGTAGGTACAGAGAAGATTGCCGCAGGCATTTTTCCCAACCTTGGCGACTGGTTCCTGACACACTCCGAACGTATGGCAGCACCAGGTTGGACGGATGGCTTTTGGTATCACATGCTCGACCTGACCCACGATGCCGGTGAGCGCCCCACCGCCGCCTTCCCCAGCAGTCATGTAGGCGTCACCACCGTTGTCATGCTCTTAGCCCTTCGTACTCGAAGCAAAGGTCTCATCTTCACTATCTTACCTTTTTATATATTAATGTGCCTATCCACTGTTTACATCTATGCACACTATGCCATCGACGCCATCGCCGGGCTCTTCACGGGCATCCTGCTATACTTCCTGTTCGTCGCCATTTACAAAAAATATAGATGAACGGTCTTAGCCACATCCTCAAGCCCTTCACACCCATACTTGCGGCCGTTTATGGCTTCATGCTCATTTACGTGACGGCGCTACCGATGGCAGATGGAAAGGACACCCTTGGCAGCCATCTATTGACGTGGGTGCTCACGTTGGCCATTATTGCGCTGACCTATGTACTGGTTCGTCGGGTAGAGCCAAGAGTCTTCCCAGAAGCCAGACAATTCTCGCTGAGATGGCCAATGCCAGCTATCGCCTTAGGATTGCTGCTGTTGACCCCACTGTGGGGCGTCGCAGAAGGATATATCGTCTATGGCCTTTCATCACTCATACACACAGCACAATTGGAGTCGATAACCTACACACCCGACGAACTGCGTGAAGATATGTTAGCCAGCGTTCATGCCGTGCTACTGGCCCCTGTGCTCGAAGAACTAAGTTTTCGTCAGATGGCCATCTCGCCCTTCCGGCGATGTGGGGCGCAAATAATAGTCTGTTTAGTCATGGCTTTACTATTCGGCATTCTCCATGTACGCAATTTCCTTGGTGCATCCATTGACGCCATGCTTTATGGATTGGTGTTCATCTGGACACGAAACATTTGGTACGCAGTCCTGCTCCATGTGGGGCATAATCTGATGGCCACCCTGCTTGCCGTGTACTGCATGCTTGGCATTGGCGAGATACAAATGTCGAAAACACCCGTCATCATCCTACCCGACACGAAGGTCGTTCTTGCCGCCGTAGTTTTAGCCATCATTGGTTTGGTGATGCTAAAAAAGCATCGTCCAGCTTAACCTCACAGAGGGACAGTGAGCATGTGCTGATGTGTTTTTCTACGGTCTACATCTATGTCCACTACACTATCGACGCCATCGCCGGACTCTTCACGGGCATTCTGCTATACTTCCTGTTCGTCGCCATTTATAAAAACAGATGAATCCATTGTTATTTATTGAGTGTTATCTGCAAAGGATTCTTTTTCATTTGCATAAAGCCATTGATGCGGCACTGCCACTCAGCTTGTGAGCGCACGTCGAACTCGCTCCATGCCGCTCCAATAAAGTAGTGGAAACGCTGGCCGGAGGTGTAGCGGCGCAGGATGCCCACACCATGCTGTTGCACCACATCGATGTCGACCGTCTGGTCGGGAAACAGCAGGGCGACATAGACCTGCGTCTGATAGCGCTCGGGCTCGATGGTGGGGTCGGCATACTGTATGTAGTTGTCACCCTTGACCAGCGTCTCTGCTCCTGCGCTGCGGACGGGGAAGCCTGCCAGCACGTCGGTAGGGCGCTTCAGTCCCTCATACCAAACAGTACTCTCTACGAAGTTCGAGCCTTTGTCGAGCGATAGGATGCGGTGCTCGGTGATGCCGTCGGCTGTTGTGGGGAAGTCTACCTGCACAGTGAAACGCAGCGGACCCTTGTCCAGTATTTTGTACGTCTCGTAGCACCACGGGAAGCGTATCTCTCCGTTCTGTAGCATAGCAGGGGTGCCGCACCCCAGCGTAGGACCTACAGCAAAGCAGTCGACACCCTTGCCGTAGTCCAGATGGAACGACAGACGCGGGTCGTTGCGGTATAGCTCACCAAGGACGAGCTCCGTGGTGCGCTTTACCCACAGGTCATAGCCATAGCCTTTCTCACCATGTTTTTGTAACGCCGGACCATAGAGGCGAAAGCCGATGCGGTCGTTCTCGAAGGCAATATCGTCCCAACGCTCAGGATACTGCCTGCCATCCACCCACGAAAGGAATGCGGCAGGGGTCCCTGGCTGCAAAGTAAACACTGCCTTGCCATGAGGGCGCACATGTACCTCCATCAGCAATTTACCGTCATGTGTCCATTGTGTCGGGCGTTCAATGTTGGAAACGTCACGAACCACGACGCCTTTTCCTACCTCTATCCCCAACGTTGCGGCATCAATAGCCACCAGTTCGCTGCGCTGTGCCGACGTCGGATTGCTGATTGTCAACGTTACAGATTGCGCCGGACACGTTGCCAACAGACAGAGGACAAGCAACAAACTCAATATCACCCGTTTCGTCATGACAAAACAGTAGGAGCAAAAGGCATTTCTTTTTTTGTTATTCATACTGATTCATTTTTGGGAATAAGATTATTTTTCCTATCTTTGCAATCTAATGACAAAGATCGCAAATAATAGCCGACTGACATGCAACAGAATGTTAAACTAATACCATATTACATGACAACAGTATGGTTTTATCCGTGTGTTGCATTATTTTGGAGTATATTTGCATCCGATTCATGTACTAACTTATATTTTTGCAAAAAACCAAACAACTATGATAGAAACTGCAAGACGACTATTCATCATTGGCCTGATGTCAACTTCCATTGTCACAGCGATGACAGCGCAAATAAAACTGCAAGCTGAGAATATCGATGCGGTGCTAAAGGCCATGACCTTGGAAGAGAAAGCCCAGCTGCTGGTAGGTGGTGGCAAAGAGGGATTTGTTGGCTCAAGTCAGCAAATACATAGAAAAAGTTCATCACGTCATGGCTCCCCAACAGCCTCTCAACCTACTGAAGCCATAAAATGCTGAATACTATGAAAAAATACCTGCTTTATCTATTCGCAATACTGATGCTCCCAGTTCCTGCTTGTGCTGGGCAGCTACAGGCAGAAATACCTGTTGCCAAGGCCGACGTACTGACAGTCAACAAGCGTCCTGCACCATCGGAACGCCTGTTCCGTTCCGAAGCCGTAGAGAAGCAAATCAGGGACATCGTGCGACAGCTCACCAATGTCCGGTTGGCATGGATGTTTGTCAACTGCTACCCCAACACCATTGACACCACTGTTCACTTTATGGAGGATGACGGACAGGGCAACCCGGACACCTTTGTATATACGGGCGACATTCCAGCCATGTGGCTGCGCGATTCCGGGGCACAGGTATTTCCTTATGTGAGGCTGGCTCCTCAGGACAACCACTTACAGCGGATGCTGGCTGGTGTAGTGTTACGTCAGCTGAAGTGCATCAATATAGACCCTTATGCCAATGCTTTTAACAAGGAGCCTGACCCCAACGGCTACTGGATGAGCGATATGACGGACATGAAACCGGAACTGCACGAACGGAAATGGGAAATAGACTCCCTGTGCTATGTCATTCGTCTGGCCTACGAATATTGGATGGTGACGGGTGACACCTCCATCTTTGGCGACAGCTGGCTACAGGCTATACAGAATATCCTTACTACCTTCCGCGACCAGCAGCATAAGGACGGCAGCCGTGGCAAATACCACTTCGAGCGTCACACCAACCGCCAGCTCGACACCATGTGCAATGGAGGATGGGGAGCACCCGTAAAACCCGTAGGCCTCATCGCCTCCGCCTTCCGACCCTCCGATGATGCTACGACATTCCTGTTCTTGATTCCATCGAACTTCATGGCAGTGACTCAGCTGCACCATGCCGCAGAAATTCTGACAAAGGTCAATGGCCGTACCGACCTCGCCACACAGTGCTTGTCGCTTGCCGAGGAGGTTCAGCAGGCTTTGCACAAATACGCCGTATATAAGCATCCGAAGTATGGTCCCATCTATGCCTATGAGGTTGACGGCTTCGGCAACCAGCTGCTGATGGACGATGCCAACGTACCTTCGCTGCTTGCCATGGCTTATCTGGGTGATGTCCCTGCCGACGATCCAGTCTATCAGAATACCCGTCGCTTTGTATGGAGCGAGGATAATCCTTACTTCTTCAAAGGTCAGGCCGGAGAAGGCATTGGCGGTCCTCATGTCGGTCTCGACATGCCGTGGCCGATGTCTGTCATGATGAGGGCCTTCACCAGTACCGACGACACTGAGATTAAAGCCTGTATCAAGATGCTGATGGACACCGATGCCGGTACAGGTTTCATGCATGAGAGTTTCCACAAGGATGACGCCACCGTGTTTACTCGTCCTTGGTTTGCATGGCAAAACACCCTCTTTGGAGAGCTTATCATCAAACTTGTCAACGACGGAAAACTTGATCTTCTTAACAGCCTCTGACTTTTTAGCGGTTTGTTGCATCCTAATAAAAGATATTTGCATCAGTTCACTAAATAATCTATTAATTTTGCAACCAAATTCAACAGTGTTATGATAAAACGTCTGCTTATCGTCACTTACCTTTTTATGCTGGCGGTCATCTCTGGCCAAGCATCGCTTTACCGCATTTACCAAACCAGCAACGGTCTGTCACATAACAGTGTCTGGGCTGTTATACAGGATAGTGAGGGCTTTATGTGGTTTGGAACCAATGATGGCCTGAACCGTTTTGACGGAGTACACTTCAAAGTTTTCCGCCGACAGTCGAATGATACCACCAGTATTGGCAACAACTTCATCCACTGTCTGCTGGAAGATGCGTCAGGGCATATCTTAGTGGGAACCAAGGAAGGACTTTACTGTTATAGCAGGGAGACAGAGTCGTTCAGACATATTTCTCTGAATGGCAAGCGTGTTGGTGAGGACAAGACCAGCGTCCATAGCATTGTACAGGACAAACAAGGTAATATCTGGCTGGGGTGTTACGGTCAGGGCATCTACCGTCTTGCTGCTGACTACCGTGTTCTCCAACATTATGTAGAGCCCCAGCTTCCGACAAGATTTATCAATACGTTGGCACTTGACCTTGCAGGTAACCTCTGGGCAGGGACTGACGGTAAAGGGCTATTCTGTCTGGCAACAGGTACGGGGAAAGTGTCGAAGTCTGTCATTACCAATGGAACCATACAGTCTGTCTATTGCAATACCGATAACATTCTATGGATAGGAACAGCCACCTCAGGACTCATTCGCTATGACCATCGCGCAGGACAGTACAAATATGTTGAAAGCAATAATCCTCGTGCGCGTAATACCTATAATATTAAAGCTATTACGCTCTTCCAGAACAACATTCTGGTGATGAGTTCGGAAAGCGGTCTCTTAAAACTGGACTGCCAGACTGAGGAACTGAAAGCCTTTGACGGTGACGGTACGTCCTACGACAACCTGCCGGACTATAGTATTTTCTCCATTGCCAAAGACAACGAAGGCGGACTCTGGTTTGGAACCTATTTCTATGGTGTTTGCTATTGGTCGCCCAATATCAATACATTCTCCTATTACGCACCCCGTAAAGGCTCTTCCGAGTGGAGTAACTCCATCATTAAGCGTATCGTACAAGGAACCGGTAATGATGTTTGGCTCTCCACACGTAACTATGGTCTGGTGCGATTTAATAGCGTTGGCGAGACCTATTCACCCTTCAGCGTTGCGGGGTTGTCCTTCAATATTCAGGAGATGTTGGCTGATGGCCCGCTGTTATGGATTAGCGATTACGACCGCTGTCTTGTGGCTGTTGACATTGCTTCTAGACGCATCGTCCACGAGTTCACAACGGAAAATGGCCTGCCGTCGAATATCGTCAATTCCATGTGTAAGACCACGCAAGGACTTATCTATATAGGAACCTCGAAGGGTGTCTGTGTCTATGACGGCAGTGTGCTAAGAAGGCTGACGGAGATTCCTGCAGCCTCCGTCATGAAGATTATCGAGGACTACAAGGGAAACATCTGGATGGCCACTCATTTCCATGGTATCTTCAGACTGTCTGCCGATCGTAAGGTCACTCAATATAGGCATCAGGTTAACGACCCACATTCCCTCATGGGCAACAATGTCAATACCATTTTCCAGGACACTCGGGGTAATATCTGGGTAGGCACCGAGGGCGAGGGATTGGGCATGATGAATCCTGAAACAGGACGCATAGAACGCCAGTTCCGTAAGTCAGACGGCATGCCTTCCAATATCATCTATGGCATATTGGAAGATGTGACAGGCAATATCTGGGTATCGACAGGTGACGGCTTGATAAAAATAGATTCCCAGCATTTCTCCATCCGTCATTTCCGGTATATTGAGAGTCTGGTAGATGTTCACTACCTGCATAATTCCTGCCTGCGTGGCAGCGACGACCGTCTGTATTTTGGAGGTTCTAACGGCTACATAGTCTTTGACCCTCAGAAGCTATACGACAATCAGGTTCCGCCCATCGTCCATTTCACTGACCTGTATATCAACGGTCAACGCATGACTCCGCAAACCGCAGGCAGTCCCTTGTCAAAGCCGATAGACCAGACAAAAGCTATTGAACTGTCCGCTTCGCAGTCGACATTCAGTTTCGACATAGCCTGCCTCGGCTACCTCTCGCCAGAATACAATACCGTTTCCTATATGCTGGAAGGCTACGACCGCGACTGGCAGACACTGACCAACGGCAATCGTCATATCCTCTATATGAACCTTCCTGCGGGAGAATACAGGCTGGTAGTAAAGGGTATCAATAATGACGGAATGGAGAGTGAGCCTATCGCACTGGATATCCAGGTGAATCGTCCTTTCCTGCTGTCACGTTTCATGCTATTTGTCTATTTGCTGGCTGCCTTGTGCCTGATAGCCTATGCCATCCGTCGTTATAAGCGACGCCTTGAAGCTGCCAATCAGGAACGCATGCTCAAGTTCAGCCTTGACAAGGAAAAGGAACTCTATGAGGCCAAGATAGGTTTCTTTACCAACATTGCCCATGAGATACGTACCCCGCTGTCGCTCATCAGTGCCCCATTGGATGCCATCCTCGCTTCAGACGAAGGCAACCAGAAGACACGCAGCAACCTGACTATTATGAAGAGTAACGTCCAGCGTCTGCTGGAACTCGTCAACCAGCTGCTCGACTTCAGAAAAGTAGAATCCAAGTTGATGAAGCTGAACATACAATCCTGTCATGTTTCCGATGTCGTCATGGGCATCTGCCACCGCTACGAGGAATTCCTCCGTGTCCACAACCTACAAATGGACACCTCTGCCGTCCAGCAGGGAATCATCTGTAACCTCGACCAGGAAGCCTTCATGAAGATGATTAGCAACCTCATGTCCAATGCGATAAAATATGCCAGACGGCAGATTACCCTTACCCTTCAGGAACGCCCAAGCGACGGAATGCTCGTGTTTGAGATTGCCGACGATGGTACCGGTATCCGTGAAGAGGATCAAGCCAAGGTGTTCGAGTCTTTCTATCAGGTTGATGACCACGGCAAGCGACCGGGCTCCGGTCTCGGACTGCCCCTCGCCCTCAACCTCGCCAAGATGCATGGCGGCAATATCACGCTTCAGTCTGTCTATGGTGAGGGTAGCCGTTTCATCCTGACACTCCCTATGAACCTGAAGCCACAGGATGTTCCCGAGGAAGAGGACGCTCCCGCAGCCGAAGAGGAAACCGCCACACAGTCCTCAGAGCCACAGGACATAGTACAGGTTCTCATCGTCGAGGATAACGACGAGTTGCGTAACTTTGTGGTTAATAATCTCGGACAGCCCTACCGCGTATATGGAGCAGAGAACGGCATTGAGGCCTTGCAGCAGTTGGAGAACCATACCATCGACATCATCGTCTCTGACATTATGATGCCTGAAATGGACGGTCTGGAACTCTGCCGTGTCATCAAGCAGAACGAGGCCTACGCCCATATCCCCATCATTCTGCTCTCTGCCAAGACCGACATGGAGACCAAGGTGGGCGGATTGGGTATAGGAGCAGCAGCTTATCTGGAGAAGCCTTTCTCCATGGAGCAGTTGCGGGCACAGATTAACAGTATCATCGAGAACCGCAACCTGATGCGCGAACGCTTTATCAAGTCACCTCTTGACTTCTACAAGAAGGTGTCGAACGACGATGCAGAGGAACGTATGAATGCCGAGTTTGTCAACAAGCTCAACACACTTATCCTCGACAACCTGATGAATAAAGACTTCTCTATTGACAACCTCGCCCGCATGTTCTATATGAGTCGCTCAAACTTCCACAAGCGTGTCAAGGGTGTTACCGGACAGACCCCCAACGACTACATCCGTATCGTACGACTCAACAAGAGTGCCGAACTGCTGGCCACAGGTAAATATCAGATAGTGGAAGTGTGCTACATGGTAGGCTTCAACACCCCCAGCTATTTCTCCAAATGTTTCCAGGAGCACTTCCATAAGTTGCCAAAGGATTATCTCAGCGAATTATAAAAACAAACACATTAAATAATATTATCAATGAAACCAAGATTTCTATTACTGCTTACCCTGCTGACGCTGTCCGTTATGTCGTCAGTGGCACAGCAACACACCATCACTGGTACTGTCGTCGATGCTGACCAAGGACCACTGATTGGCGTCACCATTCAGGAGAAAGGTGCCAAAAGCGGAGCGGTCACCGACCTCGACGGGCACTACACCATCAAGGTCAGCAAGGCCGATGCTGAGCTGACGTTCTCCTATGTCGGGTATGACACCCAGACGGTACATTTAAAGAACCGTTCAGTTGTCAACGTCACGATGCGTAACAGCAGCGTAGTACTTGAACAAGTTGTCGTGGTCGGTTATGGTTCCCAGAAGAAAGTGAACCTCACCGGTTCCGTAGCCTCTGTCTCCGTTGACAAGGACCTCACCTCCCGTTCTATTGCCAACGTGTCGTCGGCATTGTCGGGACTCATCCCTGGACTGTCTGTCAACCAGAGTACGGGTATGGCAGGCAACAACAGTGCCACCCTGCTGATCCGTGGCTTGGGTACCATCAACGATGCCTCCCCACTCATTGTCGTCGATGACATGCCCGACGTAGACATCAACCGTTTGAACATCAACGATATTGAGAGCATCTCCGTCCTCAAGGACGCTAGTGCATCTTCAGTTTACGGTTCGCGTGCTGCCAACGGTGTCATCCTTGTCAAGACCAAGAGCGGCAGCAAGGACAAGCCTACTCAGATTTCTTTCTCCGGTTCTTATGGCTGGCAGAAGGCTACCAAAGCCTACAACCTGCTGAGCGACTATGCCCAGGCGTTGACGCTGCACCAGATTTCTGCCGCCACCGACCCCGGAACCAATGGCGTCCAACAGAACTTCAAAGACGGTACCATCGATCAGTGGATGGCCTTGGGTATGATAGACCCTGTACGCTACCCCAATACCGACTGGTTCGACTACGTCATGCGTACGGGTAACATCCAGAACTACAATGTCTCGGCAACGGGTGGTACGGAGAAGACCAACTTCTTTGCATCCATTGGCTATATGAAACAGCAGGGTCTGCAAATCAGCAACGACTATAATCGCTATAACATCCGCCTGAACTATGACTATCAGGTGCTGAAGAACCTGAAGACGGGTGTTCGCATTGATGGTAACTGGAGCAACTACTCCTATTGCCAGAGCAAAGGTTTCAACGGTGAGGACAACCGTATCGGTACGGCTATTGCAGGTATTTATCCCTACGATGCCAGCACAGGCTACTACGGCGGACCCATGGCCTATGGTGAGCTGCCCGAAGCCTTCAACCCGCTGGCCGTCTATGAGAACAGCGTGAAGCACGAGAACCGTCAGGAGCTCAACGGTTCTGCTTTTCTCCAGTGGCAGCCGCTGAAAGGTCTGACAGCCCGCCTCGACTATTCGTTGCGCTACTACAACCAGTATTACAAGAACGCGCCCGTGCCTACGCAGTCGTACAATTTCCAGACAGACACCACCAAGGATTTGTGGTATGTACAGCCCAGCGTAGGTGTGGAAGACCGCAACCACAACGGCTATAAGACGCTGATGAACTTCCGCCTGAGCTATGAAACCAAGATAGCCAAGTACCACGAGGTGAAACTGTTAGGCATTTATAGTGAAGAGTATTGGTTCGGCCGTTCCAACAGCGTCTCCCGCGACGAGCGCATTCACCCGTCTTTGACGGAAATCAATGCCGCACTGACTACCAAACAGGGTACCAGCGGTACCTCCAGCCGTCAAGGACTGCGTTCTTGGATTGGACGTATCAACTATAACGCCTATGACCGCTACCTGCTGGAACTGAACTTCCGTGTTGACGGCAGTTCCAAGTTCCTCGACGGTCATCGCTACGGCTTCTTCCCCTCAGGCTCTCTGGGATGGCGCATCACCGAGGAGCCCTGGCTCAAGGACCGCATCGGCAATTGGCTGACCAATGCCAAGCTGCGTGTCTCCTATGGCCAGCTGGGTAACAACAGTGGTGTCGGTGTCTATCAGCAGCGCATCATCATGAGTCAGAACAACTACATGTATGACGGTAAGATTGCCACAGGTTTCATCTATCAGAAGATGCTCAACGAAGATCTTACCTGGGAGAAGACCAGCGTCTTCAACCTGGGTCTTGATTTGGCATTCTTCAATGGCCGACTCACGGCAGAACTGGACTATTACAATCGTCTCACCACCGGCATGCTGCAGAACTCGCAGATGTCTATCCTCCTCACTGGTGCCTATGAGGCTCCCAAGGCCAATCTGGGTAACCTCCGCAACCGAGGTATAGAGGCGAATATCACATGGCGCGACAACATCGGCAAGCTCAAATACAGCGTCAACGGCAACGTCTCTTACAACCGCATGAACCTGGAGAAGTGGGGAGAGTTCCTCGACAAAGGTAATGTTTATCTGAACATGCCCTACCACTTCGTCTATTACATGCCCGCCCTGTCAAGTCTGGCACAGACCTTCCAGGATACCTACAACTATGCTAACCAGGGAGCCAAGCCCGGTGACGTCATCCGTCTCGATGCCAATGGCGACGGTACCCTTGATGCCAACGACAAGGTAGCTAATGCCAATGCCCTGCGCGATGCGCCCACCGTCAACTTCGCCTTGAATGTCAAGGCAGAGTGGAAAGGCATCGACTTCGCCATGCTCTGGCAGGGCAGTGCCGGCAGGAAGGACATGTGGATTAATAAGTTCAATCAGGTCAACCTGCCCCTGCAAAGCTATACCTCGACGGAAGACCATCTGACGAAGCCCTGGTCTTACGAAAACCGTGGTGGCGAGTGGCCACGTCTGGGCGGCAATGCCACCAACCAGACCGAGAACGAGTATTACCTGCGCGACATGAGTTATTTCCGCCTGAAAAATATTCAGTTAGGCTACACCTTGCCACAGCTGTGGACCAAGAAAGTCTATATGCAGAACGTACGCTTCTACTTCAGTGCCGACAACCTCCTTACCATCACTGGTTATGAGGGCCTCGACCCGGAGAAGCCAGCCAATTCCGGTGACCTTTATCCTACCACCAAGACCTACACACTTGGAGTGAATATCACCTTCTAAGAAACTACCTATTGATCATAAAGATATAACACAGATGAAAACAAAATATTCATATTACCTGTTGCTGCTGGTTGGAGTGATGCTGACAGCCTCCTGCCGTCCGGACCTTCTGGAACAGGATCCTACCGACCAACTGTCCTCTTCGCAATATTGGAAGTCGGAGAGCGATGCCACATCGGCTTTGGCGGGTCTGATGTCAGACACCCGTTACCTCTTCAACCGTGACTACTACCTCGACGGTATGGGAGAGTACGTCAAGATGCGTGGAAACTCTTTTATGGACAACAACGGGAATAACGGCCGCGCCTATATGGGGCGCTGGGACTATCTGCCCTGGGGCTTCGGTGGCTGGTTCGACAACATGTTCAAATACTGCTATGGAGCTGTCAACCGCGCCAACTATGTCATCGAGAATGTTTCTGCGATGCGTAATGCAACCAGTGGCGAGAAGGCAAAGAACCTTGACGTCATCATTGCCGAGTGTAAGCTGATGCGTGCCCTCGTCTACTTCCGCCTCATCACCTGGTGGGGAGACGTACCCTATGTTGACTGGAACGTGAAGAGCAACGACGAGGTGGACCACCTTTCCCGCACCCCTATTGCAGAAATCTATCAGCACCTCATCAGCGACCTTAACGAAGTGGAGGCAACCCTGCCTGTCAAGGCTGCCATTCGTGGCCGCTACAGCAAGCCTGCAGCCATTGCACTGCGTGGTAAGATACACCTCTACTGGGCCTCGTGGAATCACTTCGGCTGGCCAGAGCTGGACACCTTTACTCCCAGTGAGAGTGAAGCACAGAAAGCCTATAAGGCTGCCCGTGAAGACTTCCGTGCCGTCATCGAAGACTATGGTCTCGACCTCTTCCGCGGGGGAGAACCCGGCGTGTGCGATGGTCCGGCAGAAATATGGCCCCAAGGAACCAAAATCGGTGGTGTTGACCTGAGTGGCAAGCTGAAGTCGCTGGGTGGAGCCACCAACCTGCCCAACTACTTCTATCTCTTCCTGCCGACCGCCAATGGTGACAGCGAGTTTGTCTTTACCTTCGAGCATGGTGGTACCAGCACCAGCCAGGGTGAACAGCTCATGCGCGACTTCGCAGGACGTACAGTGCAGTATTCACAGTCGTGGGTAAATCCACGTGCTAACATTGCCGACCGTTACCAGTCAACGATAACTGGTGACTTCTGCAAACCCATGCAGAAGATGTCGCCGTCGACAACCGCCCGTACCACTCCTAATTCTTCACTGAATCCTCAGACCTATGCCAACCGCGACTACCGTATGAAGGCATCCATCATGTGGGACTATGAGCAGTGTATGGGTATGATGTCACTGCGTGAGACGGGCTTCACACCCTACGAATACAAGAATTGGGAAGGACCGCTCTCCGTCTTTGAAGAGAATCCCGACGGCACGGTGACAGAGAAGAAGCTCACCTCTTACAACATCCTTTCTACTACGGGTTACGTGTTCCGTAAGTTCGTCCGTAACTATGCGGGACAAGAGCGTATCGACGGTGACTTCAACTGGCCTGTCATCCGCTTGGCAGATGTATTCCTGATGTATGCCGAGGCTGACAACGAGATCAACGGTCCCACCGCCAAGAGTATTGCTTTGGTCAACCGCGTCCGTCATCGTGGCAACCTGCCAGCTCTGGCATCTTCCAAATGTTCTACCCATGATGCTTTCTTTGAGGCTATCGAACAGGAGCGTATCGTCGAATTGCTGGCCGAGGGCCACCGCATCTGGGACCTGCGCCGTTGGCGCCGTCTGGAGAATGTCTATGGAGGTCCTGGAAGTACGGGCTACAAATGGTATGATATCTTTGGCGCTCAAGAAAATGAATATTGGGTCAACTCACCCTCACTGCAGTATGAGCAGTGCTATATCTTCAGGATTCCTGAGTCAGAACGCAACAAGAACTCCAACTTGACACAGAACAAGCCTTGGAGGTAAGCGTAGCGAGATGTATGAAGTATGAAGTAAGATGTAAGATGTAAGAAGTAAGAATTATGAAAAAGATATTCAGTATATTATTCTATGGCATGGCGGTGATGCTATTCAGCACAGCCTGCTCTGACAATCCCATTGATGAGGATGGTCTGTTGATTACCGACCGTGACGAGTGCTACGTCAGCAACTTTGACTTGGCAGGCACAGACCATTTGACGGTTAAAGTCGGTGATGTCATCATCGACAACAATGCCTGTACCATCAATATCACGGTGGCCTACGGCACGGACTTGCAGCATCTGTACCCCAAATTCTCTCTGGTCACAGATGCTAAGTTGGAACCGAAAATCACAGGTATTACCGACTTCTCTGATTTGGCCAATCCGCGACAGTATACGGTCATCTCCGGCAGTCGCAGGGTCAGAAAGACCTATACCATCTATATCACAGTTCAAGAACCCGTATAACACTTAGGAGGATATGAAGATGAAAAGACAGTGTCCATTTATCATTGTTCTGCTCGCTGCCGTCCTGATGACGACATTCACCGCCTGTTCCGACGACAGCGACAATATTGGTGCGCTTAACAACAAATGTATTAAGCGAACCTTGGGTCCTAACGTTGTAGGCAATCAGATATACATGGCGTATGCCATGGCGATGCCATATGGTTCCGGACATCTAGAGTCATGTACTGTTACTGCATCCATAGCAGGAGCAGCTGGCACTTGGCTGGAGCATAACTCTTACCATACCAATTCATCGGGTATGGATATTCCCGTGCCAGTGGGTAATCCCTCTGTTACCGAAGGGGCCACAACCACGGTGACTTTCAATGTAGACACCTGTGCTGCTACCTTGCGCTACTACTATGTCATTCCAGAAGAGGCTCGTGGCCGTGAGGTATCCTTTACCTTTACAGCTAAGGCTGCCGATGGTAAAACCATCAGCACGACCATGGGACCGTACAAAGTCTGCAAGCAGTATATGCAGCGTGATATCACGCTATCAAAGGCTCGCTGCTATATCTCTTTGGAAGATATGGCTGCCTATACCCTCGCAGAGGCCCAAAACATCCCTGACAAGATAGACCTCTGCTACCTGTGGAGAAACAAGAAGAGCCAGGGTGTGGAGTTCGGTCATACCTTTGCCGCTCCTGTAGCTGACAAGGAGTGGCTGGACAACCTGGAAGTGCCGGCAACGATGACGCGCAACCTGATGCTCCGAAAAGAATGGGGTATCATTGACGGTCACCTGACTGACGAGCCGGACTATGGCACTTATATCGATGATATAGACTTTGAAACCATCCAGCTACAGGGTATGCCCAACTACTGTATCAACATGAAGGAGAAGGGCGGCATGTGGATCGAGACAGGCGATGGAAAGTACCGGGCCTATATCTACATCAATTCTCTGAAGTCTATCTCCGGAGGTGTGATCAGCATCAAGCGGTACAATATGTTCTAAGATGAAACCATATAAGTTTGAACCGTTTCTGAAGACCACCATCTGGGGTGGTTATCGCATTGCACCGTTCAAGGGCATCTATACTGCCCAGCCGAATATCGGTGAGAGTTGGGAGATCAGCGGCGTGCCTGGTCACGAAAGTGTGGCTGTGGAGCGTGGCCTCGTCGATGATGTCGACGTGGGGCTGAACCTCACCCAGCTCATCGACAAGTACAAGGGTCTGCTCGTAGGCCAGAAGGTGTATAAGAAGTATGGCAACAAGTTTCCGCTGCTCATCAAGTTCATCGACTCGCGCCAGGACCTC
>Ga0256404_1002109_pt1 | contig 45065 bp, 39 predicted proteins | sample RumenRJG_01DNA_FD_185990 | JGI IMG/M metagenome (GOLD analysis project Ga0256404, IMG submission 185990) | Bovine rumen microbial communities from Lethbridge, Alberta, Canada - RJG_01 | ecosystem: Host-associated > Mammals > Digestive system > Stomach > Rumen | place: Canada: Alberta | collected... | reverse complement strand
GCGGCGCGCGCGGCGCCCAGCGCCAAGAACCTGCAGCCGTGGCGCGTCCACGTGCTCCGGGGCGCGGACGTGCTCGAGCGCTACGACGAGCTGACGCCCATGCGCTACGGGGCGCCCACGGTGCTCGTCTTTACCTACGACGTGGCACAGGACTGGAAGAACCCCCTGGAGGAGGGCGTCCACTCTGGCGAGCAGGACGCCTCCATCGCGGCGACGCATGCCATGCTGCAGGCGACCGACCTGGGCCTTGCCACGCTCTGGTGCAACTACCTGCCCAACGCCTGCGTTGCCGAGCTGCTGGGGCTGCCCGCGTCCGAGCGCGTGGTGCTGGCGCTCGACCTGGGCTACGCCGCGCCCGAGGCGCATCCCTCGCACCTGCATGCGCAGCGCAAGCCCCTGGGCGACCTGGCGGACTTCCGCTAGCGCGCGGACTGGCTGACGGGGAGAAGAACATGGCGCCTCTGCTTCTGGTCACGCTCGCGACTGTGGGCGGCATCCTGCAGGCATGCTTCGTGCGTGCCGACCGCGTGGGCGCGTACAGGCGCGCGGCTGTCCTGAAGGGCCTTGCCGCGCTGGCGTTTGTGCTGGTGGGTGCCACGGGCGCGACGGGTGCCGCGGGCATGGCGGAGGCTCCGCGTCCGGAGGCGGTCGCAATCTGCCTGGGCCTGGCGCTGGGTGCCGTGGGGGACGTCCTGCACGCGCTGCGCTTTTTGTGGCCAGTGCGCAAGCGGCTGCTCTTTAACGTTGGGGCCGCGTCGTTTTTGCTGGGGCACCTCGCCTACCTGGCGGCCGTTGTCCCCGCGTGCGCGGCGCCCGCCTGGGGGCTTGCGGCGTCGTGTACGCTCGCGACGGCGGTCGACGTTGCGGTGCTGCCGCGCCTGGGCGTGCAGAGCCGTACGGAGCTCGTCGCGGGTGGCGCCTACCTTGCGGTTACCTCGGCGGTGGTGGGCTTTGCCGTGGCGGGTGCCGCGGCGGTGGCGCTCGCGCCCACCGCGCCTACGGCCTTTGCGCGCCTTGTGTCCGGGGTCACGCTCGCGGTGGGGACGGCCGCGTTTCTTTCCTCGGACGTGATGCTTGCCATCAACAACTTTGGGGGAGTCAACAGCCGGCGCCTGAGGGCGACAAGCCTGGGCACCTACTATGCCGGGCAGATGCTCATCGCGCTCAGCCTTGCCGTTTAGCGGCGCCGTGGGCCGCTGCATGGCGCCGTGGGGTGTGGTGGCGCCGTGGCGCGCCGCGCGCGTGGGGCGGAAGCGCTACAGTAGGCTGTGTTTCTCGCATGAGGCTGCGGAGGGAGCAACATGGACGTAAGGGTGCTGGAGCTTGTCGAGGGCGCGCGCGAGGCGCGTGGGCTCACGGTGGTGATCGACGTGTTCCGCGCGTTCACGCTCGAGTGCTACCTGTTTGCGCAGGGTGCGAAGGCGATCTATCCCATCGGGTCCGTGGACGAGGCCCGGGCGCTCAAGGCGGCGCATCCTGACTGGGTCTGCTTTGGCGAGCGCGGAGGCTGGCAGGTGGAGGGCTTCGACTATGGCAACTCTCCATCGCAGGTGGCTGGCGTGGACCTGACGGGCCGCACGTGCATCCACACCACGAGTGCCGGCACGCAGGGCATCGTGAACGCCACGGGTGCGGACGAGATCGTGACGGGGAGCCTTGCGAACGCGCGTGCCGTCGCCACGTACATCGAGCGCAGGCAGCCGGCAGAGGTCTCCATCGTGGCGATGGGAACGTCCGGCACGCAGAGCGCGGGGGAGGACGTGCTGTGCGCCCGCTACATCGAGGCGCTGCTCAAGGGCGCGGCCAAGGGCTTTGACGTGGCCGGCAAGGCTGCCGCCCTGCGCGACACCGCGGGTGCGAAGTTCTTCGACCCCAAACAGCCCCAGTACCCTGCGGCAGACTTTCCGTACTGCGTGGACTGCGACCGCTTCGACTTCGTGATCCGTGTGGGCGAGGACGGCGATGGCCGGCTGGTGAACACGCGGCTCGACCTGTAGGGGCCGAAGATCCCGTGGCTGCGGCGTTGGCCACGCGGACAACGTTTCCCTCGACGATGGAAGTCACCTTGTCTCCCGAATCCGCGCCAAGGACTTTCGTCGTCAGTCGCACAGCTCGCGGTCGAGCCGGACGGCGCTGCGGTCGGCAAGGCTCGGCCAGTCACCGCCAAGCCAGGCGCTCGACTCGCCCGGCCCCAGCACGAGCGGCATGCGGTTGTGCACGGACGCGACGCTCGCGTTTGGCTCCGTCGTGACGACGGAGAAGCGCCCGTCCTGCCGCACGCACGCGATGAGGAAGATGCGGTGTCCCGCCAGCCGGAACGCCACCTGCGGGCGCCGTCCGCGCCTGCCCGGGGCGCCGTCCGCGCCGGTGCGCGGGGCGCCGGGCTGGGTCCACCACTCAAAGAACGCGCGCACGGGTACGATGCAGCGCCCATGCTCGACGGGCCCCGCCCACATGCCGCGTCCGTCCGTCGACTGGCGCAGTGCCGTCTCGATGCGGGTGTTGAACACCGTGCGCCCGCCCTGCGCGGGGGAGGGAAAGCCCCACGTCAGCTCCGTGGCGGAAAGCGAGCCGTCGTCCTTGGGAACGAAGAGCGGCACCTGCGAGCCGGGGTATGCGTCTGGCACCACGATGGAGGGGTCGCGTCGTGGCACGTGCGCATGGCCCGTGACCTGCATGTACTTGAGGCTCTCCTGCAGCTCGCGCAGAAGCAGGGGTGACATCCGGTGGCACATGGCGCACCTACTTGCCGTCGCCGGCGTCGGCGGCGCCTGCGTCATTCGCGCGGCTCTTTGCGTGCTTGCGGGCTCGGCGTTCGCTCTCGACGCGCGCGACGGCACGGCGCAGACGGGCGGCGCCCTCCTCGCGACGCTCGCTGGTGTAGCTGCGGATGCTCTTGAGCGCGCGACGCTGCACCAGCGACATTCCCTCCGCGGTTCGGTGCGCGGCGGCCTCCAGGTCCGTGCCCAGCGGCCGGCGTCCTGAGGCGAGGTCGTCCACGGCCGTCTCCATCACGGCGTCGAAGTCCGCGCGGCTGCGCTCCACGCGCTGCGTCACGTCCGTGAGGGCAGAAAGCGTCAGCGCGAGGTCGGCGCTCATAAGGCCCACGGTGAGAAGGGCGAGGACCTCCCAGGCCGCAAGCGGCAGCGAGACCGTGGCGCCTCCCAAGAGCGGACACACGAAGTAGTACAGCAACGTGCCCACCGCGCCAAAGCAGAGCGCGAACGGCAGGCAGATGCGGCCGTTGAGGTTGAGCGGAACGTTGGAGTAGTCCCACCAGCGCGCGTGGAAGCACTTCTCCAGCACGTAGGACGTGGTGTATTCAAGCACGGCGCTGCCGGCGCTGGCGCACAGGAGCACCTGCCACCACGCCGCGTTCGCGGACGTCGCGCCCGAGGACGCGAGCGCCTGTGCCACGATGAGAAGCGCCGACACGCCAAAGCCGTAGATGGGACAGACGGGGCCAAACAGGAAGCCTCGGTTGTCCCAGCGCTTGGTGCGAATGGCGCAGTAGGCGCACTCGTACACCCAGCCAAGCACGCTAAACAGTCCAAACCATGCCACGTAGCTGCAGATGTCCATGCGGCCTCCCGTGCGTGCGCTATGCGCCGGCCGCCGGCGGGGCGGCGAGCGGCGCGGGTGCGGGGGCGCCCTCGGCCTCGGCCGCAAGGGCCTGGTGCAGGCGCTCGTAGTGCAGGAAGACGCCGTCCGCGGCAAGGGCGTCGATCTGCTCGCGCGTGGCGAGCTGGCAGCCTATGGCCTCGCGCCGCTGCAGGCGTACGTCGTCGGGCGAGAAGTGCAGATGAAAGTGGTAGATGTCCACGATGTAGTTGTCGCCGCGCGCAAGGTCCACGTTGCGGTAGCGCCACACGGGCGCGAGCGGCTCCGCGGACACGTCGAGGCCCGTCTCCTCGCGCACCTCGCGCACGACGGCCGCGGCCGAGGTCTCGCCGGCCATCACGCCGCCGCCGGTGACCTCCCACCAGCCGGCCGCCCAGCGCTTGTCGAGCGCACGCCGCGTGATGAGGATGCGACCTGACGCGTCCTCGATGATGGCGAGCACGTACAGCATGTACTCGCCCTCGTGCAGGAACGAGCCCTTGCGCGCCATGGTGCGGCCTGTGGGCCTTCCGTCCTCGTCGTAGATGTCGATTCGCTCTTCCACGCTCTTCTCGCCTTCGCCGTGCGTTGCCTGCGGCCGGCCGCGCGGGCGGCCGCGCCTGTCTGACCAGACATTCTACACTGCGGGCACGCGGCGCACGCAGGCAAGACGCGCGCGGGCGAGAAGGACGCGTCCTTCTCGCCCGCGGCATGTCCTGGTGGTGGAACGTCCTGGTGGTGGAGCGGCCTAGTGGTGGAAGAGCCTCATGTGGGTGAAGCACATGGCCATGTTGTACTTGTCTGCCGTCTCGATCACGTTGTCGTCGCGGATGGAGCCGCCGGGCTCCGCGATGTAGCTCACGCCGGACTTGTGCGCGCGCTCCACGTTGTCGCCAAACGGGAAGAACGCGTCGGAGCCCAGGGTCACGCCGGTCTGCGTGGCGATCCAGGCGGCCTTCTCTTCGCGGGTCAGGACCTCGGGCTTCTGGGCAAACCACTTCTGCCACTCGCCGTCGCGCAGGACGTCGTCGTGCTCGTCGCTGATATAGACGTCGATCGCGTTGTCGCGGTTGGCGCGGCGGATGCCGTCCACAAACTTGAGGCCCAGGACCTTGGGGTGCTGGCGCAGGAACCAGGTGTCGGCCTTGTTGCCGGCAAGGCGCGTGCAGTGGACGCGGCTCTGCTGTCCGGCGCCCACGCCGATGGCCTGGCCGTCCTTTACGTAGCACACGGAGTTGGACTGCGTGTACTTGAGGGTGATGAGGCTCACGATCATGTCGATCTTCGCGTCCTCGGGGATGTCCTTGTTCTTGGTGACGACGTCAGTCAGCAGGTCCTTGTTGATGCGGAAGAAGTTGTGGCCCTGCTCGAAGGTGATGCCGAAGACGTCCTTCGTCTCGGTGGGGGCGCACTCGTACGTGGGGTCAATCTGGACCACGTTGTAGGTGCCCTTCTTCTTCTGGGCAAGGATCTCGAGCGCCTCGGGCGTGTAGCCTGGCGCGATGATGCCATCGGACACCTCGTGCTTGATGTAGAGCGCCGTGCGCGCGTCGCACGGCTCGGAAAGCGCGGCCCAGTCGCCGTACGAGCTCATGCGGTCCGCGCCGCGCGCGCGGATGTACGCGCACGCGATGGGCGAGAGCTCGCCCTCGTCGTCCACGAAGTAGATCTTCTTGTCGGTCTCCGAAAGCGGCTTGCCCACGGCGGCGCCGGCGGGGCTCACGTGCTTGAAGGAAGCGGCGGCCGGCATGCCGGTCTCGCGCGAGAGCTCGCGCACCAGCTGCCAGGAGTTGAGTGCGTCCAGGAAGTTGATGTAGCCGGGGCGGCCCTGCAGCACCTTGACGGGCAGGTCGGAGCCGTCCTTCATGAAGATGCGCGCGGGCTTCTGGTTGGGGTTCATGCCGTACTTGAGCTGCAGCTCGTTCATGGTGTTCCTCTCGTTTGGGTTGTGCGCCGGCCAATGGGGGCCGCCCGTCGGGCGCGGCGCGGGTGCGGTGTGGTGCGGATGCGGGGCTAGTCGCCCAGGTTCTTGTTGAACAGGCGGACGTCACCGGCCACGTTCGCGTACAGGCTCACCTTGTTGTCCGCGTTGAGTGCCGCCCAGACATCGTCCGGCTCGGGCATGGTAACCTCGACGGGCTCGCCGGCAAAGCTGGGCAGCGGGTTGCCGTCGCCCTGGTAGGTGCTGATGAAGTAGCCGTGGCCCTCGTCCGCTCCCTCGTACGAGAAGAACTCGCGCACGCAGCGGCCGCCGTCCGCGCTACCGTGGTCCTCTGCCTTCAGGATGGACAGCTCGAAGCTGCCGTCCGCGTTCACGATGCAGCTGATGCGCGGGGTGAAGTTTGGTCCGTCCGGCTCGAACTTCCGCGCCATGCAGCCGTCGCGGAAGCTGTTCTTCTCCACTATGGTGTCCGTCTGGTCGCCGTTGGTGACCACCAGCGCGTCGCCCATGGTGCGGACGGGGTGGTAGATGATGAGGCTGGGGTCCTCGAGCTTCGAGGGGTCGTGCGCCTCCGTCATGATGCCGTCCTCCGTCTTGGTGAAGACGCGGTTGCGGCTGTTGGAGCTGCGCCCCATGATCCAGTAGTAGACGCGGCCCCTGCCCACGACGATGCCGCGGCCGGGATAGGGGTTGTTGCGCAAAAGCTCGAGCAGGTCCTGCATGGTCTCCCTTTCTCTTGGCGCAGTCCAAGGGAGCCAGCCCCAAAACGCACAAAGGGCAAGGCACCCCTCTCGGAATGCGCTTGCCCAGACGGTCGGCGGTTTGTATCACGCTGCTTCCCCGTGGTAGCCCACGATTATCCGTCAGTAACAGCGCGTTCTTGCTCACTACTGTAGCACGGTGCCGCCACGCGGGACGCGCGCTTGGTCGTGGCGCGCCGCCGCGCTACGGTTTTCCCACGAGTCCTGCGGCGGGCTTCACTTTCTGACAGGAGCGCGATTTGTCAGAAAGTGAGCCCTCAGGAACCCCCGCTACCTGACAGAAACACGATCTGTCAGGTAGTGGTGCCTGCCAGCCCTCACAAACTGACAGAAGCGTGACCTGTCAGATAGTGAAATACCACTAACTGACAGAAGTGCGATCTGTCGGATAGTGATGCTTGAAGAGGCCTTTTCACAATGTATTGGCCCTCTAATCTCATCACTTTCTGACAGGAGCGTGATCTGTCAGAAAGTGAGCCACCCAGGGAGCCGCCGCATGAAAAACGGTGGGCCATCGTCTGATGCGGTGACCCACCGTTGTGGCTGGAAAATCTTTGGCGACCCAAGCTACTCGTTGGAAGTGTCGAAGTAGTCGACCGATGCCTCGACGCGTGCTGGGGCGGCTGACGGATAGGCCTCGAGCTTTACTGTCTCGCCTGCTTTCCAGGAATCGATGCTGGTGTAGGTCTCTTCCTGCTTCACACCGCTCTGGTCGTACAGGGAAAGAACGATGGAGAGGTCCTTGATGTTGTACTTCGTGGTGTTCTGTCCGGTTGCGGCGAGCGTGTAGCTACCGTACCCATCGTCCGTCGTGCTCCACTGAAGGGAGGAGACGAGCGCGTTTACCGCGTCCTTCTCGTCGTTCTGCGCCTGCGCGGCCTTGCCGTTGTCGACGAGCTCCTTCAACGTGTCGGCGTATTTGTCACTTACCTTGAGGTCATACTTGTCCACGAACTTCTTGATGACGGCCGTTCTCTTGTCGTAGGTCTCGTACCACTTGGGCCAGAAGTCGTCACCGTTCATCGGGTACTTTTCGACGACTGTGCGAGACTCCTCGAGCAGCTTGATGTAGTCGATCACGTCCTTCTGCATATCGGAGTTCTTGAACTTGCGGTTCCTGAGCGGCTTGTCCTTCTTGAGCTCGGCGTCGATCAACTTCTTGTAGTCGGTTGCCGTCTCCTCCTTGCCGGATGCGCCCAACTGATCGCCTAAGCGCCACCTCGCCTCAAGTCCGCTCGCGATGACCTGCATCGCGCTGTCATCGGCATAGTCGTTCGATGCGCTGACATCCTTGTTGTTGGCATTCCCGCCGCATGCGCTGATTCCCACGAGCAGCAGGAGCGCGGCGCAGATGCCAAAGAGCCTCTTCCTCATGATTCCCCCTCCATTGTTCGTACACAAACACGGTGATGAACAAGATAGCTGAACTGGAGGTGAACAAGTCACTCCATCGTCCATTCGTGAGCCATTTCGCGAGGTTGGTTCCGTGGGCGGTTGGAATGTGGCCGCCTCGGGCACAAAGAGGCCGCGCCTCGGGGGGATCTTCCCACGTGGCGCGGCCTTCGTTTGCGCTTCCTATTGGCTGGAGCGGCACATGTCGTCACACGCTACTGCGCGCCGCCGCGTGTCGCCTACTCGCCCTTGCGCTTGTCTGCCGAGAAGAGCGTGCCCAGCCGGTCGATGAACGACTCGCTCTTCGCGGCGTCGCCGCCCTTGGAGCCCTTGGACTCGGACTTCGAGCTGCCCTTGGAGTCGTCGCCCTTCTCGCCCGTGGACTTCGCCTCCTTCACGCCGTCCACGACGTAGACAAACTGCACCTCGCTCACGTTGGTGTTCGACGGGTCCACAAACGAGTGCAGCTGGTAGTCCTGGCCGAGCTTCTGCCTGATGGTGTCCTTGAGCTTGTCGATGACCTTCTGGTCCATGCCGTCGGTGGAGGACTTCAGCGTGTCGAGGCCGTCTGCGAGCGTGGCGGAGCCGCTCTGCGCCTGCGACGTGCCGCTTGCAAGCGTCTTCAGGCCTCCGTCGAGCGTGTGCGCGCCGGACGCAAGCTGCGCAGCGCCGCTGTTGAGTCTCGTGACGCCGGAGTCCAGCGTGTCGAGGCCGCCCTTGAGCTGCGACGCCCCGCCCGCAACCTGGTTCGCGCCGGATGCGGCCGCCGCGGCGCCGCCATCAAGCTGGCTGGCGCCGCTTGCGATGCCAGACACCGCGCCGCCGATCGTGGTGGTGCCGCTCGTGGCCTTGAGCGAGCCCACGAGCGCACTCACGCCGGACGACACCTGCGCCGCGCCGTCGGACAGCTGCTTGAGCTGCCCCAGGTCGATGGCGCCCAGCTGCTGCTGCGTCTTGCCCACGAGCGCCTGCGAGCCGTCGAGCACCTTCTGCGAGCTGGCCAGCACGTCCGCGGACTCGCCGGTGACCTCCTTGACGCCGCCCTGCATCTGCGAGAGCGTGCCCTTGAGCGCCTCTGCGTCCTTCTGGAGCTTCGCGCCTGCCGTCTGCATGCCTTGCAGAGAAGTGCCAAGGCTCTTGATCGTGGCAAGCGCCTTGCCGGCATACGTCGACGCCGTGGCGGCGTAGTCCGACGCCGTGCCCGCGCCCTTCTCGGCAGCCTTTGCCTGCTCGTCTGCGGCCTGGACCTTTGCGCGCTGGTCTGCGGTGAGCGAGGTATCTTCCAAAAGCGCGTCCAGCTGCCGGCTTGCGGAGCCTGCACTTGCTGCGGCAGCGTCCGCCGCCTGCTTCGCGCCGTCCGCTGCCTGCTTGGAGCCCGCGGCCTCTGCCTGTGCGGTGCCGGCGGACGTGCCGGCCTGCTGCAGCGCGGTCGTGAGGCCGCCCGTGCCCCGCTCGATCGCGGTGAGGTCGTCCTTCACGGCCTCCGCCTGGCTGATGGCGCCCTGCGCCGCGGAGGACATGGTACCTGCCTGCGACTTGATGGTCGCGAGCTTCTGCTGGATGCCGTCGAGCGTCTGGCGCGTCTGGCTGAGGCCTTGGTTGACCGTGAGCAGCTGCTGGGGCAGGGTGGAGGAAAGCGCCTGGTACAGCTGCTGTGTGCCGCCGGCTACCTGCTTTGCGCCGGAGTCGAGCCTGTCGAACGTGCCGCTTTGGCTGCGCAGGGTGTCGCGCAGGGCGCCGGCGCCCTGGCTGAGCTGCCGTGCGCCTGCCGCGAGCTTCGCGTTGCCGCTGCTGAGGCTCGCGCTGCCGGACGCGAGCGTGCCCGCGCCGGCGGCAAGCCTGCCGGTGCCCGCCTTTGCCTCGCTCGTGCCCGCGGCGAGCTGGTCCGCGCCCGCAGCGAGCGTGCCTGCGCCCGTGGCCGCCTGTCCGGCGCCGTTGGAGAGGAGCCCCAGCGCGTCGCGCAGCCTTGCGCCGCCGGCATCCAGCTGGTCCACGCCGTTCTGCAGCCTCGCCGTGGCGTTCGAGAGCTCGGACGTGTCGATCTTGCTGGTGTCGAGGTTCAGGTCAAGCGGCATGGCGGCAATCTGCCAGCCGCCGTACGTGAAGTCGTGCGCGTCGCCGGTGATGTGCCAGTCGCCGCTCTGCCCCGGGATGAGCACGTACGTCAGGACGGTGTTGCTGCCGCTGGTGGCGATGGTGGCGTTGCTCGCGTTATCCAGCTTGAAGTTCTGGTTGGGGAACGTTCCCTGCGCCTGCAGCAGGAAGCTCTTGGCGAAGTCTGCCGTGGCGGAGCCGTCGTCGAGGCCGTCAACCTTGAGTTCGATGTCGAGCCTGCCGTCCCTTCCCGCAAGCTCGCTCGGCTTCACGACCTTGCCGTCAAGCCGGTACGTTATCTGCACCGTCCAGGGGAGCTTGGTGTCCTTGCTCAGGTTCCCCTGGTAGTAGAACGGCTCTCCCGCCACGGTCGTGAGGTCGACGGAGCCGTCCTTCTGCTCCAGCTTCTTGGAAGAGGTGAGGTTCGTGACCTTCTTGTACGTGCCGGGGTCCTGTATGTCCACCTTGTCCGGCGTCTCGAACGCGTTCACGACGTACGAGCCGCTGGAGGCGCCCGTGGCGTCGGTCTTCGTGTACACCACCTCGCGCTTTGCCGTGGAGGCGGTGCTGGCCCCGTGTGCCACGCTCTTCTCGCCCGTGGCGCCAGACTCCGCCGCGATGGCTTGCGTGGCGCCAAACGGTATGGTCATGCTGAAGCTGAGGACCGCGCCGATGGCGCCGGCTGCGACCCTTTTTGCGAGGGGGATGGTGGATGCGTTCGTCTTGCTCATGTTAGTCACTCCGTTCGTGAGGGATGTACGTTGGACGTGGGCTGCGGCGTGGGCTGCGAGTCCCCTGTGCCGCCGCGATAGAAGCCGATCTTGTAGCTGGTGACGCGCACGAAGCCGTCAAGCAGCGTAAACAGCAGCGGCAGCACGAAGAAGATCAGGATGACGCTGATGAGGGCGCCACGGGCGATGAGCATGCCCACCTGCTGGATCATGGGGCTCGAAACGCTGAGGTAGATGCCGAGGCACGCCAGTATCAGGATGGAGCTCGACGTCATGATGGGCTGCGCGGTCTTCTCGATGGACTGGATGGACGCCTCCGCCTTGGGCATGCGCCTGCGACGCGCCAGGTACTCCTCCGTGAAGATGATGGCGTAGTCCACGGCGGCGCCCAGCTGCACGGCGTCTATCACGAGGAACGCGACGAAGTTGATGGTCTGCCCCATGAGGTAGGGGACGGCCTCGTTCATCCAGATGGAGACCTCGATCGCCAGGATGAGGATGACGGGGATGGAGAGGGACTTGAACATCACGAGCAGCACGGCGCCAATGGCCAGGATCGAGGCGAGCTTCACCGTGGTGGAGTCCACGGACGTGACGGACTTGATGTCCGCGTAGCTCACGGCGTTGCCCACGAGGCGGTACGTGCTGCCGTAGCGCGCCCTGCAGAGGCTGCGCACCCTCTTCACCAGGTCGAACGCCTGCTTGGACTCGTCCGGGATGCGCGACGTGAGCACGATGCGGCTGTACCCGCCGCTGAAGAGCTGCTTTATCTGGCTCTTGTCTGCCAGCTGGTGCGGCATGGCCGAGCTTGCGATGGTGGAGTACGACAGCACGCTCTTGGTGGTGGGGAGCTTCTGCAGGTCGTCCACCAGGGCGTTCTCGTCGCCCCAGTGCTCCGCCGGCACCATGATGGCCCAGGTCTGCGACTTGCCAAACGCCTTGTCGATCACGTCGCCGTCGATCTTGACCTGCGAGGTGGGCGACATGTTGGCCGCGGACCCGTACGTGAAGCTCACGGATTGCGACGCCAGAAGCGCCGGCACCGCCAGCACGGCCGCGATCACGAGCGCGGGCACGGCCCCGGCGTGGCACACCTTCGCCATGCGGTGGAACCCACGTAAGAACGGCTTGTGCATGGTCTTCGCGACGAGTCCGCGCATGTTGTACAGGATGCACGGCATCAGGAGCGTGATGGAGAAGAACGAGCACACGATGCCCTTGGCCAGTGCTATGCCCATGTCGGCGCCGATCAGGAACTGCATGGCGCCGAGCGAGAGGAAGCCGAAGAACGTGACGGCGGCGGAGCTGAGGATGACGGGGAACGACTTGGTCATGGCGCTCACCATGGCCTCGAACTGGTCGTCGGTTTCCTGCTGCGCGCGGCCGAAGTTCGTGAGCAGCACGATGGAGTAGTCCATGGAGACCGCGAGCTGCAGCACGCTCGCCACGAGCTGCGTGATGGAGGATATGGTGCCGCGGAAGACGTTCGTGCCCATGTTGAGCACGATCGCGACGCCGATGGTGAGGAGCATCACGATGGGGTGCAGGTAGCTGGTGGTGTTGAGCGCCACCACCACGAGCACCACGATCACGGCTATCGTCATGATCTTGCCCATGTCCGTGTTGATGGTGGCCATGTTGGCCGCATCGTCCGCGGCAGAGCCGTCGATCGCGACGGTCTTCGCGCCGGGCACCGCCTTCGCGAGCGCGCGGATGCGGTCTATCTGGCTCTGCTTCGCGCCGGACTTCAGCACGGCCTGGAACAGGTAGCCCTTGCCGTCGTACCAGTCGGCGATCGTGTCCGCGTCCTGGGTCTCGAGCGGCTGGTCAACGTCCGCCTCGTCGCCAAGCCACGTGACCGAGACGACGTCCTTCTCGCCCTTGAGGCGCTTGTCGAGCGCCTTCGCGTCCGGCAGGCTGATGCCCGTGACGTACACGCGGGCGTTCGTGATGTCGTTGCCGTAGATGCGCTTCATGGCGTCCAGGTCCTGCGACGACTTTGCCGTCGGCGGCAGGTAGTCGCTCATGTTCGCATTGATCTTCACCTGCGGAATCAGGCATGCGCAGATGACGGTCAGCGCCACGAACACGCCGATGACGACCCTGCGGTGCCTGAGGATTCCGCGAAACAGCCTCTCCATCCTCCCAGGCGCTCCTTCCCTTGCGTTCGCCGGCACGTTGCACTACTCCGGCGAACATTCGTCCTAAGACGCTCACATGTGGTAAAACATACACATGTTGAAAAAAACCCAAACCGTTGCGTGGTTCACGGTTAGGGCGCTTTTTGGACAGCATTTTGAAGCGTGTTTAAAAACCAACAGAATGCCACGCAGGTGTGCGAGAAGGACGACGGCGTCGGCAGGCGCCCGGACGGGGGAGGAAACGTGGAAGCCAGCAGGAACCGCAACGCGCAGAGGTCCGTCCGCCTTCTTGAGGAGGCCCTGACCCTGCTCATCGCCGAGAAGCCGTACGACAAGATCACCGTATCTGACATCACGCGCCGCGCGGACCTCAACCGCGGCACGTTCTACGCGCACTTCGACAGCGTGGACCAGCTCATGCGCCAGACGATGGACGACCTGACCGAGAAGGTCTCCGCCTCCATAGACCCGCTGGTTACGAACTCGTTCTTCCAGGACCCCATGCCGTTTCTGCGCCAGATAAGCGACTTTGTGTGCGACAACCTGGCCCGGACCCGCAAGCTCGTGGACAACGACCGCCTGGGGCCGTTCCTGGGCGCGCTCATGGACCGCATAGAGCGCCACCTGCACGACATCGCCCGCAGCGAGGATCCGGAAGGCGGCAACTTCCCGCTCGAGACGGTGGACTTCCTCCTGGGCGGCATCCGCAACGCCTACGCGTCGTGGCTGGAGGGCGCGTACGGAAACGAGGAGATAGACGACCTCAACCAGAGCCTGTGCGCGTTCATCAAGGCGATTGGCGTGGTGCTGGGGCAGCGCAAGAGCGAGCGCACCGCCGCGGACGGCGCGGCCGGTGCGGACGGGGCGAACGGCGTGGGCGGGGCGTAGCGCCGCGCTAGAGATCCAACAGCTCGAAGGACGAGAAGAGCTCGTCCGCGGCGGAAAGGTCTTGCGGGACGCTCGAGCCCGTGTACCCCAGCGTGTGGACGCCCGCTGCCTGCGCCGACGCCACGCCGGAGGGGGAGTCCTCGAACGCGACGGCCTCGTGCGCCGCGATCCCAAGCGCCTTAAGCGCGCGGGCGTACGGCTCCGGGTCCGGCTTGTGGCGCGTGACGTCGTCTCCGCCCACGACGAGGTCCACCAGGTCCAGAAGGCCTACGCGTCCCAGCGCCGTCACGACGAGGCGGTGCTCCGTGGTAGAAACGACGGCCACGCGCGCTCCGCCCGCACGCAGGCGCACCATGAGCTCGCGCGCGCCGGGGGACGCCTCGAGCGGCATCTCCTCGTAGATCACGTCGCTGGGGCGGCGGTGCGCGAAGAACTCCTCTGCGCTCACGTCCATGCCGTGCGCCCGGAAGAGGGCCGGGATCGACTCGAGGCCGTCGGTCCCGGCGAGCGAGTTCTTCTCGCCCTGCGTGGGCGTGATGCCAAAGTGTGCGTAGGCTTCGTCGTCGAGCTCGATGCCAAGGCGCTCCGTGTCCGCGAGCGTGCCGTCGAAGTCGAAGAGCGCCGCCTGGATGCGCGTGGGCCTTGGTGTCGCCATGGTGCCTCCCGTCGGTGTGGTGCCGGTGTGATGGCGTCCATTGTAGCGTGGCGACGAGTTTTGCTCGGGAGCGACAAGTCGTGATGCGTGCGCTCTATATTTCGACTTATGGATTAAGTCGAAATATAGATAGCTCATAATTTGAGTTGCGCCGTAAGTCGTATTATGGAGGTCACAAACTTCGAGTTGAGCGAGGGAGGGCGGACATGGGACGGTACCACGAGTCGTTTTGGGAGCCGGACCCGACTCAGCTCTCAAGGAGGGGGCGCAGGGGCGGGCCATACAAGTGGTACGAGCCCACGCGGCTGTCAGAGCTCGACCTCGCGCTTTCCGGCGACGTCGTGAGCGACGTGCTGCGGGCCGAGGACGCCCTTGCCGCCAGGCGTGGCGGGTCGGCCACGAACACGGAGGGCATTGCCCGTCTGCTGCTGCGTGCGGACGCGGTGGCCTCCAGCAAGATCGAGGGACTCTCCATTGGGGCGCGGCGTCTTGCCCGGGCGGAGCTGCACGAGTTTGACCCGACGAACATGCGGAGCGACTGGCGCGCTGCGGCAGTGCTGGGAAACATCCATGCCATGGAGCGCGGGGTGAGGATGGCGGGCGAGCTTGGAGAGCTGGACGTGTCATCGCTCCAGAGGATCCACGAGGAGCTCTGCAGGGGAACCGACATCGAGGGCTTTGGCGGCATCGTGCGCACGGAGCAGAACTGGATCGGCAGCAGCGGGGCGAACCCACTTGACGCGACGTACGTACCGCCTGCGCCGCAGATGGTACCCGAGCTTTTGGACGACCTCATGTCGTTTGCGAACAGGACCGACGTTCCGCCCGTGGTGCAGGCGGCGCTCTGCCACGCGCAGTTCGAGTCCATCCATCCGTTTCTGGACGGCAACGGTCGCGTGGGCAGGGCGCTCATCCAGGTGGTGCTGTTGCGGCGCGGCGCGGTGAGCGAAGGGGTCCCTCCCATATCGCTCGCGCTCGCCACGGACGCGCGGGAGTATCGCGCGTGCCTGTACGACCTGCAGCACTGGACGGAGCGCGACGAGGGCCGAAAGGCCATCGACAACTGGGTGTCGCTCTTCTCGGCCGCCGTCGTATCCGCCTGCCGTGACGTGGACGAGATCTCCGCCGGCATGGATGCCATGAGGGGGCGTTGGGTGGAGCGCCTGGGACGTGCGCCGCGCAGGGGATCTGCGCTCGAGGCGCTCCTTGTGGAGGTGCAGAACGCGCCGGTCTTCTCTGTGGAGTCGCTCGTTGCCGCGACGGGACGGTCGACCTCCTCCGTGGGCGCCGCCGTCAACAGGCTGCAGGAGGCCGGCATCATCGCGCTGACCACGCGCGGGAAGAGGAACCGTGTCTTCGAGGCGCCGGAGGTGCTCGAGGAGTTTGGCATAATCGAGCGCAGGCTTGCGTCCCCCGCACGGGACACGAGGGTGGCGAAGCCGGCAAGGCCGGTCCCGGAGCGGGACGGGAAGCATAAGGGGTAGCGGCGTCGCCGCGAGTGAGGAGGGGCTGTGCCCAGCGAGTACGCAGAGCTCATGAACGCGATATTCAGGGACAGGCCGTGGGACGCGTCCCCGGAGGCGCACGCGCACGAAGGCGGGGACGGCTCCCCTGCCAGGCGGCCGCCGCGCACGCCCAAGGGCGTGACGGTCGAGAAGATCGACCTCAACGGGCTGGGGGGCGAGCGGCTGACGAAGCGGGGCAACGCGGGCTGGGTGCTCTACGTGCACGGCGGCGGGTACATGTCCGGCTCTGCGCGCGGGCGACGCGAGGTGTGCCAGTACATCGCGGACATGCACGGCCGCAACGTGATGAGCTGCAACTACCGCCTTGCCCCCGAGCACCTGTGGCCCGCGCAGATCGACGACACGCTCGCGGCGTGGGAGGGCGTGCTCGCGCGGGGCGTCGATGCGGCAGACGTGATCGTCGCCGGAGAGTCCGCGGGCGGCACGCTGGCCCTCTCGCTCGCGTTCGCGCTCAAGGAGCGCGGTATGGCGCAGCCCGGAGGCATCATGGCGCTGTCGCCCTCCGTCACGCAGGCCGAGAGCCTCCCGTCGCACTCCGCCAACGTCGCCACGGACTACCTGCTGCGCGACGCGGTCGAGAAGGGCGCCCTCCGCATGGTGTATGGCGGCTCGGAATGCACGGAGGCGTTCCTGCGCAGTCCCGTGGTGTCCCCGCTGTACGGCGACTTCGCGGGCCTGCCGCCGGTCTTTCTCTCCGCATCTGACACGGAGTGCCTGGTGGATGACGCGCGCGTGCTCTACCAGCGGCTTTGCGAGGCGGGACACCCCGCGGCGCTCGACATCCGGCACGGGTGCCCCCACGCCTTCCAGATGTTTCCCCGCATGCCGGAGGCGCGCGACGCCCTTGCCGCGGGCTTTGCGTTCTTCGACCGGCAGGCGCGGGCGTAGCGTATCCCGCGCCCGCTACAGCCCCGCCGAGGTGCGGCCACGGGCCTGCTACAGGCCTTGGATCTGGCAGGAGCGCATGGTCTCGAGCGCGGCCTCGTGCTTCTGCGGCGTGACGCCGGCGCAGCACGCGGGGTCCACGGAGATGCGCGCCTCCGGCAGCACGGCCTTCAGCAAGAGCGCGTTCGACACGACGCAGATGTCCGTGCACAGGCCCACGAGCTCAAGCTGCAGCTCCTCGTGCTCGGCCATCTGCCTCACGGCGCGCGCGAGCTCCGTCGAGCCAAACGTGGGCTTGTCAAACACGTGGTCCGCGGGCACGAGCTCCGCTACCTCCGGCCGCAGCTGCCAGCCGTCCGTCCCCTTAATGCAATGCGGGACGGGCAGGTACGTGCCCTCCTGCGTGGAAAGGTAGTCCGCAGGGTGCGTGTCGCGCGTGGCGAACACGTCGCGCGCGGGGTACGAGCGGATCTTCCGCACGACGGCCGGCACGATGGCCTGGGCCTCCGGCGTGCCGAGCGCGCCGTCGATAAAGTCGTTCTGCATGTCGATCACGATCAGGATCTTGCGCATGGTGCCTCCCTCTGCGGGCGGGCCGCCGTGGCCCGCGGGTCTTCCTACTGGCATGCTACCGCGTATCGCGCGGCCGCGGTGCCGGGTCGACGGCTACAATGGCATGCGCGGGCGTCCGTGGGGGACGCCGCGACGGCGTGAGGGGGCTGGCGTGTCTGACGATCTTGCCGCAGGGGCGGGCGTGAAGGTGAGCGAGGGCTACATGCCCTTTGGCGAGTGGCAAACGTACTATCGCATCGCGGGCGACGTTAAGGCGGGGCTTGCCGCGGGCAAGGCGCCGCTTGTGTGCCTGCACGGAGGGCCGGGCTCCACGCACAACTACATGGAGCTCCTGGACCCGTTGGCCGCCGACGGCCGCGCCGTGGTGAGCTACGACCAGCTGGGCTGCGGCAACTCGTACGTGGAGGGGCACCCGGAGCTGTGGCGCGCGAAGACCTGGGTGGACGAGCTCGAGGCGCTCGTGGCGTACCTGGGGCTTACGCGCTTCCACCTGCTGGGGCAGTCGTGGGGCGGCATGCTCGAGATAACGTACCTGGTGGAGCGCCAGCCTGCCGGCGTGCTGAGCGCGACCCTCAGCAGCACGCTGCCGTCCTCGCAGCTGTGGGGGCGCGAGCAGCACCGCATGGCGCGGATGCTTCCCGAGCATGAGTGGCAGGCGCTGCGCCAGGCCGAGGAGACCGGCCGCTTTGAGGGCGAGTCGTACCAGCGCGCGATCGACCACTATATGCAGCTGCACTGCGCGGACCTCTCGTACGGGCCGGACGCGCCGGAGTGCCTGCGCCGCCCCAAGCGCAGCGGCACGGAGTCGTACGTGACGGCATGGGGCCCCAACGAGCTCACGCCCCAGGGCACGCTGCGCGATTGGGACTACACGGACCGGCTGGACCAGATCCACGTGCCCACCCTTGTGGTGAGCGGCACGGACGACCTGTGCACGCCGCTTGTGGCCAAGACCATGGCGGACGGCATCCCCGGCGCGCGCTGGGAGCTGTTTGAGGGGTGCCGCCACATGTGCTATGCGGACGACACCCCTCGCTACCTGCGCATGATGCGCTCGTGGCTTGCCGAGAACGACTAGCCGGCCCGGCCTGCGGCCTCGCTGCGCGCCGGTGCTAGGCCGCGCTGCCGCCGGCTGGCCCCGCGGCCGCTACGCCACGCTCAGGATCACGGTCGCAAACGGCGGCAGCGTGCACGTGAGCACGTGCGTGCCTGCGTCCAGCGCCACGGCCTCCGCGCCGCGCGGCGTGGTCCCGGCGTACACGTCCCAGTCGCTGTCGAGAAGGACCTCGGCCCTCGTCGCGCCGGGCACCTCGACCTCGTAGTCCTCCTGGGTCGCGCCGGAGAGGTTCAGCACCGCGACGATGCGTTCGCCCGCCGCCGGCTGCGACCCCGCGCCCTCGTCCTTCTCGCCCGCGGGCGCGCCTGCGCCCGTGTCCGCCACTTCGGAGCGGCGCTCGATGGCGTACGTGCAGCGCTCCGTTGAGGCGACGTCCAGCCACGCAAAGCCATGCTCGGCGTAGTCCTCCTGCCACAGGGCCGGGTGGTCCAGGTACAGGTGGTTCAGGTCCGTGCAGAAGCGGTAGAACGCGTCATGATTGGGGAACTTGCGCATGAACCAGTCCTGCTCGCGGCGCTCGTCCCACTCGCGCAGCTGCGCCACCTCGGACCCCATGAAGTTGAGCTTCTTGCCGGGGTGCACCATCATGTAGCAGTACAGCGAGCGCGCCTGCGGGAACTTGAGGTCGCCCTCGCCCCACATCTTCTGGGCGATGGTGGCCTTGCCGTGGACCACCTCGTCGTGGCTGAGCGGCAGCAGGTAGCGCTCGTTCCTAAAGTACATCATGCTGAAGCTGAGCTTGTGGTAGTTGCCGCTGCGGAAGTACGGGTCAAGCTGGAAGTAGGAGAGCGTGTCGTGCATCCAGCCCATGTCCCACTTGTAGTCGAAGCCCAGGCCGCCCTGCTCCACGGGGCGGGTGGTGCCCTCGTAGTCCGTGGAGTCCTCCGCGATGGTGAACGTGCCCGGGTTGAGCGACTTCACGCCGGAGTTCAGGCGCTTCATGAACTCGACGTTCTGGTTGTTCACGCCGCGGGACTCGTCGCCCTGCCAGTAGATGATGCGGCTGATGGCGTCCATGCGCACCGCGTCGAAGTGGTAGCAGCCCAGCCAGAAGTTCACGGAGCTCTGCATGAAGCTGCAAGACTCGCCGCGGCTGTACATGAAGTTGTGGCTGCCCCACTCGCTCACGCCCACGGCCTCGTTGGGGTACTCGAAGAGCGGCGTGCCGTCGTAGTTGGCGAGGCCCCACGCGTCCGTGGCAAAGTGCACGGGCACCACGTCCAGGATGCAGCCGATGCCGGCCTGGTGCAGCGCGTCCACCAGGTGCATGAGCTGCTGCGGCGTGCCGTAGCGGCTGGTGGGGCTGAAGAAGCCCGTCGGCTGGTAGCCCCACGACCCGTCGAACGGGTACTCGCACAGCGGCATGAACTCCACGTAGTTGTAGCCGGTCTTCGTGAGGTAGTCCACCAGCGGCTCCGCCAGCTCCTCGTAGGTGTACCAGTCCGCCGGGTCGTCGGACGGCTCGTCGCCGGAGCGCTTGCGCCACGAGCCCACGTGCATCTCGTACACGTTCAGGGGCCCGTCCAGCTGTCGGTTGCGCCGCGTGCGTCCCTTCACCCACGCGGCGTCGCCCCACTCGTAGGAGAGGTCCCACACGATGGAGCGGTGGCTGGGCCTCAGCTCCGACGCAAACGCGTACGGGTCCGCGTGGTCCACGTAGCCGCCGCCGTGGTAGATGCGGTACTCGTAGTGGTCGCCCGCCTTGGCACCGGGAACCTCCGCCTCCCAGAAGTTGCCGTCCTGCGCACGGTGCATCTCGTGCGGGCCGTCGTCCAGGAGCACCACGATGCCGTCGGCTGCGGGCGCGAACGTCCGGAAGACGACGCCGCCCTGCGTGGCATGCGCGCCCAGGTGGTCCTGCGCATAGAACTCGGTGCCGCGATAGAAGTTCTGGATGTCCATGCTCTTCCTTCCTTACGGGTGGGGCTCTCTTACAGGGAAAACGCGTCTCTTACGAGAGGAACGTGTCTCCCGGGTCCTGGACGCTGATGGGGATCATCGGGATGCGGCTTGCGGGGCCCTTCTCGTCCGACGCGGCGCTCGTGCCGAAGGTGGAGGCGTCCGCCTCCAGGATGTCGCGCGCGGGGTCCGGGTACAGCGGGTCCTCGTCCGGCGCGATGGCGTCCAGCACCCACGCGTCGTCCACGCGGTCGAGCGCCGCCGCGTCCAGGCTCGCCCAGCTCTGGCAGTGGTCGATCACCGCACTGTCGTTCGTGGCCACGTACGCGCGGCCCGCAAGCTCGCTGTCCACGTTGTCCACAAGGGCCGCCTGCACCTTGGGCAGGCTGGGCTGGATGTTTGCCAGGGCGCGCACGTAGTCCGCTATCGTCTTCGCAAGGCGGCCGGAGTTGCGCACCGGGCGGTCGAAGTAGAACGTGGCCGATGCCACCTGCGCCTCGGTCAGGAGGTCGAGCACCAGGTCGATGGCCTGCATCGTCTGCTCCACGGAGCGGTACGTGCCGTTTATGCCCGCAAGGTCGCGGATGGCGCCGTCCTGCGCGCGTATGAGCGGCGAGCGCACGAGCGCCACCTCGAGCGGCACGATCACGTTGAAGCCGTCTATGCACACGTCGCGCCCGCGCAGGTCCTCGAGCTTCAGGTGCTTCGCGGCACGCGCGGCCCGCTTTGCCTCGCCGCTCACGCCGCGGTTCAGAAACAGCCGCTGCCGCGTGGTGAACTGGTAGCGGTTGCCCACAAACTCCACGGCCGTCTCGCGCGGGTAGTCGCGGTCCAGCAAAAACGACAGCTCGGCCGCCGCGCGTTGCAGGGTCTCCATCGACTCCGTGCCGAAGTCCTTCTCGTCCGTGGGCTGGTACCCGCGGCGAGGTGCGGCCGCACCGTCCGTCAGGGTGCCGTCGCTTGCGTTTTCGTTGCTATGGGTGATGTCGTATGACATGGGATGCTCCTTGGTTTGCCGGCGTTTCGCACGGATACCCCTAGTCTACCCATCGCGCGCCCGCCCGTGTGCCGTGGCGCAACATCCGCGTGCCGCCTACGCGCCGCCACGCGCCGCCTACGCGCCGCCCCTACGCGCCGTCGCCCATTCCCGCAAACCCCGTCTGCCGCAGCGCCTCGTACAGCACGACGGCGACCGCGTTCGAGAGGTTGAGCGCGCTGATGCGCCAGTCGTCCACGTTCACGAAGTTGCCGCAGATGTCCTGCCGCATAAGGGGAGAAGCGCCGGCCCCCGCGCTCGCGGCCGCGTCCCCAAGCGACGCCTCGTGCGCGGCCCACGCGTCGCGGTTGGCGAGCGACGCCGCGTCCGGCAGCATGGGGATGCGCTCGCAGCTCGCGGGGTGTGCGGCGAGCACCTCTTCCGGGATGCCGGTGCTCTCGGAGCCAAACACCAGGAAGTCGCCGTCGCGGTACGTGGACTCCGCGTACGTGCGCCGCGCCTTCTTCGTCAGCAGGTGCAGCCGGGGCGCGCCCTCGGGCGTGGCGCCGTCACCCTCGCTGGGTGCGGTGCCGCCCCCACCCGCCAGGCCGTTCTGCCGCAGGAACTCGTCCCAGCCGGCGTAGCGCGTGACGTCCAGGTTTTGCCAGTAGCCAAGGCCGGCGCGGCGCAGCATGCGGCTGTCCAGGCTAAATCCCAGGGGCTCCACCAGGTGCAGGCGCGATCCCGTGAGCACGCACGTGCGGCCTATGTTTCCCGTGTTCGCCGGGATCTCCGGCGCGTACAGCACGATGTTGAACACCTGCGATGCCTCCCGTCCCGCGCGGCGCGCCCCGGCGCGCCCGCGACCATGCCCGCGGCCCCATGGCGCGCGTCTTTGTCCCAGCATCATAGGCGCATTGCGCCCGTGCGCGCTCGCGGCGCCGCAGTGGTATCGTGGCGTGACGGCGGCAACGGCCCGCGTGCCCGCACCGTCGCACGCACCGCACAAGCCACACGCGTCGCACGTCAGGGGGAGGCACCATGATCAGGCTGTTCGCGTCGGACCTCGACGGCACCCTCCTCAACGCGCTGCACCGCACGGACCCGGTGGTGCTGCGCTCCATAGCCCGCGTGCGCCAGGCTGGCCTGCATTTCTCGCTCGCCACGGGACGCACGCTCAGGAGCGGCCGCCAGATGGGCTTTGCGGGCAACGTGTGCGTCGTGTGCGCAAACGGTGCCATCGTGCTGGACGAGGGCGGCGCCCCCATCCGCACCCGCAGCCTGGACCCCGCCTTCGTGCAGGAGCTCGCCGCGGCGTTTCCCACGGCGCCGCTCGAGTTCGTGACGGTCCGGCACACGTATCACCTGCAGAGCCTGGAGCAGCACCGCGCGTCCTTTGGCAACGCGCCGCTCGCCCGGCGCATCATCATGCGAGCGCCGGGGCTCGTCGGACCTCCGGAGCACGTGTATAACGTCACGCCTGCCCAGCTCGCCTCGCTCGACGTGCTGAAGGTGAACGCCCACCTCCAGGGACCGGGCCTCGCCCAGGACGTCCACGCGTTTCTCGCCCGGCACGCCGACGTCGCCACCAACGCGCCGTTCGACCCGTGCATGTTCGAGATAACGGCCGCCGGCGTCAACAAGGGGGAGGCACTCGCGTGGCTGGCCGCGCGCCTGGGCATCGCGGAGGACGAGGTGGCCGTCTACGGCGACGGCGGAAACGACGTGGTGATGCTGGAGCGCTTCAGGCACGCGTACGCCACGGCAAACGGCTCGCCCGCGGCCAAGCGCGCCGCCGGCACCGTCATCGGGCCGTGCGCCACGTACGCCGTGCCGCGCCATGTGGTGCGGACGCTTCGTGCGCAGGGGTCGCTTAGCGCCGCGCGCTAGCACCAACGGATATACTGTCAAAACGACTGTCGAAACCTACACGGCGCCGCACGGGCGCCTTGGGGCCGCGCAAGCGCGGCCGGGAAGGAGCCCACATGATCAAGGAACTCTGCAAGGACGAGGCGATCCTCTCCAAGAGGTGCGAGCGCGCCACCGCCCAGGACGCGCCCGTCGCGCAGGACCTCATCGACACCATGCACTCGCTCGAGGACTGCGGCTGCCTCGCCGCAAACCAGATCGGCGTCACCAAGGCCGTCGTCGTCTTCCAGGATGATGCCGGGGCGGACCACGTGCTCTACAACCCCCGCATCATGATGGGCCTGCGTGCCGCGAAGATGGTCGAGGGCTGCATGACGCGCGACGAGCCGTCCAAGGTCACGCGCTACCAGAAGGTGAAGGTCAGCTTCGACGAGCTGGTCGACGGCGAGCTCAAGCCGCGCCGCCGCGACTACACGGGCTTCGAGGCCCAGATGATCCAGCACATGTGCGACCACTGCCAGGGCAAGCTGGTCTAGCGGCCCGCACCCGCGGGGCCAGCGCACGTTCCGCAAAAGCGCCAACCCGCAAAAGCGCAAACCCGCAAAGCGCCAAGGGAGAAGAACGTGCCATCCTCAGTCGCAGACGCCAACGAGCGTGCGATCTACTCGCTCATCTGCAGCGAGGACGGCGTGAGGGCGCGCGACGTCGCCCGCAGGCTCGGCATCGACCGCACGACGGTCAACCGCTACCTGTACGCGTCGCCCTTTGTGCGGGACCTCTGCTATCGCGACGACGCCTACCTGTGGTACGGCCTCATCGGGCAGACGGTCCCGCACCACGGCCTCGGCGAGTTTTGCGGCTGGTACGGCACGGTGGGGGAGTTCTTGGCACAGGACCGCGACGCGTGGCTGGCCGAGCTCAAGCGCGGCTGCGCGCGCATCGGGCGCAACCTCAATAACACGCGCGGACTCTTCCACTCGTTTCTGGACACCCACGACACCATGGCCTCGCTCTTCTCGGACCTGCGCCAGCTGGGGTCGCCGGACCCCACCAACTGGGAGCTCTGCTTCGAGCTGCGCATACGCCGCGCACGCCACGTGCGGATCTACGCGGACGTGTTGCTGCTGGTGCCGCCCACGCCAGCGGCCACAGCCGCAGCCACGGGCGCGCCAGGGCCTCCCGCGTTCGTGCGCCCGGGCTACGCGTTCAGCCTCGAGTTCAAGATGAAGGACGCCATCGACCAGGCAGAGGTCGACCAGGCCGCAAAGTACGTGCCGTACCTGGAGGTCGTGCTTGGTCCCACGTACAACGTCGTCGCGGCGCTCGTGCTCACGTCCGCCCGCGACCTGTACACCCACGCGCGCATCTCGCACAGCACGGCGGAGGTGTCCGTCGCATCCGGTGATATGCTGTTCAACGTGCTCGACGAGTACCTGGACTTCCTGTCCTAGGTCCGGGCGGGCGCGCGTCGCAAACCGCGAGCAAGAACCACCGGCCGTCAAACGCCAACCGCCGATAGCCAACTGCCAGGAGGCTCCCATGCAAGCAATGCGCAGGAAGGACCGCTCCGTCACCGACCCCGCAAGGATCGAGCGCATCCTTTCGGCGGCGCACATCATGCACCTGGGGCTCGTGGACGACGGCCGCCCGTACGTGGTGCCGCTGCACTACTGCTACGAGTACGCCGGCGCGGACCTCACGCTGTACATGCACTCCGCGCGCAGCGGCCGCAAGATAGACGTGATTGGCGAGGGCGCACCGTGCTTTGTCGAGCTCGAGTGCGACGTCGACCTGGACGACGGTGGCAGTGCGCCCTACAAGCTGGCCTGCAAGTACGGCTCGTTCTACTCCAGCGTCATGGGCGAGGGCACGGCCTCCCTGGTCACGGACGAGGACGAGAAGGTTCACGCCCTCAAGCTCCTCATGCGCCAGCAGACAGGCCGCAACTTCCCGATCACCCGGCTCATGGCCAAGCCCGTCGCCGTGATACGCGTGCACGTCCCCGCAGACGCGCTTACCGCGAAGGCCCACATGCGCAAGTAGGATCCCCACCGTTCAAATGCGTTGACAGCGTGTCGAAAAAATTGAACCTTTGAGTTCAAAATCGTTGTGCTAAAGTGTCCGTAGTTCAATTTGCGAATTGAACTACGGACATCTGCGTTAGATTGAAATTGAACTTCGAAAGGTCGGACATGTCCCAGAACCTCTTCAGCGATCGGCTTGCGGAAGCGATGGAGAAGAGCGGCCTCCGCCAGTCGGACCTCATCCGCATCGCGGCGGAGCAGGGCCACAAGCTCGGCAAGAGCCAGCTGAGCCAGTACCTCAGCGGCAAGGTGACGCCTCGGGCCCAGGCGGTGGTCATTCTCGCCCAGGCGCTGGGCGTGAGCGAGGAGTGGCTTGCGGAGGGCGAGGCCGCGTCGCAGCCAGAGGCAGCTGCGCAAGAGGCCGCCGCGCGCGATGCCGTCGCACAGTCGGCATCGCACGGGGAGGAAAGACAGGAGCCAAAAGAGGGCTCGAGGGGCACCAACACGATGGAGAAGGGCACTGCCGCCGGCAGGCAAGGGGAAGGAAGCTCCATGCGCCAGTTCAAGAAGTCGTCTAAGCTCGACAACGTCCTGTACGACATCCGCGGGCCCGTCCTGGACGAGGCCTATCGCATGGAGGACCAGGGCATCCACGTGCTGAAGCTCAACATCGGCAATCCCGCGCCGTTTGGCTTCCGCGCCCCAGACGAGGTCGTGAAGGACATGCAGGACCAGCTGACGGAGTGCGAGGGATACTCCAACAGCCGAGGCCTGTTCACGGCGCGCAAGGCCATCATGCAGTACGACCAGCTCAAGGGCATCCCCAACGTGGACGTGGAGGACATCTACACCGGCAACGGCGCGTCCGAGCTCATCCAGCTTGCCATGAACGCCTTCATGGACGAGGGAGACGAGATCCTGGTCCCGAGTCCGGACTACCCGCTGTGGACCGCGTGCGCCACCCTTGCCGGCGGCACGGCCGTGCACTACGTCTGCGACGAGCAGGCAAACTGGTACCCCGACATCGAGGACATCAAGAGCAAGGTCACGCCGCGCACCAAGGGCATCGTCGTGATCAACCCCAACAACCCCACGGGCGCCCTGTACCCGCGCGAGGTGCTGCAGCAGATCGTGGACGTCGCGCGCGAGCACCAGCTGGTGATCTTCGCGGACGAGATCTACGACCGCCTGGTGATGGACGGCAAGCAGCACGTCTCCATCGCGAGCCTCGCGCCCGACCTGTTCTGCATCACGTTCAACGGCCTGTCCAAGAGCCACATGGTCGCGGGCTACCGCATTGGCTGGATGAGCCTCTCCGGCAACAAGCGCATCGCGAAGGACCTGATCGACGGCATCAACATGCTTTCGAACATGCGCCTGTGCTCCAACGTCCCGGCGCAGTCCATCGTGCAGACGTGCCTGGGCGGCATCCAGCGCAGCCAGAACCTGCTGGTGCCGGGCGGCCGCATCTACGAGCAGCGCGAGTACGTGTACGACCGCCTCTCGCACATGGATGGCGTCACCGTCACGAAGCCCGAGGCCGCGTTCTACATCTTCCCGCGCCTGGACCCCGAAAAGTTCCACATCACGGACGACGACCAGCTCGCGCTCGACCTGCTGAAGGACAAGCACGTGCTCGTGACAGCCGGCAAGGGCTTCAACTGGGAGACGCCCGGCTACTTCCGCATCGTCTACCTGCCGCGCAAGCACACGCTGCACGAGGCGATGGACGCCCTCGAGGACTTCCTCGGCTACTACCGCCAGTAGGTCCTGGCGGGATACAACGAAGCGAGCGCCATGTCCGGCTGGGCATGGCGCTCTTCTTTTCCCGTGAAAACCGAACGAATTAGGCGTACGAAACTATCCTAGGTAACAAAACCGAACAAATGAGGCACTCGGTTTTGACTACAGGGGGGCAACGCATGCAAAAGGCGGGCGAGAAGGACGTGACCTTGTCCTTCTCGCCCGCTTGGCGTATGGGTGAAGCGTGGCTGACAGGGGGTTGGTAAGGGAGCCGTGCGACGCGCTAGGCGTTGTTGGCGAGCACGTCCTCGACCGCGCCGCGCGGCGGCATGGCGGGGATGGCGCCCCTGCCCTGCACGCAGAGGGAGGCGACGGCGTTGCCGAAGCGCGCGAACGAGGCCGCGTCGTCCAGCGTGAGGTCGCGGACGTTCATGCCGGAGTCGAGCAGCGCGCACAGGAAGCCGCCCCAGAACGAGTCGCCGGCACCGGTGGTGTCCGTCGCGTCTACGCGGAAGCTCGGCACCATGCGCGCGCCCTCGGCCGTGACGACCATGGCGCCGTCCGCGTCGAGCGTGACCACGACGACCTTGGGTCCCTGCGCAAGGATCTTGCGGGCCGCCTCGATCGGGTCGGACTCGTCCGTGAGGAGTCCGGTCTCCTCCGCGGAGATCTTCACCAGGTCCATCATGCCCACGACGGAGCGCATCTGCTGCGCGGCGACCTCGGCGGCCGGCCAGAGTGATGCGCGGTAGTTGGGGTCGTACGAGAGGGTGGCCCCGGCGTCGCGCGCGATGTGCAGCGCCTCGAGCGTGGCGGAGCGGGCGGGCTCGTCGGTGAGCGAGAGCGAGCCCACGTGCAGCACGCGCGTGTTCTGCAGCACGTCGCGGTTGAGCTCCTCCGGGCGCAGCTGGGTGTCAGCGCCGGGCTTGCGCGCGAACGAGAACGTGCGCTCGCCCGTGGGGTCGAGCGCCACGAACGCGAGGGTGGTGAAGTGGTCGGGGTCGCTCACGAGGCCGGAGCAGTCGACGTCGTTCTCCTCGAGCGTCTGCCGCAGGAAGACGCCGTGCATGTCACATCCGACCTTGCCCACAAACGCCGTGGAGTGGCCAAGCCTCTGCAGCGCCACCAGGACGTTTGCGGGGGCGCCGCCGGGGTTGCGCTCGAACAGCTTTTGCCCGGAGGGCGACATCCCGGCATCCGTAAAGTCAATCAGCAGCTCGCCCAGCGCGGTTACGTCGTACATGCCCAGATCCCTTCTGTCTGCGTCGATCGGTCGCAACGTCGCGACCGACCGTAAGGATATGCCATGCCGCGCACCCGGGGCGGGACGCGCGGCATGGACTTGGATGAGCGGTTACTTGGAGAGCTTCACCAGGGAGGCACCGGCAACGACCGCGCCGGAGGTTCCCTCGATTGACTTGAAGTCGTCGGAGTTGGTAACGATGACCATGGTGGTCGCGGCCTTGCCGGCGGCCTTGATCTGGTCGAGGTCGGCCTCCATCAGGAGCTGGCCGGCCTTCACGTGGTCGCCTGCGTTGACGTGGGCCGTGAACGGCGCGCCCTTCAGCTCGACCGTGTCGATGCCGATGTGGAGAAGGACCTCGCATCCGTCGTCGGACATCATGCCAAGCGCGTGGCCGGTGTTGGCCACGAGCGTGACCTCGCCGTCGCACGGGGCGTAGATGGCGCCCTCGGTGGGCTCGACGGCAGCGCCCTTGCCCATGGACTCGCTCGCGAACACGGGGTCGCTCACCTGGGAGAGGGGAAGCGCGGTGCCGGTCATGGGCGAGACGAGCGTCGTGGCGTTCGCTGCGGAGGCGTCAACCTGCGGGGCGACCATGGCCTTGGGCTCGGCTGCCTTCGGGGCATCGGACTTCTTCGCGGCCTTCGTCTTGTCCTCGTCCTTGTAGATGGTGCTGGTGATGCCGAACGCGACGCCGAAGGCGACGGCGAACATGATGACGTACTGGATGGGCTGGGCGATGCAGAGCAGGATGCCGAAGATGCCGGTGACGCCGGTGCCGGATGCCGCGAGGTTGAAGATGTAGCAGCACAGGGCGCCGCATGCGGAGCCGATCATGCCGGCGACGAACGGCTTGATCTTAGGCAGGTTCACGCCGAAGATAGCGGGCTCGGTGATGCCGAGCAGGCAGGAGATGCCGGAGGGAACCGCCAGGGACTTCGTCTTCTCGGACTTGGTGCGAAGCGCCACGGCGAGGCAGGCGCCGCCCTGGGCGATGTTGGCCGCGGAGGCGATGGGCAGCCAGTAGGTCACGCCGTACTTCGCGAGCATGGAGACGTCGATGGCGGTGTACATCTGGTGCAGGCCGGTGACGACGGACGGGCTGTAGATGAGGCCGATGACGATGTAGCCGATGCCCAGGGGCACCTTGAGGAGGAACATGAGCAGGCCGAGGATGGAGTTCTCGAGCCAGACGAAGATCGGGCCGATGAAGAGGATCGTGATGTAGGCGGCGAGGGAGACGGAGACGAGCGGGGTCACGAACAGGTCGAACATCTCGGGCACGGCCTTGTGGAGGCGCTTCTCGAAGAAGCAGAGGATCCAGACGCCGACGAGGATGGGGATGACGTGGCCCTGGTAGCCGACCCAGTCGATGCTGTAGAGGCCGGGGATGACGTCGAGCGTGACCATGGTTCCCTTGGCGATGGCATCGCTCGCGCTGTACGCGTTGATGAAGTCGCTGCTGATGAGCAGGGCGCCGAACGACGCGCCGAGGTAGGGGTTGCCGCCGAAGACCGTTGCGGCGCTGAATCCGAGCAGGATCTGCAGGTTTGCGAGGGCGCAGGCGTTGATGAGCTTCGCGATGCGCCACCAGACGGTGTTCTGGTCGAGCATGAAGAAGCCGGCGCCGCCGTCCGCGACGGGGGTGCCCATGTAGCTGAGGGCGCCCATGATGCCCATGAGCATGCCGGAGGCCACGATGGCGGGGATGATGGGGACGAAGACGTCGGAGAGGACCTTGATGGCGCGCTGGAAGGCGTTGCCCTGCTTGGCGGCCTCCTCCTTCGCCTCGGCCTTGCTGACCGCGGTGATGCCGCCCTGGCTGACGAACTCGTCGTACACCTTGTCGACCGTGCCGGTGCCGTAGATGATCTGAAGCTGGCCGGCAGCCTCGAAGTTGCCCTTTGCGCCGAGGGCGTCCTCGAGCTTGTCCTTGTCGATCTTGCCGTTGTCCGCGATCACGAGACGCAGACGGGTGGCACAGTGGGCTGCGGAGACGACGTTGTCGGCCCCTCCGACGGCCTCTAGTGCCTGCCGCGCGGCTTCCTTGTAGTCCAATGCCATGGTTCCCTCCCAAGGTTGGCTTGGTACCCGACGGCGATTCCACGTGCCTTGGGGGCGAACCGTGCTCCCAGAAGGTGGCATGGCATGTGAAATCGTTCTCACAACTCACATGAAACGACTTGCGGAAGGCAGAAAAGTCAGCATCAGCGGTTGAGACGGGCGAACGGTAGGAAATGCTCGGTGTATGGAACGGTTTTCGTGGCGAGCCTGTGAAGGCAAAGGTGACCGCGTTCTTCTCGCCCGGCGTCATGGCGTGGGGAGCGCGCTGAAAGATATGGGATAGTTCCCATAGCGTTTGGGACGGCTTGTGGCGGGGGCGCGCGGGGACGGACGATGTCTGGGGTGGGGGCTAGCGCGTGGAGTTGCGCATCATGATGCCGTAGGACATGCGAATCTCGCGCGGGACCACGTCCTTGCTGGTCATGGTCTCGATCAGGAGCTTGGCGGCCTCGCGGCCGGACGTCTGGTAGTGGTGGTGGATCGAGGTGAGGGTGGGGGTGACGACGCGCGTGAGCTCGCTGTCGCCGACGCCCGTGACCTGCACGTCCTCTGGCACGCGCCGACCGTACTCGCGCGCGCACGTAAGGGCGCCGAACGCGATGACGTCCGTGGCGCATACGAACGTGTCGAGCTCCGGGTGGCGGGCCATGAGGGACTCCGCGCACTCGTAGCCGCCGTCGAGCGAGAACGGGCTTGTGCCCATGGCGTCCGCGGGGACGTCGAGCCCGAGCTCCGCGCAGGCGTCCAGGAAGCCGCGACGGCGCTCCTGGCCTGCGGAGACGTCTTCCTGCGTCACGCCGATGTACGCGGGGTGGACGCTGTTTGGAAGCACCTTGCGGCACAGCTGGAGCATGGAGCGGTAGTCGTCGTTGAAGACTGAGGAGTAGCCCTCCATGTCCTGGCCAAGGATGACGACGGGCACGCGCAGCGCGTCGAGCGCGCGACGGTGCTCCTGGTCGAGCACGGTGGCGATGAGGATGATGCCGTCCACCTGGTTGCCCTCTGCGAAGAGCTGCAGGTAGGAGACCTCGGTGTCCTTGTTGTTGTTGGTGTTGGCGAGCAGCGTCTGGTAGTGGGCGTCGTTGAACTCCAGCGTCATGCCGGAGAGCATGCGCGAGACCGCGTGCGAGTTGACCTTGGGGAGTATGACGCCGACGATGTTTGTCTTGCCGGTGCGCAGCGTCTGGGCCTGCTGGGACGGCACGTAGCCGGTCTCCTTGATGACGCGGGCGATGACCTTGCGCTTCTCGGCGGAGACGTAGCCGTCGTTCAGGTAGCGCGAGACCGTGGCGCGCGAGACGCCCGCGAGCTTCGCTATGGAGTTGATGTCCACGGGCGCTCCTTCCGCGTTGGGTGACGTGCTGTGGCGGGGGCGTGGCGGCCGTGGCCGCGGCGATTCTCGCCCACAATGTGAGACCGATACCAGTATGATGTGACATCAAGGTGGCTCCTGTCAAAGTCGATTGCGAGGAGGAACACATGTCCAACGCTCTTGAGCGCGACCTCGACGCGCTGCGCATTGGCGCGGAGGGGGCGGCGAGGCACGGCCGATACGCGCAGGGGTTTCACCTGATGCCGCCCGTGGGCTGGCTGAATGACCCGAACGGGCTGTGCCAGGTGGACGGAACGTTCCACGCGTTCTTTCAGTACTCACCGTTCAACGCGTCCGGCGGGGTGAAGATGTGGGGGCACTCCACGTCCGGCGACCTGCTGACGTGGGACTACCACGGCGTGACGCTCTTTCCAGACCAGCCGGCGGACTGCTCTGGCGTGTACTCCGGAAGTGCGCTCGTTCGCGAGGTGGACGGCCGGAGGCGGATGGAGCTGTTCTACACCGGCAACGTGAAGCTTGAGGACGCGGACGGCTACGACTACGTGCGCACCGGCCGCGAGGCGAACACCGTGTGGGTGACGACGCAGGACGGCGACGCGCACGGGCCCAAGCGCGTGGTGATGACGAACGCGGACTACCCCACGGACGACACCTGCCACGTGCGCGATCCGAAGGTGTGGGAGAAGGACGGGCGCTACCTGATGGTGCAGGGCGCCCGCCGCGACGACGACTGGGGCGAGGTGCTGGTGTTTGGCTCCGACGACCTGGCGCGCTGGGAGCTTATGAGCCGCGTGACCACGCCCGTGCGCTTTGGCTACATGTGGGAGTGCCCGGACTACTTCGAGCTTTCCGACGGAGAGGGCGGGTCTGCCAAGGTGCTAGGCGTTTCTCCCCAGGGGCTTGAGGGCGGAGACTGGGATCGCAGGAACGTGTACCAGTCCGGCTACTTCACGCTGGAGGGCGATGTTACGGGCCGCTGCGAGCTGGGCGACTTTGCCCTGTGGGACGCCGGCTTCGACTTCTATGCGCCGCAGACGTTTGCCGCGGAGGACGGCCGACGCATACTGATTGGCTGGATGGGGATTCCGGACGAGCCGACGTACGGAAACGACCCGACGGTCGCGGCGGGCTGGCAGCACTGCTTCACGGTCCCGCGCGAGGTGACGCTTGCGGGCGGGCGCGTGAGGCAGGCCCCGGTGCGCGAGCTGGACGCGCGCCGCACGGACGAGGTTCGCTCTGTGGACGGCGTGCTGGACGTTGAGGGTCGCACGGCGTTTGACCTGGTGCTGGACGCGAGTGCCTGTACGAAAGACGTGCGCGTGACCCTGGCGGACGAGCTTGCGCTGACGTGGCGCGACGGCCGGCTGAGCATGGCGTTTGGGCGCACGAAGCGCTCTGACGCCGGCTGCGGCCGCACGGAGCGCTGGGAGCCGCTGCCGGAGCTGCGGAACCTTCGCGTGGTAGGTGACGCGTCCTCCGCGGAGGTGTTCGCGAACGACGGCGAGCTGTGCATGTCGACGCGCTACTATCCCAGTCGCTACCGCGTGCAGGTGGACGCGCCCGGCGCCGACGCGACGCTTTGGGGTATTTCGGTCTAGGCCATAGCGCGGCCCGCGGGGCCGCGGCGGCGAGGCTGGCGCGATAAAGGACGGGCGAGAAGGGCGTGGATGCGCTCTTCTCGCCCGTTGGCGTATGAGGGGCGTGGGTGGCTTTGCGTGGTCCGCGGGGGCTACTTGTCGCGATCGTTCCCGTGGCCCGGCTTGGCGTCGAGGTCTGCGTCCGTGCCGGCGTGCGTGCCGTGGAACAGCTCGAAGAAGTCGTGCACGGCATCGCGGCTTGTGTCCGACGTGCGGAAATGGAACTCCGGGTTCTTGGTCTTGAGCTGGCGGTACTCCGCCATCATGTCGCCGAAGATGTGCGCGTTCGAGGGCGGCGTGTACACGATCGAGTTTGCGCCGGCCTGGATGGTCTCTTGTATGGACTCGTCCGTGCGTCCGCCCGTGGCGATGATGGGCACGGTGGGGAAGTCCTTGCGGATGTCTCGCACGACCTGGGCCGTCTTGGCGCCGGCGGCGACGTTGAGGATGGTGACGCCGGCATCGAGGCGCGCCTGCACGTCCTCGTCGCCGGTGGCGATGGTCGCGATGATGGGGATGTCGATGACGCGGCGGATGAGGCGGATGTTGGAGTTGCTCATGGGGGAGTTCACGACCACGGCGAACGCGCCCTGGGCCTCTGCGTCCTGCGCGATGACGACGGAGCGCATGCCGCGCGTGGTGCCGCCGCCGACGCCCACGAAGACGGGGCTGACCGCGGCGCTGATGACGGCCTGCGAGATGGTCTGCTGCGGTGTGAACGGGTAGACGGCGAGCACGGCGTCCGCGTTGCAGTTGCGGATGATGGCGACGTCCGTGGAGAAGACGATGGACTTGATGCGGCGCCCCATGATGACCATGCCCTTGGCCTGGTAGATCACGTCTGGGACCTGAATGGAGTGCGCTCGCAGCGTGCCGGTGATGCGTGGGACGTGGTCTTCGTCCTGGGTTGTGGTGACCATGCGTTTACCTTCCCTTCAGGTGTAGGGGCGTTGCCACCTGTGCGGTGGCGGTCCCGCCGGCGTGACTATGGTCGTTAGGATATCCAATTCTTGGGGCGCCAAACAGTCATTTTTTGCAAACGCCGTTTGGCCATGTTTGCCCCCGCGGGGTTCTGGGTAGACGTTCTGCAGGAAACGGAACGCCGCCCGCACGGAGCGCGGGCGGCACGAACGACGGGAGGCCCCCATGGCCAGCTTTGACGACCTGAAGCTCTACGTCCTGCCCGGATGCCCCTTCTGCGCGAAGGTGGACGCGTTTTTGGACGAGCACGACATCCAGATCGAGCACCTGGACGTGACCCAGGGCACGAACGGCGACGACCTTGTGCGCATTGGCGGCAAGAGGCAGTGCCCGTGCCTGTTGATTGACGGCAAGCCAATGTACGAGAGCGGCGACATCATCGACTACCTGGCCGGTCGCATTGGCGCGGACGCCCCGAAGCACGAGGGCGGCGGCGCATGCCACTTTGTTCCCGGCGGCGGCCACGTGTGCGACTAGCGCAGGCCAAATGACGGGCGCGACGCCGCCGCGCGCGGCATTGTAGAGTGCGGCACTGGTACTATCGACTGGTTTGGCGGGCGGACTCCGTTGGGGGTCCGCCCGCCTTGCTGTGCCGCTCGCCGTTTGGGGCAGGGGGACAGCTCTTCTCGGCAGGGGGGGAAGATATCTGGAAGGCGGCGTGGACGGCTTGCGCTTGGCAGCGCGGATCGCGGCCGGAGGCAACGCTCTGGCGTGCGGGAGCGCCCGCCCCGCGCGAGCTCGCGTGCAGACATGTGAAAGGCGACATCTGGCCCGAGGCGCCGCTGGCGGAAAGAGTGCGGCGCGCATGCGGGCGAGGGGATAGCATGCCGGCATGTCGATTGCAGTCGTGGGACATATTTCGAGCATAGAGGCGCATGACCTTGGCCTTGTAAGTGCTGACGGCGCGAGACTGCCAGTGGGAATGGCGAGCGGTACGATGGATGTGGACGACTTGCGGGTCCAGTCCCTTCGCGTGTCTCCACCCACGCGTATGAGGCCGGATGTCGTGACGTCGTTGGTGAGGGCGGGTCTACCTGCGCCCGTGCACATGCTTGTGCCTGTGAGGGCGGATGCGTTTGCCACGCGACGTGTTATTCCCCACGGTTGGTCGTACGTCCAGCCATGGGACGACCTGGCTCGGGTCGAGATAGAGTGCCCTGCAAACGTGTTTGCGTGTCCTCCCGAGATGGCTCTGATGCAGATGGCGCGGGGTCTTGGCGTGGCAAAGACGGCACTTCTTGTTGATCAGGTGCTGGGGACGTATAGGGCTTGTAGACCGGAGGCAATCGAATCATATGGTCAGATAGAGGGGGTCTCGATCGAAAGCTGCACGGACGAGTGCGGGACGGCTACGGCGTACGGCCTTTCGCCACTGACTGCGATTGTTAGGTTGTCAAACTACTTGGATGCGATGGCGGGTGCTCCTGGGGCTAGGTCGGTCAGGAGGTCGCTCCCACTGGTGGCCGATGGTCTGGCATCGCCGCTTGAAGCCCAGACATACGCCCTGGCGTTTTGCTCGCGCCACACGGGAAGCCTTGGGTTGCCGAAGCCACTCGTGAACCACAGGGTTGAGGTTCCCATTGAGGCCCGAGGTTGCTTTGGCTCTGCGTTTATTAGACCTGATTTCTGGTGGCCTGAACAGCGAGTAGCCCTTGAAGTCCTCGGAGTCCGCTGGCACGACGGTGCGCAGGGAATCACCCAGACGTCCATGAGGGAAAAGGGGTACTACGCCATGGGAGCCTCCTGCATCACAATCACCGAGAGGGAGATTCGCATGCTGTCGAGCTTCGAGGCCGCGATGGCGGTGCTGGCGAAACTCCTGGGGGTGAAACTCCGGCCACCAACTAAAGCGTTCGAAAAAATGAGAGGCCAGTTGCGTACCGAGGTTCTGGACGTACGCCCCGCGCGTTAGCTCGGCTGGACGGAAGGTGCAGTGTGCCGAACAAATCATCTTATAGGCTGCCTGGGAATCTCGGGTAGTCGTGTGGCTGGAAGTCTCACTATCTGACAGATCCTAAAGCTGTCAGATAGTGATGGGGTATGAGGGCTTGCACGTTGCCAAAGGGGCACTTAAGGCATCATTATTTGACAGGTCACGTTGCTGTCAGAAAGTGGGGGTTCCAGGAGTACCACTATCTGACAGGTTCAACATCTGTCAGATGGTGAGGGTTTCGGGTCATCACTATCTGACAAGTTGTACTGCTGTCAGAAAGTGGGAGCTCTTCAACCCCCATTATCTGACAGGTGGCGATTCTGTCAGATAATGGGGGTTCCCTGGCGCCATTAACTGACAGGTCATGCTTCTGTCAGAAGGTGAGAGAGTTTGAGCCCCCAAGGGGTCTCCTTCCACGCAAATACGGCCCACAATCTGACAGCAATCGCTTGTGTCAGATTGTGGGCTTCCTGTCCCATTTCGCTCCGCCATCCGCCTTGCGCTACTCCAGCGTGGCGGCTGCCTTCTTAAGCAGGCTCACGATGGGCAGGTGCTGCGGACATGCCTGCTCGCACTGTCCGCACTGGATGCACTCGGACGCCAGCGTGTCGCCGGCGCGCCGCACGTAGTCCTTGCGCGAGCGCTCTAGGTTGCCAAAGAGCTTGTACTCGTTCACGGTGCGGAAGATGTCCGGAATGTGCATGTGCACGGGGCAGCCGCCGGTGCAGTAGTGGCACGAGGTGCACGCGATGCGATCGATCGCGTCAAACGCGCGACGGACCTCGTCCACCGTGGCCGCCTCCTCCTTCGAAAGCGGCTTGAAGTCGCGCATGAAGCTCAGGTTGTCCGCCATCTGCTCCGGGGTCGACATGCCGCTCAGCACCATCATCACGTTCGGAAGCGATGCCACAAAGCGGATGGCCCACCGCGCGGGCGAGGCCGTCGCGTCCGCGGAGCGGAAGATCTCCGCGACCGCAGGCGGAAGCGCGGCCAGCGTGCCGCCCTTCACGGGCTCCATCACCACCACGGGGACATCGTGCGCCACGGCAACCTCGTAGTTCGCGCGAGACTGCACTACCGGGTCCTCCCAGTCGGCGTAGTTTAGCTGCAGCTGCACAAACTCCACCTCGGGATGCTCCGTCAGCAGGCGGTCAAGCAGTTCCGGCCCGTCGTGGAACGAGAACCCCATGTGCCGCACCAGCCCGCGCGCCTTCAGGTCGCGCACGTATTCCCAGATGCCGTACTTATCGTACAGCCCCACGCTATCGCTGGACAGCGCGTGCAGCAGGTAGAAGTCAAAGTAGCCGGCGCCGGTGCGCTCCAGGCTCTGCTCAAACTCCGCCTTCGCGGCGGCCTCGTCCTTCGCGGCCCACTCGCCGGCGTTCAGCTTCGTCGCAAGGTAGTACGAGTCGCGCGGGTGGCGCTCAACCAGCGCCTGCCGCACGGCGTCCTCCGAGCCCTCGTACACAAAGGCGGTGTCCACGTACTTGCCGCCCGCCGCAAGGAACTCGTCCACCATCTGCGTCGTCGTCCCGACGTCGATGGTCCCGTCCTCGCGCTTCGGCAGGCGCATCATGCCAAATCCCAGCTTGATGCAGTCGGGTGCAAGGGTCCTCATGGCAGCCTCCAGCTCGCTCGTCGCGGTCGCGTCACCCACCCATTGTGCACCAACGGGCGCGCCGCGCGCGTCCCGCGTCGCCACGCCGCATCGGGCTTTCCGCCGTCGCCGCCGGGCGAGAAGAGCCGCCCCCGTCGCAGGCGCCCGGCCTACGCCCGCGGCCTGAAGTACGGCAGCGACTCCACCTTCCGGTCGCCGGCCGGCCGCGCGCGCATGGCAAGGCCGCGCTCGTTTGCCGCCTCGCACATGAAGTCCGGCATGCGGCCCTCGGCGCTCGCGCGGGCGATGTCCTCTATCGCGTCAGCCACGGCGTCGTCCGCGCTCGCCCCAATGTGCCAGCGCGCCGCGCTTGCCACCTCCGGCACGGCGTTCGCAACGGCGACGGAGTTCGGATAGAACCCCAGAAGCTCCAGGTCGTTCTCCGCGTCGCCAAACGCGGCCACCTCGTCCACGCCAATGCCCAGGTGCCGGCGCAGCAGCTCCGCGCCCTTCGCCTTCGACCAGTCCTTCGGCGCAACGTCGAACATGGGCACCTGCGGCCCGGGAGACATCAGCCTGATGCCGGGGCACAGCGCCTCCAGGCGCTCGCGCACCTCGCCCATCCGATCCACGCCACCCATCACGTGGATGTTCGACTTCACCAGCGGGCCATCCGGCAGGTGGTCCATCACCACCACGTCGTCGCTGTCCGCGCGAAACGCGCGCTTCGCGGCATCGGGGTCGTCGCTCACGATCACGCGCACGGGCTCCATGGTCTCGGCGCGCGTGATCACGTTCAGCATGAAGTTTCGGTCTCCCACCAGCTCCGCCGCCAGGCGCTCCATGCCCTCGCGGTCAAGCTCCACCTGGCCAATCAGCTGCCCGTCCGCAAGCACAAGCTGGCCGTTGCTCATCACGGCGGACTGCGTGCACTCGCGCGCAAAGCCAAATGCCGCGCACGCGCCCTGGCGGATCCTTCCCGTCGTGGCGGCAAACGTCACGCCGGCGGCCTGTGCGCGCCTGATGGCGGCAATGGCGTGGTCGGTCGCGCGCGTCAGCCCAAAGTGAATCAGCGTCTCGTCCAGGTCGGTCAGGATGAGCTTTATCAAATGTCTTCCCATCTGCAATGCGGCGCCCCGCGGGCGCAAGCGTGCTTCCAAGGCTCCCATTATGCACGACGCATATGGTCTCCTCGTGTGCGTCCCGCGCATGCCGCACCTTGCGGGTACTGCGGACAACGTCCGCTCAAATCTAGTGCGCCCACGCGTCCGCGTGACGCATAATTGAAACGGAACGCACGCGCCCCGGCGAGCACCCGTCGTAAGGAGACCATGGCATGAACAGCACGCACGCGACCCTGCAGAGCAAGGACTTCTCCCGCGCCATCGAGGTGGAGGTGTACGGTGACGCAGGCCAGCCCGTCATCGTGCTGCCCGAGGGCGACTCCTCGTTCGCCAGCTGGTCGGAGGGCGGCATGGTCGACGCGCTCGCCCCGCTCGTCGACTCAGGCATGATGCGCCTCGTCTGCACGGACTCCGTCGACCTCATGGGCTGGTACTCGCGCTATGCCGTGCCGGAGTACCGCCTTTCAAACATCAAGAACTTCTTCAAGTTCGTCGAGAAGGACCTGCTGCCCTTCGTCGCGGCCACGTGCGAAGACGATCGTCCGCCCGTGCTTGCGGGCGCGGGCATGGGTGCGCTTAACGCGTGCGTGCTTATGCTGTCCAGGCCGCAGCTCTTCGGCGGGCTCCTCGCGCTCTCTGGCACGTACGACGCGCGCCGCTTCGTCGTGGGCGAGCTCCCGGACGGCTGGGAGGACGTCTCCCCGGTCGACATGGTCCCCGCGCTTCCCCAGCGTGGCAAGGCGGTTCGCCTACTCAATGGCCTCCCGCTCGCATTTGTCTGCGGCCAGGACGCAAGCGAGGACGGCATCGACACCCAGCGCGCGCTGGAGCAGGCGTTTAGCGACCGCGGCATCGACGCCACGTTCGAGTACTGGGGATACGACGTCCGCCACGACTGGGAGTGGTGGCGCAAGGAGGCCGCGGAGATGCTCCCCGCGGTGCTCTCGCCGGAGGGCCTTGCGGACCGCAGGCTCAGCGCGTCTCTCGCCTACGCGGAGCGCGAGGCAAAGCACGCGGCCGCGCAGCTCACGGACGCGCAGGCGCGCCTCGCCGCTGCGCACGACGCGCTCAAGATCGCGAAGCACGATCTGGACGTCACCACCAAGCGTGCAAAGCAGGAGGAGAAGAGCGTGACCGCGTGCGGCGAGGCCGAGGCGGAGCTCGTGAAGGCCGCCCGCATCGCATGGGCGGAGCGCGACCGCGTGGCAAAGCTCCTGCACGATGCGGAGTCCGTGGCAAACGAGGCCCAGGCCAAGGCCGATGCCGCCACGAAGTCCCGCCGCGACGCGGAGTGGATCCTGGGCGAGGCGCGCGCGGCGGCCTCGGCGGCCAGGGCCAACAACGAGGCCGCACAGGAGTCTGTCACGGCGTGCGAGGAGGAGGCCGCGTCTGCCACCAGGGAGGACGCCCTTGCACAGGAGCGCCTGAAGAAGACCCAGGCCCTCATCGAGGAGGAGCGCGCCAAGGCGAAGGCCGCGGCAGAGCATGCGCTCGAGCTCGCGCACAAGCCAGCCGCGAAGAAGCCTGCCGCCAAGAGGTCCCGGTCAACCCGGAAGTCAGCTGCAACCAAGGAGCCAACGGCCTCTAAGCCTGCAGCCGCAAAACCCGCGGCCACCAAGGCGCCTGCAACCAAGAAGCCGGTCGTGAAGAAGACGCCCGCTCCCGCGAAGGCAACTGCCAAGAAGCCCGTGGCGCCGGCAAAGTCGGCTCCCGCAACAAAGTCCGCACCCGCAGCAAAGTCCGCTCCCGCAAGGAAGCCAACTCCCAAGACCGCGGAGTAACTCTTCCGTCCGGCACACAGCCAGCCTAACCACGCCGTCCCGTGGCCTGTTCCGCGGGGCGGCGCCGTGCGTCGTGGGACCCTACAGCCAGACCAGGTTCGCGAGCCCCACCACCAGGGGCACGGTCACGATGGAGAGCAGCACGGACACCACGACGGTCTCGACGGCGTACGCATAGTCCGCGTCGTGAAGCTGCGCGTATACGGCGACGTTTGCGCCCACGGGGCACGCCGCTGCGATCAGCAGGGCCATGCGCATCTGGTACGGCATGCCCGGGATGACGGAAAGCAGCGCAAGCGAGAAGAGCGGCGACACCACGATGCGCGCCAGTGCCACGCGGTAGTTTGCCACGCGCGCAAGCATGCGCCGCACGTCCGTCTGCGCAAGGTAGACGCCGATCATGAACATGGCGAGCGGCGTGTTCAGCGCCGCCACGTCGTCCAGGCAGGTGGTGACGACGTCCGGCAGGGGAGGCTGCGTGCAGAACAGCACGACGCCCACGAGCGACGCAATCATGAACGGCGCGGTCGCCACGTCGCGCAGCACCTGGCGCGGCGTGGGCGAGGGCTCGCCGTTCTGGTGGGTCAGAAGCGACACGCCGTACGTCCACTGGCCAATGTTCATGAGCGCGATAAACCCGACGTTGTAGAACACGCTCTTCGCGCCAACCGTCGCGACCACAAGCGGTATGCCAAAGAAGCTCGGGTTGCTGAACGTGCCCGCGAAGTTGCCGATCGCATCCCTGCCGCAGACCACGCGCGCAACAACTGCGGCCAGCACCAGCAGCACAAGCGCGACCGCCGTGCCCAGCACCAGTGCAAACGCGTGCTCGGGCGTGCGCTCGACCATGAAGCTCTTGATGATGATCGCGGGAAGCGACAGGTAGATGAGCACGTTGCCTATGACGCGGTTTCCCTCCATCGAGATCTTGTGTGCCCGAAACATCGCGTACCCCACGCCCACCAGCGCAAACATCACGAGCACCTGCTTCGCGAGCACTATGGACATCTGCATGGGCGTCTCCCTCCGTCGGGCGCGCGGCGCCGGTTTGCAACGGTCACCCATGATAGGACCATCCACGCGCGCAGGCCGCAGCGACCTGCGCGCGTGCAGAACGAATGCCCGTCCATGCGGAATGTAGATGCAACAATCGGCAAACTTGTACTTTATTTATAAGACATTTCGCTACTTACCGATTATTTTACCTGCATATATCCCATATAGATTGAATATCTGCAGTAAAATGGCTACCATTCCCAAAAAAGCGGCGGCCGCGCACCGCAGGGCAGGCGCTCGCCGCACGGCAAGGCGTATAGGATCGATTGGAACCCACCATGCGTAAGACCAAGACCTTCGAGGGCAAGCGCCACGTGTACGACACCGAAAGGGCGGAGGAGTGCGGGCACCGCACGTTCGGCGCGTTCGGCGACCCGGACGGCTACGAGGAGACCCTCTACAAAACGAAGGGCGGTCTGTACTTCGTGCTCGGCACGGGCGGCGAGGCCTCCCCGTACCCCACCCAGGACATCAGGCCGCTCACTGCCGTGGAGGCAAAGCAGTTCTAGCCCGGCTGCAGCGGTCGCACAAGCGTGGGGCGGCGCCGGCGTGCTCCGCCCCTCTATACACGGTTCGGTCCTTGCAATGCGGCACGGGTTGCTTCATCGTTGATGGCGTGCGCGGGTGCGTCCCGCGCCTCGCGATCTCAAGGCTGGAGGCAGCAACATGGCAGAGCAGCGCAGCGACGTGATTTCCTGGGACGAGTTCTTCATGCGGGTGGCCTTTGCCGCAAAGCTCCGCAGCAAGGATCCCAACACCCAGGTCGGTGCCTGCATAGCCGATACCGACCATCGCATACTCTCCGTGGGCTACAACGGCACGCCGCATGCCATAACGGATGAGGCCTTCCCCTGGGGCGACAGCGAAGACCCCCTCAACGACAAGCACAGCTACGTCATCCACGCGGAGGCCAACGCCATCCTCAACTTCCGCGGAAGCCTGAAGGACATGCAGGGCGCCACGGTCTACGTCACGCTCTTCCCGTGCCACGAGTGCGCAAAGCTCCTGGTCCAGGCCGGCGTCGGCGAGGTCGTCTACCTCGACGACAAGTACTCCGGCACCATGGACAACCTCATCAGCAAGCGCACGCTCGACTCCTGCGGCGTCACGTACCGCAAGGTCCAGATGCCCCACGGCCTGTCCTAGCCGTCCGCCGGGCGAGAAGAACGCGCCGTCCCATGCGCATCCTCATGCTGGGTAACAGCCTCACCACGGCCCACGGCCTGCCAGACACCCTCGCGCGCGAGCTTGGTGCCGAGGTCCGCGTGCACGCCCGTGGCGGGGCACGCCTTGCGGAGCACCTCAATCCCAAGACCAGAAACGGCGCTCGCACGCTCGCGGCGCTTGGGCGCGAGCCGTGGGACTTCGTCGTGCTGCAAGAGATGTCCCATGCCCCTGCGACCACCCCAGACGCATACCTCACAAGCGCGTCGCGCCTGTGCAAGCTTGCGCACGCAGCCGGCGCCACGCCCGTCGTGTACGCAACGTGGGCGTATCGCGACGGATGCGCCAAGCTGCGGCGCCTGGGCATGACGTACTCCCAGATGCATGCCGCGATGCACGATGCGTTCGTGCAGGCGGCGCGTGAGGGCGACACCCGTCTGGCAGACGTCTGCGATGCGTTCTTCAGCGCAGCGGACCCCGCGGCCCTCTATGCTCCGGATGGCGTGCATCCCAGCGAGTCCGGCGCACTTCTCGCTGTGCGCGTGCTCGCAGGCACAATGGGGTCCGCGGGGTCCGCCTAGCGGCTGCCTCACGCAGTGCGTGGCAGCCGGGTGGTGCCTCGTGCCGCTGTGGTGGCTTGCGCTACCTCACGTTGTAGAACGCTGCCTTCCCCAGGAACTCGGCGGAGTCGCCCAGCCGGTCCTCGATCCTCAGCAGCTGGTTGTACTTTGCCACGCGGTCGGTGCGGGCGGGCGCGCCGCTCTTGATCTGGCCGGCGTTCGTGGCCACGGCCAGGTCCGCGATGGTGGTGTCCTCGGTCTCGCCGGAGCGGTGGCTCACCACGGCGGCATAGCCGGCGCGCTTGGCCATCTCGATGGCCTCCAGAGTCTCGGTCAGGCTGCCGATCTGGTTCACCTTGATCAGGATGGCGTTGGCGGCGCCAAGCTCGATGCCCTTCTTCAGGCGCTCGGTGTTGGTCACAAACAGGTCGTCGCCAACCAGCTGAACCTTGTGGCCCAGGCGCTGCGTCAGCTTCACCCAGCCGTCCCAGTCCTCCTCGGCCAGGCCGTCCTCGATCGATACGATCGGGTACTTCTCGACGAGCTCCTCCCAGTAGTCGATCATCTGGTCGGAGGTGAGGGTGCGGCCCTCGCCCTTCAGCTCGTAGTTGCCGGTCTCCTTGTTATAGAGCTCGCTCGTGGCGGGGTCCATCGCAAACTTGAAGTCGCGGCCCGGCTCAAAGCCCGCCTCGCGCACGGCGCGCATCAGGTACTCAAACGGCTCGGCGTTGGTCTTCAGGTCGGGGGCAAAGCCACCCTCGTCACCCACGCCGGTGGAAAGGCCGGCCTTGCGCAGCACATCCTTCAGGGTGTGGTAGACCTGGCTCGACCAGCGCAGCGCGGTCTTGAAGTCGGGCGCGCCCACCGGCATGATCATGAACTCCTGGAAGTCCACGTTGTTGTCCGCGTGGACGCCGCCGTTGAGGACGTTCATCATCGGGACGGGCAGGGTGTGGCCGTTCGCGCCGCCCAGGTACTCGTACAGCGGCAGGTTCGCGCTGGCTGCGGCCGCGCGAGCCACGGCAAGGGATGCGCCCAGGATGGCGTTGGCGCCAAAGTTGCCCTTGTTGGGGGTGCCGTCCGCCTCGATCATCGCACGGTCAACGGCGCGCTGGTCCGTGGCCTCCATGCCAACCAGCAGGTCGCGGATCTCGCCGTTCACGTGGCCGACGGCCTTCAGGACGCCCTTGCCCAGGTAGCGGTCCGCGTCGCCGTCGCGCAGCTCCACGGCCTCAAACTCGCCGGTCGAAGCTCCGGAGGGGACGATGGCCCTGCCAAACGACCCGTCCTCGAGCGTGACCTCCACCTCGACGGTGGGGTTGGCGCGGGAGTCCAGAACCTCGCGTCCGTATACGTTCTTGATCTTGCTCATGTCTGCTCCAAACCTTGAGTTACCTTTGGTTTACTTCCACGCTTTCATAATACCCATACTACGGTAGGAATTCAGCTCAATCCCGAAAATGGGAACGCACTGTTGCTCGGGCAACACTGGTTTGATCGTCCGACAAAAACCTGCCTTCCGTCGGGCGAGAAGAACGGCCCCTATTACCGCAGGTAGGGGCCTTAAGGCATATGCCACAAACGGACATCAAGTCGTTCGTTACTTAAAGACAGCTGTTCATACCAGAAACTAGTAAAACAATTGATGACGTACAGTTTCTTTCGCACTTTTGAAAACCGGATAGCCGCATAAAGAGGCATGGCCCCGTCTCGGTACGATTGGAAGCGACCAAGCAAACCAACGGACCAAGGAAACGGGACCATGCCACACGAGAT
>Ga0256404_1002107_pt1 | contig 45068 bp, 54 predicted proteins | sample RumenRJG_01DNA_FD_185990 | JGI IMG/M metagenome (GOLD analysis project Ga0256404, IMG submission 185990) | Bovine rumen microbial communities from Lethbridge, Alberta, Canada - RJG_01 | ecosystem: Host-associated > Mammals > Digestive system > Stomach > Rumen | place: Canada: Alberta | collected... | reverse complement strand
CACTCCCAACTGAGTAGTCAAAGCTACAAAACAAAATCAATTGTCCACAGTATCTGAGTTGTATTGAACCACGGAGATGAAAGAAAGGAAAAGTGGTGTTTTAGCTTCTGCAAACATCATACAAGAAACAAAATGGAATTCAAGGAAGTAGTAGAAAAGCGTTATTCGTGCAAGAAGTTCGGTGACGAGCAGGTAGCTGCAGAGAAGATCGAGGCGATACTGAACGCCGGCCGCCTGGCGCCGACCGCAAAGAATCTGCAGGAACAGCACGTTTACGTGGCGCAGTCTGCGGAAGCTCTGGCAAAGATCGATTCGGTGACACCTTGCCGTTATAATGCTCCTACTGTGCTCGTAGTTGCATTCGATGCAGACAACGTTTTCACATATCCGGGTGAAAAGAGAGATTCCGGTATGGAGGACGCATCGATCGTTGCGACTCATATGATACTCGCCGCAGCGGATGAGGGTGTGGACAGCTGCTGGGTCAACTTCTTCGACCCTGAGAAGGCTGCCGAAGCGTTGGGTCTGCCTGAGAATGAGGAAGTCCTCATGCTTATGGACCTCGGATATGCAGCTGAAGGCATTGGACCTCTCGCAAATCACGGATCAAGAAAACCGCTGGAAGAGATGGTCACGTATCTGTAAGAGCAGAACGTTCTGTTAGATCAAGGGAGGAATAATAATGGGTTTATTAGATGGCTTAAAAAAGGTTGTGAACAGTGTCGCACCAAGGAAGATCGAGGCAAGCCGTGAGATCACGATCGAGGAGCTTTACGAGCTTCTGCAGGCGCATGCGGATGAATTCGAGATGCCGTTCAAAATGAGCAACATCCTCGGAAAGAGGATCGTCTTCAAAAGACATCCGAAGCTCGAGCTCCAGCTGCTCGTGACGGCAAAGGGCAATGTGATCACCGTTACGCCTAATGATCAGGAAGGGTCGATCGAAACAGACGGATTCTCCATTAGCACGGCGGATCTGAAGAACGGTTTCGGGTTCCAGACTGAGTTCAACAGAGACGATTATGTAACTGACGTTACTGAGAAGATCAGGAAGATCGTAAACGGATAGAAAAAAGGGGTAAAGAGATGAAAGGGATAATAAGGGAAGAGTCGTTTGATGCTGACAGGCTATCTTGAGCAGGTGGATGTATATGTGAAGACGCTCTCGCCGGCGGCTCGATCATGAAGGGCTGGACGAATGATGACCGCATGATGATCGCCTGCTGCAATGACGGTACAAGACCGGTCATCTTTAAGATCGAGAGGATCGATATCCCTGAAACACCAGAAAAAGAGGAGTGGCTGGCAAAGCAGAACTTCACAAACACTGCAGAGGATGCGTATACGGGTTGATACCGCTCGTCTCCTCTGACTCGCGGGGGCTGCCAAGCCAACCGACGCACGCCTTATAGTTGCTTTTGATGGCTACGGAGAAAGCCATAAAAGCAACGCGGGTCGCTTGGGGCAGCCCTAAATATGTATGAAAGTAGGTTAATTCAGAGAAGAAACCGCAAAAAGACATACCTTTCTCCTGATTCAGAATACTCAGGAAAGCTGAAAATAGGTCAAATCGAAAAAATGTTAGGCAAAAGACCTACTTTTATTATGACCGGACAAAGGCAGAGGAGGGATAAGTAGGTCATATCAAATATAAAATCGCAAAAAAGACCTACTTTTCTCATGATCAGGCAAAGGCGGAGGAGGAAAAAGTAGGTCATTTCAGAGATAAAAATGCAAAATGACCTAATGGCTCATAATCCGGAAGTATCAAATGCGGGAATAGTTGAATTTTATCAACAAAATGTAAAGGCTACTTTACGTTTTGAACTGCATAGATATGGAACTGATAATCCGCAATCTGAAAATGTAAAGAAAACTTTACATTCGACCGATGGAGTATTGCCACTGTGTTGCAAATCATCCATTTTTTACAAAAAGACGCCGCAAATGTGGCGCAAGGACATTGGAAATAGGAGGATCAAGCAGATGAAAGCAGAAGCATTTGAAGTAATGAAGAACAGAAGAGCGATCAGAAAGTTCAAGGCAGAGCAGATCACTGATGAAGAGCTGAACGCTGTTCTTGAGGCAGGTACATACGCGCCTACAGGTGCAGGAACACAGGCTGTGCAGATCGTTGCTGTGCAGAGCCCTGAGTACCGCGACAGAGTAGCTGCTCTCAACGCTGCAGTTATGGGAAAGGATATGGATCCGTATTACGGAGCACCTACTATCGTACTCATTTTCGAGACCGAAGACGGTTTAACACACGGATTCGACGGACCTTCGGTGGCCTGCAATATCGTAAATGCTGCATATGCTGCAGGACTTGGTTCTTGCTGGATCCACAGATGCAAGCAGATGTTTGAGATGGAAGAGGGCAAGGCTCTGCTGAATGAGTGGGGACTTCCTGAGACTCTGATCGGCAGCTGCTCGGTAGCTCTCGGATATGCTGACTGCGAGCATCCGGCTGCAAAGCCGCGCAAGGAAGGCTATATAGTAAGAGTTTAAGCTGATGGAACTGTTTGATATCGTTGATATAAACGGAGTGCCGACCGGAGAGACAGTAGAGCGGTCGGAAGCTCATGCGAAGGACATCCTCCACAGGACCGCGCATGTATGGGTGGTAAGGATGAAGGGTGGCAGACCGCAGGTGCTTTTGCAGAAGCGCGCTGCGGGCAAGGAGAGCTTTCCGGGCTGCTACGATACTTCTTCGGCCGGCCACATACATGCAGGAGACGAGCCGCTGGACTCGGCTCTACGCGAGTTTGGAGAAGAACTCGGGATAAAGGCGAGTGAGGCGGACCTGTCTTTTGCGGGAACCTTCCATACGCATTATGAGAAGACGTTCTACACTCAGCCGTTCAGAGACAACGAGATAACCTTTGTCTATGTATACGACAAGCCTGTCGATATCGATTCACTGACTCTGCAGGCTGATGAGGTGGAATCGGTCAGGTGGTTTGATGTGGACTTCGTTAAGGAGATGATCGGACCGCCGAGAGATGAGAAGTTTTGTGTGCCGGCCGATGGATTCGGCCTGGTGCTTGAGTGGCTCGGCCGGACAGGCAGCCCGGATAAAAGGTAAGTATTGAATAACAAAACCAAAGGAATAATCTGTATTATCGCATCTGCGTTTTTCTTTTCGCTGATGTCGCTGTTTGTAAGGATGGCCGGCGAACTGCCTGACGCGCTCAGCATCTGCGGATACATAATAATAATCGCCATGGCTGTGCTGAAATGGCATCATAATATGAATTTGTAGGATCAAAAACTGCATTTACTTTTGCATTTAAAGCTATAAAGCGCTCTCTTATGAGGGCGTTTTTTAGTACATATGCTTTTCTATAATGTGATCGTAAAGGTAGAGGACCTTTGGAAAATATGATCGTAACGGTTTAGAAAATAAAGGAAAGGCGGTACTAAAATGGATAAGTCAAATATGGATCTCGTTCTGGACATCTTCAAAGCACTGTCGGGCGAACTGCCGGAGCAGTTTCTGTACCGCGAGAGCGGGGACAGTTTTGAACTCAGGACTCTTGAAAGCATCGGAAACAGCATGCCGTCAGAGATGCAGGGCAGCGGCTGGAATCTCATTGGCTGCCAGGTAGCATAGGACTTTAAGGCATTAAAAAAAAGCGGGGCAGGCGCCGTGATCAGCGCTTGCCTATGCCGTAATCTCGCTCTATAGAAAGGGCGAGAGGAGTATCATTTGTAAAGTAGCTGTCGACCCCAAGGTCGATGGCTCTTTTTATTGATTCTTCGTCATTGAGTGTCCATGCACTGAACTGCTTGCCGTTCTTATGCGCAAGTTTGCAGTTGGCTTCCGTGATGAGTCCGGCGTTCGCCTTTACCGAAAGGATGTCGACGAACGGGCTGTCTACGCTGCCTTCAAAGGCGGACTGGCTCCAGCACACCAGAAGCTTAGGCATGTCAGGATACTTCTTTTCGAGTTCTTCGAGTACATCCGGATACATGGACTGCACGATTATCACATCGCTGTAGCCGTACTGGTCGACCATATCCTCGAAGGCCTTTGTGCATTTGTCTCTGCCGTCCTTGAGTTCGACGACATAAGTGATGTCTTTGCCGTACTTATCGAAGACCTGGCTGAGGCGGAGCACCGGATTGCCCGCGTAGGTCTTAAGCCCGTCGACTGTCTCCGAACTAATGTATTCATACATGCCGTTGTAACCGGTCATGGTGACGGCATTTAGGTCATGCGAAACGTACAGGACACCGTCGGATGACATGACAACGTCCTGCTCGATATAGCGTGATCCTGCGGCGATGGCTGCATCGTAGGCCTTGAAGGAGTGCTCATCCGGACCTTCCGATCCGCGGTGGGAGTAGACGTGCGAAGCGATAGCTGCTTCCTGGGCTTCCTTCGCAGCTGCCTCTTCTGCCTGGCGCTGAGCTTCTTCGGCTGCCTGCGCTTCGGCAGCGGCTTTTTCTTTGGCCGCGCGAATGCTCATGCTGCGGTGGACTATATATCCCGAAGCCGCAAGCACAAGGACAAGCATCACTGCTATCAATGATTTGAGAGTTTTCTTCTTTCTCATCTTTTTCATCTTATAAAAAGTATAGCATAGCTGAAATCCGGGATTATTTTTCTTGATAAGATTTCAGAATCGGCATTGACCGTGCTACAATATGCCAGACTGGAACAGAAGATATTTTCAGGGGATATAGGGGACTTTTCTAAAATATGCCGACAATTACACTTACAACTTTTCTGATAGTATGCCCGCTGGTATTTCTTGGCGGGTTTGTGGACGCTATAGCAGGAGGCGGCGGACTCATTTCGCTGCCGGCTTATATGCTCGCGGGACTTCCTCCGCACTTCGCGATCGCTACCAACAAGATGAGCTCGGGAATGGGCACGCTGGTATCGACATACAGGTTCGGACGGAGCGGCAACATCCCGTGGAAGAGCGCGATACCTTGTGTGGCAATGGCTATGATAGGCTCGGCAGCAGGGGCGAGGCTGGCTCTCCTTGTGGATGCGGACGTTTTCAAGATAATTATGCTGGTGATCATTCCGTTCACCGCTTACTATGTGCTGAAGACCAAAAACTTCGATGTCGAAAGGGAGCCGCTTAGTCCGGGACAGACCGTACTAAGGGCCTGCATCGCGGCGCTGGTGATAGGCATGTACGACGGCTTTTACGGACCGGGTACGGGGACCTTCCTGATCCTGCTTCTTACGAGCTTTGCTAGGTTCTCTCTCGGAAACGCCAACGGAACTGCGAAGGCTATCAACCTGACGACAAACCTGACCTCGCTGGCTGTGTACCTTCTGAACGGGAAGGTGGTGATCGCGCTCGGACTCGTTGCGGGCCTGTTCGGGATCGCCGGCAACTATATAGGCGTGTCGTTCTTCAACGACAAGGGCAGCAAGGCGGTAAAGCCGATAATGCTGGTGGTGCTGACGCTGTTCTTCATAAAGATAATCACAGAACTGGTATAAAAGACTTTTACAGAATGGTATAAAAAATGCCGTCCCTTCATAGCAGAAGGGGCGGCTGTTTTTTCAGTCATTTGCGGCCGTCTCTGAGCTGGTCGACGAGGAAGCGGCGCTGGTATTTCAGGACAGCGTAGTCGCTGATCCTCTCCATGTAAATGAAGTCGGAGGCTCCGCCGACGACGCCGATAACAGGAATATTCTGCAGGAATTTCATCAGAAGCAACGCTTTGGCAAGTGCCATCGCTGCTTCATTTATTCTCTCGTCAAGAGAGCTTGTGTCGTTTGACAGATCTGTGCGGATTATATGGTTGATCTCCTTGTTGGCCTGTATGAGTTCATCACCGTCAGAGATGGCGGCCGCGATTATGCGGAGGATGAATTTGCGCTCCTCATCGGTGTCATACGAATAGCCGTACTTCATGGCAATCTGATAGATGTTCCGGAGGACGAGGGCATTGAAGAGAACTATATCCGGCAGCATGCCGCCGAATATGCCCATCGTGAGTCCTGCGACCGCTGACACGAGGGTGTGGGCGGTGCCGGTCACTGCGGCGCGGCGCTTGAACCTGCGCATCTGCTTCGATCCCCCGAGGATCTCGAGTTCTTCTGCCGCGAGTTCAAACTCCTCGACGAGCTTGTCCTCTGAGTAGGTCTTGCTGATGAGCCAGGTCCCTTTGGAGAATATGAGGTGGAAGGCTTTCGCGAAGGCCGCGTTAAGAGTGGACTCGAGTTTCTCCGGGACTTTGTCTGCGAGGAAGAGGTCGAGCTTGGTTGGCTCTTTATAGAATTGTTTTTTCAGAAAGCGGCGCTCGGCTCTGCGATGCCTCTCGATCTCTTTCTGTAATACTGTTTTTGCCATTTTGCACCTCTAATATATTATAATAACAGAAAAAGAGTGTTGATTGACAGCGGGGAGTGTTCTCGCTGTCATGTTTTGAGAAGGAAATGTGGTGTAAGTGAGCAAGTATGCTGTATTGATACCACTTGTGAATACCGGAGGCGGGGACGCGCTTCTGATGGAGCTGCGGTCGCAGAAGGTGAGGCAGCCGGGAGAGGTGTGCTTTCCGGGCGGCAGGGCTGAACCGGGTGAGACGACCGTAGAGGCCGCGGTCCGCGAGACCTGCGAGGAGCTTGGAGTCACGCCCGACATGATCGAGGTCCTTGGCGAACTTGAGCCGCTTGTGATGGGCGACGGAAGAGAGGTCCGGCCCGTGAAGGCAAGGCTTCGCATCGGAGATATCGAGTCGCTTAAGCTGTCTGAGGACGAGGTGGCGGAGGTCTTCCTGCTGCCGCTCTCGTGGATGGCTGAAAACAGGCCTGCTCATTATGACCTCAGAATGACGGCTGATGAGGATATGCCCGGCAAACTGCTTGGCTATCTGGCACATTACGGCGACTACCGTCACAGGGGCGAGACGGACTACATTGAGTATAAAGGGTATGGTATCTGGGGCCTGACGGCGAGGATACTGCGGGACTTTTTCGGACGGATCTGATGTTGGAAGAAGGAGCGCAATTCAAGATGATCAAAAGAACGGGAAAAGTTATTGCTATATTTTTACTTCTGATGATGACGGTTCTGCCGGCGTCGTGCAGTATGGTTGAAGATTCTTCACTAATGAAGGGGAATCCGAAAATAATAAGTGTCGAGAAAGGCTGGACCGTAAAAGATGACGGTTCTTATACCTTCGCTTTTGTGATTGAAAATACAAGCGATAAGGTGCTTACAAACTGTGAGATAAATGTTTACGCTTATGACGCTGAGGGGAACAAGATAGAGCCAAAAGAGGATAATTATATCAATACCGTTGGTCCGCTCTGGCCGGGAGAAAAGACGGTGATAGGCGAAGAACTTGAGACTACAAAGGACCCGGAATACAGAATGTGGAATGAGACTCCTGCTTCATTCGATTATACTCTGCATGCATCATGGGACAGTGAGTGCGAGGAGCCGCATCTGGTTCTGGAAGGAGCCGAGCCAACAGATGGCGAGTTTTCAGAAGACTGTTATTACTACGATTTAAGAGTCAGAAATGCAGGGACAGAAGATTATGACTGGGCTCAGGCAAGGATCGACAATGAAACGCTTTTTACTCCTGTCCCGAATTTTTATGCAGTGGCCAGGGATGCGGACGGAAATATAACAGGAATGGAATGGATGCCGGAAGATGATGACTCAAAAACGCCGTCTGTCATTCCGGCGGGAGAGACAGTTACTGTGAAGGTGGTCACGAATACGGACTACGGGGATAACATTGAGTTTATGCTTGAGTGGTAGATAACAGACTATAATGAGTATAAAGGGTATGGTATCTGGGGCCTGACGGCGAGGATACTGCGGGACTTTTTCAGACAGATCTGATATTGGATGAAGGAGCGAAAATGAAGACAATCAGAAGAACCGGTATCATAATACTCTCACTTTTGCTGATGGCGGCATCGCTGGCTGCGTGCGGCGGTGGAAACGAGGAGCCTGTTGAAGAGAAACTTAAGGTCGAAGGAGGCTGGACGATAGAAGACGATGGGGCATATACATTTGCTTTTGTTTTCGAGAACATAAGCGACGAAGTGCTTGAGTCCGCTGAAGTTTATCCGATCGGATACGATGCTGACGGAAATGTGATGTCTATGGGCGAAAACGGAGGAGCGTATATAGGCATAGGACCGCTGCGTCCCGGAGAGAAGACCGTGATCGGCGAAGAACTATCGGCGACAAAGGACATGGGGTCCTTTTTCTGGAGTGAAACGCCGGCTTCGTTCGGATACGAGATCAAGGATGCCAAGTGGAGCAGCGACAGCAAAGAACCTCACATCGTGATGGAGAATGTCGAAACAGTGGCAGAAAACGGCGATGCGATCATGTATAACCTGACTCTCAGGAATGCCGGCAGTGAAGACTTTGACTGGCAGAAAGCCGCAAATGATACAAACGGTACCTTTAAAAACTTTATACCGTGCGTTGTGATGAGAGATGACGAGGGAAAGGTCAGGGGTATGGCAACGATGAGCCCGAACACCATGACTTTTGATTATCCGCTCATACCTGCAGGGGAAAGTATCGATCTTGAAGTGGTCGCGACTGCTGAAGCAAACAACAATAACGAATATATGATCATGTGGAACTGAGAAAACATCTTCGCTGTCATGCGGGGAGAAAAGAGGAGCTATGAACAGAGCAGATAAAGCTGAAGAATTATTCAGAAGCGGATACAACTGCGCACAGTCGGTGTTTGCGGCCTTTGCGGACGTTGTCGGAATGACGGAGCTCGAAGCGGCGAAGATCGCGAGTCCTTTCGGCGCGGGCTTCGGCAAGCTGAGGGAGGTCTGCGGAGCGGTATCGGGCATGACGCTGCTTGCGGGATATCTTGGAGGATACGATGATCCTGCTGACGCTGAGGGCAAGAAGGCGCTGTACAGGCTGGAACAGAAGATGTGCGGCGAGTTCGAAGACCGTCACGGGTCGATCATCTGCAGGGAGCTTCTTGGTCTGGCCAAAGGCGAGGACATAGGCGAGCCGGCCGTGCGTACTGAGGAGTATTACAGGAGCCGCCCGTGCGTTGGCGCGTGCAGGACGGCTGCGGAGATAGCGGAAAAGTACCTTCTGGAGAAATAATATGGAAAACAGATTCAGACCGGGTGATATAGTGCAGCACTTCAAGAGGGAGATGCTGAGCGACGAGGAGAAGCGCGCGAATAAGTATCTATATGAGATAGTCGGCGTGGCGACTCACAGCGAGACTCGCGAGCCGATGATGGTCTACCGGCCGCTCTATGACGACGGCGGTATGTTTGTGCGCCCGCTCGATATGTTTCTGAGCGAGGTGGATCACGAAAAGTATCCTGATGTTGCGCAGAAGTACAGATTTGAAAAGGTGGAGGGAGAGAGAAAATGAAGAAACTGATGTATATTATGCTGGCTGCTGTGCTGGCAATGGGGCTTGCTGCATGCGGAGGATCAGGCGGCAATGGGAGCAGTGATTTCGAATGGACAAAGACCGGCACTTTTGCAGATGAGAGCGAAAACTATCTGATCATCGCAAAGCCGGGTGACGGTGAACATGATGGCCAGTGGGCTGTGTCCGTACTGCTGGCCAACGGTGAAGTCCACGGATGGTTCCTCGATCAGAAGGGTGAGACGCTTTACGGCAACCTGAATTCTGAGTATGACGACAATGACGGTAACTATATCGTCACGCTGAGCGAAGAGGGAGAAGACGGCATCGTGATGGAGGTCGAAGGCGGAGAAACGTATCACTTCACTATGCAGGAGACGCCTGACTATATAGGACTTCTCAAGATCAATACCGAAGGTGTCGGAACCATCGCTTATGGTCCTGAGGGAACGGAAGTCGAGTTCGAAGAGGACTTCCCGACGCAGTCTGTGGCTGAGAACGTCGCAGCGCCTACGACCTATGTGATAAAGGCGAAGCCTGAAGAGGGCTGGAAGTTTGTGAAATGGACAAAGAATGGCGAGGACTTCTCGACTGAGTCTGAGATCACAGTAGAGGTGAGCGAGGACGTCGAGTATATCGCAGTCTTTGATGTTGAATAGGAAGGGCTGTACCCTGAGATGGAGCAGAGCAGGGAGGCTGCCGCGAAGTTTGAGGAGCATTTTGAGTAAGCGCTCGGACACTACTTCGCAAAGCAGAAGCGATAAGAAGAAGGTAAAGTAAACTTTACATATCGAGACTGATAAACACAGATTTCAGAAGGGTAACAAGATGGGAAGTCCAATCGTAAGCGTCGACCTGCATGGCATGTTCAGGGAGGATGCGGTCAAGGCGATAGACCGCGCACTGAAAGCGGCTGACGACAGCACATACCAGATAAAGCTGATCCACGGATACAACCGCGGGACCAGTCTGAAGAACATGATAATGGATGAGTACAGGTATCACCCAAAGGTGCTGAGAGTGGTGCCGGGCGATAATCTCGGGATCACGGTGCTGGTGCTGCGCGAATTATAAGGGGGTAAAGAGAATGAGATTCAGAATGATACATGAGAACTTCAACGTGAGCGATCTTGAGACGTCGATGGCGTTCTATGAGAAGGCGCTTGGTCTGAAAGAGGTAAGACGCAAGACGGCTGCGGACGGATCGTTCATCATAGTATATATCGCGAACGACGAGACGGACTTTGAGCTCGAACTCACATGGCTGGCCGAGCATCCGCAGAAGTATGACCTTGGCGAGGAGGAATTCCATCTGGCGTTCAGAGTCGATGATTTTGAGGCGGCGCACGCGCTTCATGAGAGCATGGGATGCATCGCCTTCGAAAATCACGACATGGGTATTTACTTTATCACTGACCCGGACGGGTACTGGCTTGAGATCATACCGGAGAGATAACATGAAAAAGGGCAGAAGCATAACATATAATTCGCCGGTGGTGCTGACTTTTGTCATCCTGAGCTTTGCTGTCATGGTGGCAAACTATATGACCGCCGGACTCAGCAATAAGCTGCTGTTTATGACGTACCACTCATCGCTGGCATCGCCGCTCACGTACGTGCGCATGTTCACGCATGTTCTGGGTCACGCGGGCTGGAGCCACTACATCGGCAACATGATGTACCTGCTGCTCCTTGGACCGATGCTCGAGGAGAAGTACGGATCCCGCGCAATTATTGAGGTCATACTCGTGACCGGGCTCGTGACTGGCATCGTTACCTGGGTGCTCTTCCCGGGGATCGCGCTTTGCGGGGCGAGCGGCGTCGTTTTCGCGTTCATCATGATGACATCGTTCACAAGCTTCAAAGAGGGCGAGATCCCGCTGACAGTGATCCTGGTAGCGATCATCTTTATCGGACAGCAGGTGTACGAGGGACTCCTGGTGCAGGATGACATTTCGAATATGGGACATATCCTTGGAGGTATCGTCGGTGCCATCGCGGGGTACACACTGAATAAGAAATAGAGGAAATGCAGTGACCATAAGAACGTACGTAAATACATGTCCGTATTACATAGAACTCCAGGAGGAAGCAAGATGGAACTGAAAAAACTGCCGTACGACCTTACTGTATGCAAGGTCGAAAGCATGAAGGATATAGATACGGATGCGGAGTTTTTCTTTATCGGGAAGACCGATGAGGAGCTTTCGCTTGTCTGCCGCACAGAGGATGTTCCGGCGAATACCGTGGAGTGCGACGACGGATGGCGCGGCTTCCGTATCCAGGGCGTGCTGGATTTTTCGCTGATCGGCATCCTGTCCAAACTGTCGGGTATACTGGCCGACAACAAGATAGGGATCTTTGCCGTGTCGACATACAACACTGACTATATTCTGGTGAAAGCCGAAAACTTTGAGCGTGCGATGGAAGTGCTCGAGGCGGCCGGCTACACAGTTGTTTAGGGAGGAATAATGCAGCCGATTCTAATTGCAGCAGTTATATCTATTACTTTGGCGCTTATCTTCTATACGATCGGCGTGTGGTCGGAGCACCGCGCAAAGGTGCTGATGCCGAAGCATCTGGCGTTCTTCTGGCTGGGACTTTGCTTTGACGCCACGGGCACAGAACTCATGGCGCATATGGCGAGCGGCTCCGGCGGCGGACTGATGACACTGCACGGGATCACCGGGATGATCGCCATAATCCTGATGATGGTCCACGCGGTGTGGGCGACTGCGGTGATGATACGCAAGGACGAACAGATGATGCACACGTTCCACCGCTTCAGCATTACCGTCTGGGTGATCTGGCTGGTGCCGTTTGTACTTGGAATGATAATGGGGATGAGATGATGAAGACACTGAAAAAGTTCAATTTTGACGACGAAAGCAAACTGTATGTGGCGAGCGCGGGGCAGACGTACATTCCTTTCAGTGAGAACGATGGCGTTCCGTTTGCGGAGTACGAGAAGCCTGCGATGCCTGAACCGCCGCTGGCTCCGCTCGAACTTACGGACGAGGCGAAGGCTCTCGGCTATGCGGTGCCGTCTCAGAGGCAGCATTTCCTTCCGGGTCTGACTGCGGAGATGCTTGACTGGTTCTGGGCAAACATGGAGAAGGGTTACTATCTGTGGGCGCCGGGCTCGCACAAGCGGTTCAACTGGATAAGGTCGCCGTACGAGTATGGCTTCGAGGACTCGGTGCACATCATCGTTGAGACGACTGACCCGGCTCTTCCGGCGTTCGGAGGTGAGGGCGTGCAGATACACCGCCTGCATCTGGACGATTTTTATCCGTTTACGACGGCGCTGAAGCATGTTATATGCGAGGGCGTTTTCAATGCTGCAGGCGAGCTGGTCGATTCGACTGTCCACGAGTGGGAAGACGTCCCGGGCGGTATCGTTCATATCACCGCGACGGTGACCAATACGAAAGCGACGATGCCTCCGCAGTTTGTACTGGATATTCTTAAAGAGAACCCTGACGCGAAACTGGTGCCTAACTGGGCGACCGAGCACGAGGACTACGAGGCGAGCCAGTGGCCGGTCTTTCTGCCGAAGCTGTACGAGCTGTGGGAGGATCACCCGGATCCGTCGCAGAACGTAAAGTGCAATCTTGAGGTCTGCCTGGGCGAGGACGGGAAGTATCATTACAAGGAGATTTAGGGCGCATGGAAGTCACTCTGATCAAATGGAACAAGTCCTTGAAGGACGAACTTATACGCATATGCAACAGTGTGGATCGCTCGTATTTGTCGGAGCGCATTCCGGATCCGTATACAAGCGAGTCCGCGGATTGGTGGCTTGGCATGGTCGCCGAGCACGACGGTGTCGACGGCCTTTTCAGGGCTGTTGCGGTAAACGGAGAAGTCGTCGGGACGATCTCGGTCGAGCAGAAAGGTGATGTATTTTGCAAGGATGCTGAGATCGGATTCTTCCTGCTGACTGAGTACTGGTCAAAGGGCGTCATGACGGAGGCGGCGAGACAGATCTGTGAGATGGCATTCGACGAGCTTGATATAATCAGGATCACGGGACTGGTATATTCGCCGAACCGCGCATCCCAGCGCGTCCTTGAGAAGAACGGATTCGAGACTGAAGGCCGGCAGAAGAATGCGATATTTAAGAATGGAAGTGTTTACGATGCCTGCCTTTACGGTAAGCTGAAAAAATAGGAGATAATGATGGACATACTTGTACTGAACGGGAGCCCGAGACCTGCGGGCAATACTTCACAGATGATAGCGGCTTTTCGCGAGGGAGCGGAGTCTGCCGGCCATAAAGTGGATGTTGTTGATGTGTGCAGAAAGAAGATTGGCGGATGCCTTGCATGCGAATACTGCCACACAAAGGGGAACGGGCAGTGTGTACAGAAGGACGATATGCAGGAGATATACAGCCTTCTGGATGAGACGGAGATGCTGGTGCTGGCATCGCCGATCTACTACCATAATGTGAGCGGCCAGCTGAAGTGCGTTATCGACCGCTTTTATGCGAAGCTGTATCCGAAAAAGCCGGGAAAACTGAGCAAGGTGGCGATGATACTCAGCTCCGGAGACCCTGAAATGTATGAGGGAGCGATGTTCTCGTATAATGGGGACTTCCTTGGATATCTTGGCCTAGAGGATATGGGCGTGTTTACGCATAATAGTTATGAGCCAGAAATGAAAGCCAAAGAACTCGAAGCGCTGAAGGCGTTTGGGGCGTCGCTTTAGGCAGTCTGAGCAATTGAAATAGTAATGATTGAAGCTATAAGAAAAGATATAGGAGGGCGTGAGTGCCTGATATATGAGTGCGGATCTGCGGATACGCTTCTTATACAGCCTGTGGACGACCACGACATAGATGTGCTTGACAGCGAAGTGGCTGAGATAGTGAGGCTTGCCGGCAACGCAGGCTTTACACTTGCCGCATTCAGGGTCAATGACTGGAACGACGATCTTTCGCCGTGGGAGGCTCCCGCGGTCTTCGGAGACAAGGGCTTCGGCGGCAGAGCAGAGTCGACGCTTGAGTATATTGAGAAGGTCCTCGTGCCGGAACTTACCGGTGGCCGTGATGTGAAGCTGTATATTGGCGGCTACTCGCTGGCAGCGTTCTTTGCGCTTTGGTCGGTGTACAATACCGATATGTTCTGCGGGGCAGCTGCGGCATCACCGTCGGTGTGGTTTCCGGGATGGATCGATTTCGCGGAGAAAAACGAGGTGAAGGCAGGCCGCGTGTATCTGAGTCTTGGCGACAAGGAGGAGAAGACGCGGAATCCTGTTATGCGTACGGTCGGCGACAATCTGAGGAGGCAGCATGAACTGCTTATGGCTGATCCGCGCGTGGAGTGCAAGCTCGAGATGAATCAAGGCAATCATTTTAAAGAGGAAGACATAAGGACCGCGAAGGGGTTCGCGTGGCTGCTGAATGGACAAGTATAAGCAAAACTGGGACAGTGATAACGTTGAAACAAAGGAGGAAGACAAATGGGCAAAGTTAATGATTTTCTGACAGAAGGCGGAGTCTTTTATCTGGCAACTGTAGACGGCGATCAGCCGAAGGTGAGACCGCTTGGTGCACACATGGAGATGGACGGAAAGGTGCTCTTCGGAGTGGGCGACTTCAAGGATGTGTATAAGCAGCTCTGCGCGAATCCAAAGCTTGAGATCGCTTGTGCAAAGCCGGACGGGCATTGGCTGCGCTATACGGGAAAGGCTGTATTTGAGACAGATCCGAAGTATGCTGAGGCTTCGCTTGATGCTATGCCGCAGCTTAGAAACATTTACAATGATGAGACTGGCCACAAGCTGATGATGTTCCACCTTGAGGATGCGACTGCAGTTGATATTCCGATGATGGGACCGGGCGAGGACCTGCTTAAGTAGATCAATTTGTGGCTATTGGCAAAACGGCTGATGATATAGAAATTGAAGGCGCTTTCGGAAGAGGGCGTCTTTTTTATGAGTTAGGTTTAACTCCGCTCGTCTCCTCTGACTCGCGGGGGCTGCCAAGCCGCTTATGCTACGCCCTATAGCTGGTGTCAGGGCGTGAAGGAGGCGCCCGCCACCAGCGCGGCAACGCGGGGCAGCCCAGAATAGGTCTTTTTGCTATTCCGGACTATCATTTGACCTACTTTTTTAAGATCTTACCAACCCGATTAGACCTTATAGTATGTCATTTCCGCCTAAAGAATCCGGATTTGACCTACTTTAGACATGATTTGACTGACTGAGATGACAGAAAAGTATGTCATTTCAATATCCTATTCTGCTAAATGACCTACTTTATCTTAAATCGGGCTTTATACTGCATGACAATAGTATGTCATTTTGGCATATTCAACCCCTTAATGACCTACTATCCACTAAGAATGCGTTGCTGCGGGCCGCCACGCGTTGCCGCGCTGGCCGGCGGATCCTACTTAGCCCGTCCGAGCCAGCTACAAGGCGTAGCATAAGCGGCTTGGCGGCCCCCGCGAGTCAGAGGAGACGAGCGGTCATTTTATCGCAAGACTTTCTCAGACAGATATGTGCATGGTCGACAAATGCATGTGTGTTGGCATAAAATCAAAGTAATAAAAGACTGGCGTGCGCCGAAAGGAGAAATCATGGCAACTGTAGAAGAACTGGTAAAGCAGTATGAGACTGATGAAGCGCTGAAGAAAGAGGTAGACGGGATCCTGGCAGACAACAAGATCACGCTTGCTGAATTCATGGGATTTGTGAAGAAGCACGACGTTGACGTGTCGCTTTCTGACTTTCCGAAACTGATCGAAGAGGCGAAGAAGGCGGGCCTGATCAAATAAAAGAACTGTTCTGAGAGGAAACGTTATGACAGATAAGCAGATCGAAACCCGTATCGCAAGGGTCAGAGAGATGGAGTCGCGTCTGGATAGGTCCGAGGCGGCTATCAGGGCGCTGGATGAAGCACTGACCGGATACGAGAATATACTGGATGAGTACCGCATGCTGGAAGACTATTATGGCAGCTTTGAATGGCGGGACGATTTTGATGCCGATGAGCAGGGCCTTCTTCCGGCAGATCTCAAGAGGGGCGTGCTCTCTGAAGATGCGGTGTATGACCTTCTGACTGAGCATAAGAAACTGCTTATCAGGATGAGTCATCTGGTGCATGAATTCCAGACTGCGTGATTTGGCAGGCATATCAAATGACTATCAACGACCTTTACATACGAACTCAGGATGACCTTATGGACGGCGTCAGAGAACTGGGGATACTCCCGTTCTTTGTGAATTCGCTGCGCGGTTTTTCCATTGACGAACATGTGGACCCGGGCATCTGGTTTTCGGGCGAGGAAGGTCCCTGGGAATGGAAAGGTCCTGTAATAAACGAGCTCGGATGCGCATACGGCAAGTTCTTTGAGAAGAAGGCGGCCTACATAAGCCCGGAGTGGTTCTGCCATTTCGCAAACTACAGGAGGGACGGCTACGACTTCGATGCAAGATTCGACGACGGGCTGGTCTTCAGAGGCGACAAGCTGATGTATGATCTCATCGATGCCAATGCACCCGTACTTTCCAAGCGCCTGAAGTTTCTCGGCAACTACCGGAAGGGCGGAAACAAGGGCTTCGACACAATCATCAACCGTCTGCAGGCTCAGGGATATGTCATAATAAGTGACTTCAGATACATGATAGACAAAAACGGCAATGAGTACGGCTGGGGCGTCGCAGAGTATTCGACTCCGGAGCACTTCATGGGAAGTGCTTTCACGGACAACGTCTACAGCTGTTCGCCGCAGGAGTCGTACGAGAGGCTGTTTGAGCACCTGCGGGAGATCCTGCCGGGTGCGGAAGAGACGGCGATAAAACGGTTCCTCGGGTAACGGGGAGCAGGAAAAATATATGCATAAACGGAGGATGAGATGAAGATACTGGTGCTTGAAAGCAGCGGAAACATAAGAGGTTCATCGAACATGCTGGCGGACGAATTCATCCGCGGCGCCGAGGAGAATGGCCACGAGGTCACGGTGTATAACGTGATCCGCAAAAATATAAAGCCGTGCCTGGGCTGCGGCCACTGCGGCATGGCGGGCGACTGTGTTCTGCAGGATGATTACGAGAAAGAACTCAAGCCGCTCATCATTAAGTCAGATATGATCGTCTTTGTGATGCCGGTCTACTACTACAACTGGCCGGCTCCTCTTAAAATGTGTATCGACAGATTCTACAGCTTCACGATGGAGCTGACTTCGATGCACAAAAAAACCGCGCTGCTGTCTGTCGCATGGGACGACACAGACACGGTCTTCAGGGTCACAGAGGCGTACTACAGACAGATCTGCGACTATATGCAATTCAGAGACTGCGGCACGGTTCTTGGCAGGGGCTGCGGCTCGCCGTCGATGACCAGGGCAACAAAGTATCCGCAGATGGCGTACGAACTCGGGAAGTCTCTGTAGGCTCCTTGCCAAGACCTGCATGGCCCTGCGGAAAAGCTGCAGGATGCGTTATCTCCGGTCCTTCGGCACGGTAAGCGATACTGCGGCAAGTACCACCGCTGCGCCGAGCGCGATGACGAATGAATTGGCGCTTGATATCTGTCCGACCGCGGACAGGATCACAGGTGTCAGGAACTGAGCGAGGTAAAGAGCTGCCGAGATGAGAGGCATCACGGTCGTGGCTGCATCTTTGCCTGCTTTTGCTGAAGCGGATGTCATTATGAACGGAACGCCGATCCCGTTGGCGATCCCGACGAATGCAGAACCGATGAGGATCCCGGCGGCTCCGCCAACGATGCCCAGAAAAACATACGATACGATAAACAAAACAGGTGCGATGAAACGCGCACCTTTTTTGATGCACTTGCTGAGAGATGAGAACGCGAGTCCGCCCACAAAACCGAATACGTCCATCATGGCCATCACAGGAGCGATGAGGCCCTGCGAGATAGCGCCGGACTTGCTGCATTCAAGCGCGAAGCTGGCCGGATATACAAAGAATGTGAAGCTGAGCACGAACATGACGAGCATATACGGCGCGTACTGCTTTACCGATGCACCGGAATTCGAAGACTGTCTGCTGTCATAGATCCTGTCATTAGGCATCCAGACGAGGCAAAGGACAACGCTTATGAGTCCGAGCAGATATACCATGAAGCTGAGGCGCCAGCTTATCATGGCAAGGCCTCCCGCGATGAGGGTCGCGACTACTCCTCCAAGCATGTTGAGAGCCGATGAGTAGCCCATGAGAGGACCCTGCTTATCTTTTGTGAAATAGAACGAGAGAAGTCCTGTCGAGAGAGGCACTATGATGCCGACACCGACGCCGACAAGAGCGCGGCATACGAGTATCATCGCGATGCTGCTGAAGAGTCCCGCTGCACAGCCGAAGACCGTGTACAGAGCGAGGCCGATCATGAGCAGAGTGCGGGCCCTGAAGCGCTTGCAGAGCGGCTTGAAAAGGAAGAGGTTCGTAAGCGCGATGAAGATCGCTGGCATGCTGACTATCATCTGGACGAGTCCTGTGTCGGTGTCCGCGAAGTGCTCGCGGATGAGTCCCAGAGCAGGGGCTACCGCAGCTCCGGCCATGACTGTCAGGAGTGAAAGCGACAATATAGCGCATATGAGTTTCCATCTTCTGTGTTTTTTGAATATGTTGTACATGAATGATTCCTTTCCGGTGCAAAAAGAAAAAGCGCAAGTCCGTTTGGACTTACGCTTTCGCTACGCAACGATGGGATTTTAACATTTAGTCCCCGAAAAAAGCAAGCACAAAATCTTATGTAAAGAACACTTTACATAAGGCAATATCTTCCGACTCTGCCGCTTTATGGGTTATAATGTCAATATATCTGAGCATAAGGGCAGGGGCAAAAGAGGGAAGAAATGAAATACAGAAAAGACAAATACGGAAATGAGCTCTCGCAGCTGGGATACGGCTGCATGAGATCCGCGACATGCTGAAGAAGGCTGACAAGGCGCTGCGTCCGCTGCCGTTCAAGGCGGGGATCGCCGCAGCGCGGAAGTTCATGTCAAGATAAAAAAAATTACGGAGGAAAACTGACTGATGAAAGAACATGGACGAGGATTCAGGACCATCACTGCACTGATCGCTGCTTCGGTGCTGGCAATGACGATGCTTCTTTGCGGCTGCGTCGGAGGCACAAACAATGGAGAAGAAGTACGCTCCAAGGATGGTGTCGAGATAACTGACTGCGGTTATTCGATAGAAACCGGAGACTTATGGGCCGTAGTGCATAACGGAACTGAAGACACCTTCAAGTTAGTAGGCGTCGACTACCTTGTGACGGATGCGGAGGGGAACCAGATCGGGGACTCGATCAGCGCCATAGAGATGCCTTATCTCGAGCCGGGCGAGACAAGATATGTCGCGGATACTCTGCATGCTTATGACTCCGAAAACGACGAATTCATAAAGGATTTCGATGCTACAGATAAGGTAAGGATCGAACTCTACACCTCCGTCGTGATGAGCAAGGATGCCCTGAAAGACATCAAACCTGCTACGCAGATAGTGGGCAAAAATATTCAGGTCGATTATCAGGAAGGCAGCGAGATAGGATTCTATTTCGATATGGAGAATGACACTGATTACGATTATAAAGGATATCATGCCTATTATCTCTACAAGGATGAGGACGGTAATTACTGCGGCGGTTACTGCGAGGATCTTGATGGCCTCAAGGCTCATGAGTCCAGAAATGTATACGGATATACGGAGAATTTCCACGGAACTGATGTGGAGGTCTATCTGAGACCATTCACCGATGAAGAGTAGATAAATAAAGAAAGACCGGCAGAGACATGGCGCGCAAGGGTGATAATCAGAAACTGAAGATGCTCTACCTGGCAAAGATCTTCCTGGAGGAGACGGACGACGCTCACGGACTCGAGATGCCCGAGATAATCGACAAACTCGACGCTTACGGAGTCAATGCCGACAGGAAGACGCTTTACCGCGACTTTGATGAGCTCAGAAACTTTGGCCTCGACATCATATCAAACAAGTCGGGGCACAACGTCTACTACAGCATCGGCGGACGTGACTTCGAGCTGCCGGAACTGAAGCTGCTCGTGGACTCGGTGCAGTCCGCGAAGTTCATCACCGACCGCAAGTCGAACCAGCTGATCAAGAAGCTCGAGTCGCTTGTAAGCGTTCACGAGGCTAAGCAGCTCCACCGCCAGGTCATCATGTCCGGGCGCATCAAGACGATGAACGAGAGCATCTACTACAACGTGGACAAGCTGCACGAGGCGATCAACGAGAACAAGCAGATAAAGTTCAAGTACTTTGACTGGAATCTGAAAAAGGAGATGGAGCCGAGGTACGACGGCATGTGGTACCAGCGCAGTCCGTGGGCTCTGATGTGGGACGACGAAAAATACTACCTTGTGGTGTATGACTCAAAGCACGGCAGCATGACGCATTACCGCGTCGACAAGATGATGGACATCCGCATCCTCGACGAGCCGAGGGAAGGCCTCGAGGCGTTCAGGGAATTCAACGCCGCGCATTACAGCAACACGCTGTTCGGCATGTTCTCGGGCGAGGAGACCAAGGTAACGATCGAGGCGGCGAATCACATGATAGGCGTCATGATAGACAGGTTCGGCAAGGACATAATTATTGCGCCGGTCGACGGGGAGCACTTCAGGACCACGGTCACAGTCGCGGTGAGCGATCAGTTCTTCGGCTGGATCATCGCGCTCGGCGGAGAAGTGAAGATAGTCGCGCCGGGACCGGTGGTCGAGAAGATGAAGGACCTGCTCGCGAAGGTATCAGACCAGTATACGAAATAACTCCGGGCAAACGGTAAACAGAGATGAAACAAAGAAAAAACCTGTACGGCAAAAACGTATTTGTGACCGGTGCTTCTTCGGGGATCGGGCGCGCATGTGCGCTGATGTTTGCGAAAAACGGCTGCTGTGTCACGGGCGTTTCAAGGAATACGGAAGAGAAAACGGAGACTTTCCCGGGCGGAGGCAGCCTTACGTTAAAGAGGCTTGATGTGACCAACGAACCGGCGGTAAGGGACTTTGTGAATGGTCTGCCGGGCGTGGACATTGCGATCCTTTGCGCAGGCATGGGCGTGGCAGGTCCTGCGGAAACTACTGACTCTGAGCTGACCAGGAAGCAGATGGAGGTCAATTACTTCGGTACTCTGAATGCGGCTCAGCCGTGCCTGTCGCGTATGCGCAGCCAGGGCAGGGGTCTGCTTCTGGTTATCGGATCCATAGCCGGACGCGTTTCAATACCGATGCAGAGCCAGTACTCAGCCAGCAAGTATGCGCTTGAGGCGTTCACCGATGCCGTGCGCATGGAGATGAGGCAGTACGGCGTACGTGCCAGCATCATAGAGCCGGGCGACACAAAGACAGGCTTCACGGCAGCCAGAGAGACGCAGTCCCGTGAACGCAGCGGCTACGGCAGCTTGCTGGAGAGGAGCGTTGCCAAGATGGCAGCCGATGAGCAGGGCGGCAGGTCGCCTGAAAGCGTGGCAAAAGTCGCGCTGGCGCTTGCCGGGCGTAAGGATCCGCCGGCAAGAGTGCCGGTCGGCCTTGAATATAAGGCTCTTATGCAGATACTCCGCATAATGCCGGACAGAGGCAGGGAAGCGATACTCAGCAGAATGTATCTGCCGAAGTAGGGAATACAGAAGAATGGCAGCCGCAGCAGAGATGATCTGATGCGGCTTTTTTATTTGCATTAAGATCTGAGAATTGCAGGTTAAAGTCCCAAATTTGGGATATGTCTTGCTGTATGCTGTATTCAGTCAATAAAACATTGTAGCAGACGTTAAAGATAAAGCAGGCGAAAGCCGTAGGGATACAGTATGAAGGAGTGTAAAGACATGAATACTACAGGAATCGGAAAACACGTTGTCACCATACTGGCTATCTTTGCAGTCATCTTCTTCATGGGAGGCTGCGGACTCTAAAAGCAATTATTCTGGCTGATCAATAAAAGAATATAAGAAGCTCCTTTCAATTGGGGCCCGGCACATGAAACCCATTACTACCTATCCATAATTAGTCAACGCCGGGCCCTCTCCTTGCTGATAATGTAAAGCATGCTTTACCTCTGCTGATGTAAAGTATGCTTTACGTGTTTGAAAAGTTGCGTTACTCAAACGACTTTTGCATAATTGACTCATGCAGAAACAGATAATAATTCATGTGGATATGGACGCATTCTACGCGGCAGTAGAGGTGCGCGATGATCCCTCGCTCAGGGGCAAGCCGCTTATAATAGGCTCGCTTCCGACGGAGCGCGGGGTAGTCGCGACGTGCAGCTACGAGGCCCGCAAATTTGGCGTACACTCCGCTCAGAATATAAAAGAGGCGTACAGGCTCTGCCCGCATGGGGTCTACATGCATCCGAATTTCGACAAATACAGGCAGGTCTCGGCGCAGATCCACGAGATCTGGAACGACTATGCGGTCCGCATGGAGTCTATCGCCCTCGATGAGGCGTATCTCGATGTGACATACAGCGCGGGCAGTTTTGAGCGTGCATGTGAGATGGCACGCGAGATCAAGTCCCGTGTGCTGAATGAAACGGGTCTCACATGCTCTGTCGGTGTTGCATATTCGAAGACCGCTGCCAAGACCGCAAGCGAGGAGAAAAAACCTGACGGATATTTCGAGATACCGACGGCGGAGGCTTTTGTCGATCTCATCATCGACCGTCCGGTGCGCGCGCTTTACACTGTCGGCGCAAAGACAGCCGAGAAACTGAATAAGATAGGCATTTATTCAGTACGGGATATCCGCGACCGCAGAGATGAAGTCATCGAGCGCTTCGGCAAGCACGGACGCCTTATAACTGAGCTTGCTTTCGGAATAGACGAGCGCAAGGTCATTGCTTACAAGCCTGAAGACGCAAAGTCGCTCAGCCGCGAGGTCACGTTCCAGGAGGACGTGGACAACTTCGGGCTGCTGCGCGATGTACTGGTCCTGCTGGCACTTTCGGTCGAGGACCGTGCAAAGCGTCATGGTCTCCACGGAAAAGGTATCACGCTCAAGCTGACTTATTTCGATATGCAGAGCATCACTCGCTCAAGGGTCGTGTCATCAGCTGATCACGCGGGGACTATCTACGAGGAGACCGTGAGGCTTCTTGAGCAGGTCGACAAAAGGCCGGTCAGGCTGGTCGGCGCGGGCATCTATAATATGTCCGGCGAGGAGGGCAGGCAGCTGACGATCGATGACTACATCGACGAGAATGGCTCGGAAAAGCAGCAGCTTATCGAGCGGAGGCTGGACGAACTGCAGCAGCGCTACGGCCTCGACTTTGCGGGGCATATGGATGAGATCCTGCATGGCGGGGTCATGCACAAAACGATCGAATATATGCGGAAGCACTATAAAGAATGATCGCCGGGCTGGTCCCGGCTTTTTTATATGAGAGCTTTGTGAAAAGAGATTAAGGTCTGTTTTAATATGCGGGCGCGTAGGTTAAAATACAGTCCTGGAAGCCATGAACAAGCAGCTTTGGACTGCCGGCTTCAAAGGAGAGAGATTTGAAAGTACTTGTGATACCGGACGTCCACCTGAAGCCGTGGATGTTCGATCGCGCAGAAGAAATATTGGGAGTGAATGTAGCCGAACGCGCCGTCTGCCTGATGGACCTGGCCGACGACTGGGGCTGTGAAGACGATCTTGACCTCTACGACGAGACCTTCGACAGGGCGGTCGCGTTCCAGAAGCTCTTCCCCGACACGCTCTGGTGTTACGGCAATCACGACCTCTCGTACGTCTGGCAGAGATACGAGACGGGCTTTTCCGAGGCGGCTATAATGACTGTCAACAGACGGCTCACAGAGCTCCGGCAGACTCTTCCGCATAGCAGCCAGATGGCATATATACATCGGATCGACAATGTGCTGTTTATGCACGGCGGGCTGACCGAGGACTTTGTGCTGAGAAATGTTCCAGACAACGCGCGCGGCGACATCGATTCAACTGTGCTGAGGCTCAACTGCCTCGGCCGCGGCGAGATGTGGCAGGAAGATTCGCCGGTATGGTTCCGCCCGCAGGAGAACATCGAGGCGATGCACCGCGAAGACGAGTTCCTGCAGGTGGTGGGGCATACTCCGGTACAAAGGATAGAGCGCGACAGTAATGTTGTGTCCTGCGACGTGTTCTCGACCTGGCCGACGGGAGAACCTTACGGCAATGAGGAGTTCCTGCTGATAGACACAGAGACATGGGACTTTATCGGTGTGAAATAGTGCATATGACGATACATGAATTCTTCAAAGTGAATAACAGGATCGCGCTGGCGTTCTCGGGTGGCACTGATTCGGCCTATCTTCTGTGGGAGGCGGTCAGTTGCGGAGCAGATGTAAAGGCGTATTATGTAAAGTCTGCTTTACAACCCGGCTTTGAGACGCGTGATGCGGAGGAGCTTGCGGAGAAGCTCGGATGCGGCTTTGAGATCCTCAAAGTCGATGTGCTCTCTGACCCGGACGTAACGGCGAATCCGGCAGACAGATGCTATTACTGCAAGAAACTCATCATGGGAACGATAATCGCGGCGGCGAAGGCGGACGGCTACGAAATGCTTTGCGACGGCACAAACGCGTCGGACGATATCTCCGACAGGCCGGGCTACAAGGCCCTGCAGGAACTCGGCATAAGATCTCCGCTGAGAGAGTGCGGCATAACGAAGGCTCAGGTGAGGGCGCGCTCCAAGGAGGCAGGACTTCCGACATGGAGCAAGCCGGCGTACGCATGCCTTGCCACGCGCATAAAGACCGGCGAGCCGATCACTGCGGAAAAGCTTGAAATCACCGAGAAGGCAGAAGGCATCCTATTCGGCATGGGATACAGCGACTTCAGGGTGAGGATGCGCGGAGATGCGGCGCTCGTACAGATCGCGAAGGACCAGCACGCGAGGGCTATGGCCGAAGAAAAAGTAATAAAAGAGGCGATAGGTGGACTTTACTCGTCAGTGAGTATAGATCCTCAGCCAAGGTAAAGTAAACTTTACATTTCATGGAGGGAAAGTATGTTATACAGAGAAGCATGCGGCGATAAGCTGTCGAGACTGGCTTTCGGCACAATGAGGCTGCCACAGAAAGACGGAGCGATAGACCAGGAACAGGTCAACAGGATGACTGACTACGCCATCGAAAACGGTGTCAACTACTTCGACACGGCGTATCCGTATCATGACGGAAAATCTGAGCTTGCTATAGGCGAGGCTCTGTCAAAGTATCCGAGGGACAAATTCTTCCTCGCAGACAAGTTCCCGGGACATCAGTTCATGAAGCAGTATGACTGCAAGGGCATCTTCGAAGACCAGCTCGCAAAATGCAGGGTGGACTACTTTGATTTCTACCTGCTGCACAACATCTACGAAAACAGCCTGCCTACATATAAGAACGAAGAGTTCGGCATCGTCGACTACTTTGTCGAGCAGAAAAAGCAGGGCAGGATCCGCCACCTCGGTTTCTCGACTCACTGCAGAGCAGAAAACCTCGAGGGCATACTGGACTTCCTCGAAAGCAAGGGCATGAAGCCGGACTTCTGCCAGATCCAGCTCAACTACATGGACTGGACCCTGCAGGATGCAAAGGCCAAGGTCGAGCTGCTCGGAAGCCGCGGGATCCCGGTCATGGTCATGGAGCCGGTAAGAGGCGGCAAGCTCGCTGACGTCGGTGAAGAGGCCAACGCAAAGCTCAAGGCGGCAAGACCGGATGAATCGATAGCGTCATGGGCATTCAGGTGGCTGATGGAGATCCCTGAGGTCGCGACGGTGCTCTCGGGAATGTCAAACTTCGAGCAGATGCAGGACAACGTGAAGACCTTCAGCGAGGACAAGCCGCTGAGCGCAGACGAGCGTGCGATGCTCATGGATATCGCCGAGTCGCTCAAGGTTGGCGTTCCGTGCACAGCCTGCAGATACTGCTGCGAGGGCTGTCCGATGGAGCTTGACATCCCGATGCTCCTGGCCGGATACAATGATCTCAAATTCCAGTCATCGATGACAGTCGCGATGCAGATGGACGGCACTCCGAAGGACAAATGGCCGCACAGCTGCATAGGTTGCGGAGCATGCGCGGCGGTATGCCCGCAGCAGATAGACATCCCTGCTGTCATGACGGAGTTTGCAGAGATGCTCGATAGATCGCCAAGCTGGGCAGAGCTTTGCAAACAGAGGGAAGAAGCCGCTGAGAAACTCAAGGCAGAAAGAGGCTAGGTCCGCAGCGGAGAAGGTGGGAACGGTCCAAAGGAATGATTGACCAAAGCCTGTAAGACAGTTAAAATCAGAGTGGCGCGGCATGTGACGCCGCGCCGCTTTCATATTTCAACCCAGATGGAGGATATTCAATGGATTGTCTGATCATCGGCGTCGCCGGCGGTACCGGCTCCGGCAAGTCGACTTTTACAAACCGCATCAAAGCTGAATTCGGAGACAGGGTCTCTGTCATCTACTATGACAACTACTACAAGGCACACGACGACATTCCTTTTGAGGAGCGCAAGCTTATAAACTACGACCATCCTGATGCTTTTGAGACAGAGCTCTTCATCGAGCACCTCAGAAAGCTCAGAAACGGCGAGGGTGTCGACTGCCCTGTGTACGATTACACCATCCACAACAGAAGCCATGAGACGGTAAGGATAGAGCCGTCACCGGTCATCATCGTAGAGGGCATCATGGTGCTCCAGAACGAGGACTTAAGAGACCTGCTGGACATCAAGATCTACGTCGAGGCGGACGCTGACGAGAGGATCCTCCGCCGTGTCATCAGAGATGTGAAAGAGCGCGGCCGTGACGTTGAAGGCATCGCGATGCAGTACCTCACAACGGTAAAGCCAATGCACTACATCTACGTTGAGCCGACAAAGTATCTGGCCGACATCGTGCTCAACAGCGGCATGAACGACGTAGTATTTGATGTGATAAAGGTAAAGATCGAATCGCACCTCGCAAGACAGGGCGCGTAAGCTGCAGGCAAGGGAAGAGATGAAAGACAGAGTATGCGAATTTGAGTGCTATATCGACGACATGACTGCGGAGGAACTCGCTTTCGCGGCCGAAAGGCTGATGGAAGAGGGCGCCAGAGACGTTACGCTCTCTTCGATACAGATGAAGAAGGGCCGTCCCGCATCGCTCATGACCGTGATGTGCTCCGACGATGATGCCGAGAAGGAACGCATCGCCGGACTCATTTTCAAATACACCACGACAATAGGCATACGCGAACTCATATCCGAAAGGTATGTGCTCGACCGCGAAGAGAAGACATACGATACTCCTTACGGGAGCGTGAGGGTCAAGGTAGTCAGCGGCTACGGCGTGAGCAGGCAGAAGATCGAGTATGAAGATCTTGCCCGCATAGCACGCGAACAGGGCGTGAACATAGCCGAAGCGCGCAGACTCGTGACGGCATCAATGGGAACGGAGATGGAGGACTGAGAAGAATGATCGGAGCTGAGGAACTCAGAAAAAATCTTAAAGAGACCGTCGCTTTCCTGAATGAGAACGGCGTGAAGGACCCGGAGATAGGCGTGATCCTGGGCTCGGGACTCAACGGCTTTGCCGAAAGGGTCGAAAAATCCGTGACCTTCTCATATAACGACATCCCCAATATGCAGGCCGGAAAGGTGTCCGACCACAGGGGAGTGCTGGTCTTTGGCGAGTACCATGGCAAACGTGTCGTGATGCTGGCAGGCCGCTTCCACTACTACGAGAGCCTGGATATGCAGAAAGCCTCTTATGCGGCCAGAGTCCTTGTGGCTCTTGGCGTTAAGCGCTTCATAATCACCAATGCGGCAGGCTGCATCAACACCGGATGGAATGTGGGCGACCTGATGCTCATACGTGACCATATCAATTTATCGGGAAACAATCCGCTCATAGGCGACAACCTCGATGAGTTCGGGCCGAGGTTCCCTGACATGACCTATACGTACAATGCAGAGCTCCGCGAAAAGCTCAAAACAAAGGCTGCGGAGAAGGGAATCGGCCTGAGAGAAGGAGTCTACATGATGTTCACGGGCCCGAGCTTCGAGACTCCTGCAGAGATAAGGTTCGCGAGGACCATAGGTGCAGACGCGGCGGGGATGTCCACCGTGCCTGAGGCTATAATCGCAAATCACGCGGGCTGCGAGATCATCGGAATATCGCTGATGACAAACATGGCTGCAGGTGTTCTGGATCAGCCGCTTTCGGGAGAAGAAGTGAACGCTGCTGCAGCGGAGGCGAGAGACAAATTCGGCACCGTACTGGATCTTGCCATCGACATCTGACAATATTGCCGGCAAACTGACAGCCGGCTCAAATAAAAGCACTATTAAACACTATTAAAAAGAAATGACAAAGAAAGAGGACAACCCCAAATGGAAGCAAAACTGACAAGGGAACAGGCGAACGACCTGCTCCACAAGTACGTTAAAGGCGAGCACTACATCACTCACAGCTATGCCGTAGAGGCCATCATGAGAGGTCTTGCGAAGAAGCTGGCACCGGACGATGTCGAATATTGGGGCATCTGCGGGCTGCTTCACGACCTCGACGAGGAGACAGCTCCGTGGAGAGATGACTTCGGAACTCACGGTCCTACTTCCGCAAAGATCCTGCAGGACGAAGGCTTCGGCGATCCTGTGATGGAGAACGCCATCATGGCCCACAATCCGGCATGCGGCAAGAATCCTGAGACGACGCTCGAGTATGCGCTCATCGCTGCAGACCCTATGTCGGGCTTCCTCAAGGCGATAGCTCAGATCTATCCGGACAAGAAGATCGCGAGCGTAAAGCATAAATCCGTAAACAAGAGATTCAAAGAGACACGTTTTGCTGCCGGAGCCAACAGGCAGTACATGGCTCTCATCGAGAAGACCGGCATGGACTGGGATACATTCGTGGATGTAGCTCTTGAGTCGATGGTCGAAATTGCCGATAAGATCGGACTGTAGGGAGATAAAATGACACAGAAATACAAGGGTGCGAGGGCCGGCCATCTGGAGGAACTCGCTTACAGGATGACAGAGATAGATACAAGGCCGAACGACGGTCAGTATCTGGGCATGAAGCTCAAGGTCGAAGAGGCGATAGACCATCTTCTGAGGGCGATGTTTCCGTACCACTTCGGCAAGTCGCGCGCGCGTTTTGTTGAGACAGAAAAGCGCACGTACGAACTGATGCAGGCCTTTGACGCGCTCGACCAGACCCTCGAGCTCGTTTATGATGACCCTGCGGAGGCGACCGAAAAGGTGGAAGAGCTCATCAATTCGCTGCCTGATATCCTCGAGGTGCTGAAGACCGACATTCAGGCCGGCTACGAGGGAGACCCGGCGGCCAAGAGCCCTGACGAGGTCATAATCACTTATCCGGCATTCTTCGCGATCGCGGTCTACAGGATAGCCCACAAGCTCTACGAGATGGGAGTCCCGATGATCCCGAGAGTCATGACAGAACAGGCTCATGAGGCGACGGGTATAGACATCCATCCGGGTGCCACGATCGGAAGATACTTCTTCATCGACCACGGCACGGGCGTGGTCATAGGCGAGACGACCACCATAGGCGAGCACGTTAAGCTGTACCAGCACGTGACTCTCGGTGCCAAGAGCTTCGATCTTGCCGAGGACGGCACTCCTATCAAGGGGATCAAGCGTCATCCGGATATAGGCGACAGGGTAGTCATCTACGCGGGAGCGACCATTCTCGGAGGCAATACGAAGATCGGAAATGACTGCGTGGTCGGCGGTAACGTATGGCTCACGCATTCGCTCGAGGACGGGGAGACCATCATCACCAAACCGTCAGGCCAGCTCACAAAGAGCAGCAGTGAACACGAGATAGAGTGGTTCATCTGACGGCCGGGCGCACAGAGCCGCGGAATACACAGAATAACTGTAAAATAAAGCGTTTGCTGTTGATACAGCGGCGCTTTTTTGATATAGTTCTTTGAGTGCGGCCGCGTAGATTTTGCGTTTGCCGCAGCGACCTGGGGGTAGATAGGTGCTGGTGTGCCTCGCGGTCTTCAAAACCGTTTGCGAGGGGTTAGAAGCCTCTTGGGTGGGTTCGATTCCCACGTACTCCCGCCACTTTTAACACGGAGGTCGGAGCCATGACTAAAAAAGAACTGCTTAGAGGGATCCCGAAGATCGACGAAGTGATGAGGCAGGACCCTCTTGTTGTATTGTCAGAAGAGAAAGGAAGCCTTCTTGTAACAGAAGCGGTGCGCGAGGTGATAGCAGACCTCAGGGCATCGATCCTTGCATTGGATGATGGAGGCGCTGAGTCATTCGATCCTGCAGCTCTCGGACTTGCTGCTGTTGCGGATGCTGCCGCCAAAAGGCTTCTGCTCGACGAAGAACTGAATCTCTATCCTGTGATAAATGCCACGGGAACGATCCTTCATACGAATCTCGGAAGGGCGCCGCTCTGCAAGGACGCCGTCGAGAATGTTGCGAAGGTGTCGGCAGGCTATTCCGACCTTGAATATAACGTGCCTAAGGGCAAGAGGGGCTCGCGCCACGATCTCGTGGGAGACCTCATCGCAGAACTCACCGGCGCGGAGGACGCGATGGTAGTGAACAACAATGCTGCCGCAACTATGATAGTCCTCGCAAGCATGGGAGCTGGCAAAGAGATAGTAGTCTCCAGAGGAGAGCTCGTGGAGATCGGCGGAGCGTTCAGGATACCGGACATCATGATGCAGTCGGGAGCTTACCTCCAGGAGGTCGGCACCAGCAACAAGACAAAGGCATCCGATTACGAGAACGCCATCGTCACAAAGAAGGACCTCGCGGATCCTTCGTTCAATGCGGGCGACCCGAGGCACGGCATGCGCTTTGAGACAGGCGCTCTCATGAAGGTCCACAAGTCCAACTATGACATCGTCGGCTTTACCGAGGAAGCGACTCTCGAGGAGCTCGTTGAGATCGGAAAGAAGCACGACCTCCCGGTCATCTTCGACATGGGAAACGGCCTTATGCTCGACATGTCTGCGTACGGACTGAGTGAGCCTAACATCCCGGCTTCACTGGCTACAGGCATCGACGTGATGCTCTTCAGCGGCGACAAGCTGCTGGGCGGCCCGCAGGCCGGCATCATAGTCGGAAAGAAGAAATACATAAAGGCAATGAAGAAGCATCCGCTCGCGAGGGCGATGAGGGTAGACAAGATGACCTTCGCAGCGCTCGAGGCGACGCTCATGAAATACAGAGATCCTGAGATGGCTCTCCGCGACATTCCGGTGCTCAATATGATATCTGCATCAAAAGATGAGATGAAGGAGAAGGCCGGCAGACTCGTGAACGCTATAAGCAGGATCGCTCCTGAGATAAAGACCGAAATAGTTCCGGTACTCGACCAGATCGGCGGCGGATCCGCTCCTATGGTGAGGCTCCCGGGATGGGCGGTCGCTGTATGGGACGGCACAAAGTCGGCCGACAGGACGGAGAGAAAGCTGCGCAAGGCGGAGATCCCGGTCATCGCGCGCATCAATGACGACAAGCTGCTGCTCTGCGTGCGTACTATTGCCGAGGACGAACTGGAGGCCGTAGCGGAGGCACTCAAATAGAACATGAAGAACATAATCATTGGTACGGCCGGTCATGTCGACCACGGCAAAACGACGCTCATAAAGGCGCTCAGCGGTATCGACACTGACAGGCTCGAAGAAGAAAAAAAGCGCGGCATCACCATAGAGCTGGGCTTCGCCCACATCCCGAATGATGCCGGATACAATATAGGAGTCATCGACGTCCCGGGGCATGAGAAATTCATCAAGCACATGCTCGCGGGCATAGGCGGCATCGACTTTGTACTCTTTGTAGTAGCTGCCGACGAGGGCATAATGCCTCAGACGAGGGAACACTTTGAGATCCTCCAGTCGCTCGGTATCAACGACGGCATCATTGCTGTCACCAAGAAGGACATGGTAGACGACGAGTGGCTCGAGATGCTGCTCGAAGACGTGACGGACTACTTCAAAGGTTCCTTCCTTGAGGGAAAGCCGATGTTCACGGTCAGCGCCGCGACAGGCGAGGGCATAGATGAGCTCAAAGAGGCTATCATCGACAAGTGCGACAGGGAAAACAAGCGCCGCGAGGAGAAAGAGCTTTTCAGGCTGCCTGTGGACAGGGTCTTCACGATGCAGGGCTTCGGCACCGTCGTGACAGGCACTCTCATGGACGGCAATGTCCATGTGGGCGATGACGTGATGATCTACCCTGAAGGCACAAAGGCCAAGGTAAGGGGCATACAGACATACGGAAAAGAGACAGACTCGGCTCTTGCAGGCCAGAGGACGGCTATAAACCTCTCGGGCATCTCGAAGGATGACATCGACAGGGGCGACGTAGTTGCATACAAAGAGGCTGTCACGGTCACGAGCATGCTCGACACCGAGATAAGCATATTCAGCTCCACGGACAGGATCATCCTCAACAACAGCAGGGTACACCTATACTGCGGCTCGGACGAAGTGCTCTGCAAGGTGATACTCCTTGACAGAGATGCGGCTGCGGCCGGAGACACATGCTACGCCCAGCTGAGGCTCGAGGAGCCTATGGCCGTAAGGCGCGGTGACAGATTCATCATAAGATTCTACTCGCCTATAATCACGGTCGGAGGAGGACGCATCATAGACGCGTCTCCGTCAAAGCACAAGAGAAACAAGCCTGAGGTACTCGCCGGCATGGATGTGCTGGCAAACGGAAGCCTCAGCGAGATCATATACGCAAAGGCGTCCGAGAGGCGCTTTGTGAGACAGAAGGAACTGGCGCACGAGCTCGGCATACTCGAAGGAGAGATGCAGGCTGCGGCAAAGGACGGCATAGAGTCGGGAGCTCTGACCGTACTGCCTGACGATACCCTGGTGAGCGATTCGAAGCTTTCACATCTTACGGATGACATGAAGCGCATCACCGAGGAATACCACGCGGCAAATACGCTGGCTGACGGCATACCGAGACAGGAACTCATCTCAAGGCTCAGGAACAGTTGGTTTACAGAAGATGACAAGCTCATCCAGGCATTCATAAAGCATATGCTGGCTGAAGGAGTCATCGAGGACCGCGGCAAGTCCATCGCCATAAGCGGCTTCAGCATCGAATACACCGAAGAGCAGAAGGCTCTGAAGGATAAAATTGCATCGATCTACAGAGACGCCGGCATAGAGATGCCGAAGAACGACGAGGTCTTCGCACTTTATAAGGATGCACGCATAGTGAGGGCGATTCTTGAGGACCTCGAAGGCGAGGGAGTGATCCGCAAGGTGAATCCGTCGTACTACATAGAAAGTTCTGCATGGGACAAAGCTGTGGACACGGCAATGGCGTTCGAAGGTCCGTTCACGCTGGCTGAGTACAGGGACAGACTCGGCACCTCAAGAAAGTTCGCGGCAGAATTCCTGCCTGCGATGGACAAGGCCGGTATCACGGTGTTTGACGGTGAGACCCGTACTGCCGTAAGAAAAAAATAACAGGAACAGTCAATGACAGAAAAGGAATTATCTTCAAGAATAAGCACGCTGAAGGCGGGGATCGCAGTTGCGGCTCTGATCCTTGGTGTGATCCTTGTTTTCTGGCTTGTGACCAAGCCGGAGAATGGGGCAGAAGCCAAGGTGCAGGCCGAACTCGACGCTCTGGCAAGATCTGAATCTGTCGGAAGCGAAGTCGACGCAATGAGGAAATCGCTGTCTGAGGAGGGAAGCGCCAACTTTGACAGATTCCTCAAAAAGCTGAGGGATTACGACTACGAGATAACCGGCAGCAGAAAGATAAGCGGGGATGACGGCGAGCGCATGGCGGTCACGGTGAGATTCCGCACCTGCAGCTTCGGAAAGGAGTATCTTGCGGTATGGACAGAGTACCTCAAGTCCAATAACGAAGTTATGCCGGCTGACGGTGACCTTACCGGCTTCTACGAGCTGCTCTTTGAGCGCCTGGCCGGTCTTGAAGAAAAGGATTATATCAGGGACGTGGAGATAATCTGCGTGGAGCCGCTCGGAAACGATGAATGGGTGGCGGATATAAAAGATAATGAAGAACTGCAGGATGCCGTATTCGGCGGCATGATGAGCGAGATGAAGGCGCTCGCTGCAGAGTGATCAAATATTAAGCTACGGAGGAATGAAGGAAATGATTTACGATCTCAGAAATAAGTGTCTGCATCAGGATGCACAGGGCGGCGGAGCAGCTCCTGAGGACTGCACTCATGACTGCAGTTCGTGCGGAGTCGACTGCCCGTCAAGAGACGGCGGCATCCAGAAGGCTCAGCTCAATGCCAACAGCTCGGTCAAGAAAGTGATCGGAGTAGTATCGGGCAAGGGCGGCGTAGGAAAGTCGATGGTAACAGCACTTTCCGCACTTGCGGCCACAAGAAACGGATATAAGACAGGCATCATGGACGCGGATATCACAGGACCATCCATCCCTAAGATGTTCGGCGTTCACACAAAGGCATACGGAAGCGAATTCGGTATCATGCCTGAGGTCACACCGATGGATATCAAGCTGATGTCGATCAACCTGCTGGTAGATAACGAGACTGACCCTGTAGTCTGGAGAGGCCCGGTCATCGGCGGCGTCGTAGAGCAGTTCTGGACTGACGTATGCTGGGGAGACCTCGATGTTCTCTTCATCGACATGCCTCCTGGGACAGGCGACGTTCCTCTGACTGTATTCCAGTCGCTTCCTATCGACGGCATCATAGTCGTTACTTCGCCTCAGGACCTCGTATCCATGATAGTCGCAAAGGCTGTCAATATGGCGAAGCTGATGAACATCCCTGTACTGGGACTTGTAGAGAACATGAGCTATATCACTTGTCCGGACTGCGGACGCAAGATCCAGATGTTCGGAGAGAGCCAGGCAGAGGCGGTTGCAGCTGCAAACGGCATCAAGCTGCTTGAGCAGCTTCCGATCGACCCTGTACTCTCGCAGGAGGCAGACGCCGGCAAGATCGAATTCAATGAAGGCACGCAGATGGAATCCATCCTCGGAGTGCTCGACGACCTCGGACTGAAGGCCGAGTAAACAGCAGCTTTAGGCAGAAAGGGACACTTATTTGGGCGAACTTATAAGACTTGAAGGCATCGTCAAGAGCTTTGACGACACCGTGGTACTGAACGGGATAGACCTCAGCGTGGACGAGAATGAATTCGTCACACTGCTGGGTCCTTCGGGCTGCGGCAAAACCACCACGCTCCGCATCATCGCGGGCTTTGAGAAACCTGACCAGGGCAGGGTGTATTTTGAGGGCAAGGACATCACAGACATGCCCGCGAACCAGCGCCCGGTCAACACGGTTTTCCAGAACTATGCGCTGTTCCCGCACATGAACGTGTTTGAGAACATCGCGTTCAGCCTGCGTGTAAAGAACGTAAAAGAGGACGAGATAAAGAAGAGAGTTGCCAAGGCACTTAAGCAGGTCAACCTGAAGGGCTTTGAGAACAGGCGCATCGACCAGCTCTCGGGAGGACAGCAGCAGAGGATCGCGATGGCGAGGGCCATCGTGAACGAGCCGAGGGTGCTCCTGCTTGACGAGCCTCTCGGAGCGCTCGACTTAAAGCTCCGCCAGGAGATGGAGTACGAACTCGTACGTCTCAAGAAGGAGCTCGGCATCACCTTCATCTACATCACTCACGACCAGGAAGAAGCGCTCACGATGTCCGACAAGGTAGTCGTCATGAACGAGGGCTACATCCAGCAGGAGGGAACTCCGCAGGAGATCTATGACGAGCCTGTGAACGCCTTCGTTGCGGACTTCATCGGCGACAGCAACATCGTTCCGGGACAGATGGCGGACGAAAAGGTGGTAAAGATCGACGGCGTCGAGTATCCGTGCATCGACGGTACGGCAGAGGGATTCCCGCCGCGCCGCAGAGTTGACGTGGTAATAAGACCTGAGGACATCGACATCGTTCCTTACGGCGAGGGCCAGTGGAACGGAACCATCACTTCCAAACTCTTCATCGGCGTCCACTACGAGATGCTGGTTCAGAGCGAGCACGGCAAGATCGAATGGCTGCTCCAGAACTACGACCAGCATGAAGTGGGCGAGAAGATCGGCATGAAGGTCGACCCGGAGAACATACAGATAATGCATAAACCTAAGAGTGAGGCCGAATCGGCAATAGAACTGGATATCTGATCAGATGGCAAAGAAAACATACACGATCCCATTCATAATATGGATAATCGCGGGTACGGTGATACCACTGATCTCGATAGCCTACTACGGCTTCACAAGCAGGGACGGGGGGTTTACTTTAGACAACATAGCCGCGATCTTCAGGCATGACCACATGCAGGCACTCGGCCTCTCGCTTACGCTTGCCATAATAAGCACCATAATCTGCCTGATAATAGCATTTCCGATGGCGATGATCCTGAGGGAAAGCAAGTACGGCAAGCAGGGCTTCCTGATATTCGTCATAATACTTCCGATGTGGATGAACTTCCTGCTCAGGACAATGGCATGGCAGGTGCTTCTTGAGCGTCAGGGAGTCATCAACGCGATCATCACTGCGGTAGGACTTCCGAGGCAGGAGATGATGAACACGCCGGGCGCTATAGTGCTGGGCATGGTCTACGACTTTCTGCCTTTCATGATACTGCCTATCTACAACACGGTTTCGAAGATAGACAATCATCTCATCGAGGCGGCGTACGACCTCGGAGCCAACAAGTCGAAGGTATATACAAGCGTTATATTACCGCTTGCTGTGCCGGGCATCGTATCCGGAATAACCATGGTGTTCATACCGGCGCTTACGACATTCGTTATTTCCAACATGCTGGGTGGAGGCAAGATAAACCTTATCGGTAACATTATCGAGCAGGAATTTACTGTAAACTCCAACTGGTATCTCGGATCAGGACTGTCGCTCGTAATGATGGTATTCATCATTATCAGCATGCTTCTTCTGCAGAGATTTGATAAGACGGGAGGGGCTAATCTGATATGAAAAAAGTATTAGGACGGATCTATATACTGATAATAATGATGTTCCTGTATTTGCCGATACTTACGCTCATTGTGCTGTCCTTCAACAGCACAAAGTCGATGTCGGTATGGGGCGGATTCAGTCTGCGGTGGTATGAAGAACTCTTCCGCAGCAGGATCATGATGGGCGCGATCATGAACACTTTCTCGATCGCGATCCTTGCAGCACTTATCGCGACTGTGGTCGGCACGCTGGCCGTGCTCGGTATGGCCGCGATGAGACCGCGCACGCAGAACGTGCTTCTGGGATTCAACAACATCCCGATGCTGAATGCGGATATCGTAACGGGTATCGCGCTGATGCTCTTCTTCCTCATGGTGGGAGCGCCGCGCGGCTACATGACGATACTCTTCAGCCACGCTACTTTCTGCATCCCTTACGTGATACTCTCCGTAAGGCCGCGCGTAAACAAGAATACGGACAGGCTTTACGAGGCTGCTTTAGACCTCGGAGCTTCTGAGGGATACGCGTTCAGAAGGATAGTCCTGCCTGAACTCAAGCCGGGCATCATGTCGGGATTCCTTCTGAGCTTCACGATGTCGGTCGATGATTTCATCATCACCTATTTCACAAGGGGAGCCGGCATCAACACCATTTCGACCCTGATCTACAGCGAGGTAAAGATAGGCATAAGACCGAGCCTTTTCGCGCTGTCAACGATAATATTCGTTGTGGCTCTTGTGGTACTGCTCTTTGTAAATCTGAGACAGGACAAGGCAGACAGGGAAACGGCACTTCAGGCATTGTAAAGTACGCTTTACATCGGGTATTGAGAAAGGAACAGAAAGACAGATTTAATGTTTAAAGAACTTCCATGCGCGGGAGCAAAAAAAGAAATAGAAGAATATATCAGGCAGTCTGTAAAGGACTTTTCTGATGAGGGCATCGTCCCTAAGCTTGCGGTGATCAGAGCGGGCAGCGATGACGGCCAGGCGTACTACGAGGGCGCCATCCTGAGGCAGAGCAGCAGCTACGGTATCGAGACACAGGCCATCAGATTTCCTGACAGCGTGCACCAGGCGCTCTTTGAGGCTTCGCTTACAGCCATAAACGAGGATGAGAGCGTTCACGGCATAATCATGCTGAGACCTCTTCCTGAAGGACTTGACGGCGAGAGGCTGCGCACCATGCTCAATCCGGCGAAGGACGTAGATGCCATCACGGATATATCGATAGCCCAGCTCTTCGCGGGCAGGGCAGACGCTTTCTACGCCTGTACGGCAGAGGCCTGCATAGAGGCAATGCGCTATCACGGCATAGATCCGGCCGGAAAGAAGATCACCATTATGGGCCGGAGCATGACTGTCGGCAAGCCGCTGGCCATGATGCTTCTCAACAGAAATGCGACAGTGACCATATGCCACTCGTGGACTCCTGAAGAGGACCGCATCGCAGCGTGCAAAAACGCCGATGTCGTTGTTCTTGCCACGGGAAATACTCAGGGCTACGGAAGCAAATACTTCAGGGACGGACAGATCGTCCTGGATGTAGGAACTGGCACCGGCAGGGACGGAAAGATGCACGGTGACCTGGACATAGAGGAGATAAAGGAGAGCGGAGAGATCACTGATCTTGCCTATACACCGGTACCGGGAGGCATAGGTGTGGTCACGACCGCTATCCTTCTCAGAAATATAATCAAGGCGGCAGGAAAGGCTGCCGCAAAGAAGGGCAACGGAAAAGGGATTATCAGTTTGCAGGAGATGATGTAAAAATGGGATTCAGGTATTACTACGCTGACCGCATACGCGAGAAGATGCCCGGATTCAGGGGCACTGATGAAGAACTTCAGGCGGCGATCGATGATCTGAGCCTTCTGTACAACTCGGCCATTCGCGTGCTTGAGACAAGGCTCGACATACTGTCGGATGATTTCGACAAAAAGCATTCGCACAAACCGATACACCACATTCAGTCCAGGCTCAAGACCTTCGACAGCATAATGGAAAAGTCGGTCCGTTACGGCATCGAGGACCCTCTCAACAACCTTGATACGGTAAGGCGCGAGATACTCGACATAGCCGGCATCAGGGTGGTGTGCAACTATGAAGAAGACCTTACAACGATGGCCGGGCTGCTTCACGCGCAGGAAGACATCGAGATAATCAGGGTCAAGGATTACACTGACAAGCCGAAGGAGAGCGGATACCGCAGCATGCACGTCGTGGTCGCGGTGCCGGTCTACCTCGTAAATAAGAAAAAGATGGTCCCGGTAGAGATCCAGTTCAGAAGCGTTATGATGGATGCCTGGGCCAGCCTCGAGCATGAGCTCCGCTATAAAAACAAGGGAAGTCTCCCGCAGGAGATAGTTGACTATCTGAAGGGCTGCGCAGAGACTCTGCACAAGGTAGACGAGCAGATGAGCCGCGTCCGCCACGAGGTGCTTAAAGACGATAATAAATACAGTGATTATTAAGGAGATACAATGAAGAATCTGGATAAGACTTACGATCCGAAACAATTCGAAGACCGCATCTATGAGATGTGGGAGACGGAAGGCGCGTTCAGAGCAGAGGTGGACAGGGACAGGAAGCCGTTCACCATCGTAATGCCGCCTCCAAACATCACGGGACAGCTCCACATGGGGCATGCTCTCGACCAGACCCTGCAGGATGTACTCACAAGATGGAAGAGGATGCAGGGCTACAGCGCGCTCTGGCTGCCGGGTTCAGACCACGCCAGCATCGCTACTGAGGTAAAGGTAGCGAACGCGCTCCGCGAAAAGACAGGCAAGGACAAGAAGGACTTCGGAAGAGAAGAGTTCCTGAAGCACGCATGGGCATGGAAGGAAGAGTACGGCGGGCGCATCACAAAGCAGTGCCGCAAGCTGGGCGATTCCTGCGACTGGAGCCGTGAGCGCTTCACGATGGATGACCAGTGCAACAAGGCAGTTGTAAGATTCTTCATCGATCTCTATGAAAAGGGATGGATCTACAAGGGTCACCGCCTCATCAACTGGTGCCCTGACTGCAAGACTTCGCTGTCAGACGCAGAAGTAGAGCATGAGGATGAAAACGGAAAGTACTGGTACTTCAGGTATCCTGCAAAGGACGGAGGCGAGGGCATCACTGTCGCGACTTCGAGACCTGAGACCATGTTCGGAGATATCGCCATCGCGGTACATCCGAGCGATGAGAGATACAAGGACCTCGTCGGAAAGACGGTCATCCTGCCTATAGTCGGCAGAGAGATCCCGGTCATCGCAGACGAGTATCCTGATCCTGAAAAGGGTACAGGTGCCGTAAAAATCACTCCGGCTCACGACCCTAACGACTTTGAAGTAGGTCAGAGACATAACCTCGAGATCATCGCGTGTATGAACGACGATGCGACGATGAACGAGCATGCCGGAAAGTACGAGGGCATGGACAGATACGAGTGCCGTAAGGCATGGGTAAAAGACCTCGACGAAGCCGGATTCCTCGTAAAGACAGATGACCTAACGATCCCTGTCGGAAAGTGCTACAGATGCCACAGCGCAGTCGAGCCTATGATGTCCGACCAGTGGTTCGTAAAGATGGACGAGCTCGCAAAGCCTGCTATCCAGGCTGTTGAGTCCGGCCGCATGAAGTTTGTTCCTGAGAGATTCTCGAAGGTATACCTCAAGTGGCTGTATGAGATCCGCGACTGGTGCATCAGCCGTCAGCTCTGGTGGGGACACAGGATCCCGGCTTATTACTGCGACGAGTGCGGCGAGATCGTTGTAGGCGAGAGCATGCCTGAAGTCTGCCCTAAGTGCGGCTGCAGACACTTCCACCAGGATGAGGACGTTCTGGACACATGGTTCAGCTCGGCTCTCTGGCCGTTCTCTACTCTCGGCTGGCCTGACAAGACAGAAGACCTCGATTACTTCTATCCTAACAGCGTGCTTGTAACAGGATATGACATCATCTTCTTCTGGGTAGTCAGGATGGTATTCTCGGGCTACGAGTGCATGGGAGATGCTCCGTATGACTACGTATTCGTTCACGGTCTTGTAAGGGACGAGCTCGGACGCAAGATGTCAAAGTCGCTCGGAAACGGCGTAGACCCTCTGGAGTCGATCGACCAGTACGGTGCGGACGCTCTGAGATTCATGCTCTGCACGGGTATCTCGCCTGGTAACGACACCCGTTACATCCCTAAGAGGATCGAGGCTGCGAGAAACTTCGCCAACAAGCTCTGGAACGCTTCCAGATTCACGATAATGAACCTGCAGGATGAGTCCGGCGAGTGGCTGCCTATGGAATTCGACGAGGCAAGGCTCAAGGACGAGGACAAGTGGATCCTGCACATGTCGAACGAGGGCGCAAAGTACATCACTGAGCAGCTCGACAAGTTTGAACTCGGTCTTGCAGGCCAGAGGATCTATGAGCTCATCTGGGATGTTTACTGCGACTGGTACATCGAGTTCGTAAAGGGCAGACTCTACGGTGATGATGAAGAGGACAAGAAGATCGCAAGATTCGTCCTCACAAAGGTGCTGAAGGACCTCCTGAAGTTCCTGCACCCGTTCATGCCGTTCATCACAGAGGAGATCTGGGGATACCTGCCTGACGATTCCGGAAAGACCGGCATCGATGCTATGCTCATCAGAGCCGAGTGGCCTGAGTATGACAGCAGCATTGACTACAGCGATTCCGTAAGAAGGATCGGCACAGCGATGGATGTCATCAAGGCTGTCCGTAACATCAGGGCTGAGGCTGAGGCTGTTCCTTCAAGAAAGCTCAACCTCATAATCAAGACTGACGCTCTCGCATCGGATATCGAGGCTGTGGCTGACCGCATAAGAAAGCTCGCAAACGTTGTAGATATCGACTTCAAGGACAGCAGCTTCGCGATGCCTGACGACGTGATGACAGCCGTTATCGACGGAGCAGAGATCGCTGTAAAGCTTGACGATCTGGTCGACAGGGATGCTGAGATCGAAAGACTTACAAAGGAGAAGGCAAGGCTCGAGTCAGAGGTAGCCAGAGTAGAGAAGAAGCTCGCAAACAAGGGCTTCACCGAAAAGGCTCCGGCAAACCTCGTTGAAGAGGAAAGGGCAAAGGGCGAGAAGTACGGCGAGATGCTGAAGACCGTCCTTGCAAGACTCGAATCGCTTAAATAAGATGGCAAGTTTTGACGGACTTGAAAGGATGAAAGAGCTCCTGAAGGCGCTCGGAAATCCTGAAAAAGACTTGAAAGTCCTGCACATAGCGGGCACAAACGGAAAAGGATCGACTGCGGTGATGACAGCTTCCATACTTGAGGAGGCCGGCTACACCGCAGGCCTTTATATATCGCCTCATCTCGAGGATGAGTGCGAGAGGGTGCAGATCTGGGACGGTACGCATCACCTTATAGATCAGGCGGAGTTCGACGCTCTCAAGGCAAAGGCCAGGGAGGCTTCTCCGGATGCGACCGTGTTTGAGGTCTACACCGCTGCGGCATATCTGTATTTTGCGGAGAAGAAGCCGGACTATGTGGTCCTCGAGACAGGACTCGGCGGAAGGCTGGACTCAACGAATACTATCGAAAAGCCGCTTGTTTCCGTTATAACACAGGTGGGACTCGACCACACGGCTGAGCTCGGAAACACCATCTTCAGGATCGCGCGCGAGAAGGCGGGCATCATAAAGGAAGGCGTTCCGGTCGTATCGCAGACAGAAGACATGAATGTCGGAAACATTCTCCGGAGGACAGCTGAAGAGAAGGGCTGCAAATTCATAGACGCATCTGCGGCTGTCGATAAATACAGAGGGCTTGAGCTTTCGATGAAGGGGGCACATCAGCTCAGGAACGCTGCGACTGCGGCCGAAGCAGTGATGGCGGCAGGTATAGAGGTATCTGACGAAGCAATAGAAAACGGGCTTGAGAACGCTGTTCTTCCGGGCCGCTTCGAGATACTGGGCGGCGGAGGCGGGGAGCCGTTTTTCATCGTCGACGGGTCTCACAACCCGGACGCGATGGAAGCCCTTATCGATACCTTCGGAGCTTTTTCGCACACAAATAAAATCAAAAGAACGATGGTAATTTTTGGCTGTATGAAAGACAAAAATTCCACGCGTATGGTACAATATTTGACAGGAGGACTCAGGGGCTGCACTTTTGCTGCTGCGGCTGTTGGCTACGGCAGGGCAGAGTCTCCCGAAAGGATAGCGGGACTGTTCTCAGCGTCCGGACGCGGCTGCTATATCTCTGATGATGTTGAAGATGCCTACCGGACTGCAATGAACGGCAATTACCAGTGCATCCTTGTCACCGGTTCCATATATCTGGCCGGCGAGATGCGCACTCTTTATTTGCAAGAGCACTGATGTGCCCGGCATATAAACCTAATTGTTTTCATCTCTAAATCAATATCTAAGAAGAGGAAAGGACCGACGCCATGTTTGACAGAAACGGTAATGACAACAGCAACTACAATCAGATGATCGTTGAGGAGATCAGAAAGTCATCTGAGAAGGTCGCAGATCTTGTCGAAAAAGAGTATCTCAGACAGAAAAACAATGTGGAGCTCATCGCATCCGAAAACTACTGCTCAGAAGCAGTTATGGCTGCGTGCGGAAGCTGCCTCTCATGGAAGTACGCAGAAGGTTATCCGCAGGCTCCTGTAGTCAGAAAGTCCGGAAACAAGGGCAGATACTACGGCGGAACACAGATCGTAGACCAGCTCGAAGAGTACTGCTGTGACCTCTGGAGAGAGGTATTCAAAACGGATTATCATGTAAACGTACAGCCGCATTCGGGTTCGCAGGCCAACTTCGCTGCATATAAAGCGGTTCTTGAGCCGGGCGACACTATCCTCGGTCTCAGCCTCGACAACGGCGGACACCTCACACACGGTTCAGCCGTAAACTTCAGCGGCAAGCTCTATAACGTAGTTTCCTATGACGTGGACGATAACGGCCGCATCGATATGGAAGACGTAAGAAAGAAAGCTCACGAAGTAAAGCCTAAGCTGATCCTCACAGGAGCATCCGCATACGCAAGGATCATCGACTTCGAGGCATTCGCAGAGATCGCAAAGGAAGTCGGCGCTTACTTCATGGTAGACATGGCTCACATCGCAGGTCTTGTAGCTGCAGGCGAGCATCCGACACCATTCGGATATGCTGACATCGTAACAACAACTACACACAAGACTCTCAGAGGACCTCGCGGAGGACTCATCTTCGCAAGACCTGAGCTCGCAAAGGCTGTCGACTCCGCAGTATTCCCATACGCACAGGGCGGCCCTCTCTGCCACATCATCGCAGGTAAGGCAGTATGCGCTGAGGAAGCTCTGAAGCCTGAGTTCAAGACATATGCACATCAGGTAAGACTCAACTGCGCTGCACTCGCAGACGAGTTCCTCAAGATGGGCTACAAGATCGTTACAGGCGGAACAGACAACCACGTATTCCTGATCGACCTCAGCGATGAGCCGTTCTCGGGCAAGGAACTCCAGGCTGCATGCGACGAAGTAGGCATCACTCTCAACAAGAACTGTGTTCCTAACGAGAAGAGATCACCGTTCCAGACATCTGGCGTTCGCGTAGGATCAGCTCCTATGACAACAAGAGGATATCTCGAGGATGACTTCCGCAAAGTCGCTCACAGGATCGACGATGTAGTAAAGGGTCTCAGAGAAAAGAAGGCTGCTGAGGAAGCTGAAGCAAAGTAATCCAAGCGCAGTAGGTCCAATAAAACCTGCTAACAAAATTCAAGTGGTAATTTGAATTTGTCAGCAGGTTTCACTTTTTCTTTTGATGCACTACAAAAAGGCTGGTCTTTTGCCAACCTCATAAGTGCATTCCATATTTACTCG
>Ga0256404_1002106_pt1 | contig 45069 bp, 49 predicted proteins | sample RumenRJG_01DNA_FD_185990 | JGI IMG/M metagenome (GOLD analysis project Ga0256404, IMG submission 185990) | Bovine rumen microbial communities from Lethbridge, Alberta, Canada - RJG_01 | ecosystem: Host-associated > Mammals > Digestive system > Stomach > Rumen | place: Canada: Alberta | collected... | reverse complement strand
TCACTCCTCTTAAAAATGTGATACACATCAAAAGTGCCAAAAAACACCAAAAAACAATAAAAAAGACCGATATTTTGCGTATCAGTCTTTTAGTCTGCAAATGGGAGCAGTATATAAATGTGATACAAATACCCCCTAAAAGTTGGGTTGTATTCACCACAAGTGATACACTTTTATTCCTATTATCATTTTAGAGAACAAAAAAGTTAAAAACTAGTTATAAATTTTGTTTTTCTTTCCTATATTAACTAACTCTTCTAATTCATCGAATGAATCAACTCCAAGTTTTTCTAATATTGCATTAGCAAACTTATGTATTTCAACATCAATTACTTGGGAGGTTTTGTTCCAATTCATAACATATATTTCGCCCTTATTCTTGGCAATTATGTTTTCTTCATCCAAGAAAGAATATTTTTCGGATTCTCGCGGATTCTCATTTAAAAGTTTATCAATATTCTCTTTAAAAAACTGCGAACAATCTTCAATTTTATATTGACTCTTATAGCAAGAAGAAGTGCTGCAAAAATCGACATAATCTGCTTTAGCTTCTTTTGCAAATTCTATAAATTCTAACATTGTTAAAGCAATAGTCGTCACATGCTTTGTCAATTTTTCTCCACTTAAGTAAAACATTGCACAAGTCTTGTTTGTGTACTCATCTTTGCACAAAGCACAACTTCCATCAGGGTTAGTAACAGCTAAAACTTGACAATTGTGATATATACAATAAGGAATGATTTTATATTCGTTATTTGCGAAAACACCATTAAGTTTCATATTAATCCCCCTATTTAGATATCAAATTCTTTATCAAAAGGCTCAACAAGATACAAAGACTCAATATTTACTTCTCGAATAGCTGGAGAACCACCAAGCATAAACTCTATGTTTGCTTTGTCTTCATTAATTGAAATAATCTTTCCGTGCATTCCATACAAAAGACCTTTCGCTGGATCTCCTACATTTACTGAAACAATGTCATTGACATTAAGTTCATCTTTTTGAGTCGAAAACAAGGTAGTTAATGTATATTTCATCATACTCCTTCTCAAAACATAGAACTGTTCAAAATTATTCAATGAATAATCATCTAACACAGGTAAAGTTTTCAGAGAAGAAATCTTATCTTTGTTTTCTTCCATCCAAGTTTTCAAATCCGTTTTATTCTTTGAACGATTTCTAGAAGCTTGCATAAAACTAAGATTTGGTAAGTGACTTCTTTTGGATTTCCATAATTCCCATTTATTAGAAGGGACACCACAATCTTCTAAATATTTATCAGTAAACAACGTATCAGCGTGGGAATGATCCTGGTCATAAGAATCTTCAAGAATATTTAAGTTTGGACTTAGAAGCATTAATAAGAAGTAAGTCTTTGAGCCCTTATTGTATTGCTCCATCCATTTATTAATTAATCTTAAATCAACGGCAAAATTCCTTTGTCCTGAGAATTCGGTATTATCAAATAATGAGCAGTTAAAGTCGCCAAACCCTCCCGAAGCTATGCTTCTACAAGTATTTGTGATTGCACTGTCACTTGATCCACCAAAAAGACTCTTAGCAAAAACAACAGCAAAATATTTACGCAGTTCATCTCTACATTTAGCACCCTTATTCTTAGGGAATTTACCACCATTGTAAACGTAATAAATGATTGGGATTATAGCATTGTATGAAAGAACTTTTGCATCATTCATATCAATATCTTTCATAGTATCTGCGGTGTTTTCTATAGCTGTTTTAATTTTATCCCAATTATCTCTAATCAGTTTTACAACATCGTTTTTTGCAATATCTTGCATCGAAATACCTGATTTACCATTGTTAACCAAAACCAAACAAGTTCTTAATAAGAAGTCCTTTGTAAAATTAAAATCGTATTTGGTGTTAATTGAGTCGAGGTACTTCTCAATTTCTTTTCTTCTACCTTCATTGGTTTTGCCATCCTTAGGCCATTTATTAATTAAGGTTCCAAATAGTAAATCGGTTTTATTAAGTTTTACGCCCGAGGAATTTACTCGAACAAAAACGTCTAGAGCTTCATCATATTCATTGCTATTAATCGTGTAAAAATGTATTAAGGATTTATCTCTAGAATCTTCATTAAGCCTTCTAAACAAAAGTTTTAAATCTTTTGCAGTTTTTGGATCAAGTCCTTTTGTTATCTCATCAATGTGAGTACAAAAGTCATCAACATCTGTGTATTTCATCATATCCTTTACAGGATAATAATTGCCTTCTAAAGCTTCATCATCCGTTAAGAATTGAAATGGACGGGGCTCTAATTCGGAATCTTCCGAGGGAGTATATCTATTTAAATTGTAGTAGAGTTGTTTTTCTTCGTAGTTGTCTTCATTTTCATCATGACCTTTGCCTGGCTTTTTGACTTTATATGTACCTTTTAAAGCTAGATAAAAAGAAGTTAATCTTTGCTGACCATCTAAAATAACATCATAGGACTCATTATTAACAAAATTTTTATTTAAAAGTCTATTCGATAATTTATAAAAACCATATTTTTTCCTTTTAACTTCTTCAAGAAAATGAAAGAAATCCGAAGAACAATTATTTAAATGTTCGCCAGTTGTTCTCCACATTATAAAAGAGCCAATTGGAAATTTATCGATGATTGATCTAAATAATTCTTCTATATCATAAGGTGACCAACAATAATCTCTTTGGATATCAGGAATGATAATCTTATCATTTGTAATCTTGTTTAAAGAATCAAATACACTATAATCGCTATATTCGTTTTCTGCCATAATTATCCTCCTTAAAATCCAAGTATCAAAAAACTCTTCTTTTAAAGAATAACACTTCCAACTTATTTTTTCCTTAAAATACTATTTTAGAGCATCCGAAAGGTCAACAATTATACAACGAGATATTTTTCAAGAAAACAATTCATCAACCGTAACTATTTTAAAGGTTCTTTCTCTTTTAGAAGTTGAGATAATTTCATCCCTGTTGCTTTCATCGAACGCTATTAGATAATCGCAATTTTTCATTGAAAAAACCAAGTAGAACGAATTCTCTTTTATATAATCAATAACCTTTTCTAATAAATCAGGTTCATCTTTGATCCTATTTGATACCGCATATCTTTTACCAAATAGCTCTATATCATTTTCGTGCCCTTCGGATTTTCTTGCTTCTTCTCTATAAAGTTCCCAACCCAATCCTTTTTCACCGTTGATTAGCTGTTTTCTTCTAACAGCTCTCTCGTGTGCTTTTTCGTTTTTGATTCTTTGTTTTTCGTCTAATTTTTTAATATATTCAATAGAATCAAATTTACATCCATCACACAACTCAACCATTTGTTCAGGAGTAACATTGAGTTCACGAATCATTGCTCTAAAAATAAGCATTGTCATATATGCATCATCGGAAGAACGGTGATCTATCAAATCTTTTCTTTCTTCTAAAGGAACTAATTCTTCAGTAACATCTTCTAGAGCTGCAAATTTAGTCCTTTCCTTACTAAAGTAAGAGAACATCTTTTGGACATCATACGCAACGTATTTAATTTTTGGTAGTCTATAACGATTACAAGCTTTATCAAGAAACAAAATATCATTATTGACCGAATGACCGAAGACCATGATGTCTTTTTGCTCTAAAGTAAATTTAATATTGTCGTATACATCATCAAATTCAGGAGAGGCTTTATATTGTTCTTCAGTAAACGATAAATGCAAATCTCTAGAGTCTTTTCTTCCAGTGAGATTAAATTTCCCTTTTGGGTTAATCAAATATGTTTTCTTATAGATAGGATTCATATTAGAATCGCAAATAACGAGACCAAATTCACAAATCTTATAATTCCCATCTGCGGCTTCAATATCAAAGAATAGGTATCTCATTTAAAAGAAACCTCCTTATATTCAAGCTCTTCTGCATAGCAAATGTTGTTTCCATAAATGTCAGATAGCGTTTCTTTGTTTATTATATCATTGGCACTACCTTGTTTAATTATTCTGCCATCACTCATCAATATCACATTACTGTTTAAAAATGATGCGTGATTTGGATTGTGTGTGGATAGAATAATTGTTTTTCCACTATTCGCCACCTTTTTTAAAAGCGATAATACCAAACTTTGATTCTTTAGATCCAAAGCAGATGTTGGTTCATCCAATAGAATAATTGGAGTGTCTTGTAAAATACAGGAAGCTATTGTAACAATTTGACGTTCGCCTCCACTTATTTTGCCCATCTTTTTATCTAATAGATGCGTTATGCCTAGTTCTTTGCTTACTTCATCTACTTTAATTAACTGTTCCTTTGAAGGTGATTCATAGAATTTCAACGAATTAACAAAGCCATATGTCAAATAATCTTTTACAAAGAAATCATCTCCAGCAAAATTCTTTTGTGGAACATATGAAAACTTTTTGCTTCTATCTTTGATAGATGTCTTCTTCAAATCCACTCCATCATATTCGATTATTCCTTCATTTGAATCTAACAGTCCAGCTAATAATTTGATTAATGTAGTTTTTCCACAGCCATTTAACCCTAGTAGCACTGTAATGGTTCCTTCTTTAATTTCAAAATTGAGATTGTCAATTACAGTTGGCAAGCCTTTGCTGTATTTAAAGGAAAGATTTTTAACATTAATGAGCATTTTCTTTCCTCCTAATAATCAGTATTATGACAAATATTACTGTACCCAAAATACCTGTGACAGCACTTAAAGGCATTTCTGACTTTGTGAATGAACGTGCGAGAATATCCACAATAATCATAAATATCCCACCAAAGGTGATACAAAGAGGAATTGATCTTCTCGTGTCTCTTCCAACGATTAATCTAACTATGTGTGGTATAACAAGTCCTATCCAACTAACAACACCACTAAAAGCAACACAAGAAGCTGTTAATAAAGTTGCTATTCCAATAATTAGAAACTTGTAAAAAGTATAATTAATGCCTTTTGTTTGTGCTTCTTCTTGACCTAGTGCAACAACATTTATACGCCATGACAATATTAATAACAAAGCACAGCACAAACCAACAATTGGTAAAAGAATGTACACATATTCCATTGTTGAATTTTCAAAAGAACCCATTAACCAATATGTAATACTGGCCAAAGTAGTTGTTGGATCAGCAAAATACTTCACCACTGAAAGCGATGCTGACATAAAACCACCAACAATAATACCAGCCAATATCAAAGTGAACGATGATTTGTTCTTGAATACCTTTGCAACAAATATGGTCAACAATACGGTAATAACTCCAAGAAGAAAAGCAAAAACACTTACAAAAATAGATGATAAGCCTAAAACAATAGCAATTGCTGCACCTACTGAAGCACCTGAACTTACACCCAATAAGTCAGGTGATGTTAGTTTGTTTTGAAAGACTTCTTGATATAGTAAACCTGAAATAGATAAACCGATTCCAGTTAATCCTGCGACAATTGTTCTTGGCAATCTTAAATTTATAATAATGCTTCTTTGAGTATCATAAGCTTCTTCGTTAGTAAAAATAGCTTTAAAAAAGTCAGGTATAGTTATACTATACTTGCCAACAATAAGTGCCAACGAAAAAACAATAAGGAAGCAAAAAATAGATGCCAAAAGAAAAATTAATGTTCTTTTATTCATTAGTATAAATTACCACCAGTTGGACTAAGACCATTGAGCATGTAGTTAACTTGGGTATCGGTTAAGTCGGTTCCGAAATATTGCTTCACTGAATTCTTTATCATTCCTGAAATATCATAATTAAAAATAGTTGGATAAAGCCTATTTGCTTGATCGTAGAAAAATTCAGGGGATAAAGCATTTAATTGTTCCATTTGAGTCAATCCCATTGGAATTGTATATAGTCTATTATTCTTAACGGCATCAAGAGTTGTGTATGGTTCAGTTGTTTTTATTTCTTGCATATGCTTGTTTTGGTAGATTCCACCCATAACAAATACATCAGGATTCCATTCACATAGGGCTTCAGCAGACACTGAATTTGCATAGCTATCTAGAGTTGAACTCATACAGTCAAAGCCTAAAGTTCTATACGCATATTCCGCAAAGCAACCTTTTGTATCGGTATAACCGATTCCTTTATCTTTGTCCCCTCTCACATAAAAGAGTTTTTCTCGTGGCAAAGAGTGTTTTTCTAATTCGGTTTTAATTTCATTAACAGCACTATCGAACTTGTTATTCCATTGTTCCGACTTAGCTTTAATGTTCTCATCAGGCCATATTTGAGCAATTAAATTAGAAAATGAATGAACATAATTGTCAAAAGTTGGTGTCCCATATAATTTGACAGTAATGGCATTAATGCCATGCTCACGTAAATCATCAGTGATTCTTTTTTCAGGACTAAAAACAAGGTCTACACCTCTAGATAAATACAGTTCATAACTATTTTCATACTCATAAGAGTAATGTTTTGATGAATCAGGATAGAAGACTGATGTCCAAGGGTTGGCCAACACCTTTTTATCAACTCCATCGATTTTGTCACCTAGTCCGTAGGCGATTAGTAAGTCATAAGTCGACCTACTGCAAGCAACTTTTTTAGGATTTTTATTGATTGTAATGGATGTTCCATCCATATCGATAACAGTGACTTTCTCATTGCTATCTTTGTTTCCACACCCAACTAGAGAACCTAAACAACCTAAAGTCAAAGATGTGAAAAAAATAGTTTTTAAGATACTTTTCATAGTACCTACCTCCTTCTTTGATATTAGTTAATCCAGTCATCGGATTATAATGCAGACGCGAAACATGAGGTTTTGTAACCGTCTGACACTATTTTCCATTACTAATATCAAAATTATTCTATCAAACATTATTCTTCTAATGAAGACCACTTTGATCAAAAGCATAAAAAAAGACCTAGCAGATTTTCATCCACTAGGTTCTAATTCTATAGTTCAACAATCTTATCGAATCCTGCTTTGAAATGGAAAATAAGTTTTGTGTTATTGACAGTGACATAGTCAATTAGTTTCTTGAACAATTCACCATCAAACATATCTAAGAAATCATAATCATCAATGACCTTGCAAACTTCTTCAATTCTTTTGGTTGCTAAGGCAGAACTAACACAGGCATCATTAATTGTGTCTCTTTCTTTCTTAAGATTATCTATTTCATTGGCAAGCTTTCCGCCTTTGAGGCTGTATTCAACATCCTCTATAGCACCTTCGATTCTCTTTTTATGAAGACCCATCATTTGATCTTGCAATTTATTAATTTCTTTATCGATTTCCTGAACTCTATTGTTTGAGTTTGCCAACAACACGGAAGATGTTTCAAGTCTAACAATTGCTCTAATATCTTTTCCGTTTTCAATAATTGCGTTTAATAGTTGAACAAATGCATTCTCAATACGATATTCAGCTATGCCACTTTGTCTGCAATCTCCACCATGCCTTCTATCGGAACACCACCACGAAGGTATTCTTTTGCCCTTTTCTCTCATATTGTTGCAACGAACCATATAATTTCCACAATGCCCACAAACAAGCATTTTACTAAAAGGGTATCTAGAGCAATAACGTACAAACGTATCAATGTTTTTTCTTTTGCTTTCCCTAGACTTCATTTCAAGTTGGACCATATCAAATGTTTCTTTATCAATAATTGGAGGAATTGCATTTTCAACGAAATAAGATTCAACTTGTCCTTCGTTTTTATATCTCTTCTTCGATAAGACATCAGGCTTAAATGTTTTTCCCATCCAAACTGCACCATAGTATTTTTCATTTTGCAAAATGCTTTTAACTGTTCCGTAATACCATTTGTCTTTGCCCCAAGGAGATTTAATTTCATCCCTTTCCAATCCTCTAGCAATATCGTTTAGTGATTTACCAGCTAAATATTCTCGATAAATTCTCCTAATGATTTGTGCCTCCTCTTCGACAATAACCACATTGTGGTTTTCATCTCTAGTTAAACCCAAGAAATGTTTGTAGTCGAATGTGAAATCGCCTTTTTGGAATTTCTTTTGATATGCCCATTTGACATTTTTAGAAATTGTTCTAGATTCTTCTTCTGCTGTCGCCGCAAGAATGGTCAACAAAATATCTCCGCCGGGTGTCATTGTATCGATGTTTTGTGCTTCAAAATATACGCTAACCCCTATTTCCTTTAAGAGTCTAATGTAATTTAGGCAATCCACAGTATTTCGTGCAAATCTAGCCAATGATTTAACAAGGATTCGATTGATTTTTCCACTTTTACAATCTCTTATCATTTCCTGAAAGCCTGGTCTTTTATCTGCCCTTGTTCCACTTATTCCAGGATCACTATAGACTTTAACAAGTTTCCAATTTGGATTGGATTGAATAAATCTAGTGTAATAATCAACTTGTCTTTCAAATGAGTCTTCTTGCTCTTCACTATCGGTAGAAACACGTGCATATGCCGCAACTTTTAGTAAATGTTCATCAAACGATGGAAGATTTTTAGCACCAAATGGATTAGCTTTAATAACTTTAACAACTGGTTCAGACATAACTATTCCTCCTTTATACCAAGTAGTTTTTTATCTTTATCGTAGATTCGTGTGTTTTGTATTGTTCGAGTCACAACAACTCCGTTATAGAAATGGAAATTAATGTTTATTCCACTAATTACAATCTTTGATAGGAACTTTTCGACTTTGCTTTCATCAAATGATTCAATTACTCTAAAATCCTTTTCCGATAGTTTTCTTAATTTCAAAGCAGACAATTCTCCTTTCTTGATAGACAAGGGTTTGATTATTTTATCTATTTCGCTTTGATACTGTGTAAGAGAAATCCAACCATTAGACTTAAGTCTATCTAGTTCATTTTTTTGACTTATCAAGGCATCTATTTCATCCTGAATTAGTTTTTCTTCGTTCCCTTGATATTTCATGAGAATAAATTCGTTATATGCTTCCACAAAGCGTTGTTTCAATTCATCATCTTTTACTCTTACTGAATGGCAAACATCCTTTTTGCTGTTGCACATCCATACATCGAAGTCTTTTGAATAGAAACTTTTTGAGACTTTATGTCTATAATGTTTCCCACAATCGCCACAAATGATTAACCCAGTGAATGGAAAGGGTTTGATAATTCTTCCTATTAACTTATGATTGCTTCTTTGCTTAATCATTTCTTGAACTTTGTCAAATAACTCTCTAGAAACAATTGGTTCGTGATGGTTTTCCACTAGATATTTGTCTCTAACACCTTTGTTAGTAACTTTGGAGTTCCATTTTTCTCTATAGTATTTTTGTAGTAAGCAATCGCCTACATACTTTTCGTTTCTTAAAATCCTATCAATGCAACTTTGGTGCCAAGTTTTGCCCAACGGACTTGGTATTTTTTCTTGGTTTAAAATGTCACTAATAGTAGTAACTGAATTACCATACAAGTAAAGTTCAAAGATTCTATTAACTATCAAGGCTTCACTTTCTATGATTCTAAAAGAATCACCTTTTCCTTTGCCCATCGAGTAACCATATATTCTTCCGTTTACAACTGGATGGCCTTTTTTAAATTTATCCTGTATTGACCAAACAACGTTTTGACTATAACGAGATAGGTCATCTTCAGCTACGGCAACGGCAATTGTCAAAAACAAATCGTTATCATTAGTTAGGGTATTAATGTTTTCCTTTTCAAAAAAGACTCCTACTCCTAGTTCTCTTAGTTCACGAACAATCGTTAATAATTCTTCCGTGTTCCTTGCAAAACGTTGAACTGATTTAGTGAAAACAATGTCTACGTTTCCACTCTTGATTGCACTGAGCATCAACTGAAACTGAGGTCTCCTATTTGCGAATTTGCCACTAATACCTCTATCTGCATACAAACCAACATATTCATAATTTGGATCATTAGATAATTTTCGGTCCCAATATTCCTTTTGGAATTCAAAACTATGCTCTTGGCTTGCAGAATTTGAAGATACTCTTGCATACGCAACAGCTCTTTTTCTCATATAGTTCCTCCTTTTTTATAATTCCTAACCCTATATATAGTTGGGATTCGTTGGGGTAAAAAAATAAGTGTTTTTGCCGCCTTCACATACTTATACTGCCGCGACCACTTTATTTCGTCAGCGACCAATTTAAATATCTTCAGTCAGTTTATCTTCAACACGTTTTAATATTTCTCGCCTTTCTTCATCAGTGATTAAACCTTTAATCCAAAGCTTATCCACAATTGCAGAGGCGACTATGTAACTAATATCGTTATTCATACATTTTCCTCCGAAAAGAAAAGGCTCCACCATTCATAGATAGAGCCTTGGAATCGTTTAATCGTTTTATGCGTTTTTGAGAATATTGATTGATGCTTCAATTTGATTTGTGATCCACGAAGATAAGTCTCCATAGTTCTTTTCAATGAATGTCCTAGTGTCTTCTTTAAGTTCTGCTAGGACAATTGTTTTAGCCTTATTAAGAGCAATTAACTGAGCATCCTTATCAAATTTACCTTCTGCCTTCAAAGCCTCGACATAGGTCTGAAAAACCACTCTAGTTGCGTTAAGAACGATTTGAGTTGCTTCATTCAATAACCTCTTAGCGGTTTCATCTTTAATTTTGTTATTAAGGTAAGTTGAAAATCTAACTCCAATATAGGAAATGAGAGGAAGGACAATTGCTGTCACTACAGCAGCTAAAATATTAATTAAGATTTGGTTCATATTCGCTCCTCCTATTTATGAGCTTGTTTGTTAATGTGATCCTCGATTTCGGCAATTGCTACCGTAACTGGACCATCACATCCTTGTTCCTTCAAACCTTTAAGACAGGCAAGAACACCTTTGGTGAGAATGGATTGTTCTTCCTTTATCTCTCTGATTTCTGCATCGTTTTTATCTCTTTTCATAAGCCATTTGAATAAGGCAAATAGAATCCCAAAGATTACTCCCAATGCAGTGATGATTGATGCTGTTGTTATGATGATTTCTACAATGTGGCTCATACTTGTTCCTCCTCATAAACACTTAACAAGTAAGAAAAAATCTCCTTTAATCTAGGGAGATGTTTTTCGATGTTCATACTTGTTTTAAGGTCTTTGGCTAGTTCGAAGTTCTCTTTAGAGAAATAGTATTCAAACTTGCCCGTTTCTTTGTAATGTCTAATAAGTGATTCGACTCGATACAAATGATAAAGACTTTTTTCTTCTTTGTAGTTTTCAAGTCTAATGCCAAAGTAAACAATTAAACGATAAAGCCAGTCTTTAAAATGCTTTTTGAAATCGATGAATAAGAACTCATCTAGTTGATCTTTGATTGAATCATCAACATATATGATGTTTTCTTTAGCAAGAAGCGTGTTGTCAAGCCAACAAAGGAAGTATGTCAAACATCCTTTTTCAAAATTTTTAAGCTTTTCAAAATAACTTCTACCAAAGGTAAAGAAGTCGCAATCATCAGTTTTGACTACGTTGCAACTATCAAATCCATCGATAATAACCGTGAAATCTTTATCGCTTTCATCTTCGCTGAGTCCAAAGATTGAAGAACCACAGCGATACACCAACAAAATTTTGTTTGGCGAAAATAATCTATCTAATAACTCTTGCATATTTTGGTTGGTTCCCCCTTGAATCTTCTACATAAAGCTTCGAACTTGTTAATTGACATGAGAGCGTACAGTCTTGACCGTTATAACGATAATGAACAATGCCGCCACTTCCACCAACTGCCGCACCGCAGAATAAAACATTCGCTCCTCCTACATAGACAGAAATGATAGCGTTAAAGGCGTTTAAACTATTAATGTCTTCAAAAACATAACAATGTCCATAGGATAAAGTTGACCACCCATCATAGATGGAACCATATTTGGAACTCGCATCATTTTTTACTTCGGTCGCCTTTTCATTAATCTTGGTTTGGTCGTTTTTAATGTAAGGTGGTTCGTACGTTGAATCTAAGGTAATTGAAGATGATGTTTTAGTGTATCTACAAAGTGGAAACTCATAGATGAGGCCACCATTCATCAAATCTTGTTGAGTTAAAGTTGGGTAAGCAGAACTCGCTTCTTTCTTCTCTAGTGAGATTACATTGTTTCCTAAATCAATTTTGATAACAACAATGCCATATGCTGATCCATCTAAAGAAACTGATATCTTAGTTCCACTCTCAACAAATATTCTTCTTCCATACACCTGTACGTAGCCATTTTGAAAAGAAATATAGTTATTGCTTACCGAAGCTTGGCATCTACCTAAAATGCCGTAAAAAATGCCGTTGACACCACTTGTCAAAAAGTGATTAATGTCGGCATCCATTTTGCTTGATACCGAAGCGGCATCGAATGTGATTTTTTGAATAGCCATTAAGTAGACCTCCTATCGAATAATTTAAGTTTGTCTGTCAAGGACAGGCGATATTCACCAAGCGTTACCTTAGCGATATTGAAAGTACCTTTGAACTCCATCTTAGAAACGATGGTATCGTATGTTTTACTTTCCGTGATGAATCTCACAATTGCACCAACCTTTAGTTCTTGAAGAGCTTCAATTTGATTGGTGATAAATGAGAAATTAAATGTGATCGTGTGTTCTAGCGAAGAATCCACTAATGCCTTTGTAGCTTTAGTAAGAAGCGAATCATAATCCTTATCGGAAAAGAATTCGTACTTCATCTTCACTTTTGGAATACGTTTAAGAGCAGGTGCTGTTGTAACAACCTGTCCATCGTTTGTTAAGTAATAAATAACTTGACTTGTATGCTGCGTATTCTCAGCTTTTGGTATGTAATAAACTTTGTTTAAACTTATTTCATTTGTGTCATTTACATTAAGATTTGTAATACCACCGAGAGTCGACTTCATGGTGACACCAACTTTAGCAGAAACAACTCGTATTCTAATTTTGGAAAACTTTCCACTAGCAAGGACAACTTGGTATTCAAGTCTAATGCCATAAGTCTTAGAGAATTCCTCTACCAAATCCAAAATGTTTTCTTTGGTGTCTGCTTCATAAGTTAGGTTACAGTTCTTCACCACCTCAACCGATGTTTCGAGATAACTGACATTTTGATATGTGTCACCTGAATACTTAAAAGTGTTGTTTATCAGGTTCACAATAAATTGAGCTGAGTTGCCACTAAAAGTTCTTGGAAGAGGAACATCTACATCAAGAAGAGATAAATAGTCCTTTGTCTCCACTTTAGTTTGTAACTTTTCATCGGTTTTAATTGAGGTGATTATCCCAACATATGGATAACCATTTTCTTTAACGATTAATAAGTCACCAACTTTCGCTTTTAAACTTTGTTTATTGACTGTGAATTTTGACTTTTGAGGTACTAACGCATCAAGAATAATATCAAAGTCATCAGTGGCGTAACCGTAGTCCATTACTGATAAGTCTTGTTCACTTAAAAAGATAAGTTGCATAGGCACCTCCTAATGAGCGATATATTCTTCTTTGAACGAGATTTCGCAGGTCGCTTCTTCTCTTACTCCAGGATCAAAGAATATTTCACTTTCGCCGGGCGGTAAGAATAAGAAGTTTTCACAACTAAAATCTTGTTTATCGTAGTAATCTTGTTCTTCTGCATCTAAAAGCCACTTAATGTATTGATTAGTTGGTTCAGAGCAAACAATAATCGTTGGTTCATCTCTTTCATCAACTATCAGTCTTAAAGTTTGTAAATCAACACCATTTTGACGAATGATTACTCTAGGGTTGTAACAATTGCCAATTAATCTAATTACCAAAGGTACGTTCCTAGAGGATTCATTATTAACAGTGACTTTTCCATTGAAGGAGACCGCATATACATATGGGTATTGATACGTATAAATCTTTCCGCCACCAGCATCGGTAACTTCTATATGAGCAGACTTATTTACAAGCCAAAGAGATAAGCAATCAATCTTCACCTTGCTTTTAAGCACTCCGCTCTCTAACTGTGCTTTTGTTGAAGAGACAACATTAACGTAACAATACTTTTTTCCAACAGATGTTTCATAGAAGAGTCGAACTTCTTTACTTTTAGTAATGAATTCTCTCCATCGAGTAAAACCATGATACCCATCAAAGAAATCAAGAGTTAAATCAAGGGTTCTTTGAGGAATCTTTCGTTTTGTCTCAACAAACCTTGAATCAAACTCTTCATAGTCGATGTCGAATTCAAAACCAAAACCATCCATTTCTTCGATGACACAATTGTGGGTGTAGTCAAAATAGAAGGTGCTACCAACTTCGTTAACTAAATATAGTTTTCTTCTCATTAGTAGGCACCTCCTAAAGCTTCGTTAATTGAATCCATATCAACATCGCCACTAGTGTTAATAGTGACATTATTTGTTGTACGAGAATTGTCAGTATTCATATATGAATTGCTTGTTGTTTTGACCGTATTCTCTGCATCAAAGTCGCCTGTGCCAAACATCTTTTCAATTAACTTAATTAACCAACCGACTGTGTGATCTAAAATCCATTTAATCGCATTGATAATGGCACTAAGGATATCTAGGATTGGTTTTAAGATTTGCATTAAGAGTTGGAGAACAGGAAGAATAACTGCTTTAATGACATTTCCTATAATCACCAAAATTGGAGAAATCGCCTCAATGATTTCAAAGATCACATCAAGGATATCCATAATTGGTGTTAAGAAAATCTCAATTAGAGGCATCAACACTTCGAATAAGGAAGCGATGATTTCAATAATTCCTGAGATGAATTCGATAAGTGGTTCTAGAATCGCCAAGATGATTTCAAGGATTGGTTCTAGAATATCGACCAAGATGTCGAGTAAAGTCACTACAACATTTATAACAGCACCTAAGATGTCCACTATTACGTTGATGATTTCGATTAAGATGTTCAAAACCCCATCGATTAACTCAATTACTGCTTCTATTATTTGAACAATAAGTCCAATAACTAACTGAAGAATCTTTGCTACAACTTGAAGAATCTTTGCTATCAACTGAGTGACAGGAATCAAGATTGCCGTAAGCATTTCTAAGATTCTAGTTATTGGATCAATGAGTTTCTCAAGTAGTTTGACTACTTCATCTAACACCATCATGACAACATCTAGGATGCCATCTATAACCTCGACCAATACATCAATGATTTGATTAATAACATTCATTAAGAGGTCGAGGATTGGTTTCAATTTTTCGATGATTCTTCCAACAAGTTCGACTATTTTGTCGATTAACTGTTGAACTATTTCAAGAACCCTTTTGAGTAAGGCTCTGAAGTTTTCGTTTTGAAGAAGTAACACCGCTATCAAAGCAATGAGTGCAACCCATGGACCTGCCTTAGCGGCACCACCTACAGCTTTGAATGCTTCACTGACTGTTCCAAGAACTTCCTTGAACTTCATAAACATTGTTATTGCTTTAGCAACGATTGTAAGAATTGGTCCAATCGCCGCCGCTACTGCCGTAACAACGCCTATGATTCCCTTCATCCTTGTGGACATCTCATTGAACTTTTGAATAAGTTCTTTAATTTTTGGTATTACTTTTTCTCTCAAGAACTCCACTATCTTTGTGATAATCGGAGCTAATGCAGTTGCAAGTTCAGTTCTTAGAGAAAGGAATGCTTGTTTGAGTGCATAGATTTCATTACCAAGAGCACCAGTAATTTCTGCATCTTCTTCGGATACAATGCCGACTTTCTCGGCTTCATCCATCCAAGATTGAAGTTCTTCTTCGGAAGCAGATAAAACAGGGTTAAGTAAAGTCCCTAATTTATCTCCAAAGAATTGATTTGCTAAAGCAGTTCTTGTAGCAGCATCTTCCACACTAGCAATAGAACTACGGATTTTAGCGAAGGCTTGTTCAGCATCCAAACCTGCTAAATCATCCATTGTTAAGCCAATCTTTGCTAATTGTTCAGAGACATCATCTCCGTTAGCAATTTGACCTAACAAGTTGTTAACTTTTTGGAATGCTTTATCTAAATATTGAGTTTCACTACCAAGTTGCTTTGCTGCATATTCCCACTTTTGCATTGCTTCAAGTCCAACACCAAGTTGTTTAGCGGTATCGGACATTTGATTAACTGTTTCAGTGGTTTTCAATGCTAAAGCTGATAAAGCTGTAACCGCAGCCGTAACTGGAGCGGTGATGTATTTGGTCATTGCTGATCCAATTGCTGAGAGTTTCTCAACATTAACACTACCAAGACTTGAAATCTTACCTTCAGTCTCTTTAAGTTCTTTATTTAGCTTTGCTACTTCTGCCTCCGTATATTGGATGGCACGTTGCATCTTGTTGAATTCTTGCTCAGAAACAGTGCCTAATTTGACACCTTCTCTAGCAACATCAAGAGCCTTCTTTTGTTCATCTAGTTTCTTCTTTGTAGTTTGAAGAACTTCGTTTAACTTAGATTGCTTTTGCTTCCATAGATCAACGTTAGAAGAATCATATTTTAAGTTTTTATTAATTGCGGCTAAATCACGTTGTTGTTCTTTTAAGTCGGAATTGAGAGATTTGATAGAAGCCTCTAGTTCAGTGGTATCAAGTCCGAGCTTAATATTAAGACCTTTAATCGCTTCTGCCATTTCTCTCACCTCCTACCCTAAAAAAGCATCAATATCTGCTTGAGTCGCTTGTTTAGAACCACCTTCTTCATAGATGGATTTTTGTAATTTGACTATGTCAAGGTAAGTCCTAATATCAAAGAATTCCGCATCACGAATCGGTATTCCTAATTGAGCCAGGTTAAAAATTATGTTTGCCGTGATGTTCTCCCCTGGCTTTATTGTTTTGGGGCTAAATCAGTTCCATTAGATTGTTTCTTCACTTCACCAAGAAGTTCACCAATCGTATTCGCCAAAACAGTTAATTCTTCCACATTAGAAAGAACACTGAAGTCGAAAGATTGAAGGAAGTGATCGTATGAATCAGCGTAGAAAGGTTTATGAAGCACATAGATTAATCTAAAAAGGACATCGATAAATCTACCGACATCGTTCTTATTTGTTTCCATTGCTTTATCTAACTTTTCAACATCATCAAATAGTTCAGTTCCGAAAACATTCCTATAGGAAATGATAGTAAAAAGGGAAGAAGCTAGTCTTAGTTCCTTCCCATTGAGTTTAACTGTACGTTCCATGATTCTCTCTCCTATGGATTAGATGCAGGGATTTCAGGAATCACAGGTGCGGTTGTTAAGAAGTTAGTGTAGTTACTATCGCCTTTAGCAGACACGCAATTGGTGATTAAATCATCGCCAACTTCGATTGGTCTAGCAGTAATGTTGAGAGTAACGCTATTTGCTTCAATTGAATCCGCTTTGGATTTGGTTGCTTCTGCAATTGGAGTAACACTACATAAGTAGTACCAAACTCTTCTCGCTTTAGCATCGCCTTGGAATTCGAAACCAAGAGCAAATGTGACAACAGGTGCATTAGCGATTTCCACTAAGTTTCCGTTGGCAAGTCTCTTGTATCCAAGAACTGCTGTTTTGAATTCATCAGGGATTTCAGTGAATTTAAGAGTTAATGTTCTACCAGCATTTTGTACTAAAGATGCATACAAGGTATCATCTGCGTAGACATTGGTGCTACCACCCACTACTTCACTTGAGAATTCTTGTGCTCCTTGTAGAGCGACTGGAGTATCAAAGCTCCAGTTACCATTGTTATCTTGATTGGCAATGGCGTAATGAACATTTCGTAAACCGAATGTAATTTTGTTATTTGGCATATTTAAATTCCTCCAGCCTAATTTCATAGACTCTACTTATAGAGCCATCAGAGTTTCTAAACTCCGTTGTTAAAGAAAAGATGTAGTCTTTGTTGAGTAATGCTCTTTCGAGTTTCTCTTCTAAAACTTCATCTTTTTTCTTCGTAATTAATGTGATTTGTATCGTTCTTACATAGTAAACTGGCTTGTCATCTCCAAATTGAGGAGGTCTTTTGCCAATCTCTTGATAGACAATCAAAGGCGGATCAGCGTTTTGCTCATTGTCATAATCAATATGAGCGTAAATAACTGTCGGAAGGACAGTGAGTAAGACTTGTCTAAGTTTCTTAAGCATTATTCACCACCCCTTTCGATAATCTTTTGAATATCCTCAAGCATCTTTGGAGAGAATTCTTCGTATGCAGGTCTCATAAATGGACGAGCAGCGACCATCTTTCCATTTCGATGTCTAAAGCCAAGTTCAATTAGATGAACGATTGACCCTTTGGTTTTCGAATAAATAACAATTGTTTGATTTACTCCTTCGCCATAGGATTCTTTAATAAACGCATCCGCTAAGTGCTCACCTGAATGGCTTCTCTTTGGAGCGTTCGATTTGATGTAATCCAGTATTTGATCTGCCGTTTTGTCCAAACGTTGAACTATCGCTAATTCAACATCTTTTGTGTAATCTCTAACGGCACGTTCAATTTCAACTGGTAGTTTTTCAGGTGTCATAGGTTCCATCCTTGAATTTCCTCCTTCTTCAAAGAAGATTCCGATGCATATAATTCCATCCACATACCATTTTGATATGTACGTTGAACTTCATATATTTTGTCTTCTCTTTGAATATAGATATATTTGCTTCCATCATAGATGAACGCTTGAACGGAGACCTTAAAGTCCACCTTTGTTTGAGTTTGTTTTGATGAATAGAATTCCTTAGAAGTGATAGAGCTAATCATCCCTACCACCTCCTTGGAGTCGACCAACCGATATCCTTGGTTGCCCAAGTCATCTTCAGCTGTTTTAACACGTAATAGGAATAAGGAAATGTTGCCGGAATTAGGGTACGCTATCACGAGGATGAACCTCCATCAACCTCAGGATTATGTAAACATAGTTGCCTGAGTAAGACGTCAAAGCTCTTAGGAAGTTCTTTCGCTGTCCCATCGCTTTTAAATCCGAAGTTTGTCTTCACATATATGGTAATAAGAGCTGTCACTAAAGGATGATCGTCCGATTCAGCGATTTCACGAGGAACTCCAGTTGTGATTAGAAACTGGCGGCACGAGGCGATATGAACGGATATTTCATCATCAGCGTAGTTTTCGGTTGCAGGGATAAGCAAAGCTTTCTTCATCAAATTAAGCATGTTTTCGCTCGACATTTTCGACACCTCCTCTTCTATCTATTCGTTAAAATTCTTCCTATTACACTTAAACGGAAGGACCCGCCTTCATGTAAACAAAAAAGGATTTCTCCCATTTCACTTACATTGCGACTAGCGACTTATCAAGGTTAGCGGGCACTCCTCCGTGTTTCGACCTAAGTCTTATTCTCCGTCTTGTTCGGAGTCATCTTCTTCAGAGTTGTTGGAAGCAGCTGCTTTCTTGACTCTTAAGAAGCCTTTGTAACCAACTACGTTACCACCAGTGAAGACTGATGCTTTGTAGCAGATGATACCATCTTTGAATTTGTAATCAGTGGATTTGGCTACTTCAACACCACTGAAGATTGGGACTTCGTAGTTAGCGAGTGGACCATAAGCCATACCATATTCACCAACTTGTGTTGCAGAGGCAGAGATTGCTTTGCAATGTGAAGAGATGATGAATGGGATTCCATCGATTGTTTTAGCCTTGTAGTCAACAGTGTGGACTTTTCTACCTTCTCTAGTTCTTAAACCAGCGAATGCACGTAAGTCATTCTTGTTGAGGATGAGGACACAGCCACCTTCGACTTCTTCATCACCACCATAGGCGTAAACGATTTCATCGAGTGTGTTTTCATCGATAGCAGAAATTTCAAGGTCAGTTGCATCGGCAAGTGCTTCACAGTTAGCTGAGAAGATACCCTTGAATGTGTTTGTGGTACCTGCACCACGTAAGATTTGTTCGGAGATTTTCTTTCTTAAAGCGATGTTGACTCCTTTGACAACTTCACCTTGGTAGTCAGCAGCAGGAAGTTTTTCGAGCTCTTCGGTGATTTCTGCATAAGCAGTAACTTTGACCTTGGAAATGGTTAAGTAACCAAATTCAGGTTCAGCAGTTGTGTATGGATCACCTTCAGCGGTTAAACCACCAGTGCCATGAGATTTGACGAAAGATTTCTTGTAGGTTTCGCCACCTTTTAAGTTAACGGTGTGAACTTGTTCTACTAAAGTAGAGACTTCACGGAAAGGAACAGGTGAGATTTTGTCATCAACGTGTTCAGGGAGTAAAACACCATCAGCAGCAATTGTGACAGTTCTGCCTTCTTTTAAGGCTTTGCCACGTGCTTCGAGTTCTTCGTTATTCTCGTGTTTTGTTTCAATGACTTCTTTGATATCGAATTTGCCTCTCATAGCAAGTTTCTTTTCGATGGCTTTGCGTTCATTGATTAATTCATCGGATTCTTTGTCTAAAGCTTCAAGTTTTTCGACATCGGATTCGGTTTCAGCAAGACCCCTAATTTCTTCAAGGCGGGTCTTAATTTCCTTTAAACGTAATTCTAAATTCATAAAATGAATTCCTCCTAATTTTTGGTTTTGATTTTTATGCGTTTGGCAATCACTTTTCTACGTTCTAAGTTCTCTGCATCATCCAATGCCTTTAGTTCGGTCTCCACCAACTCTAAAGAACGAGCACTTGCTTGGATGGAAGTTTGGTCGTATGCAGGCAAATCAACAACGGATACATCAAAGAGACGATCAATTGCCGTAATCGTTCTTTTTGGTATCTTTCCACTTCTATCCCAGCTTTGACTTTTAACAGTGAAAGCAAATGACATCTTGTCTAATAGACCTGCAACAATGGATTTATAAATATCCACGTTACTGGTTGTATCGATGAGTTCTGCTCTAATTTTGAGTCCTTTTTCATCGACTTCTAAAGAAAGAGAACCATTTCTAGTTCTCGCTAAGATCAATGTGACATCGTTGTGATTGTACTTAAATGGCACATCTTTCATATTGGTACTTGCTAAGGCACCTTTATCAATCACTTCGATGAATCCCCTCTCTTCATCACCGATTAAGGTTTCTTCATCAAAGACAATTGCGTAGCCTTCAACAATCATTTTCTTATTCTCATCATCGCTTCTAGTTTCGATTGAAGAGAATCTAGTTTCCTTCTCCATCTTTTGGATCCTCCTTTTTCTTAGGTTGTAAGATGATTGGTTGTAGTTGATAATCGTTGGCTTTATCAGCATCAACATAGTTGAGTGATTGAAGTCTTCGATTGCCTCCCTCAATTGGTTCGAATCCTAGAAGTGCTCTAGATTCATTTAAAGAGAGGATGCCAAGACCCATCAATTTCTCGATAGCTTGGACTTTAGTATTCCAAGAAGCATATTGAAGTCTTTCGGAATAGAAGATGATTTGCTCACCATGTTCCAACTGACTTCTTGTTAATAACGCTTTGGAAAATGCTTCAGACATTGCGATGGCAATTCCTTCGATAACTCCTTCATAGAAGGCGTTGTACTCGTTTTCGTTGTACTTGTTATCGTAGATGGCATCGCTAACGCCAAAGTAAGTAATGATTTTCTTTTGAAGGAATGTAAGTGTGTTACTATCCACTAGTTTTGGGTCAACCGAAAGAGGAACATAGTCTGCTTTCAAGTCAACAGGAACAATGGAAGAACCTCCGCTCTCAACTGAATCTTTAAGTGCTTTCTCAAATTCAGCTTTTTGAGCTTGTTTGTCCTTCTCGTTAAGCATTCCGTTTATTTTTAATAAACCTTTAATTTGAAATGATGTTTTGATAGCGTTATCTAACCCTTGCAAAACCGAATCATTGATCTTGATAGTTTTTAAAAGAGCAGCGTGGTCGCTAACAGCACCACTTCCACCAAAAATATCGTTTGTTCCATAGAATCTTCTTAAATGAATAATGGATTCGTATGGGAGCGTGAATGCTTTCTTGTCAGTGAAATAAAAACGGAGATATAGTTCTCCGCTTTCATCTTTTAATGCCTCAACTGAATTAGGCTTTATTGGCCATAATTCTAAGAGGTCATATGTTAATGGATCATACACTGGGTATATGAACGCATTGTTATTTAAATAGAGTAATGTGACCACTCGATAGATGAAATCATATGGTGTCATCATAGGATTAGGCTGAAACTTGAGTAGATAAGCTAAATTGCCTTTCTTCTCAAGGACAGTTTTATCATCTTGAGTTTTCACATATCGTGGTTTCAGCTTAGCTGAATGAGTGGCAATTCTATCAATGCAGATTTTCACCACATCACTAGCGTTAATATTATCCCCAAAATCGCTGAACAAGTTTAGGGTTGTTTGAAAAAGTCTAGTGTCATAATCAATGGGCACTACTACTTTCTTTTTTCGTTTAAAGATGTCAAATAAACCCATCGATTAAACCTCCTTATTCTTCGCTTGGGATTTCTATAGGAATCTCGTGATAATGAATTTCGGAGTCCTTTTTACCTAGAATGAGTTTTTTGCCAAGGATAGAGCCATCAGTCACACTTTGAATGATATATCCATATTTTGCTTTTAGGACTTTTCTTCCTTTTTCAATGACTACTTCCATACTAGTCTCCCTCCCTCACTAAATTGAATGTTCTATTTGTTCCAACGTTATTATTGGAATAAGTTTTTAGTTTCACTGAAGAAGCTTCACCACTACTGAAAGTAATAACACCTGTGTCATTAATGACTTCACCAACTGGGACTGGCATAAAGTTGCCCCATGCACTTGGGATATAATCTCCACCTGAAATATCAATCTTAAATGTAGTGTCAGATAAGTATTCGTATGTGAAGTTGACTGCATTAGCATCAATCATTATGCAACCAAATCCATAAGAGAATTCTAGATCAATCGAGATTTGACTATTTTCATAATGGAATGACTTACCTGCTAATGGATTATCTCCACCAACAATACCGATTGTCCAGTTCTTATTCGTGGCGATATCGATATCTTCTTCCTCTAGCCTGTCATAGACAGTTTGATGAATTGAGATAACTTTTGAAGCAGCATTCGATAAGTCTTTTAAGTTTCTAAACATTTGAATAACTGATTCTCTAGTTAAGGAAGTACAGTTACCAAAGTTTGCGTTAACATTGAAGTTACTTTGCAATGTAATTTTGCTTAATACAGGACAATCTTGAATTGCTTCTAAAGGGATTGGAACATTAATTGTGTTAGGGAACCAAATCTCATTTAATAAAGGACAACCCTTGACTACTGCAGTACCTCCTGAGAATTGCTGCAATCTATCAGGAAGATATAACTTCTTGAGCTTTGGAATGTTCCAAAAAGCATAGGAAGATAAGATTCTTAAATTTGAATTAGCACCAAAGGTGACATATTCACTTCCACAACCGCTTAAGTTGTAATTACCCCATCTAGATAAAGATGATGGGAAATTGATATCTTCCAAATTAGGAATTCTATATAAGGCATAATCTTCTAAAGAAGCTAATTGGGAACCTTCTTCAAAATCAATTCTTGTACATCCACTTTCATAGAAAGCGTGATCCTCGATAGTCACAACTGTATATGGAACACTAACAACAAATTCGTTACTTGCTTGAGATAAGAAGTATGAAGTGATGTAGGTACAACCATTAGGTATTTCAAAATGGTCAAATGTTCCTTCAACTAGTTGAGACAATAAAGTAAATTCTTCCGATGTATGGATAATGCCTAAGTTTCCTTTAAGAACATCTGCAACAACAGGCTCGGATGCATAAATATAATTTGCTGTAATTGTTGAGTCACTATTAGCAACTTCATCACAGGCAACAAACGACATTTCCCATCTACCTTCATAGGCAGTAATTGCTTTAGGAATCTCAAATTCGTTGTTATGGACTCTATATAAATAGGTCGCATTTTTGTGTGTAAATTTAAGGTAATGGTAAGTAGAGTCAATCTCGGCATCGACATCGAATAAGAGTTTTACTCTTTTACTTTCCCTATAAACGGATAATTCGAGAGGGAATTGATCTGTCTCGAGTTTTCCGCTTTTATCAACGTGAATATTAATCTCGTAAGCCATTATTCATCCTCCTCAAAATTAAAATCGAACAGGTTTAACTGCTCGTATCCGTGTACTTCTACTTTTTTAAATAGATTTCTAAAGATTTCTTCAAGCACCTGAACAACTATTCCATTTCCAGCTTGCTTGTATTGTTGGGAATGAGAAACACCTGATGCTTGAATCTTATCGATTTGTTCATCGTTCCATCCCATCAAACGTAAGCACTCACGAGGAGTCAGCTTACGAATCCTTAAATTATATTTAACGCAAGGTTTATCAATTGTATTTAGGGAAACTGATTCATCGTGCACCCTAGGACCATGACCATACCCATTTGGGAATGATGTAGTAGCCATTTGTCCTTCTTTAAATTCATCAACCTTATCGCTACCAATATATCGTCTAATGTTTCCATCTTCAGTAAAGAGTTTCTTTTCGGTTTCGCTGAATAAAGATTTATCTTTAACAACTACTCCTACATTATCTCCTCCTGCTGTTGTGATGGTTTGAGATATTCCTTTTTGGACAGTGCCACGATGGTATTGCATTCTTCCACTAATATCAACGGCATCGCCTTCTTCTGCCATAAGGAATCCTTTCTTTGTGTTGTTCTTAATCGGTATTGCTGTAACAGTTCCATGGTTTTCCATCACCGTTGGAGCAATTCCATCAGGATCAACAACCCTTGCTGCATTATGACCACTAGGAGAGTAGTTGCCCATAACAACTACCCCTAGTTCATCACCCCTCGTTGTGAGGGTTGGTGCACAATCAGGATTTTCACTGTTAACAGGAACTGGATTATCGTGGGAGTGATTTATAACATCGCCTTCTGCAAGTTCCCCACTTTCTAATGCTTCATCGCATCTTCTTTCCTGCTCAGTTTTTTCGACAACAAAGTTGTCAGTAGGTCTACTACCACTTCTTGTAGTTATAGCGTGACCTATTTCACCATCGCTATGTTCGATGTTTTCCATAAAGCGTTCTTTTCGATTGAACCCTTTGGTGTCTTCTTTCATAAAACAAGCGATGACTTTTTGCGATAAATAATATTTTTCATCCACTTCGTTTTCTAGTAGATCACGAAGTTTAAGCTTTAATTCTTTCTTTTCAGGAAACTCATAAGAACCAAAATTTAGGATTGAAACGCAGAAAACACGTTCCCTGTTTTGAGGAATACCATAATCTTTTGCGTTTAATACCTTCCAATAGTTCGTATAACCGATGGAAGAAAGGAAATCGAGCCATTTATCGAAGTCAGGTTTAAAACGCTTAGAAACGAGGTTTTTGACATTCTCTAATAAAAGATATTTCGGAAGTGTTCCTTCTTCATTGGCGATTTTGAGTAATCTTTCCACTTCATAAAGGAGTCCACTTCTCGTTCCTTCGTTGATTCCTGCGAGTTTACCCGCAACGGAAACATCCTGACATGGGAATGAGTAGGTCCATAAGTCTGCTTTTGGTAATCTTTCAATTTTACATATATCACCGAGGTTGTTAGGCTTGCCGTGTAACGCCTCATAAGATTTGAGACAATATTTGTCTATTTCTGATATCGCCACTACTTCGTGTTCGACACCTATATTCTTAAGAGCTTGAGTTTGGCTTCCTAAACCTGCAAATAATTCAATAACTTTTAACATAGGGACCTCCATTCCAATAAAAAAGCCCCTAGTTTCTTAGGAGCTCATATTCGTGTAATCGTTTTTGTACCTGTTCAGTACGGCATAAGCGATGATTAACGCAACGCATCCATCAATACGCTTATATTTGCTATTCATTTTGCTTGGTTGAATGTTTCCATTAACATCTACTTTAGCCTGGGTGTTAGCAAGACACCATTTAAGAATCGGATTATTATCATAGATAACACCCTTATTTTTTAAGTCTGCTTCAAGCTGTTTCATCGGTTCACTAAGAGTAAATATACCTTGACGAATCTTTTCCATATTGAAGCCGTGTTCCTCCATTTCGTTTACCCAATACTGTGCATTCCAAGGATCATAACCAATCCATAATGGTCTAATGCCATATTCACGAACCATTTGAAGAAACCACTCAGTTACTTTAGTAAAATCATTTTGGCTTCCATCAGTTAGCGTGATTAATCCTCGTTTGATCCATAAATCATATGGAGCACTATCTTCTTGGATTCTTTTCTGCACTACTTCACTAGGCATAAAGAAATGTGGAACGATATACTTCTTGCCTTCTTTAATGACAAGGAGCAAAGCACAGGTAAGGTCAGTTGTGGATGATAAGTCAACTCCACCAATAGCGTATGAATCTCTAAGAAATTCAATGTCAAATGTGGTTTCGTTATTTAAATCATCAAACGATAACCAAGTACCTGATTCTAATTGTTTAATGTTGAAGTCTTTGCAAAGCATCGTGACTCTTGTAGAAAGGTCATTCTTTGATTTGTTCATAATGTCCTCTAAATAGGAAATTGCCTTAACTCTTCCTAAGGAAGGATTTGACTTAACCCAAGAGGATTTATCGTTATAGACTTCTTCGGTTGAATCTTGTGTGTAAAGCCAAGGAAGGATTCTATCATCTTCGATTTCACCCTTGATGACCTTACGTACATATTCGAGTTTTCTATCCAAAAAACCACTGACTACATTACCCTCGGTTGTGATAATGAACATCAATGGTTCTCGTTTAGTTGATTGTGATTGTTTGATAGCATCATAGACTTTTGAATCAGACATTTGATGTGCCTCGTCTATACAAGCTATTTCTACATTGTATCCATCCAAGTTGCGTGACTGTGCGGATAACTTCTTAATTTTGTTTTTATTGCGTGGGGAATAGATGAAGAATAAGTTCTTTCTACTTCTATTCTCTTTAGAGAGTGCCTTGGATTGCTCTCTCATATTGTTGATTTCCTCAAAAAGGATTGATGCTTGGTCATTAGTGTTAGAGGCACAAATGATGTCCACACCACCACTAGATAAGAAGAATTCAGCAAGATCAATTCCCGCTACAAAGGTTGTCTTTCCGTTCTTACGAGCAATGAGCAATATCGCTTCAGTGAATCTTCTTAAACCAGTTTCGGAGTATTTAAATCCATATGCTGTTTGAAGAAATGCTTTCTCCCATAGTTCAAGAACAAATGGTTGGCCATTAAATGGGGACTTGGTGTGCTTACAAAACGTTTCAATAAAATTGATCCTTAGTTCCCCAGGCTTTTCATCGAAGTAATACTTGGGATTATCTAAATCACTTATAAGTGAGTCAAGAACTACCTTTAATTCATTGCCAACCTTAATCTTTCCAAGTTCAATCTCATCATAGTATTGCTTTAGGTAGTTCATCAGGACTTACCATTCTTTGCCATGAAGGATTCAAACTCATCTTCTTCGTCTTCGATTTGTTTACCAAAGATTGTATTTAAAGTTTTAATAATTCCTTGGTAAGCAGAGACTGATTGGAGATAAGCTTTGTAGCTTGGATTGATACTTGGAACCCCTTTATTGTTGACAATTGTGATGCCTTCCTCAGCGATTTTTCCCTGTAATTCATCCATATTTACCTTTAAAAACGCTGCTTTTTTGAATAATTCATCCACCATTTTCTTTTTGGTTTCATCTGAATTTTGGAAGAGCGACTTTAGTCGGTTATATTCTTTTGTGATATTTGTTTTCTTATTCATAGTGCCTCCTACAGGAAAAAACGAATTTGAAAAATTAATCCCACGCATTTTAGAGGTTTGGTCCCACGGCACTTTAGTGAATCAAACAAAATGCTAGGTGGGGGGAGTATTTTTCTCTTTCTTCCCAACTAAATTTCCTTCCTTGTCCCACTCATAAGTCTTTGAGCCTCCAAACCTTTGGTGCTCTTCGTTATGACACTCGGTACATAGAAGGATTAAGTTATCTTGATTAATAGTTATATTAGGATCAGTGACATTCTTAGGAGTTAAGTGAATCTTGTGATGTACTTCAGTTCCGATAGCACCACACTTCTCACATAAACCGTGAGCAGATTCAATCTTAATAGCTCTTGCCACTTGCCAATCCTTTGACCTATAGAAGTCTGCTATTGCTTTGCAATTCCTGTTAAGTCTCATAGCTTCCTCCTAATAAAAAGCCCTCGACATCATCGAGAGCAATCATCTTTATGGCTTTAGCCAATTATACATTACTACATATGGTGCGAGTATCTCAACGTATCATTGGGTATCAAAGGGTATCACAGGGTATCAACTTTTTAAAACAAAGAAAAAACCTCTAAGATTTCTCCTAAAGGTCTCTATATTTTTCAGGAACTTCCACTACCTCTAATGCTTCACGATGCCAACGTTTCGCTGTTGGCATGGATATATGCATTCTTTCTGAAATATCGCATATTGTCATTTGATTGATGTAACGAAGTTTAAGCAGAACACGATAATCGAGATTTTCAACTTCATCGATGGTATTAGTAATATCATTAGTTAATTCTTCCATCTTCTTTAGAAGGTCTTCGATTTCCTTCTCCTTATCCAATGCCTTTATTAACCACTTCATAAACGGAGCTTCAGTATTTGGATTAGAACTTTTAACAAACGGTTTTGTGAAGTCTTGACCCGGCAAAGAATAAGATAATCTTCTATATTCCTCTGCCTCAAGCCTCATGAGGTAAATTTTATGATCCAAGTTATAGATTTGACTTAAGTATTCTTTGCTTGTCATAAATTCACCTCCATTCTTACAGCTTCAATTAATGCTTCTTGCACCTGATTTTTGTTTTCAAGTGCTTTTAGCACTTTCTCATCCATTGTGTTTTTCGTGATGATGTGATGAATGACCACATTATCCTTTTGACCTTGTCTCCAAAGTCTTGCGTTTGTCTGCTCGTATAGTTCCAATGACCAAGTAAGTCCAAACCATATAAGAGTTGATCCACCTTGTTGAAGGTTTAATCCCATCGAGCAACTAGCAGGATGGATAAGTCCAACTTGGATTTGACCACTATTCCAATCGTTGATGTCTTTATCGGTTAAGATTTCTCTACAGTCAAATCGTTCTTTGATTCTTGATAAATCGTGTTTATACCAATAAGCGACTAAAACAGGTTTGCCATTTGCCGCTTCAATTAAGTCTTCTAGAGCATCAAGTTTCCTATCGTGGATTTTGACTACTTTCTTTTCTTCTCCATAGACAGCACCATTAGCCATTTGGAGTAGTTTGCTGGCTAGAACAGCTGAATTGACAGCATCGATTTCACCTTCGCCAATAATCTCCACAATCATCTCTTGCTTGAGAGTTTTATATTGCAAAGATTCTTTAGAATCTAATTCGACTTCTACATAGTTATTGATGAGTTCAGGCATCTTGAGATAATCAGTGCATTTCATCGAAATCGTGATATCTCTTACCGCATCGTAGATACATTGTTCTGCGAATGGTTTTAACTTATATGAGAAGATGACATTAGCGTTCCTTTTATCAGGATCAAAATATTTTTCACGGTAATGGGTGATAAATTTTCCTAATCTTTCACCTTGGTCGAGAATCTTATATTCTGCCCACAAATCCATTAAGCCGTTGCTACTAGGTGTACCTGTTAAACCAACAATGCGTTTAATCTTCCATCTTACTTTTAGTAAGGATTTGAATCTTTTAGCTTGATATGACTTGAAAGAAGATAACTCATCCACTACAACCATATCGAAGTTAAACTTGATAGCGTTGTTATTGATTAACCAATCGACATTTTCTCTATTAATAATGTAGAGGTCAGCGTTATCGCTTAATGCAGATATTCTTTGCTTTTCAGTACCTGTAGCGACTCTATAAGTTAAATCACATAAGTGATCCCACTTTTTAATTTCACTAGGCCAAGTAGTTTGAGCGACTCTTAATGGAGCGATAATTAATACTCTTCTAACTTCGCCACTTCTTATTAGTTCTTTAACGGAAGTAAGTGTGATGACTGTCTTGCCAAGTCCCATATCAAGAAGTAATGCACACGCATCGTGTTCTTTAATAAAGTTACTTGCGGCTGTTTGGTATTCATATGGTTTGTAAATCATCATCTTTTCCTCCCACGATTTCTCGGATTATTTCGTCAATTCGTTCTATCGTGTCGAGGACATAGACTTTAAAACCCATTGCCTCTAGTTCGTTTTTTCGTTTTATTTGTATTTTTCGTAGTTTTTCGCCAGGCTTCTTTACTTCTATAAAAGCGACCTTACCTTTATGCATTAAGCAGAGCCTATCAGGAACACCAACCCTACTTGGGGAGATGAATTTCCAGCATTTACCACCAAGACTTTCGACCTTTTTGACCAACGCTTTCTCGACTTGCTTTTCGCTTATCGAACTTTTTGATTTCATTTAATACTTTGTATTAGTTTCGGAAAGTGAAGGAGAGTGCAAGCTAATTTGCAAAATTTTCTTATACATACGTGTGAAAGGAATTTTACATTTTGTCCTTCACTTGCCTTCACTTTTTTAAAGAAATTCATTCAAAGAGGTCTTGCCAATTAATCTTTTTGGATCAAGAGACAAACCTTTCCAAATAATTCCTTTGTTGGTTTTCTTGGAGCTGTATCCAAGTGATTCGAGAATAGCCTTGAAATCAGATGACCTTTTTGGATATTCGCCAGTGTCTTTGCACCATTGTTGATATGCCTTATAGAGTTCATTTGAAGATTGCTGTTCCATTTCACCGACAACGCAACAGTCTTCGATGAATTTTTCTGCCCAGTTGTTTTCTTTAATGTATTCAGCTTTAGCGGCATCCACCACTTTACAAGGTGGCAAGTTATAAAAACCTTCATAGAATTCTTTGGCACCTTCGACAATCCACGCCATGATGTCTTCACCATCCACTTCCTTTAATTTATCTGCATAATCCTTTTTAGGTTTATCGATAACGGCGTTAAATGGGCAAACGATGATTCTTCTTCTAGTTCCTAAATCAAGAGAACCTAATTTAGGAAGAAAGTTGGTATAAAGGATTGCTGTATGTGTTGGTACGAATACAATTGGGTCTTTATATTTCTTTTCGCCTGTAATTTTATCGGTTGATGCTATTTGCTTGAGCATTTGCGTGGACAACTTTTGACCCTCTTCAGTTTCACTAGCAAGAATAAGTCTTTTGCCAAGTAGTTCAGCTAGTTCGACTTTAGTTGATCTATTTTTGCTTGTTAACGCTTCAGCAGGAATCTTGCCGCTATAATCGCCAAGCAAATCAGCGACTGAATTAAACAAAGTTGATTTACCGTTATGACCTTTACCAAAGGCGATAATCATCGCTTCGTTATAAACTTTTCCAATCGCACATATACCGCATAAAACCTTTAAGAAATGAATATATTCTTCATCATTATCGGTAAGGAGATGGATCAAATCGTTAAACATTTTTCCATCCTTTTTATAAGGTGATTTAAGGGTGATTTTAGTGCAAAACGAATCAGCATTATGTGGTTTAAGTTCACCAGTTTGAAGGTTGACAATTCCATCAGGAGTATTGAGTTCCCATGGATTTGCATCAAGTAGCCTGGCATCAATGTTCACTTGGGTTTGTATCAGTTTGAATACACTGCTAATCTTAGGACCATTTTGCATTGACAAGGTGAAGTTAACAAAAGCTTTAACTTTAGCGATTTCATCTTTGTCTGCATTAGGCTTTTTTAATACGGAATTCATCTCAAACATCGCTGTTTTGTGGACATTTTCCAAGAATTCGAAGTAAATCTTCTTGGCGTGATGCTCACCGAATTCCCATACTTTGCCATTCCAAGTAAGCCATCCAGTGGCTTCGTTATAACGAACCCTGTTGCTGTAATATTTGGCGAACAAGATTGCCATTCCTAAATCAGAATAATGGTCAGGTTTGAATCCATACTCCCTAATAGTTTCTTTGAAATCATCTTCAGCACTATGGTAGGTTATGTTTTCAAATGCTTCGTTTCTAAGAATTGTTCTCATTTCGGAATCAGACATTGATTCGTCAAAAACATATTCGTTAATGATGTGAAGAATGTCTTCTACCTCATCTCTAAGAAACCCATTATGGATCAGTGTCGGTATATGAGAATAAAGAGCACCATTCCTGCCGCTACCACTAGTCATAGAAGTGAAAACGTGACGGTCTTTTTTGTCTCTTAATGGGATGAAATAATGATGGAATTCACTAATAGGTTTACTTTCATCAAAGTCCTGTTCCACCTCACGAACCTTCCCACCATATTTGCATACAATGTATTGATTAACGCCAATTCTTATATCAAAGGTGAATCCAAATGCGTTAATTTCTTTAGTTGTTCCTTTTAGTGGGTATCTTGGGCTTTTCTTAAAGATGAAATGTTTGCCTCTAGTGGTTTTAACAACCCTGATATTAAGACCAAGCATCTTAACAATTTCATAGGTTTTGTCTGCTTCAACACTATCATCAACATCCATTACAACGAATTGATCGTTAAGGATACCAGCGTATTCATCCAAGTCTTGCACTTCTTCTAAAGAAAGGAGTGAGTATCCTCCTTCTTCTTTGAACTTTTGGGTAGGTGTCTTTTCTTTTGTGGGTACATAACCCCTAAATATTTCGACCATATAGCTCACTCCTTCTTATAAAACTGGCATTCATATCCTTCACAAGCACTTGGAAAGTTATTAAGCCAAGAAGGGTTTTCCTTCATAATTGAGCAGACTTCTTCAATGCTAGATTCACCATCAGGAACCTCAAGAACAACTTCATCGTGAACAGTCATCACTATGTGATAACCTTTCTTTTCAAGTCTATCCATCGCCTCACATAAGATGTCTCTAGCAATAGCTTGTGTGATATTTTCAACGAACTTAGGACCATATGAGTCCAAAAGCTCCCACTTTTTGGACACCCCTATACCTTCATAGCGAACACATTCACTACCGAAGTTATTGATGCCCATCCTTGGTTTGCAATAGCATAAGCTTCTACCACTAGGCAATTTGATAAACATAATTCCTCTAGCATATGAGATTGTTAGTCCATATAAGCTGACTTCCTCTCCTGTAGAAGCAACGTGCTTGGTCGCTTTATCGATGTCCCACCACATTTTGACGATGTTTGGGTTAGCGTTTCTCCAAGAATTAACTATTCCTTGAAGTTCACTTTCTTTAATTCCTAGTGCTATAGCACCAAAGGCTCTTAACGCACCGATTCCACCACCATAGCCACAAGCCAAGGTTGCGATTTTACCGTATTTACGTAATTCATGGTTTTCATTCGTTTTGGTGACTTCCTTGCCAAACATCTTGCTAGCTGTTAGTGAGTAGATATCATCACCTTTTGCGAAATGTTCAATATTATCAGTCGAATTAGATATGAAGGAGAGAACACGTGCCTCTATTTGCGAATAATCTGCTACGATGAATCGATGACCTTTTTTAGGGATAAAAGCGGTACGAATACATTCGCTTAATACATTACTAATTGATCCATAACGAGCTTGTATCTCATCAAGATTTTCATCAGTGACTAGTTTTCTTGCGTATTCAAGGTCGCTAATTTTATTAGAAACCAAATTTTGTACCTGTATTAATCGCCCTGCGAAGCGGCCAGTACGATTAGCACCGTAGAATTGGATTAAACCTCTAGCACGAGAGTCAGGGCAGACCACGTTTTCCATCGCTTTATACTTTTTAATCGATGATTTAGCGAGTTCTTGGCGTAATTTGAGGATTTCTTGCACTGATCCTGTAGCACCTTCTAAAAGTCGCTTAACTTCGGATTTAGCTAATGAATCAGCCATCATTCCCTGTTCTATGAGCCATTCCTTAAGTTGTTTTGGGGAGTTAGGATTATCTACGCCTGTGATTTCAGTTGCTCTTTCTAAATTAGATTCAGAGTTAATCTCATCGCAGTTAATAGCGTGAGTAACAAAATCCATATCTAGAGCTATTCCATAATCTTGGATACGTTCATTGAGGTGATAATATTCCCACTCCCTCTCAGGCATAGGGAACTTTTTAATACGGTTATGGATCTCTTTTTGTGTATCGACATCTCTAGCGTTATATTCCTTCATCAACGCCCATTTTTCAGGAGCGTGTTCAGGAAGGTTACGTGTTCTACCACCATTTCTTTTGGTTGGTTCACAAGGTTTGCAGAAATATCTAATAAGTTCTTTACCTACGGATAGTTTTTGTTTTTCTAATCCGAGGACATAACCGACATTTTCAAGCGATAACGGTAATCCTAGATAAGCACTAGCAACCATATCGCAATACCAAGAAGCTGGATCAAGATAGTTGCCCACTTCCATGCCAAGATATTTTGATAGTACGATTCTCTCGAATGATGCGTTGAAACTCCACTTTTTGATATCTTTGCTTTTGATAGCTTCAATTATCTCAATAGGGAGCTTATCACCACACTTAAGGTCATAGACCTTAGTTGGTTCATCATCAACGCTGATGGCAAGGAGCAAGATTTCAAAGTTTGGCGATGAAACATATCTATAGACACCTGATTTAGAAAGATCAATGTCGCTATATGTTTCAGCATCAATGAATAGTTCTTTCATAATCTTCCTCCTAAGTAGAAGGGTGAGTTTCCCCACCCCTCTTTAATTGTCTTTTAGATGAACTCATCACTAACTGGTTCAAAGTCTGCTGATGCAGGTCTTTTGCCACCAAGAGGAGTTCCTTTTTTGACGAGTTGAACGTTGCCTAGGTAAGCAGACACGCCTTTATTACCACCTACGTTATATGGAACAAAGTTGATAGAAACTCTTACGAAGTCACCACCGATAACTTCCACTCCTTCAGGCAATGGTTGAAGGTCGCTGCCAACAACTTCAGGTGCGTTTTGACTTGTGGCGTTAATGTAATAATGACCGTGATAGACTGGGTCTTCTTTTTCATCTCCGTCTTTCAAAGCGTATTTGATCGTGTTTTTGTTAGGCATCTTGCCACCGAATTTAGAGGTGACACCATCTTGGATTGCTGCTTCTTCGCAAGCTCTGATGCTGTTAATAGTTTCTTCATCATCCTTTGGAATAAGGATTCCGATAGAATACTTTTCTTTACCCCCTTCAAAAGAGGATGTTGGTTTTGTTACGTGTGGGTATGAAGCCATTAATGGCTTTGGTGATACCCAATGATTTTGTTTTGCCATAATTTTTGTTTTCTCCTATGAATTAAAATCGTTTTTGGCCTCGTTACCCTTGACTTCATCTTCAGGTACGAGCGTTGTTTTACCTTGTTTGTAAGTAATTAAACTTCCAAGGATTTGCTTAAAGGTGTTCTTACCCATAAGTTTTTCTGCTTGAGCTGGTGAGAGGATTTCTTCAACTACGAATCCTTTATAACCATGCTTTAAGGCAATTTCTTTAGCCTTATCTTCATCGCTATAGACTCTAGTTGGTCTTGTTGTAGAAAGAGCAAACCCTTTCCACTTCTTTCCTTCTTTTGCTCTAGTTAAGCAGTAATTGAATGTGGCATCGCACAACTTCTTTAGATCGATGACAAATGGAAGAATTAAATCTTCAATTGTTGCATCATCAACCATATCAGGTTTGTCCATTAGTTCTTTTAGAACTAGTATTTGGGCAATGTTGTGTTTGCAATGAATTTTGTTTCGACAATGCTGACAGTTCTTAACGCTTGGGTTATAAGAACCTTTACCATCTACAGCTAATTGCACTTTTGGGTAGATAACTTCCTTCATATAAGTTAGGAAATCATCTGCTTTGAATAGCCCAACTGGATAGCGATTAAGCTTTGGTTGGATAATACCTGCTGCACCACGAGTAATTTCGTATTTTTCGGAATAGATATCGTAGATACCACACCAATAAGCACAAATTTGTGGATTAATGCTTAAGCCTTTTTTAGTTTTGTGTTCAGGACAGATTACACTGACCTCAACTCTTCCAAATTTAGCGTCCAAGACATAAATCATTGATTTGTCATAAACACCTTCTTTATTTGGTTTTGCTCTATGACCAATAAAGGCGATATCGACATAACCCCAACATGGACTTGGCAGATGGTTATTTAGTTCAATCCTTTCTTCAAGGATCACTTCTACACGAGCATATTTTCTTCTCATATAGAGGTATTCACCTATTACTTCTTGATAGGCTCTTTCTACTTCATCAAGTTCATCATCGGTGAACACTGAAGTGTCCATATCGACTGATTCTTTGTGGAAGTATTTGGCGAGTCTATCTTTAATAAGATAGGTATGTTGCAAGGTTCCTCTTTCTGCTGCTTCGCCACTATCATCGACAGCTAAACCATCTTTTGGTAATGACATCGTGCAGTCGAGGATTTGCTTAAGATAAGATGGGCTCCAAGGACAATGTTGGAGAAGTTCAGTTACTTCCATATAGTTCTTTCTCCCTCTTATCACGCAAAAGTTCCTCATTCATATAATCGTTCCAATCATCTTCTTCTGACTCGAAAGATGGTCTTGGGCGATTTGAATGGGGTGTTGTTCTTCTAGAGATTTGGATTCCTTCCTCTTCTCTTGAAATTTGTAAATTTTTGAAATATCCCATACGTGGGTCCTTTCTACCTCTCGAACCTTTCCTAAGTTCAATTGGATTCGTCTTAGTTGCCAAGGCTGATGGAAGGAGGAAATCCGTGTAGCTAATACGGCGGTTCCACCAACGTTTGGCAGGGATATTTTTGCATATTAAAAATCAAAGTTAGAAGGAAGCACACTTCCGATATTTTTTCTTTTTTTACATAGTAAAGTAATAAAAAAAACAAGGGGTAGAACCCTTGTAATTTCTCTAATATAAATATAGACATTCTAGAAATCGGTAATCGACTTCCGTTTTTAGCTAAAATTATTGAAACAAATCAGAGAAGCTAACACCATTTTTCTCGGTAATGCCATGATTCTTCAAATATGTATCCGAAAAATCTAACACACTTGCATTATGGTTTTTCATCAAAGCAATACAGACTTCCTCAAGCCCCACTCTTTGATATGAATAAATAATTGTATAAAGCAAAATGTTTTCAGCTCCAGTGTAAACCATCAATTGATCTGCTTTGGTTAATAAATCGATTATATACGGAGCAGAAAGCTTTAGTGCTAAACCGATTTTAATAACATTTATACGGGATGGGGAAGTTAAACCATCTTTGTAACTTCGAATAGTTTTGTCGCTAACATCGGATTCGAACGCCAAGTCTTCATATCCCTTAATTATTTTCTTTCTTTTGGCACATTTGATGTGATATTCAAGTGTCTCGTGGAATGTTGTAGGCAATTCGGATTTGTGTTTTTCGTAATGTGATCCATCAATTTTTGCCGAAGACAGCATAGCTTCTAATTGGTTTTCATCAAGAGATTTAATCTCTTTTCTACCATTAACTGTGCTTGATAAGAAATTAAGTCTAATCAGTTCGCCATTATCATCAATGCCAAATCTTTCAACGTTAAAAACTAACGCACACTCATGAACGTGCTCCAATGCATAATCAGTTAAGACATATTTTTTACAATCAACATACTTTGGATTATTAATAACAAGCATCTTGTTGATGTATAACAATTTTCCACTTGTTAACGATTCTCTTACAAAGGAGTTTGTGTATAGCAATTTGCCAAGTTCATCCGAACTGATAATAAAAGTTTGATTTTTCTTAAGAAATCTATCCTTAAAGGTGAAGTCTTTGATATAACCACCATCAACGTAATTTCTTACACCATCGAATCTAGATTTTCCTAATTCTTTTAAACGTATTTGAGCAGATTGAAGCGATACTTCAAAGAAAGCAGCGAATCTCTTGAGAATCCAATTGGTCTTCTCGATGAATGTCATTTCATCTGCACCTTCTAATTCTTCAACTTCTTCTGCAAGCTCATCATACTTCATTATTGCCATTTTCTTTGGCATTAAAATTCTCGGAGCAAGTGATCTAGCTTGCCATTCCATCCATTCAACATCAATGTTTTCAAATGTTCTATTGCTCTTGTAACAAGTGACCGAAGTATCTTCTTCGTTAAGACAATGTCTTAATTCAAAATAATTTCTATGAAAAAACCAGTGAACGCATTCGTGGATAATTGTGTTTCTATAAACACCTTTTGGTCTATCCATATGTTTGAAAAAATTAACAAGAATAGTTCCTGGACCAACCTCTATTTCCTCAGTTTCAGTAGCACTAAAGAAATCATCTTCGTCAAACTTATAAATGGTTGCTTTATCATTAGCAAAATAGGTCTTTCCATAAACATCATCTTCTAATGGTGCTAGATAATATGTGATTCCATTTTTATTTAATATGTCATTAAGCTTTAATTTCATTGGAGTTTCCAATGCTTCAGGACAAAAGAACTTCAAAAATTTAGTTGCATAGTTGTCTAATTCTTCGTACTTAATAACAGGCACTAGACCACTGGATATTCTTTCAGGTTCTTCTTCTAATTCGATTTTGGACATCTCATTTTGTTTTTGTCCTTTAAAACCTTTCTTAAAAGAACCCTTCATTCGATAAATATATCTACCCTTCCTTGTTAACACTGGAGGCCAAGGACTTTTTTCATCATAAACTTTATCGGTAACAACAAACTTGGCATCTAAATAAACGTCAAATTCGACTTTATCGACTTGACTTTTTGTGTACTGAACATAGGCAACTTTTATTTCATAAATATCGTAATCATCATAGTGTTTGTGATGAACATCATCAGAAAAAACATCGAGTTCATTCTCTTCGATGTATTCTGCTAAACGTGTCTTGAATTCTTCAAAATAGTTTAGTTGTAGGTATTCTTCAAAGCTATCGTACTTATACACAAAAGACCTTTCTACTAGTTGTTTTGACAAACAAGCTGGTTATTTGATTATATCAAAATAAGTCTATAAAGCACATAAAATCATCAAAACTTCATATACTTCATTTAAATATGTGGTCTAGACCAATTGATTTTTTATTGATAAAATCAAAAGCAGGATAATTAACGTCCATGGGAAATACTATTACTTTTTCTTTAAATTCACCTGAAATCCAATACTTAATTCAAAGAGATGGCAAATTAGGTGCGATAATTCAAAGAATTGGACCGATGACTTACACCACGTATACTGACGGATATTCTTTTTTGATTCACGAAATAATCGAACAAATGTTATCAGTAAAAGCAGGTCAAAAGATCTTTTCACGTTTAGTAGATTTATGTGAAGGAAAGCTTACCCCTGATCGTGTAAGTTCGTTGTCTTTCGAAGAGATAAAATCAATTGGCACAGCAACTTCTAAAGTTAGGTTTATACAAGAAATAACAAATGAGGTGTTGTCCGGTAATTTAAATTTTGATGAGTTGAATTCGCTCAGTGATGAAGATGCTTATAAAAAGCTGATGTCGATAAGAGGAATCGGAAATTGGACAGCATCTATGTATTTACTATTTGTAAAAAACTCACAAGATGTTTTGCCATATGATGACGCAGCGTTCTTGCAAACATTCAAATGGCTATATAAAAAGCAAAAGGTAAATAAAAATATCGTTCAAAATAAATGTCACAAATGGAGCCCATACTCATCTTTAGGTGCTAGATATTTTTACAAAGCCTTAGACACAGGTTTAACAAAAATAAAAGTTGAAGACTTATTGGAGGTATAAAAATGGTCGCATATCAACAAAAACTATCAAGCAAATCACTTTCTCCTGCGGAAAAATCACAAATAGGGAAAGTTCTTGATTTAGAAAAGAAATACTTCGATATTCTTTGGAGCCTTTTTACTTCAAAAGACTTTATAGATGACCTAAAAGTCATTGAAAAAGAAATCCAAAAGCAATACCACTTTTTGCAAAATACTTGGGAATTAAAAAACAAACTTAAAGTTCCTGCAGAAAGATTAGTTAGGCAATATATTTACAGGAATTTGTCATCAATTGTTAAACACATATATCCATCAGCGGTTTCCTCTGATATTGCTTTTATCACCGATGATGCAGTTATCAACCTAGACATCAAGACATTAGACAAAGTTGGTAACAAAGGCGACATTTATAATTTACAGTTCGAAAACAATCAATCTTCCTTTGAAAATACAAATTTAGATATTGATCCTTCCTTACCAAACTCAGGAGTCAAGGTAGAATGTCTATTACCAAAAGAATATAGCTATGACGGATCAGCACCACTTCCTATGCTAACTTACTTTTTCACAATAGTTTATGAAGATAACACAAAATCCTTTACTCTTTGTAGAGACTCTGAACTTCAAACAATCCATTTAAAATGCCTTCCAAATGGTTTTGTTAGCGTTTTATTTAATTTCGACTTAATAAATAACTTTAAAACATACACATATCTTGAAAGAAAGCATGGAGCACAGTTCACACCTGTATTTTTAACTGATGACCCTGACGAAGTGCCTGATAAAGTTAGAGAATTTGTAAGAACTCATAGTGAATTTATATTAATAAATGGGAGAACTAAAGTTGGTGCTTTTAATCCAAATCAAATCCATCCAAAATACGGTATAAAAGGCGTATCTTGGTTCCCAGTTTCAAGACAAGATAAAATAAATAAAACGGTTCATCATTTTTATTTAGAAGCTGTATATAAAGGAAATACCAACAGGCTTAGTAACGAAAAACTTGTTGTTCGTTATGATTCTAAAGACAACTGTTGGTACGGTCTTAAAAAGTATAAATTATAATCTAAAGTTATTTAGTTTTATCTAATTCAAGTTTAACACATTCGGCAACTTGCTTGGCCAATTTAACTGGTACGGCGTTGCCGATTTGTTTATGCATTATTCCAATGTTTCTTCCGCAGAAGATAAAATCTTCAGGGAATGTTTGGATGATGGCACATTCTCTAACACTTAGACGTCTCATTTTATTGACATGAATTTCAGGACTGGTCGCGGTTATTGTATCGCTTGGCCTATCCCAGTTTGTAATTCTTAACGCCTGTTCGAATACAACTGGTTTTTCAACCAAAGTGGTCACAGCTTCATCATAGGTGTCATCAAAGCCCAATAATTTCTTCAATTCCCACCAATCTTCAGGTTTTGGGATGCTACCACTATTGTTGTCCTTTCTGAACCAGTGGCCAGCTGTGTATCGATATCCGAAATGCTCGTCGACCTTTTTCGTGCTTATACCTGCCTTTTTTCTCCAATACACAAGGTAATCACATAATTCGTGTTGATCTATTGGATATTTTCTACCCCAAAACGTATCTTGAACATTCTCTAAAGCTTTGTGCTGATAAATAATTTTTCCATTAGGGAGTTTAATAGGTTCATCTTGGCATCTAATATCTGCCAACCATCCAATCGCCTCTTTACAGGTAACAGCAGGTTTTAAATTATCATCAAGCAAAGATGCATTTTCAAGATAATGAGTTTTCTTTGGGTAAGTAACGGATTTGTTGATTCTATTGCCTAAAATAATTACTCTTTCTCTTAATTGAGGAACACCATATTCAGCAGCGTTTAATAAACGTGCCTCCACATAATAGCCAAGTTCTTCAAAGTCTCTTTTAATCATTTCTATAACTTGGCCTTTTTCCATAGAAAGAAGACCTTTTACATTTTCTGCAACAAACATTTTTGGTTTCTTATCTTTAATGATTCTCAGCATTTCCTTATAAAGGAAGTTTCTCTGATCTTCCATACTTCTTCTAGTGTTTGCGATAGAAAAACCTTGGCAAGGGAATCCTCCGATAATTACATCAGGGTTGTCAGGAATATCGTTGCTAGAAATCATTCTAATGTCGCCAAAAACAATGTGGTTACCAATATTCTTTTTATAGGTTTCGATTGCTTCAGGAATAATATCATTTGCCCAAATAATATCGAAGCCAGCTTGAATAAAACCTAAGTCCATTCCACCTGCACCCGAGAATAAAGAGACAACCTTATATTTTCCTTTAGATTCTTTAACTTTGAATTCTTCTGTCTCATCTTTTTCGAGATCCATGATATCTCTAGGCTTACATCCTAAATGCTTTGCTATTTTTTCTAAAATACTATCGCTAAGGACTTCACCATTTTCTATTTTTGTGATTGTTGGGGAACTAATTTTGACAGCTTCTCTTAGTTCCTCAATCGTAATATTTTTTTCTTTTAATACCTTCCAAAGGTTTTGATAATTTGCTTTCATTCTATTTTTCTCCTCTTTTGTCAATTTCCACAATATCTTCTAATTCACAACCAAGGGCATCGCAAATACGCTCGAGGATATCAGTGTTAACGTTTTCCCCGTTTGTCAACTTCGCAATTGTGGATTGGCTTAAGCCTGTTATGTTTTTTAAATCAGTCTTATTCATGCCTTTATCAATAAGGAGTTTCCATAATTTGTTATAACTTAAAGCCATATTTATTCCTCCCAATAAAGGTTACTATATCGAAGCAAAATAAACAACCACTTTTGTTCGACATCGCAGACCAAATATCCTACTTCTCAAACTTAATAATTAACCTTTTTAGCTGAAATAATTTCTAATAATCGCCTGTTTTTCTACATCGTTTTGTTCTTCGATAAGTTCGTGCAATTCTTCAGATAAATCGCCAATAAGAATGGTCAAAAACTCTTTGAGTTTCTTCAATCTTTCAAATTGCTTTTCTCTACCTATTTTCTTTTCTTCATCTTTAAGGTTTCCGATAAGCATTGTTGGATATTGTTTGTAAGCAGAAATCAAGTTTTCGTATAAATAATCGCTAAGTTTACCTTCCTTATACATTTTTTCAACAGCTTCCATAACCTCTTCGGATTTCGTGGATAGTTTCGAATTTAGATAATAGAACTTGTGGATCATCACCACTTGGTTAAAAACAAAAGCAAAATTGTGCCTTACATCAGTCACAATAGTCTCTTTTTCTCTTTCACGCCAAAAGGCGTCATCATTATAATCATATGGACTCATTTGAATTGTCCCTCCTATGTATTATTAAGATTAGCATAAAGATTTTATCTTTCATATCACTTTGTCATTTTCATTATTGCTGTTCCTTCATATTTTTCATAAATACTGTAAATCAGCTTAAACTCATCAAATGTAATGGCGTGGTTTCCAACAACTTTGCCAAATGCAATTCCAATTCGCCCCGGTAAAAAGAATTTGTGCCTTATATCTATCCAAAACCATGGCATTGACCAATATCCACCTCTGCAAGTAAAACCTTTATTTTTTAGATACCTCACTATTCCTTCTTCAATTCTGCCCTCAGTATCAATGTTTCCTTGATGATCGTCATAAACAACCAAAAAATAATCATCGTGTTCTCCTCCAAATGGCATTGTTATTTTTCTCCTTTTTTAGAGATTGGTCGGTTTGAAAAAATAACACCTGCACCTGTCTTATGAACTACCGTCACTTTTATTCCGTGCTTTTTGAAAATTAGTTCTCTAGCTTTGTCACTATCACCATAAGTTTGATAATCACAATCAGGATGATTAACACACCAAATCGCACATCCTTTTTCTAATATTTTTGCGTGTAATTCACCACCACATTTTGGGCACTTATCATCAATGATAAAATGGTCGAATTTCTCTGGATCTTCCTTTGTGACTTTGTACCAATTATCAACAAAAGCCTTTATCTTTTCTTTAGATGATTCACCCTTGTAAACCGGGATTCTGCAAAGCATTCCATCAGGCATACATAAAGTAAAAGCACATTCAAAATCCTTTTTCATTTTTCTCTCCTCCTTAGGTCACGCCACAAAGAGAAAATAAAAGCTCCCATCGTTATGATAGGAGCAAAATATCTAGAATCGATTGTTCCCATCATACAAGCTTTAGCACTTTGCTCATCGCGAGTAAGTTGCTGGTGGGTCATGGGGCTTGTCCCTCGCCACTCTCTTTATGGTTGAATAAATTATAACATTATTGCTTTCAAGAATTGTCAATAAAATTAATCAAAAATGTGCATTGGAATAGTAATTCCAAACAAGGCCATCTAAAAATCTTGGTGTTGCAAAAGGCATTTTCTCAATTAATGAATTAGAAACTTCACGAAACAATCGTTGACATTCATCGTTTGATACATCATGCCCTATAGCATCTTTAATACAATGATGAATATGTATGTCAGGTTTCACTCTATTATTATCGCCTGCCATCATAAATAAATAGTCAACAGCAGCATCTCCTACACCTTTTATCGAATGCAAAACAAACGTTAGATAGTCTTTATCATTATAAGAATCAAAATCTGCCATTGTTTGAATGCCAATTCTTTTCATTGCTTTTGCAACATCGTAGCAGACGTCAATTTTTCTTCTTCCACCAACTTTTTGAGAATTTCTAAGAACATTAATTCTTACGTTATCTAGTCCCTCTTTCTCTAAATCATTAATAAAGTCATCAACTAAGTATTTGTCGGTATATAAGTCGCCATCTAGGAAATAATCAGCAAATCTTTTTACAGTTGGGAAAGTAATATTTTCATAGTGTGATTGCAAAGAAAAAATGTCATCCAAAATACATACTGGCAAAGAATGATAATAATTTGGCATTTCAGGTTTTTTAATGCCTATTACATTGACTATATACTCAAGAAGTTGATTAGATTCTTCCCTCATATAATTGATTATAAAAGAAAAGAGATGATTTCTCATCTCCTAATTGAATAAGTCTCTAACATCCTTGAGTGGCACCATTATGCCAATCTTTTGGTCAACATACATTTGTGCCGTTTGGTCAGTTGGGTCAAGTGCTTTTAGTGGCAACACACTAATCCACACTCCTTCAAGTCCGTGCATATTCTCACATACCTCAGTGACCTCTGCCTCAAACTTCTTGACTCCGTATTTACGGAAACTGACAATCACTCTATCTCCGATACAATACTTGCAAATTCTTGTCCTGTCTTGGGAGATTTTAATTCTTGGTTCTTTTGTACTCATTTAAATCGTACCTTCTTTCTAAGAATATACTGCCGCATTATAAATATTTCGTCAGCGACCTTTTTAATAATTGTATCACTTTAGTATGCGAAAAAGTGCTAAATATTGCCTTTCCGAGTCCTACCTGTCATACCATTTTAGTGTTCATCCCCTCTAAATAATAGGCAAAAAAGTGATACACTTCACTCCTCTTAAAAATGTGATACACATCAAAAGTGCCAAAAAACACCAAAAAACAATAAAAAAGACCGATATTTTGCGTATCAGTCTTTTAGTCTGCAAATGGTTGCGGGGGGAAGATTTGAACTTCCGACCTCCGGGTTATGAGCCCGACGAGCTACCAGGCTGCTCTACCCCGCGATACTTAATTTTTTTAATCTAGAAATTTTCTTCTAAATAGATTGATGGC
>Ga0256404_1002105_pt1 | contig 45070 bp, 44 predicted proteins | sample RumenRJG_01DNA_FD_185990 | JGI IMG/M metagenome (GOLD analysis project Ga0256404, IMG submission 185990) | Bovine rumen microbial communities from Lethbridge, Alberta, Canada - RJG_01 | ecosystem: Host-associated > Mammals > Digestive system > Stomach > Rumen | place: Canada: Alberta | collected... | reverse complement strand
TAATCTTAAAGAGATGCTTACATTTGCTAATGCAGCTGCATCTATCGTTACAACAAGAAAAGGTGCATTAAGAGTAATGCCAACAAAAGAAGAAGTTGAAGCTCTTATTGCAACAAGATAATAGTAGTTACTCTTTTTTATCGATATTTTGATTTAATGTAACATTGTTACAGAGAAGCTCTTTAATTCTGTGATAATATTTTTTCAACGAAAGATAAACACAAGTAAGAAAGAGAGGAATACAAAATGTCAGAAGTGATTTTAACAAAGGATAATTTTAACAAAGAGGTATTAGAAAGCGATATTCCAGTATTAGTTGATTTTTGGGCAAGCTGGTGTGGACCATGTAAAATGATATCGCCAGTGATTTCAGAAATTGCAGAAGAATATGCAGGAAAAGTAAAAGTTGGAAAAATAAATGTAGACGAGCAGCCGGATTTATCAGCTCAGTTTAATATTGTAAGTATTCCAACATTATTAGTTTTCAGGAATGGTCGCATTGCAAACAGTAGCGTTGGATTGATTCCAAAGGATGCAATAGTAAAATTGTTTGATTAAAAAATATATAATACCTATATTAAGTAAGCTTTATAGATAAAATCGGTGAGAAAGGACAAGATGATGGATACTGTTGGTGAATTAGTTAAAAAACTAAGATTCTACGATAAATTAAATGATACAGAGCAAGCTGCAATTTTAAAAGGCTCTATCATTAAAAAATACAGTAAAAATCAAATTTTACATGACCAAAGTAGTGAGTGCCTTGGAATGATATTAGTTTTATCAGGAACGGTAAGCGTTACTATGCTATCTGAAAATGGACGGGAAATCAATTTATACAAGATAGGCGCTGGTGATGTAGATGTCCTTGCTGCATCGTGTGTAATACATGAACTGACTTTTGAAACATCAATAGTGGCTCAGCAGGATTGTGAGGTTTTGGTGATACCAGCATCAATAATTTCAAAAATAGAAAAAGAAAACATATACTTACACAGTTACATATTAGAAGTTGTTGCAGATAAATTCTCTGAAGTAATGTGGACAATGCAACAGATTTTATTTAAGAGAATTGATCAGAGAATAGCAATATTTCTCCTTGATGAATATACCAATAACCACAAGAGTCTTACAATTAAAATCACACAAGAGGAACTAGCAAAAGATATTAACTCATCTAGGGAAGTTATAGCAAGAATACTAAAAAGAATGTCAGAAGAAGGCTTGATAGAGTTGTCTAGAGGAAAAATTTTTATCAAAAATTTTGACAACATAAAAAAATTAGCAATTACGGATTAATAATAATTTGTTTTGCACGATTGTACATCTTATATATAAAAGAAAAAGCTTGTAATAGACGTTCTAATAATAAAAAAGAAAAATTAAAAAAAGAAAAATTAAAAAAAGAAAAGAGACCTCGCATTTACGGTAAAATATAAGAGAAGCCGTTAATGCGATAGTCTCTTTTTTTATATAATTCTAATATTCTGCAAATAATTGTTCTAATTTTGCAGTGTCAGCTTTTATAGTTAATGCTAATCTTAATAAAATAGAAGCTTTTTGAGGTGATAGGTTGTCAGCTGCAACGGTATTTTTGCAAAGCAAATTATCTTTTGTTATAACACCGTCGTCAATTCGTGAAGATATAACAACAGGAATCTTAAGGTCGTTAATTACATTAACCCATTTTTCACTGAATTCTCCAGCACCAGCACCAGCAATAACAATACCTTCAGAATTTTTTGCAGCATATTTTAATATTTCAGGATCTGCATCTACAGAAAAATAAACAATCGAAACCTTTGGAAGATTGGTTAATTTTGAAATATCAAATTCTGACTGTGAGGTATGTTTTTTGGCTGGACTTTCGTACAAGAAAACAGCTCCATCACGTACTATACCAATTGCTCCCATCTCGCCTGCTGAAATAGCTGTTACTTTGTATGTGCTAGTTTTTACAACAGAACGTGCTGAAAAAATCTTGTCTGAAAATACAGTGAGAACGCCTTGTCCTACTGCTTTATCAGATGCTGCAACACATACAGATTCATATAGGTTCATTGGACCATCAGCTGAGATAGATGTAGATGGACGCATAGAACCGGTTAGAACTACTGGCTTATCTGTTTTTACAACTAAATTCAAAAAATAAGCTGTTTCCTCCATGGTATCAGTTCCGTGTGTAACAACAAATCCTTTAACATCGTCTCTGGCAGACATTTCATTTATTTTTTTTGCAACTGTAAGCCATGTTTCGGCAGTGATGTCATCAGAGTTGACATTACATACCTGAACTGCCTCAATGTCAGCAACATTTTTTAATTCAGGGACAGCTGATAATAAATCATCAGCTGAAAGAGAACCTGGTTTATATCCGGCTGTTTTACCTTTTTCGCCAACACCAGCAATTGTTCCACCAGTTGCAAGTACCACAACTTTTCCTTTACCTTTAGTTGATTCATTTGAAGATGAAGAAGTTGTTGATGTTGTTGTTTTTTTAGAAGCACTTACGGATGCTTTAGTTGTTTTTTTCGCATTTTTATCATCGGAACCACAACCTAAAAGAGAAAGGACCAAGATAAAGCAAAGAAGTATGCGTAAAAGTTTTTTCATAATAGTCTCCTTCCAAAACATAAAAAACATAAAAATAACTTTGACTGGTATACACCAATATTAGACCAATAACAAAATCGATAATGTTAAGGTAAGTATAAATGATAAAATTGATAGTTTCAATATGAAAAAATATATGTAATTTATAAAAAAACATAAGTATAAAAATAAAAATATATAAAAAATAAATGATAAAATTATAAAATGTATAAAAAATAAACAAAGAAGTCAGAAAATAAATTGTAGAAAAATTAAAATTAACACAAAAAGAAGTTAGAAAATAATATTATTCTAGTTATCATTGTTTGTCAAATTGCGTTAAAATAATACTCGTAGATGAAAAACGTTTATAGCAATTGATATTTTTAATCTACACACCGTTTGTTTGAGCCTTGGCTTAGTATCATATAGCAACTCACTTTTAGCGGGGTGTCTGCCGAGGATAACAGCGATGTTTCTTTTTCAGTCATTTTTTTCTAACGAAAAAAGTGAATAAACGACAATTTGAATGGGGATTTTCCCGTACAGAAAGGAGTAACAAAATGGAAACATTAGAGGCAAAAACAAGAGTAGAAGGAGTTAAAGCAAAAAAACTTCGTAGAGAGGGATGGGTAACAGGTTCGATTTGTGGACATGAATTAGAGCATTCGCTTTCAATTCAGTTAGATGCAAATGATACAAAAAAATTCCTCAAAAATCATTCAGTAGGTAGTAAACTTACACTTAAGGTGGATGGAAAAAAACATTTGACATTGATTAAATCAATTGATTTTGAACCAGGTAGCAATAAGTTATTAGATATTAATTTCATGCAACTTGTGGCAAATGAAAAAGTTAAGGCTGTTGTTGAAATCGTATTTGAAAACGAAGATAAGGCAAGAGGATTCTTGTCATGTGAAACAAGACAGATTGAATATAAGGCTTTACCAAAATATTTAGTTGAAAAAGTCGTTGTAGATGTTTCACAGTATAAAGTTGGTGAGTCACTTTCAGTTGGAGATCTTGATATTTCAAAGAATAAAAATGTTGAGGTACTTACTCCTGCAGATATTAGTGTGCTTCATGTCTTAGCTCATAGTAAGATGAAAGCGGAAGTTACTGAAGAAGAAGTAGGAGAAAGTGTAGAAGCTACAGAAACTTCTAAGGCTTCATAATAAAACATCATAATTAAAAAAAGATAGATGTAAAAAACAGAATAATATAGAGATTCCCTGTTCATTTGTTAAAAGGAGATGCATTTGTGAGTTAGAATGCACTTCATATCAGATGAAGAGGGAATTTTTTTAAAAATAATAGTATAAATAATCAAAAGAATAAACATATAAGTAAGGTTTGAGATAATAAAAAAAATCCTCCAAAAATCCAAAAAATATTTCAAAATCCGTTTTATTGGACAGTATATAAAATATAATTCTTGTGAATGAATCCTAGAATGACCTAAAATGAATAAGCAGGGCCCGCTAGGAGTTAATGTTGTTTTAGTAAGAAGAATACTTTAGAATAAAAAATGTCAATAAGGGAGAAAGGAATAAAAAAATGGAAAAAAATCAAGTGAAAAAGGATTATACAGAAATAATTCAGGAGGATAAATTTCCACAAAAAACAATTCAAGTGAAAAAGAATCGTAAGCAAATATTTGGATTTTTAAGTATGCTTGTTCTTATTACTACACTTGCTTTTGTATATAATGCTTGTTTTTCGACAAATGAAGCAACTGCAAATGAAAAGAATATTTCTCATGTAACTAGTAATAATAAAACAAAAACAGATAATTCCCAAGAAGATGATGGGAATGAAGAAGATGTTGACGATGAAGAAGCAGATTATGATCAAGACAATGAAGAAAGTCAGCAAAACAAAGATTCATTATATGGGCAGGAAGCTGATAATTCAAAAGATGATGAAAAGAATTCCTTAACACTGTCCCAGCAAAACGCCATTGCAAAAGCAAAACAATATATAGAATACATGCCATTTTCATATAATGGTCTTATTAAGCAGCTCGAGTATGAGGGATATTCAGAAGAAGATTCGATTATAGGAGCCGATAATTGTGGCGCAGATTGGAATGAAGAGGCATATAAAGAAGCAGAAAAATATCAAGAACTTATGCCAATGTCAAGAAAGGAATTGTATGATCAACTTCAGTATGAAGAATTTACAGAAGAGCAAATTAGTTATGCATTAGATAAAATGGGAATTTGATTTTTATAGTGATATAGTAGTATTTTTATTTTGATATACGTGTATTGTATTCATAGAATGCACATTAGATGGAAGAATCTTATCTAGTGTGTATTTTTTTGACAAATAAATATAAAAGGAATATACTAACAAAGTGTAGATATTTTTCAATGTTTACTTAAAAAACTTTAGATTCAATAGGGCAAATTTTTAGATGATTATATAAGGAGAGATTATGAAGATGGAAGAAAATCAGATGGGACAAAATCAAATGCAACCTAATCCAGTACAAAGCAACCCAATGCAAAGCAACCCAGTACAAAACAACCTAGTACAAAACAATCCAGTGCAAAATAACCCAATGCAAAACAACCTAGTACAAAACAACCCAATGCAAGGCAACCCAATGCAAGGCAACCCAATGCAGTATAATCCCATGCAAGAACAGTCACAAATGCAAATTAACCAAATGCCAAACAATCCAATGCCAAACAACCAGGTACCAAATGATCAGATGATGCAAGGCAATCAGATGCAATATAATCAAATACAAAATATTCAAAATGGGATGAATCAAAATGGATTTCCAAAGAAAAAATCAGGTAAGGGTAAACTTATTGCTTGTATAGTCGGAATAGTTGTTGTTGTTTTAGCACTTTCATTAGGAATAGGTTTTAAAGTTCATCATGATAAGGTATTAGCTGATGAAAAAAGAATAGAAGAAAAAGCTAAGGAAGAAAAAGCTAAAAAGGAAAGAGAAAAGAAAGAAAGAGAAAGAAAAGAGCGAGAAAAAGAGCAAGAAGAAGACGAAGATTCAACAGAGGATTATGATGATTCGGATGACTCAGATTCGGATGATTCAGATGCTTCAGCTTCAGGTTGTACTAGAGATCAGGCAGTTGAAAAGGCAAAACAATATGTTGCTTCAGGTGCAAGTATAGCTTCACGTATTAATTTAGAAACAGAATTAAAGACAGAAGGAGTTTCCCCAGATGATGCAGAGTATGCCGCAAATAATTGTGGTGTAGATTGGAATGAAAAGGCTTATAAAGTTGCAAAATTATGTGTAGATTATTTACATTATAGTGATAAGGATAAGATACGCGGATATTTAAGGTTGATGAAGTTTACTGATGCTGAAATAGATTATGCATTGAATGTAATTGGATTATAATTATAAAATATAAAAAAGAATGATTTTAAAAGAGCTTTTACAAAGAATAGAGACATAAGATTTATTCGATGTAGGGCTCTTTTTTAATACGTTTTTTATAAATGTTGTGCTTACAACGTAAATGTTGCTATTTAAACATTATAATTGAATTGAAATTAATAAGTTATAACTAACGTTTTATATTAAGAGGTTACGACTATAAAATCATTAATTGAGATTTTGAAGAACATGCTTTCTGAATTAAAAAATATAGGAAAGCATTATGGAAAAAAAGAGGAATTATTTTTTCCAAAGCTTTGTGAATATGGTTACAAGGGACCATCAGACGTAATGTGGGGAGTAGATGATGAAATAAAGGGTGATATAAGTTTTTTGTATAAATTTATAGATATAGATAATTTTTTACATTATAAAAATAATTTAAAACGATTAATTGATCGAATTAAAGAGATGATTTACAAAGAAGAAAAAATTCTTTTTCCGTTGGCACTTAATAATTTTACTAAAGATGATTGGAAAGAAGTTTATGCAGATTACGATGAAATGGGATATGCTTTTATAAATGACATTCCCCGTTGGAAAGATGCAGCTTGCTGGATAGAGTCTAAAGAGGGTGCGGCTTCATCAGAATCAATAGCTGATGCAATTGGAAATGGAATTATAAAAATGCCAACAGGAGAGTTGACGATTAAGCAACTTGTAGCTATGTTTGCCATTATTCCGATTGATTTTACGTTTATTGATAAGGATGATATTTTGAGATTTTTTACCAATAATGAAAAAGTTTTTGCTAGACCACTTTCAGCACTTGGAAGAAAAATATACACTTGTCATCCACCAAGAATTATACCGGTTGTTGAAGCAATGCTTGGAGATTTTAAAACAAAATGTAATGATAAAATGGAGATGTGGATTGATAAACCTGACAATCCCGTAAAAGTTATTTATCATGCGGTCTACGATGACAAAGGAGAATATATTGGAACGTTAGAAATGGTTCAAAGTTTCAAAGATGCAAAAGAGCATTTTGCTAGTAAATAATTTTTGTTTAAAAAATGAATAATAGATAAAATTATGTCGACATATACATTGTACCTACAGTGTATATGTCTTTTTTGTAGTAGAAAAATATTAGAGATTAATTCAAAAAAATGTAGATTTAAAATAGAAATATTTTTATGGTTAAAAAAACTGACAGTAAAGGATGATAGGTAGAAATGCAATTATATTTTGAAAATACGATAGTTCAGACAATATCATACTTATTCTATGGCGTTTTTGCATGGTATGTTTTTATGAGTGTCAAATCAGATTTCGGCTCAGAAAAAGAAATTCAATATTTTAAGGCTCAGATTTTGTCGTATTTGGTATACCTTTTTTCAACATGGGCTTGGACACTTAATGAGTTGAGAGCTTTTAATATAGAAAAAAATTTATTAATGTTATTAGCAATTGTGTGTCATATTTCCGTAAGTTGCACTATGTATTTATGGATAAAATATTATGTTTATCATTTGCAACTTTATTTTTCTGAAAAGCGTTGGTTTAAAAGAATTTTTTCTGTACCGATTGCAATGGCATTGATATTAATTTTTTCAGCAGTAAAACATGACTTTGTATTTTATACAAGGGATGTAGGAGGAAGAACGGAAATTGTATATGGAAAATATTACAATTTGTTATATGCATTTTTCGGTATATATTTTATTTTTGTTGTTACGGGGACTATATATTCGGCTATAAGATTAAAAGAAAAAGAAAGAAGACAGGAGATAATCCTTTTTGTTGGATACATTTTTATATTGAGTCCAGTTGTTATGTTTAGTCATTTTTTAAAAGTATTGTCGGTTACTACAGTGTCGCATCTGGCAGCAATATTTTTTACATATATAAGTATTCAGGAAACCAGAGTTAGAATGGACGGTCTTACTAAATTAAATAATAGGAGAGTTGCTGAAGAATATCTCATAAAAGCTATAGGCGAATTGGTAGTGGATAAAGAAGAAGTTGCAGTTTTTATGATGGATATTAACGATTTTAAGATGGTAAATGATAAGTATGGACACCTTGAAGGGGATAAGGCTTTAGTGACAGTTGGAAATGCTATAAAAAAAGTTGCAGCCAGTAACAGTTGTTTTGTGGGACGTTACGGAGGAGATGAGTTTATTATGATTTTTCGTAATAAGCTATACAAAAAAAACAATATTGCAAAAACGGACAATAGAGTAGAAAACAAAACACAAAATAAAACAGAAAATAAAACAGATACCCAAATAAAGACTAATAAGTCGATTTCTTTTGAAGATTTTGAAAAAATGTTTGAAAATAATATTTATAATACTCTTAGTCGTAAGCTAAACAGTGCAATTGAACATGAATGTAAGTTGTTAAATCTTGAATATGAATTGACATTAAGTGTAGGTTATTGCGTTTGCCGTAGTCCTAAAGATGATCCAAAATCGATAATTAAGTTAGCAGATGAACATCTTTACGAAGAAAAAGAAAAATATCATAATGCAAAAAAAACAAACGGAAAGCGCTAGCGTCTTGAAAAATGCGATGTTTTATGTTAATCTTTTGTTTATGCAAAATGTGAAATGAATTTCACATTTTGTAAATGCTATCATAAAAGGAGACAGATTGTTGAACATTGAACCGATTGCTAAAATATATACAGATTTTCCGGAAAAGTTTGGTATTCCAAGACAAAGTGGACTAGTTGAGCATTCAACAGGCAGAATTGTTTTTGAAAAAAAGTATAGAAATGTTTTGGCGATAAAAGGTTTAGAGGAGTTTTCTCATTTGTGGTTGATTTGGGAGTTTTCGAAATCTAATGTTAATTCTGAAAAATTTGTGCCAATGGTTCATCCCCCTAAGTTAGGAGGAGAATCTAAAAAAGGAGTATTTGCGACAAGATCTCCATTTAGGCCTAACAAATTAGGACTTTCCTCTGTAAAGATTCTTAAAATTGATACAAATTGTAATGAATCGCCTGTAATTTATGTTTCGGGCATAGATATATTAAGTGGAACTTCAATTTATGATATTAAACCATATATTCCGTATACAGATTGTCATACGGATGCGAGTGAAGGTTATACTAAGGATACAAAAAATAAAACAATAAATGTTTTGTTCGAAAAGGATTTTTCGGGTTTCATTTCTGAGAATGTAAAAAAAGCACTAATAGAAGTCCTGAGACAAGATCCAAGAGCAGCATACAATAAGAAAGAAGATTATATTTATGGTATGGCATTCAAGGAATTTGATGTACGTTTTATAGTAAAGAATAATGTATTAAGAGTGGTGGATTTATGTTATAGGGACGCTGATTTTAAAGAAATAAAATAATTAAGTCACTATTAGAGAAAAAATACAAATTATAGAATATAGGAGAGTTGTATGAAAAACAAAACTTACAAGCATATGTATCACATATTTGGAAAAAATGGTTGGGTAAATGATCCAAATGGCTCATGTTATTATGATGGAAAATACCATATTTTTTACCAATATGCGCCAGATTATCCTGAGAGTGCATTAAAATACTGGGGGCATGTTAGTTCAGAAGATATGATACATTGGGAAGATAATGGAATTGCATTAAGACCAGACATTCCACAAGATAAAGATGGAGTTTATTCAGGAACAGCATTTTGTGATGATGGCAAAATGGAACTTTTTTATACAGGAAATGTAAAACATCCGGGTAATCATGATTATATTTTGACAGGAAGAGAACAAAATGTAATCTATTTATCAAGTGATGATGGATATAATTTCTCTGAAAAAGAATTGTTAATGACAAATGAGGATTTTCCTAAGAGCATGGGACTTCATGTGCGTGATCCAAAAGTGTGGAAAGAAAATGATAAGTACTATATGTTTTTAGGAGCTAGATCGGTTGATGATAAAGCTTCAATGTTGTTTTTTGAATCTGATGATAAGAAAAACTGGCAATTATACAAAGAATATACTCCAAGTGCTCAATTAGGTTATATGTTTGAGTGCCCTGATTATTTTGAGGTTGATGGTGTAAAGGCTATTGGCGGTTGTCCACAGGGAATGGATAGTCAAGAATATAAATTTATGAATATGTATCAATCAGGATATTTTATTTTAAATGAAACTACAATCCATTCATCAAATGAAGAACTTGAAAAAGATATAACAGTAGAAAACTTTAAAGAATGGGATATGGGATTTGATTTTTATGCTCCACAGGTTTTTACAACACCTGAAGGAAAAAAGATTATTATCGGTTGGGCAGGTGTTCCTGATGCTCCATATGATAATGCTAAATCTCTTGAAGAAGGGTTTGAACATTCGTTGACATTATTTAGAGAGATTTCTTATGATTCAGATAAAAAAATATTTAAAACTTATCCAATTAAAGGCTATGAAGAATTAAGAAAAGAAGAAAAAGAGGTTCTTTTGACTGATGATAAGAAAAAAGTAACACTAGATAGTTCTTTTGACCTTGAAGCAAAAGCAACCGGAAAAGCTCAGATAGTTTTCTCAGATACTGAGGGAAACAAAGATTTAGTGTTCGCATTTAAAGATGGTGTTTGTGAATTGAAGTTTTTAAATGAAACTGGTTGTAAAAGAGATGTAAGACGTGCAAAAGTAGAAAAAGTAGAAAATGTAAGAATTTTTATGGATCAGTCAATTATCGAAATTTATGTTAATGGCGGTGAGGTTGTATTTACGTCAAGGTATTATCCAAATGATGACAACATTGTTGCAACGCTTGACGGCTTTTATGAAGTAAATGCATATTCGTTAGAAGAAATTGATTATTAAATAAAAAATATAATTTTGATATCAATATTTAGACAATGATTAAGACGCATGTATTGAAAACAAAAATAATAAATGCACAAGATACATGTAAAAAACATATATAATTAGCCAAGGTCACTTGTTTTATTTCACAATAATTTGAATGTGAAAAGGATAAGAACCTTGGCTTTTTGATATTTACCGTCTAGAATTCTAGAACTTAAATTCAATCAACGAACTTCTCAATATAATCTAAGTCAGCTGGGTTTTCAATAATAATTTCACCGCGTTGTATAATATCATTTGTAAGAGCAGATGCTAGAAAGATGTACTCAGATAATTGGCTTTTAAGATTCAAAGAATCACCCTCTGTTGTCTGGAATAATACATCTCCACGACATCTTTTTACAGCTTCTAAAAATTCCATTATTTCGATATTTCCTTTGAGATTATCTTTAAGTTTCATATTTACCTCCTTGTAGGAAAAAGTATTTTCTATTAATTCTAAAGTGTATGATTTATATATGCAAGTGAAAGAGGTGTAGAAAAAACACACATTATCAAACATGTTATCGTTTAAAATAACGAAAAATATTAGTATTGTATTTGTTAAAATACAACGATTTATTGTTTTTTTGAACAAAAGAGCGTAAAATTATAATTAGTTAACAAATATAGTTGTAAAGGAGAAAAAAATGAGTAATATAAATGGTTTTGGACAATTGATTGATATTTTAAAAAAGAATCCTAAAAAAATTGTATTTACTGAGGGATCTGATCCACGTATTCTAGAGGCTGCTTCAAGACTTTTGGCAAGCAACTTCTTGGCACCAATATTAGTTGGAGATCCAGATGAAGTATATAATTCTGCAGCAGAAAGCGGATATAATATAAGAGGAGCACAAGTGCTTAATCCTGAAAATTTCGACAGAATGGATGAAATGATTGATTTGTTCTGTGAATTACGAAAAAGCAAGGGTGTTACAAAAGAACAGGCAAGGGAAACATTAAAACATGCAAATTATTTCGGCACAATGCTTGTAAAGATGGGGATTGCTGATGCATTACTAGGTGGAGCTACATATTCAACAGCTGACACTGTTCGACCAGCTTTACAGTTAATTAAAACTAAACCGGGTAACAATATAGTATCATCTTGTTTTATACTTGTACGTCAGTCAGCTACAGGAGGAAATGAAGTTTTAGCAATGGGTGATTGTGCAATTAATATTCATCCTTCAGAAGATGATTTGGTTGAAATTGCTGGAGAAATCGCTAAATGTGCTAAAATCTTTGGAGTTGATCCCAAAATCGCATTTCTAAGTTATTCTACACTTGGTTCTGGAAAAGGCGAAGATGTTGATAAAATGCATAATGCCGCTGAAAAATCAAAAGCCAAATATCCTGATTTAAAAATCGAAGGAGAACTTCAATTCGATGCAGCAGTATCACCAAGAGTTGCTAGAACCAAATGTCCAGATTCAGAGGTTGCCGGTCATGCAAATACATTTATTTTCCCAGATATAAATGCAGGTAATATTGGATATAAAATAGCTCAAAGATTAGGACAGTTTGATGCATATGGTCCAATTCTTTTAGGACTTAATGCTCCAATTAATGATTTATCGAGAGGATGTAATGCGCTTGAAGTATACTCAATGGCAATTATTACAGCAGCATTAGCTTAATTATCGCAATAAAGGTTAAATAGAAAAAAACAAATCAAAAATAAATAATAAAATTAAAAAAATCTATAAATACTCCACAAAATGAATTTTTTATAAAATCGTTTGTGGAGTATTTTGCATCTAATTGACTTTATTTTTTTACCATGATATGATAACTAGGTAAAAATAGAAAAGATGGGTAAGTGTCTTTTTTAATAAAAAATCAGTAAAAATAATATTTTTTAAATAAATAGGTAAGTCAGAAAGGACAGAATATGAGAGTAGGTATGGGTTACGATGTTCACAAACTTGTACCGGACCGCAAGCTTATAGTTGGTGGAGTAGAAATTGAACATGAACTTGGCTTATTGGGGCATTCAGATGCTGATGTATTACTACATGCAATAATGGATGCTTTGTTAGGTGCGGCGGCATTAGGTGACATTGGAAAACATTTTCCAGATACAGATGATAGGTTTAAAGGTATTAGTTCAATAAAGCTCCTTGAAGAAGTAAGAAAACTTATTGAACAAGAAGGATATGTGATTGAAAATATTGATGCGACTATCATAGCGCAGCGTCCAAAATTCAGACCTTATATTGAGCAAATGGAACAAAACATAGCTAAGGCTTTAAAAATTGATATTACTCAAGTTAATGTTAAAGCTACGACAGAGGAGAATCTTGGCTTTACAGGAAGACAAGAGGGAATATCCTCGAATGCTATTTGTTCACTTTCAGGTCTTTATGAGGCAAGCTTTGCTGTGGGTGGCTCAGCAGCTAATTGTGCAGGATGTAGTGGTTGCATTAAAAAGTAAAAATAAGGGAGAAACTAATGGAAAATAGAATACGTTTTTATAATACATTAACTAGAAAAATAGATACTTTTATTCCAAATGTAGATGGTAAAGTTGGTATGTATACATGCGGACCAACTGTTTATCATTTCGCACACATTGGTAATTTAAGAAGTTACATCATGGAGGATGTTCTTGAAAAAACATTAAGATATGTTGGTTATGACGTAAAAAGAGTAATGAATATTACAGATGTAGGCCATTTAGCAAGTGATGCTGATACAGGTGAAGACAAAATGCTCAAAGGAGCTAAAAGAGAGCACAAGACAGTAATGGAAATTGCTAAATTTTACACAGATGCGTTCTTTAGTGATTGTGCAAAGTTAAATATAAAAAAACCAGACGTTGTTGAGCCAGCAACTAACTGTATTGATGATTTTATTGAAAAGGTACAGTTATTGATTGATAAAGGATATGCTTATCATGCAGGCGGAAACATTTATTTTGATACATCTAAATTAGATGATTATTATGTTTTTTCATCAGCGGTAGAACAGGAAAAACTGAAAGAGGCAGTTCGTGATGACGTTGAAACTGATGTTAATAAAAAGAATAAGACAGACTTTGTTTTATGGTTCACAAAGTCAAAATTCGAAGACCAGGCATTAAAATGGGACAGTCCATGGGGCGTTGGTTATCCGGGATGGCATATTGAATGTTCATGTATCAGTCTTAAGCATTTAGGTGAATACATTGATTTGCACTGTGGAGGAGTTGATAATATTTTTCCACATCATACAAATGAGATAGCACAGTCTGAAGCATTGATTGGACATGAATGGTGTAAATATTGGTTCCATGTTAATCATTTAAATGACAAATCAGGCAAAATGAGTAAATCAAAGGGACATTTCCTTACAGTTTCTACATTGGAGGAAAAAGGATTTAATCCACTTGTATACAGAATGTTTTGCTTACAATCACACTATCGTAAACCATTAGAATTTTCATACGAAATTCTTGAAAATATGAAAGTTGCTTACCAAAAATTAGTAAAAAAAGTAGCTTCACTTGATAAAAATGGAGATGTTGACCAAGAGGCTTTTGTAAAATATAAAGAACAATTTATAGAGGCATTAAGCAATGATGTCAACACATCTATGGCACTTACAGTAGTTTATGATTTGTTAAAAACAGATTTAAATGATGCTACAAAGTATGCATTGATAGAAGATTTTGATAAGGTATTATCTCTAGATTTAACAAAAGAACCTACAGTAGAAGAAAGCAGTGTTGATGCTGAATTAGAAAACTATATTCTTGAGAAAATCGAAGAAAGAAAAGCAGCCAAAAAAGCAAAAGATTTTGCTAAAGCTGATGCAATCAGAGAAGAGTTGTTATCTAAAGGTGTTAGTATTAAAGATACAAGAGAGGGCGTAGTATGGGAGATAGTATAATTAAAATCGATTCAAAAATCAGAGATTACTTTGATGTAAAAGATGTTGATATCAGAACATATTCGCCACTTACGCTAGCTTACATAGGAGACGGAATCTATGATTTGGTTATACGCTCAATTATTGTTGGTCGTGGTAACACAAAAGCCAGCAAACTACATATGAGAACAAGTCAAATTGTTAAAGCTAATGCACAAGCTCAGGTGATAGAAGCTATAGAAGATCTTTTGACAGAGGAAGAAGAAGAAATCTATAAGAGAGGTAGAAATGCTAAATCACCAACTATGGCTAAGAATGCCTCGATGAAAGACTATAGAAAAGCTACAGGATTTGAAGCTTTAGTTGGGTACTTGTATTTGCAGGATAGGTTTGAAAGAATACTTGAGTTAACTAAGATTGGCTTAGAAAAGACCAATTTTAAAATATAATTATAAGAACGTTTTTTGTATAATTTTTTATAACTAAGTTAAATAATGAAGCTCGGTAGCATTATTGTTGCCGAGTTTTAACTAACAATAATAATCTTTTTAATAGGAGAAAATAAATGGCATTTGAAGAAATAAAAAACCATGAAGAAGAAAAAGTAGATGGAAATAAAATTGAAGGCAGAAATGCAGTGCTTGAAGCATTTCGCTCTGGAAAAACAATTGATAAAGTATATATTTTAGATGGTTGTCAAGATGGACCAATTAGATCTATTGTTCGAGAAGCAAGAAAACATGATACAATTATGAATTTTGTTGAGAAAGAAAGATTAGATCAGATTTCGGAAACAGGTCATCATCAAGGAGTAATAGCAGTCAGCGCGGCTTACAAATATGCTGAGGTTGAGGATATTTTAAAAATTGCCGAAAATAAGAATGAGGCTCCGTTTATCTTTATTCTTGATGGAATAGAAGATCCTCATAATTTAGGTGCTATTATTAGAACAGCTAATTTAGCTGGTGCACATGGTGTAATTATTCCTAAGAGAAGAGCTGTTGGGCTTACAGCAACTGTTGCTAAAACATCTGCTGGTGCAATTAATTATACACCAGTTGCTAAAGTTACAAATATTTCTAAGACAATCAAAGAATTAAAAGAAAAAGGAATGTGGTTTGTATGTGCTGATATGGGTGGAGAAAGCATGTATAAACTTGATTTAACAGGTCCTATTGGCTTAGTAATTGGTAACGAAGGCGAAGGCGTTAGTAAACTAGTTAAAGAAAACTGTGATTTTGTGGCTTCAATTCCAATGAAAGGTGATATCGATTCGTTAAACGCTTCAGTAGCAACAGGTGTTTTGGCGTATGAAATTGTTCGTCAGCGTATTGTAAAAGCTAAATAGTATTAGAAAAAGATGTATTTTTGGTGGTGTGGTAAAGGAGATTGTCGTGAAGAAGTATCAGGTTTTTTCTGATGAGGAATTGATTTTAAGGTATAAAAAAGGTGATAACGATGTAGGAGAATACGTACTTAATAAATACAAACCATTAGTGAGAAAACATGCAAATACTATGTATCTTATTGGTGGGGAGACAGAAGATCTCATTCAAGAAGGCATGATAGGTCTGTTTAAGGCGATGAGAGATTTTGATATAAATAAGAATAGGACGTTTTTTTCATTTGCCGACCTTTGTATATCAAGACAGATGTATTCTGCAGTTGAAGCATCAAACAGAAAAAAACATATACCACTTAATAATTATATTTCGTTTTCTCAAAGTGATGATGATTCGGGTTATAGAATGGAAGACGTACTAGAAAGTGATGAAAATTCTGTTAATCCAGAAAAGATATTGATTCAAAAAGAGGTTATTTCAGATTTTTATAAAGAACTTAGAAATAATTTGAGTGAATTTGAAAACAAGGTTTTAGAATTGTATCTTGAAGGAGAAAACTATGTTTCTATTGCACAGGTTTTAGATAAAAGTCCAAAATCAATTGATAATGCCTTGCAGAGAATTCGCCAAAAATTAGCTCAAAAAAAATAAATTGAAGTATTGCACAACATAAAAAATCTATTATGAATATGTTTTTTTATATCATTTTTCTTTAAAATAAACCGAAATAATTGGTAAGAAAACACAGTAGAATTAAAAAGAAAAGTGTAAGGAAGATTTATGAATTATTATAAAAGAAGTGTATGCATATATAAAATATAATAAAAAATATGGGAAAATGCTGGAAATTTTGTCAAGTATATATATAATATAAATAAAGGATGATTGATGAGAAAGGCGGTGATTATGTATGGAATTTTCAAGAGTTGGACAACATACAATTAAGTGTGTAATTACCGAAGACGAAATAACGGGGCTTGGTTATTCTATCGATGATATTATGTCAAATGGTGATAAAACTCAAGAGTTTATGAATCATATTTTTGATTTGGCAGAGCAGGAATTTGACATGGATTTTGAGCTTGGAGTTAAGACAGTTAGAGCTGATTTCTTGCCTAATCATACAGTTTCACTCACATTTTCAGAGAAAAAGGGCGATTCTGTTACGGATCATATAAAAGATCTTGTTAATGGACTCTTAAGTGCTATACCTCAAGACAAGTGGGATGAAATCAAACCTTATACAGAAGAAGGAAGTACAAGTGAGACAAAAAACAATAAGTCGAACTCATCAGTTAAAAAGGATGTAAAGAATCATAGCAAGAAATCTAGCAGTAGTTTAAATGAAAAGGTTGAAGAAACTGAGATTTCGTATGTAGTTGCAATGATGTCATTTAAAGATTTTAGTTGTTTAGAAAATTTTGCAAAACGTGTCAATCTAGATACGGATGTTGATAACACATTGTATAAGATAAAGAGTAAATATATTTTGATTTTTAATCTTTCGGATTGTGAAGAAGAAGAAGTTTTACATTTATCAGTGCTCGCAGACGAATATTCTGATAAGATAGAAGTAGGACCAGAAAGAGAGTCTTACATAAGAGAGCATGGAAAATGTATTATTGAGCAAGAAGCAATTGATGTGTTAAAGACTTTTTAATTTAGTACTAATGATTCAACTAGTTTAATTGCAAAGATGTTGTTTACTTAACTGTGTTGAAATATATGGTAAATTATATGAGTAAGATATAGCGGCTAAAAATCAGTTATGATTTTTGGCCGTTTTTTACAAAGGGATAAAGGAGGTTAGAAAAATGGGTGCAAATGAATATCAAGAAGCTTTGAAATTAGGAAAAAAGGAATACAAAGTTCAAGTTTCAAATGGAAATTTTCCATATTTACCAGTATTGGATAATCTAATATCTAATAAAAAAATTAGAACAGAACAGTACATGGGATTAGTTAATATTCCACTTAGTAAAGTTGTAGGAACAAGTACAGCAGGCAGAACACAGGCTTTTGCTGCAAATTTTATGCCTTTGTTAGACTATGGTTCAGAATTTAGTTTAAAGTGGGCAGCTTTGTCAGAAGCTCAGATTAATGAAGGTATACGTGATCCTATAGAATGCTATGAGTATATGAATAAATACTATGTCGTTGAGGGTAATAAAAGAGTAAGTGTTTTAAAATTCTTTGAAGCTGTTTCCATTCCAGCAATAGTAACAAGAAAAATCCCCAAATATTCAGAAGATGAAGAGATTAAAGTATATTATGAATTTATGCATTTTTACGATGTAACCAAAATAAATACCATAGATTTTTCAAAGGAAGGTATGGCAACACGAATTCTTGAATTAGTTGGAGCAAGTGAACCTTGGTCAGAGGAAACTATAGAAGAATTTAAAAAAGTTGTGTTTGATTTTACAAAAGCTTATGAAAATCATAATATAAAGCGTCTTAAATTAGAATTAGGAGATGCGTTGTCAGTATTTATGAGCATTTTTACATATGAAGATATGAAAAAAATGACAGAAAATGAATATGACAGTAATTTAATTAAATCATGGAATGAATTATTATCTGTTGGAACTGGAAGAAAAATTGATATAATTTTAGATCCGACAGAGGGCTCAAATAAAAGAGGATTATTTAGCTATTTATTACCACAGAACAATCAAAAATTATTTGTGGCATTTTTATATCCTAAAGCACCAGAAACATCAGATTGGATTTATGCTCATGAGTTGGGAAGACAATATTTAGAGGAAAAATTTCCAAATCAAATCAGCACAATTAGTGTTTATGATGTAAAGCAAAGTAATATTGAGGCTATTTTAGATGATGTAATAGCAGAGGGAGCAAATATTATTTTTGGAGTGTCTCCAGAAATGATGAGACCGTCTTTAAAGGCCGCAATTGAACATCCTGAAGTAAAAATACTTAACTGTTCTTTAAATGCGCCACACCGTTATATACGGACATATTATGCAAGAATGTATGAAGCAAAATACATTGCAGGTATGATTGCAGGAGCTATGACCGACAATGATAAAATTGCATATATTGCTAATTATCCAATTTATGGAACAACAGCTAATATAAATGCATTTGCGTTAGGAGCACAAAGTGTTAATCCAAGAGCTAAAATATATTTAGAGTGGTCTTCAAGAAAAGGTTATGATATTGATAGATTCTTAGAAGAAAATGATTTACATTTTGTCTCAAATCAGGATATGATTACCCCACGTCATGCATCGCGTGAATTTGGAGTATATAAAATTGAGAATGGTAATACAATAAATTTACTCGTGCCAATATGGAATTGGGGCATGTTTTATGAAAAAATGATAAAGAGTATAATTGAGGGAAGCTATCAGACAGAAGAGACAAAGGCTCAAAAAGCCCTTAATTATTGGTGGGGAATGTCTTCAGAAGCAATTGATATAGTTATGTCAAAAAATATTCCTTATAGGGTTGCATTGCTTGCAGAACATATTAAAAGGGACATAATTGCTGGAGAAGTTACACCATTTTTTGGAAAAATATATTCTCAAGATAAGCAACTTAAGAATAAGGCAGATGTAGAAATGATGCCAGAGGATATAATGAAAATGGATTATTTGGTAGACAACATTGTGGGGCATATTCCATCGAAAGAAGAATTAGTAGATGAAGCTCAGGATGTTGTGAAAATACAAGGCGTAGAAGAATAGGAAAGGTAATAAGGAATATAATATGAGGATTTTGTGTTTGGCAGATGAGGAGTCAAAGCTCTTTTGGGATTATTTTAGAAAGGATTATTTTGAAGATATAGATTTGATAATTTCATGCGGAGATTTGAATTCTTCTTACCTTACTTTTATTGAAACTATGACATCAATTCCGTTGCTTTATGTTAGAGGAAATCATGATGATTCATATAGAGATAAAGCTCCGGAAGGTTGTGTTTGTATTGAAGATAAAATAGTAAATATCAATGGAGTAAAAATTATGGGACTAGGAGGGTCTCAGAGGTATCGAGCAGGTGGGAGAAATCAATATACCGAGAAGGAAATGTTACATAGATATAAAAAATTAAAGAAAAAAATATGGTTCAATAAGGGAATTGATATTTTAGTGACGCATGCTCCAGCTAAAGGATTTCATGATGGAGATGATTTGTGTCATACCGGTTTTGAAGTTTTCAACCATATTATAAAAAAATACGAACCTAAGTATTTTTTGCATGGCCACGTTCATATGAATTATGGGCGAAATTTTCCGAGAGAAGACGTTATGGGGAAAACAAGAGTTATAAATGCATTCGAAAAATATATAATTGAAATTTAAAGAGTTTAAGAAATAATAGCTAGAATATAAGAGACGACATTAGAGATAAAACTAGAAATAAAATTTAGAAAATAGAATTTTGCATAAAAAAAGAGCTGATGACGGGAATTGAACCCGTGACCCCTTCCTTACCAAGGAAGTGCTCTACCTCTGAGCCACATCAGCACTTAATCATATACCTAGATTATAGTAACAAATAATTATTCAATTGTCAAGAAATTATCAACTATATATACGATAATAGATAAATAATGAAAGGAAGTTTAACACAAATTATAAACTTAAGAGAAGTTTAAGATAAACCGATATATAGACTGAATTAAGAAGGTGTAAAAAATAAAAAGGGGGCAAGGAAAGAATGAACTTGCAAAAATTTATCGAAAACTGGAACGGTGCATATGCAGTAAATTCTAGTGATATAAGTGACAAGTTTTTTGTTTACTTAGCAGATGATTTTAAAGATGCGTTAGTTGAGGAATGTGAAAACCGAGGAATGCATTTAAAAAATTACATTCTTGGAAGCCAATTTATTTGCGGTTTTATAAAAAAGGGAAAAAAGTTTGTTTATTTTAGTTGGAATTTTTTGAGCAAAGATAATAGAGTTGATACATTGACGGAGGTTTCATATAGAGAAGTTGACAATGATCATGATTTCGTGAATGGAATATATGAGACGTGCCAGTTATCAGAACTTGTTGACAAAGTTGATAAATATTTTAAAGAACACTCTTTAGTGGCTTAAAAAAGGTCCCATTCATTTTCATTATTTTGTAAATCAGTAATGAAGATGTAATGGGACTTTTTTATTTAAATTAATCTGATAAGAATTTGCTTAATGATTCAACAGCTTCTGATTCATCTTCCCCATTTGCAAGGATTTGAATGTTTGAACCAGGAGTTGGATTGAAAGCCATGATGCCCATAATGCTTTTGGCATTAATGTGTTTCTCATTACTTTCTAGAATAATATTACTCTGAAATTGGCAAGCAAGCTGTACAAGTTCAGCGATTGGATTGCCCTTTCTCTCTAACCAATTTGTTACAATAACGTTTGTTTCTTGCATTTACTACCCCTCCCATGAATAGATTAATTATATCAACTATATTCTACTATAATTAATTACTGAAAAATATGCAAATGAAAATTTAAAAAATTTCGTAAAAAATAAAAAAATTGTTAAAAAAGACAAAAATAGTCTACCTTAATATTCAGTAATAGTGCATTTTTTTATAATAATTTACAAAAAATTAATATTATGGTATATATTTATTTTGAAATACATAGTATAATAAAATAGTATGTAGTGGATACAATACTACTGATTAAAGGAAGATGACGTTTTTAATGTCAAAAATATATAGTAAGGTGAGATAAATGAACAACAACAATTTTAATGACTTAAAAGATATAAAATTTAATATTCCAGGCAAAAAAGAATTACTATTGATTCAAGGAAATGAATTTGTTTATAAAGTTGGAATGATGGTTTTCTTAGCAATTATTATGTATGAAGTTTTTAAGGGAGAACGCATTTATGCAACAAATTCGCATGTATGTATGTTTCTTTTCTGGCTAGTGGGAATGTTCTTCCATGGATATATAAAATACAAATATGGAATTATTAGAAAAAAAGACAGAAAATAATAAAAATAAATTTGCATTTTTGCGCAATAAAGTATATTATATACTTTGAAGAGAATTTTATATAATTAATTTCAAAGAGGAGGTATACGATTATGGCAAAGAAAGAGACTTTAAAGGTCGAAAAGGAAAAAAAGGTTACAACTACAAAAAAAGAAACAAAAGAGGTACAGATTTATTTTCAGTATGGAGACAGAGAGGTTAACGAATCTGATGTAAATGAAAAAATAAAAAGTGCACTCGAAGAGCAGGGACATAAAGAATCTATTAAGACAATGGATATTTATGTTAAACCAGAAGAAAATGCAGCATATTATGTTGTAAACAAAACAGAAACAGGAAAAGTTGAATTATTCTAATGAAATAGATAGAATGATGCTTTAGTAAATAATATTTAATCAATAATTTTTAAGTTATACATTTTGGATCAATTTAAGATACATTTTCAAGTATGATCATGAGAAATATGAAGATTATGAGTAATGAGAAGAGATTTTTATCACTATGTAATCGTTAGTATTAAATGATATATTTGTAAAATGTAATCTTGATTGGTTCATTTTTTTTGTTTAAAAACTAATTGACGATTTTAATAAAAATAACACTCAAAATGGAAACTTTCCGTCGCTTCAACTAAAAAACACTAAAAACCTGAAAAAAAATACGCCGAAAAATAGCGCAAAACGAGTAGGTTTTCTAGAAAACCTCGAAAAAACGCGAAATTTTACTTGCCATCACATTCGTCAGGATGTATATTATAGTTAAGAAAAGACATATCATGTTGTGCAATAAAACGAAAAAGGAGAAAGTTTATATGAAAAGAAAGAGTGAGTTTATGAAAAAAGGTATGAGTGCTTTTTTGGCTGCAGTAACAGTTATTACTTCTATGGGATTAGGAAATGTAGAGGTTAATGCTAGTACAACAGAAAGTAGCAGTTTGCAGGAATCATTTGGATTAAAAAAGAATGTACAAGATGGTGTAATATTACATGCTTGGGATTGGTCATTTAATAATATAAAGGATCATATGTCAGAAATTGCAAGTGCAGGTTATACAACAATTCAGACGTCGCCAATTCAGCCATACAAAGAAGCAAGCCAGCCAGGAAACAAAACAAATAGTAGTTGGTGGCTTTTCTATCAGCCAACGGATTTTACTGTTTCAAAATCAAAGAATGATAATCTTCTTGGAACAGAAGCTGAATTCAAAGAAATGTGTAAAGAGGCTGATAAGTATGGAATAAAGATTATTGTAGACGTTGTAGCCAATCATGTTGCAAATAGAAGCGATGGTGTAAACAGTTATTATCAGGGAATTTCAAATAATTTAAAGAGAAATGATTTCTTCCATGATTTAGGATTCCCAGGAATTGATTATAGAAATAGATATACTATAATCAATCATTCTATGGGAGATGGAGAGGTAAAATTATCGGATTTAAATACAGAAAATGCTGATTTACAGAATTATATAGAACAATTTCTAGAAGAATGTATCGATGATGGTGCGGATGGATTTAGATTTGATGCAGCAAAACATATTGGTGTACCAAAAGATGGAGCACAGTATACATTTTTCCCAAATGTAGTAGGTAGAGCTAAAGCTTACTATAAAACAAAGACTGAAAGAACAGCTGATGAGTTATACTGCTATGGCGAAATTCTTGATGAGCCAGGCGGAAACACAAAAAGTGCAGATTATGTACCTTATGTGAATGTTACAGATAATAGAACAAGTGCAATAATTAGAAACGGTGTAAGTGGAAATCCAAGTGCTGCAGCTACAAGTTATTATCAGAATCAGGTTAGTCCATCAAATAATGTTTTATGGGCTGAATCTCATGATGAGTATCAAAACGAAGGTGGAGCAACTAGATACACTGACATTTCTCAGATTAAAAAAGCTTGGGCAATGGTTGGCTCAAGAGCGAAGGCAACAAGTTTATTCTATGCAAGAACAAATGGTTATAGATCTGGTAATATAGGTGATATTACAACAAATGATTGGAAATCAAAAGAAGTTGTTGAAATTAATAAGTTCCATAACAAATTTACATCAGAAACAGAGTATTTATCATCAGAAGATGGAATTGCTTACAACGAAAGAGGAACATCAGGTGTTGTACTTGTAAATTGTCATGGTGGTTCAAAATACGCTAATGTTAAAGCAAATAAGATGAAAAACGGAACATACTATGATGCTATCACTGGAAATGAATTTAAAGTAGAAAATGGAAAAATTAGTGGTCAAATAGGTGGAAGTGGTATAGCTGTAGTTTATGATAAAGGCGAAATTGTTATTCCACCAGTACAATCATCTCATAGAGTTTACTTTAAAGCGCCATCTAATTGGAATGGAAATGTTTCTTGTTATGCTTACGGAGACAAAGTTTCAAATGCAAATTGGCCAGGAGAAAAAATGCAGTATGATTCTGCTAAGAAGCTATACTACTGTGATGTAGATGGAAAATATGATCATGTAATGTTTACAGACGGTGTTAATCAATATCCAGGAGCTAGACAAGAAGGCTTGAAATTCACAACAGATGCAAAAGAATGGATTTATGAAAATGACTCATGGAAAGAATATAAAGAAGATCATAATGTTGGAAGTGAGTACATTATTTATTTCAAGAATTCATACAATTGGGGAACACCATATGCATATATGTGGAATGATACAAAGAATGGTTTGATTACAAACAGTGCAAATTGGCCAGGAGAAAAAATGTTTGTTAAAGATGCTTCGAAAGGTATTTACGGAATTAAAGTAGATGCTTCAAAAGGATTCAACCATATCATTTTCAGTGATTGTGGAAGAAATCAGACTGTTGATTTAGATATAAGCTCAAGTAATAAAATCTACGACATTCAAACAAGAACATGGAGTGACTACAAATAAGTTATTTGTAATATTAATGCTTAAAAAAACAGTTAAACAACGCAAATAAATTAGCTTTATAGTATTCATTTATATAATATTATTGAAGGGAAATGAAAGTTTTAAATTCATTTCCCTTTTTAGTTGAATTATAGTTATTCTGTTTTATTTGCTTGATTTATCTGTTTTTATTTTGTAAAAAAGAAGGGATTTGTATATCGTATGGTTCCTTGCTTGGTTTTACTGGTTCAGGTTCTTTTAAAACACTGGTTGTTTCATAAACTTGTTGTTTTTTATCTAAAGTGTTAGAAGTCACATTGCGTTTTAAAGAATCCATTGAAGCAGATGCTACAGTATGGTTTGAATAAATACTAGTATCCTTCATTCCAGTAGCAATAATGGTAATAACAATTTTATTTTCATCAGCCATTCCATTTTGAACAGTACCCCATATGATATTTACATCTTCCCCAGCTAGCGCTTGGACATACGAGATAGCATCATTAATATCTAAAAGGTTTACATCACCGCTTGAGTTTATCAAGATATTTGAAGATCCTTCGATATTGGTATCGAGTAATGGTGATTCTAACGCCTGCTTGAAAGCATCAATTATTTGACTACTGTCATCTACAATTCCAATTCCTAAATGACCGATTCCTTTGTTTTCTAAGGTTGTTTTAAGATCGTTGAAATCTAGATTAATCATTCCATTGTTAAAAATAATACTAGTAATACTTGTTATAGTGTATCTTAAAACATTGTCAGCTAAAGCAAAAGCGTCATTTAAACCAAGTGGTTTATTTGAAACAGAAATATTAATTAACTTATCATTTGGAATGACAAGTAATGTGTCGATGTTTTTCTTTAGATTTTCAATTCCGTGTTGAGCTACCTTATAACGAGGAGAACCTTCAAATTTAAAAGGTAAAGTTACAACTCCAATGGTTAGAATTTTTTTCTTTTTACAAATTTCAGCTATGATAGGAGTTGCTCCAGTTCCAGTTCCACCGCCCATTCCGCAAGTTAGAATTACCATGTCGTAATTATCGACAAGTTTAGAAATTTCATCAGCACTTTCTGCGGCGGCAGCTTCTCCAACAGAGGGATTAGAACCAGCACCATATCCTTTTGTTAGTTTTTCACCTAATTGAATTTTATATTTTACATCACAACAATCAAGAATTTGCTTGTCGGTGTTAAAAATCGCATAATCAACATGGTTACTATTGATGTTTGCCATTCTTTTTATAGCATTATTTCCACCGCCACCGATTCCAATTACAAGAATTTGTGGTTCTAGAGTATTATTTACCGTTGTATTTAAAATTTCCATTATAGTCACCTCAATTTAGTTAATAAAATAAGTTAAAGAGTTCATAAAATAATTAAAAACAAGTCAGTTAAAATATAATTATTTATTGAATTATTAATATTTTTTAGTTTTATAGTTTTAAGCTGTATTTACAGAGTAATAACATATATTTGTAGAATATAGTTTTTTATGATATTTGAAAAAATATTTCATTTAATCAAATTCGCACTTTTGCGAATTATCTAATTTATAATATAGCTTTTATGCAATAATTAGTCAACAAAAAATTGCAAAAATGCGAAAACATATTGAAAAAGAAAAAATACTATTGTAAAATATAATCATAAATTAACAATTAGGTCGGAGGTTGTAATGTCAATAGGAGAACGTATTAAGCAACGTAGAAAAGAAAAGAAGATTTCTGTTGATTTTATTGCCAGAGAATTAGGCGTATCAAGTTCAACAGTATATAGATATGAGGATTCATCTATTGAAAAAATACCAATTAGGGTATTTGATAAATTATGTGAAATTTTAGAAGTTACACCGGCAGAGCTTATGGGAAATAGTGCAGTGCCATGTAAGATTGTAGAAACGAATCCTCTTCCAGAAAAGTTTAATAATCCACAAGACGCGATGGAGTTTATACTTAAAACTCCTACGTTAGCAGCGTATGGAGGGTATGATCCTAGCAGTATGACAGATGAGATGATAGTTGAGTTTGCAAATGAGTTATTAAGACAATTTAGATATGTGAGTCTTAGTTTTAAAGAGAGGTACAATAAAAAGAATGAAGAAGAAGGACATTATTAATTTAGCGAGAGAAATTAAACAAAATTGGCAAACTAATGATCCTTATGTTATAGCTAAGAAAATTGGTGTTTTAGTATTTAATGGAGCTAATGTAAGAGGTTTTAAGGCACATACTATTAAATTGGGCTCGTATCCAACTACAATTTGGATTAATGAAGCATATACAGATGTTTCCAAAAAAGTTTTATGTGCTCATGAGCTCGGACATGCCATCTTGCATCCGGATAATATAAATTATTTTGGTGTAACTCCGCAAAATGTCACTAAAAGTGTTGAATATGAAGCTAATTTATTTGCATTGGCTTTACTAGTAGATGAAAAAGATTTAAGTATGCCATTAGAGAATCTTAGTTCATATGCAGTGAAAAGTGTATTGGATTACAATATAAAACTACAAGATAAAAATTAAATTTTTATAAAATTTTTATAAAGAAATATAAATATTCTAAACTTTATATTAAATAGTCGTGACTATTATTGATGCTAATTAACATCTATGATATCATTTTTGAAGTTGAGAAAAATTTGACAAATGATAAATAGTTAGGAGAATTGTGTAATGGCTAAAATATTAATTTGCGACGATGCTGAATTTATGAGACTTATGATAAGAGACATACTTGAAAAAGAAGGACATGAGGTTGTTGGTGAGGCTGATAACGGAAATACTGTAGTTGAATTATATAAGCAATTGTCCCCAGATCTTGTTGTTATGGATATTACAATGCCTGGAGATAATGGAATTAAAGCATGTGAAAAAATTATGGATTTTGATAAAGATGCAAGATTGGTAATTTGCTCGGCTATGGGACAAAAGGCGATGGTAGTTGATGCAATTAAAGCAGGTGCGAGAGATTTTATTACTAAGCCATTTAAAGAACCTAGAATTATTCAAGCTGTAAACAGAGTGCTTGGTTTATAAAATATTTGTAGGATAACTAGTTTTTATTATCGTTGCCAAGTTTTTGTTTGAATCGGAAACAGATAAATATTGTGATTTTTTGTTTGAATAGATATATTGTGTTGTGTATTAAGTTAGTATTATAATTAAGTTGCTTGTATAAAAATAGGGTAATCACTTGAAATTTATAATTGATTTCACGTGCTACCCTTATTTTTATGCCTCATAATCTTTTTTATATGCTCTCAAAGATTCAATCATTTCATCTAAAGTTGCTTTTGTAACATTCATTTTAGCTAATGTAGAATTTAAAACATCATTCAATTCAGCATTGATTTCATCTTCGGATTTCGTATAAGTAAATGTCTTAGCCGATGTTGAAGTAGGCTCAGACTGTTTATTATCAGAAATAGTTGTTGTTGTTTTCATATCATCACCTAGGTAATTTAAAATTTTTTTGACATAGTTTTGAGTTTCTTTAAAAGGAGGGATTCCTCCATATTTTTTCACATTACCGCTACCAGCATTATAAGCAGCTAATGCAAGCGAAACATCTCCATTATACATAGAGAGCTTATCAGCAATATATTTTGCACCACCCATAATGTTTTCGCGTGGATCATATGAATTGCTAACCCCTAAAGATTTAGCAGTTGCAGGCATAAGTTGCATTATACCAACGGCACCGGCGCTGCTTACGCATTTAGGGTTAAAATCAGATTCAGCCTTAGCAATACATTTTAATAAATTAATATCAACATTATAAGTTTTTGAGGCCTCTTCAAAATATTTTTCGTATTCGCTTGGATACTTAAAACTTCCAACTTTGCTATTACCTGACGAATATGTCACAGTTGTAGTACTAGTATTTTTGGCAGTTGAATTATCAACTGTATTAGTTGTTTCTAAAGTTTTTTTATAATTATTAACAGCATTTGAAGCAGCAGCCAAAATGCTATTGAATTCATTTAAAGTTTTATTATATTCATTAGTTCTAGCTGTTTTCAATTGTTGCTTAACAAGGTCATAATCTAAATATGGTACTATTGAAATACTCATATAATTCTCCTTTCGTAAACACTTCATGATTAATAAGTTGTGCCAACATAGAAGCTTGTATGAACTATATCGGCATATTATTGTTTACATTAAGGAGTAAAGAAAAATATATTTTATGAAAATTTAATAATTATAGTGATATTAATTCTTATATTATGTGTCATTAAAGAATAAACAGCAACAGTATAGCACATTTTCACAATAAAAGGTAGTAAAATCAAAATAGGACTTGAAAAAAAATATATTTTAGTGTATCCTTGTGGAGAAATATCTTTTATCATATTAAAGTAAAAAAGTACAAGAGTAATAGATAATGAAAAAATATATATAAGAAGTACATAAGACATAATAAAAAGGTATTATATATGATAAAAAAATAATTAGGAGGATTTATGAAAAGATCATTTGTTACAAAAGAGCAAGTTGAGAATATTGTAAAGAAATATCCTACTCCATTTCACTTATATGATGAAGAAGGGATTAGAAAGAATGCAGAAGCGGTAAAGAAGGCTTTTTCATGGAATAAAGGTTTTAGGGAGTATTTTGCGGTAAAGGCCACTCCAAATCCATATATTTTAAAAATATTAAATGAATATGATTGTGGATGTGATTGCTCATCATACACAGAGTTAATGCTTTCAAAAGCTATTGGTGTTACAGGACATCACATTATGTTTTCGTCTAACGATACACCAAAAGAAGAATTCGTATATGCAGATAAATTAGGTGCAATTATTAATTTAGATGATTTTACACATATTGAGTTTTTAGAAGATGCAATTGGACATATTCCAGAGACAATCAGTTGTAGATATAATCCAGGTGGAGTATTCAAATTAAGTAATGGAATTATGGATAATCCAGGTGATTCAAAATATGGAATGACTAAGGAACAATTATTTGAAGCTTATAAAATTTTAAAGAGCAAAGGAGCTAAGAATTTTGGAGTTCATGCTTTCCTTGCAAGTAATACTGTAACTAACGAATATTATCCACAATTAGCAAAACAGTTGTTTGAACTTATTGTTGAATTGAGAGATGAGACAGGATGCGATATTAAATTTGTTAATTTATCTGGCGGCGTAGGTGTTCCATATGAACCAGATAAAAAAGGAAATGATATTTTTGAAATTGGTGAAGGTGTTCACAAAGCTTTTGATGAAATTCTTGTTCCAGCTGGTTTAGGTGATGTTGCAATCTTTACAGAGATGGGAAGATTTATGTTAGCACCATATGGTTGCCTTGTTACAAAAGCTATTCACGAAAAACATATTTATAAAGAATACATTGGAGTTGATGCATGTGCTGTAAACTTGATGCGTCCAGCAATGTATGGTTCATATCATCATATTACAGTTTTAGGAAAAGAAGATGCTGAATGCACAAATGTATATGACGTAACAGGATCATTATGTGAAAATAATGATAAGTTTGCAATAGATAGAAAACTTCCTAAAATCGATATGGGAGATTATTTGGTAATTCATGATACAGGAGCGCATGGTTTCTCTATGGGTTATAATTACAATGGTAAATTAAAATCTGCTGAATTGTTGTTAAAGAAAGATGGAGATGTGCAGTTAATAAGAAGAGCAGAAACTCCAAAAGATTATTTTGCAACATTTGATTGTTTTGATGATTTAAAAATAGAAGAGTAGAAGTATAAAACAGAAAATCAAAGATAAAGAAAAAATAATAATAAAAACAAGTAACTGATTTTTCTGAAAAGTGTTAACAGAAAGTTAAATTTTGAGACACTTAATTTTCACAATATAAAAATATAATGTTAGTATAGAAATTGTAAAGATAACTTTTTTTCATTTTTTTCATACTAACCTCCTTTCAAGGGCAGCTTAATTGGCTGCCCTAATATATTATTAATCCCATTAAAAAAAATATAAAAAACTTAATATAAAGTTTTATTTGGATATGATTTAGTATTGAACTAGTTTTGTATCCAAATGTAAAATATAAAGGGAAGGGAAAAAGAAAAAGACAAAAAAACGAAGGTCAACGTACAACCTTCGTTTGTATAGTGATTTGTTTTTTATATGCCGGCAGTGGGACTTGAACCCACACACGGATACCCGTAACAGATTTTGAGTCTGTCTCGTCTGCCAATTCCGACATGCCGGCAAAATTACTTAACGGTATAAGTTACAACACAGATATGTTATCATAATCATTAAAAAAAATCAAGAGTAAATTTAAAAAAAATAAAAAAAGATTAAAAAAAATAAAAAAAGATTAAAAAAATAAAAATTATAAAATAAGAATTATAAAAAAATATTCATTGATTTTATAATTTCTTGTAAAACAAAGGGGGATTGAATTATAATTTAGGTGAGAGTTTGTTTATATGGAATGAAATAATATTTTGGTATGTTTACTTGATTGATAAGATTAATTGAAAAATATAATATAAAATATAGGGGAGAAAAATGGGGGAGAAACTAAAAATAATTTTTAAAAATACAAATTTATTTGTATTTGGATCTAAAAAAGAAAAAGTATCTGCAAAAAGAGCAGAGAGTAAATCTGATTTTAATTTACACATAAGAAATATTATAATTTTTTTGGCATATTTGATAAGTTGCGCATGTTGTTTTTATTTGATTGAATTTTTTGTACATAATCCTTTTGTAGAAGTCAGAACAATTCCACAGATATTGAATATTATACTTTTTGAATTGCTTGGATTAGCAATTCTATTTATTGTTGGCTCAATAAAATTTGCTTTACGAATTATGTTGAGCTGTTCACTTGTGTTTGGGTTAATAAATTATTATGTTTTGAAATTTAGATCAACACCATTTGTGCCTTGGGATTTATGGTCAATTAAAACCGCTAAAAATGTCGCAAGTAATTATAATTATGCACTAAGTACTAATGCTATAATAGTTATAATTTGCTTTTTTGTATTTTTTTTATTGTCTCATTTTTTAGATTTTAAAGTAAAAAACATCAAAATAAGATTATTGGCAGCAGTTATGACTGTATTAGGTGTTTTTATGTTGGCTCAGATGGTACAAAATGATGATAATAGTTATAAATTGGATCTGTATCCTTTTTTATTTACACCAGATTATATGAATAGGGTAAACGGGGCAACAATTACTTTTACAATGAATTTAAAGTACTTAAAAATAGATAAACCAAGCGACTATAGTAAACAAAATGTAAAAAATATTTTAAAAGAATATCAAAAAAACAAAACAGATAATGAATTTAAAAAAATAAAATTTGAAAATAAGGATAAGAAAAGAATAAAAGACTATCCAAATATTATAGTTGTTATGGACGAAGCATTTTCAGACTTAGAAATATTAGGTGATATTCATACAAATGAAGAGTTATTGCCAAATTTAAAAAAACTGCAAGAATCCGCTTCTTATAATATAAAAAATGCTGCAGGAAACAATATAAAAATTCAAACGGGATATCTTAATGTTTCTGTATGTGGAGGAAATACAGCTAATACGGAGTTTGAATTTTTGACTGGAAATACTATGGCTTTTTTACCAAGTGGAAGTATTCCATACCAACAATACATAAAAAAAGACCTACAAGCACTTCCTAGGCAACTTAGAAACCTTGGTTATAAATGCTACGCTCTTCATCCATATTTTAAAGATGGATGGGAAAGACAAAAAGTATATCCAATGTTAGGTTTTGAAAAATTCTATTCATTAGAAAACTATGAAAATCCTGAATATATACGAGATTATATATCAGATAGAACAGTTGTTAATAAAATAATTGAGTTGTATGAAAAAAAAGATAAAAATGATAGGTTGTTTTTATTTAATGTAACAATGCAAAATCATGGAAGTTATTATGAAGAATTTAAAAATTTTACGCCATCGGTAAAAGTTGTTGGAAGTAGTAATTTTTCATTAAAACAGTATTTATCATTGATAAATAAAACGGATAAGGATTTGGACACCTTAATTAGATACTTCAAGAATAAATCTGAAAAAACTATAATAGTTTTTTTTGGTGATCATCAGCCCTCTGATAGTGTGGTAAATACAATTTTTGAGTTGAATGGTAAAGATACATCGAAATTAGATTTACAAACAATAAAAAATAGATATAAAGTTCCATATGTGATTTGGGCTAATTATGATATTAAAGTGCAAAATAACAAAGAATTAAGTGTTAATTATTTGGCAACAGATGTTCTTAAAATGGCAAATATTCCTACAAGTCCATATCAGAACTTTTTATTCGATTTGCAAAAAAAACATAGTGTAATTACTAGCATAGATAAACCCAAAGATGACAAAATGCTGAAAAAATATAAAAATATACAATATTACAATCTTTTTGATAATTAGAAAAATTAATTTGTATCGGAGGAGAAAAAAATGGGGAAGTTTTTAAAATCGTTAAATAAAACATCGAAAAAAAATCCATGTTTGGCTTTTTTTATCACCTTTTTTGTATGTGTTGCAATATTGATTTATAAGAATGTTTATCCATTTGGGGATAGATGTATTCTTCACATAGATTTGTATCATCAGTATTATCCTTATTTTTCAGAGTTTCAAGATGTACTAAGAAATAATAAAAGTATGCAGTTCTCTTTTAATAATGGATTAGGTAATGATTTTTTGGCATTATTTGCCTATTATTTGGCAAGTCCACTTAATTTACTGCTTACAATATGGCCTCATAAATATATTATAGAGTTTATGACATTTTTAATTGTTATAAAAATTTCTTTTGCAAGTATGTTTGCATATAAATTTTTTATATATCATTTTAAAGTTGAGGAGAAAACAAATAATAAAAAAGAATTTGAAAAGCTCTACGCAGTTTGTTTAGCAGTAGCGTATTCTTTGTGTGGCTTTATAGCTGCTTATAGTTGGAATATTATGTGGCTTGATTCTTTTGCTTTGTTTTCGCTGATATTGCTAGGAATAGATAAAATTATAAGAGAAAACAAACCTGCTTGTTATTATACGTCGTTAGCTCTTTCAATATGGGCTAATTATTATATTTCAATCATGATTTGTATTTTTTTGGTGTTTTATTTTATTTGCATGCTTATAGAGAATACCGTTTTAGAAATAAAAGATATAAATCAAATAACAGAAAAAACAAAAAGATCAACTCCAATAAAATCTGTTATAAATTTTGCGGTTTTTTCTTTGTTAGCAGCTTCTACTTCTTCGGTTTTGATAGTATCTGAATTGAATGTATTAAAATACGCATATTCAGCAAATTCAGGTTTTCCTAAAAAAAGTACATGGTATTTTAGCTTTCTAACAGAATTATCAAGAATGTCATTAGGCTTAAAAGTTTATATTGATGACAATCATTTACCAAATCTATACACAGGTGTAGCATCAATTCTATTTATCCTATTGTATCTTTTTAACAAAAAAATAAAGATTGTAAAAAAGGTTCCGAGAATTATGATTATGGGCATATTTTTTATAAGTTTTTCTAATAATATATTGGATTTTATCTGGCATGGATTACATTTTCCAAGTTTTTTGCCAGCACGACAGAGTTTTATTTTTTCATTTTTGATATTATGTATAGTTTTTGAAACATTAAGAAATATTGAAGAAACAAGAATAAAGGATGTGCTTTGTTCTTTAATGATAATTGCGGCTGTGTTTATAATTCAATTCAAGAATAATGCTAATAACACAGAGTTGATGTTTCCGTTTTTAATCACAGGTGGATATATTCTAATATATTCAATATTGTTAATAGTTATAAAAAAAGTAAAAATACGAAAAACATTTCTAATATATTTAGCCACATTTGTTTTTTTGTCAGAATTAACTGTTAATATGGGATTGGTAAGCTTTGAAACCACAAGTAGAAGAGAATATCTTGCAAAAAGTGATGATTATAATAAAATAGTTGAGTATTTAAACAAAAGGGAAGGAAAAAAATTTTATAGAATTGAACAAAGTGAAAGAAAAACTAAAAATGATGCAATGTTGTATAATTATTCATCCGCAACAGAGTTTTCATCGATTTTAAATTATAACGTAAGTGGTTTTTACCAGAAATTAGGACTAGAAGGAGGAATAAACTATTACAGTTATTATGGCGCAACTCCAGTAATTTCAAGTATGCTTTCTGTAAAATACTATATTTCGACGGATGGTGACGACACAGATACTACCAAAAAAAAGATAAAAAAAATAGGCCCAAATTATATTTATGAGAATTTATACACTTTGCCAATAGGCTTTACTGTTCCAATAGGTAGCGATAAAAAGTGGAATGAAAAAGATGTTACAAAAATAGACACAATTAATTCGTTTGTAAATGATATTGCTCCAGAGAATAAAACAAAAAATAAAACAGGTTATAAAAATGACACACAAATCATACAAAACTATGAAAATAAAATGCAAAGTCAAGAAAACGAATTGCTACAGTTCTCATCAAATTTATTAAATATCCGACCTGGACAAACAACTATAAAAATAATCAGACCTGGTCATCTTTATGCTGTATACGATCATGTTGATATTGATTATTTAGATGAATACGTAGATGAAAAATTTAAAAAAACTTTTTCCTCTGTATCTAATGATTACATCTTAGATTTGGGAGATAGAAAACTTGGCGAAAAAATATATTTGAAAAATGATTCAAATAAAAAAATAAAATTTTATTTATATAATTTAAACGAGAATAAAATGAAAGAAACTTATAATAGTTTAAATAATGAAAGGTTCGAATTAAATTCAATTAATAAAAAAGGATTATTTAATGGTGTTACAATTACAGGAAAGCTAAAAACAAAATCTTCTAAGGAACTTGTTTTTAGCATTCCTTATCAAGAGGGATGGAAATGTGTTGTAAATGATAAAAAAGTAAAAATAAAAAAATTTAAAGGAACATTTTTAAAAATTCGACTAAATAAGGGAGAAAATAATATAAAATTAGAATATGAGACACCATATATTAGAATTGTGTTAGTTTGTTCAATTGCAAGTATAATAGCAGCAATTTTAATTATAAGGATTAAGAGAAAGATATATTAAAAAAATTAATATAACTTTTATTGAGTTGACAGAGAATACAATATATTGTATTCTAGTGTTGATTGATGCACTATATAATGACAAAATACATTTTTGATTTTTATTCTTGATGTATTAATAGATAGTGGTATAATATAATTGCAGGTAATTAGTAATAACAAACATAGGTTTAAGGAGGATAACTAGAAATGACAGACTACACACAATGGGAAGGCTTTGAAGGTAGAATTTGGAAAGATGAGATTAATGTTCGTGATTTCATTCAAAAGAATTATAAACAATACGAGGGTGATGAATCTTTTTTGACAGATCCTACAGAAGCTACAAATAAGTTATGGACAGCTTTACAAAAATTGCAAAAAGAAGAGCGCGCAAATGGTGGAATATTGGACATGGAAACTGAAGTAGTTTCGAGTTTAACATCATATGGTCCAGGCTACATAGATGAATCGTTAAAGGATTTAGAAAAGGTGGTTGGTTTACAGACTGATAAACCTTTAAAAAGAGCATTTATGCCATTTGGTGGAATTAGAATGGCAGAAGAAGCATGTACATCTAACGGTTATACACCAAGTGAAAAATTGCATGAAATTTTTACAAAATATTCAAGAACTCATAATCAAGGAGTTTTTGATGCGTATACTCCAGAGATGAAAAAAGCACGTCATAGCCATATAATCACGGGACTTCCAGATACTTATGGTAGAGGAAGAATTGTAGGTGATTATCGTAGAGTTGCACTATATGGTATTGATTATTTAATAGAAAAGAAAAAAGAAGATTTATCTAACTGTGGCGACAGAACTATGACAGATGATGTGATTCGCTTAAGAGAAGAGATTTCAAGACAGATTTCTGCACTTAAAGGATTAAAAGAAATGGCATCAATTTATGGTTTTGATATTTCTCAACCTGCTAAAAACGCAAAAGAAGCAGTACAGTGGCTATATTTTGGATATTTAGGTGCTGTAAAAACACAAAATGGTGCTGCAATGTCAGTCGGAAGAATTTCAACATTCTTAGATATTTACATTGAAAGAGATTTAGAGGCAAAACTAATAACAGAAGAAGAAGCACAGGAATTGATTGATCACTTAGTAATGAAGTTTAGAATGGTAAAATTTGCAAGAATTCCTTCATATAATCAATTATTCTCGGGGGATCCGGTTTGGGCTACATTAGAGGTGGCTGGAATTGGCATGGATGGTCGCTCTATGGTAACTAAAAATGATTATAGATTTTTACATACATTAGAAAACATGGGACCATCGCCTGAACCAAACCTTACAGTTCTATACTCATCTGCGTTACCAGAAAATTTCAAAAAATATGCATCCAAAATTTCAATTAACACATCATCAATTCAGTATGAAAATGATGATGTAATGAAGCCAGTGTGGGGTGATGATTATTCAATTTGCTGCTGCGTTTCTGCAACTCAAACTGGTAAAGAGATGCAATTCTTTGGTGCAAGAGCGAATTTGGCAAAATGTTTATTATATGCAATAAATGGTGGTGTTGATGAAAAAGAACACAATCAGGTAGGACCTGCATATAAACCAATTACATCAGAATATTTAGACTATGATGAAGTAATGGATAAATATATTGTAATGTTAGATTGGCTTGCAGAGTTATATGTAAATACTTTGAATTTGATTCAATATATGCATGATAAATATTATTATGAAGAAGAAGAAATGGCTTTAATTGATACGGATGTTCGACGTACATTTGCTACAGGAATTGCTGGTTTTTCACATGTAATTGATTCATTAAGTGCAATTAAATATGCAAAAGTAAAGGTTGTAAGAGATGAAACAGGGCTTGCAGTTGGTTACGAAACAGAAGGCGATTTTCCAAAATATGGAAATGATGATGATAGAGCAGATGAAATTGGAGAATGGTTATTAAAGACTTTCCTTAAAATGATAAAAAAACATCATACATATAGAGATTCCGAAGCAACAACGTCAATACTAACAATTACATCAAACGTTGTTTATGGAAAAGCAACAGGTGCAACACCAGATGGAAGAGAAGCATTTACACCTTTTGCACCAGGAGCAAGTCCATCATATGGAGCTGAAGAAAATGGTCTTTTAGCATCATTAAATTCAGTTGCAAAAATCCCATATCATTGGGCACTTGATGGTATTTCAAATACACAAACTATGAATCCAAATGCATTAGGACATTCAGAAAATGAAAGAATCAATAATCTAGTACAGGTTCTTGATGGCTATTTTGATCAAGGTGCACACCATCTTAATGTTAATGTTTTTGGAAAAGATAAATTATTAGATGCTATGGAACATCCAGAAAAAGAAGAATATGCAAACTTTACAATTCGTGTATCAGGATATGCCGTTAAATTTATAGATTTAACAAGAGAACAGCAATTAGATGTTATTTCACGTACATGTCACGAGCATATGTAAAAAATAAATATATGCAAAATATATATCAACGTAACGTAGATATAAATATATGCAAAATATATTTTATATAATAAAACATATTCAAAAAGGAAAAAATGAGTAATTTAATTGGAAAAATCAATAAGCTTGAAACATTTGGTTTAGTGGATGGACCGGGAGTACGCTATGTTGTGTTTCTCCAAGGATGTTCAATGAAGTGCAAATATTGTCACAATCCTGAAACTTGGTATGGTTCTGCTCCAATTGAAATGACGCCAGAGCAGCTTTATAAAAAAGCGCTTCGTTATAAAACATATTGGAAAAATAATGGAGGGATTACCGTAAGTGGTGGTGAAGCATTGCTACAATTGGATTTTGTAACCGAATTGTTCGAGCTGGCTAAAAAAGATGGAATACATACTGCCATAGATACTAGTGGAAATCCATTTAAAATGAATGAAGAATATTTAGAAAAATTTAATAGGCTTATGAGAGTTACAGATCTTTTTATTCTTGATTTAAAAGAAATCAACAACAAAAAGCATATAGAATTAACTTCACAGCCTAATGATAATATTCTACAGATGGCTCAGTATTTATCAAAAAATAATAAAAAAATGTGGATTAGACATGTTCTTGTTCCGAATTTAACAGATAATGAAGCTGATTTAAAAAAAATGGATGAATTCATTCGTTCTCTTAATACAGTAACGAGAGTTGAAGTTTTACCATATCATACACTTGGGGTACCAAAATGGGAAAAACTAGGAAGAAAATATCCATTAGAAGGTTATAAAATTCCAACAAAGGAACAGATAACAAAAGCAGAAGATATTCTACGAGTGGATTCATTTCCTGAAAAAGCATAGTATTAAAAAAGTAAACAGTTTTATATTATAAATATTTAATTTGACTAAAGTAAATAAAAGGAGTAGAATGAATCTTCGGAGAATTAAATAAGACAGTTCATTTGTACCATCCTGTCTCTAAACAAAACCAGGACTATTTGGATAAGATAGTTTAGGAGGGATGTACATTGTTTTTGTACATCCCTTTTTTAATATCGTTCAAGAAAAAACTCATGAGGTAAACATGATTCTAATAATATATAGATATTCTTAAATCCAAATTCTTGGTGATAATTTTCCATTATATAAAAACATTAAAGTTATTAAACAAAAAATAAATGTAAAATTTATAAAAATTAAGTAAAAGAGGTAGTAGTATGTATTCAGTAAGAACAGAGGGTAGTTTTGATGCTGCTCATTTTTTGGCAAATTATCAAGGAAAATGTAGAAATTTACATGGTCATAGATGGAGAGTAATAATAGAAGTAAAGAGTGAAACACTTGAAAATGGAATGGTAATAGATTTCACAGAAATAAAAAAAGATTTAAAAGATATGCTAGAGCAATATGATCATAGTTTAATAATAGAAGAAAATACAGCTAGTGAAAAATTATTAGAAGCGTTAAATGAAGATGATTATAAAATCAATATTGTTAAATTCAGACCAACAGCGGAAAATTTTGCACATTTCTTTTTTTCAGAATTAAAGAAAAAATATAATATTTCAAAAGTTAAAGTATATGAAACACCAAATAATTGTGCTATATATGAAGAATAGAATATTAATTTGCAGAATTTAGATGCAGTAATTAGAAAGAGGAACGGCGAATGGAAAATATTTCTTCGGATATTGAAAATATAACAAAAGAAATAAAAAAAGAAAAATCTGACACAATAACATACAAAGTAGTTGAAAAATTTGTCAGCATTAATGGTGAAGGACAAAAAGCTGGACAATTGGCTATTTTTATTAGATTTCAAGGATGTAATTTGAATTGTGTGTATTGTGATACAAAATGGGCAAATCAAAAAGAAGCAAAATACCATTTGATGACAGCGCAACAAATAATAGATTACATTAAATCAACAAATGTAAAAAATGTTACTTTAACGGGTGGAGAACCATTACGTCAAGAAAATATAATGTATTTGTTAGAGAAATTGTCATTGATTGAGAATATAAATGTTGAAATAGAAACAAATGGCAGTGTTAGTATAGCTGAAACAAAAAAAATAAAGAATTCACCAAGTATCACATTAGATTACAAGTTACCAGACAGCAATATGGAAAAATATATGGAACTCTCAAATTATGATTTTTTAGAATCCAAGGATACTGTTAAGTTTGTTTGTAGTAGTATAAATGATCTGAAGAAAGCAAAAGATATAATTGAAAAATATAGTTTAACATCTAAATGTAAAGTGTATTTGAGCTCAGTGTTTGAAAAGATTACTCCGGCAGAAATTGTGGATTTTATGAAAGAACACAACATGAATGACATAAATTTGCAGCTACAGATGCATAAATATATTTGGGATCCGAATTTGAAAGGGGTGTAAATATGATTAATCAAGAAAATCAGGCAATTAAGAAAATTGATACTGAAAAAATAGAAAAAAATATTCGAGAAATTTTAATTGCATTAGGAGCAAATCCAGATTCAGAAGGTTTAAAAGAAACTCCAAAAAGAGTAGCTAAAATGTATGAAGAAGTTTTCGAAGGAATGAACTATACAAATGATCAGATAGCGGAGATGTTTAATAAAACCTTTAGTGAAGATATTAAAACAACTTCATCAAAAGATATGGTAATCGTGAAGGATATTGATGCGTTTAGTTATTGCGAACATCATATGGCACTTATGTATAACATGAAAATAGATGTAGCTTATATTCCAAATGGCAAAGTTATCGGCCTTAGTAAAATTGCTAGAATCGTTGATATGGTAACAAAACGTTTGCAGTTACAGGAACGAATTGGAACAGATATTTTAGATATAATGAAAAAAATTACAGAAAGCCAGGATATAGCAGTTATTATAAGAGCAAATCATAGCTGTATGACAGCAAGAGGAATAAAAAATACCAATTCAAGAACATATACACAAACTTTGAGTGGTAAATTTGAAGAAGATACAACACTATTAAACAGATTAACTTATGCATAAAAAATAATTGTACAAAGTTATAAAAGAATATGTACAGTTAAAATAAAAATAATACAGAAAAGAGGACGAAAAATGAGAGCGTTAGTATTATGTAGCGGTGGTATTGATTCATCAACTTGTCTAGCTTTGGCAGTAGATAAATATGGAAAAGACAACGTTGTAGCATTATCAATGTCATATGGACAAAAACACAAAAAAGAAATAGAAAGTGCAGAAAAAATTTGTAAATATTATGGAGTTGAATTATATAAACTAGATTTAAAAAAGATTTTTCAATATAGTAATTGTTCGCTATTGGAAAATTCAACAGAAAGTATTCCAAAGGAAACATACGCAAAACAACTTGAAAAAACTCATTCACAACCTGTTAGTACATATGTGCCATTTAGAAATGGCCTATTTTTGTCATCTGCAGCAAGCTTTGCATTGTCAAAAGATTGTGATGTGATTTATTATGGAGCCCATGCTGACGATGCAGCAGGTAATGCTTATCCAGACTGCAGTGAAGCTTTTAATAATGCTATGAATACAGCAATTTACGAAGGTAGTGGTAAAAAATTAAAAATAGAAGCTCCTTTTATAAAAGAAAACAAAGCCGGTGTTGTAAAAAAAGGTTTAGAACTCAAAGTCCCTTATGAATTGACATGGAGTTGCTACGAAGGAAAAGATGAGCCATGTTTAAAATGCGGAACATGCATTGATAGAATGAAAGCGTTTGAATTAAATGGTACAGTAGATCCACTCCTAAAAAATAGTATTAATTAAATAGACACATAAAATTAAATAGATACATAAAATTAAATAGAAAACAAAAAACATATATAGGAGAAAAATATGTCAACATTACGAAAAAAAGAAGAAATGAAAGATGTAACTTTATTAGGAAATAAAAATGTAAAATATGCAATGGATTATGCACCAGAAGTGCTTGAAACATTTGATAACAAACATCCAGAAAATGATTATTTTGTCAAATTTAATTGTCCTGAGTTTACAAGCCTTTGCCCAATAACAAGCCAACCAGATTTTGCAACTATTTATATTTCATACGTTCCAGATAAAAAAATGGTTGAAAGTAAATCATTGAAATTATATTTATTTAGTTTTAGAAACCATGGAGATTTTCATGAAGATTGTATGAACATTATAATGAAAGATTTAATAAAATTAATGGATCCAAAATACATCGAGGTATGGGGAAAATTTACTCCAAGAGGTGGAATTTCAATTGATCCATATTGCAATTATGGAAAAAAAGGAACTGTTTGGGAAAAAGTTGCATTTGATAGACTAGTCAATCACGATATGTATCCTGAAAAAGTTGACAACAGATAAAAAGTACTTGTATTAGAAATAATAAATTTCAAACTGAATAATGGTTAAAATGACGAAAAACACTCTCTCGTTCTGTGAAAACATATGAAAATTAAATAATTTTACAACAAAGGTCTCAAATATGTTATTATAATCGTAAGGTGATATAGGAGGGAAATTAAATGATTATAACAATTGCAAGAGAATGTGGAAGTTGTGGACATTTAATAGGAGAATATGTAGCTGAAAAGTTAGGTTTGGAGTTTTTTGATAGAAACACCTTAATTAAGATGGCAAAGGAAAATGGTTATTACGACGAATACTGTAGCTTTTTTGAAGAGCGACCAGTTAGTAGTTTATTATATAGCATAGCAAGAAGAAGCGAGGAATTTTTTCCAAGTGTTAGAGAAAGAAATTTTCTTAAAAGGTTAATTAAAGATAACGATAATTTCGTTATAATGGAGGTATGTGGTAATTACATATTCAAAGATGAAGGGGACACCACATCTATATTTATCCATGCTGACCAGGAATTTAAAACAAAGGAAGTTATGAAAAGAGAAAATTTGAATCTAACTGAGGCGATAAAACATATAAAAGATATAGAAATACGAAGGAGAGAGTTTCACAATTATTATTCAGGTGAAATCTGGGGAGATGGTAAGAACTATGATCTTTGCATAGATACTACATATATTACTCCAGAATTTGCAGCGGATTTGATAGTATCGTATATTAATGCAAAAAAAGGAAAAGATGTTACTGTGATGCACCGTAAATCCGATAAAGCAAAAGCCTAGTTTAAACAGAAAAAACATAACCAATAAAAATATTAAATATACATAATGTAGCTAATATAAAAATATTAAATATATATATAATATAGCTAACGTAAAAATATTAAATATATTTATAATATAGCTAACATAAAAATATTAAACATAAACTATAAATAAAACAACTACCCATTCAAAATCACTAAAGAAGAACTATAGTATTCTAATCGAGCGTTGAGATGTGAGTTGAAAACAATAACTTGCAAACAAAACACTTGTTTATAACTGCTATAGTTCTTTTTTTGTAAAAAAATGTGAAAAATACCAAATCAAAAAAATAATTAATAAAAAGTATAGCAAGACATAATAAAAGAAAGGAATAAAAAAGAAAAGAATAAATAATAAAAGAATAAATAATAAAAGAATAAAAAAATAAAAAAATAAAAGAATAAAAAAATAAAAAGTATTATAGAAAAAAAGAGAGTTGAAAAAAATAAAAAGTTAGTGTACAATAACACGTGTAAGAAGTAAAAAACGAGATGGTTTTGTAAGACTGATATGGCCCTTGGCGTAAAAAATATATGGTCATTTTAAATTCGTTATTATAATCCTAATTTATGATTCTAAAATGTACTTGTCAAAAAACTTTTTATAATATGTGAGTATTATAATTCCTTCTTTGAAAAATAGTAGTTTTTTGATGGCTCATAGTTTTATTGTGCCATATCGGGCGGGAAAATTATTCGTGTTTATTGTTAATAAGTCGTAATTCTGTGATTATAGTTAGGCGTGTTACAAATATCTAAACAGAATTGATAGTATAGAGGTGAAAAAAATGGGTACAATAATAGTAGGTGTAGTTTTAATAATAATTATTGCATTAATAATAAGAAGTATGATTAAATCCAAAAAATCTGGAAAATCATTATCGTGTGGTTGTGATTGTAGTAAATGTCATGGAGGCTGTCATAAATAATATAATATGTTGATTAAACAATAAACTGTTTATAAACATTATAGTAAGTAAAAATGATAATTGAAATGTAACGGTCATAATATATATAGCGATGCCCGAGTGTTGTGCAAAAAATTCACAATAATTTCAAAATATACAGACATAAAAAATGAAAAAAGATGTTGACGAAAGTGGGAAAAGATGATATTATAATTGAGCTGACAGCGAAGAATTCGCAAAAGTTGGAAACTCAAAAAGTACACAAGAAGAACAATGGTTGTTATGAGTGTTCAGAAATATTTCATTTAAATAAAGATGAAAAAATTCTAAAGATAAGGTTTTAAATAACCGATAAAGGAAGAGTGACAACTTTAAATTGCGAATGAGCTTCGATGGTCATCTTTCGTCAATTGTTTATACAAACATTAATAAGCGATTGATAATCATTTGTTTTTTTGTTTTAAATATTCGTTTATTAGCACCTTGATTGGTAGCTGCGAATTAAAAAAATAAAAACAAAAAAGTGTTGACAAACACAAAGAAAGATGATAAGATATAGAAGTTGTCGCTGATAAGCGAAACAAAAACTTTGATAACTAAATAGTGAAAAACCTTGAAAGATTCTAAAGA
>Ga0256404_1002102_pt1 | contig 45089 bp, 48 predicted proteins | sample RumenRJG_01DNA_FD_185990 | JGI IMG/M metagenome (GOLD analysis project Ga0256404, IMG submission 185990) | Bovine rumen microbial communities from Lethbridge, Alberta, Canada - RJG_01 | ecosystem: Host-associated > Mammals > Digestive system > Stomach > Rumen | place: Canada: Alberta | collected... | reverse complement strand
CCATCCATTCTTACTTCCAGCCTGATGGTTTCATCGGGTTGGTACATCACGATCTCACCTTTGTTTGGTTCCATGTTTGTCATACCATTATGTGTTTAAGTTTAACATTGATGGTGCAAAAGTAATGCTTTCTTTCGATACGACCAAATTATTTCTGGAAAATCTTTGGTAGCCCTTTATAACGCATGCAGGGCCTGCATCACTGCGGGCCCTACATATCATTACTTACCAACTGGCCCCCGATCTGCCTTTCAGGGTTTAACCCAACTTGGGGACTATATGCTTTTAAACGGTACCCCAATGGTAATCAGACATTTGACGGGTTTGCCGTCCTTTAAAGCGGGTTTCCAATGAGGCATGGAACGAACTACACGCAAAGCCTCGTCGTTGAGTGTCTTATTGATACCTTGCCTAACTCTGACGCCACTGACTGAGCCATCTTCATTAACCACGAGACAAACAATGACACGGCCGGAAAGCCTTTCGCCATTAGCAGCCTTTGGCAATCGGATATTCTTGACAAGCCATTGCTCTTTGTCGCCAGGAAACTCTGGTTCCCTCTGCACCTCTCGGTATATGCGTTCATCAGGCTTGCTCATCCAGAATGTCCAACCTTGTACTTCATTGCCATTAATATGAGTTATCTCATACGTTACGCTTTCAAATCCAGGATACGATGCTTTGACGGTTGTTCCCAGAGGTACTTTCAACTCGCACCAACCTTCTGCATTGGTCTTGGCTTTCTGGCCAGTCTCTACGATTGATATATCTGCGCCTTTAAGTTGGCGTCCAGTAGCAGCATCTTCGACTCTGAAGAACATCCAGGCTTTTTCCTTTTCCTTATAATCTGAAGGATAGTCATAATCAGAATTTCTGTTAAACTCAGTTACATGATGGGTATAGAGTTCTATTCGTCGTGGTGTCTCGCCTTGAATCAGTTTTACTTCCTTGATAGCATTCAAGGGGACATAGGGCAGATGGTTTTCATTGATTTCCTTGCCATCGAGGGTTACTAAGCATTCTTTTATAGGATAATACCCTCTCACATTCCACCATTTATCTTCTTTCACAACTCCTCTTTCTGCCAAATTACCATTTACCAGCCAGGTGTAGAAAGCCCCAACGGGGGCCTTCACGCCAATACATTCACGGCCTTCTTTCTGAGTGAGAGTAATGGCAGATTCCTCTTTTGTCTTATAGTCGACTTTTGTCACACACGAGGCATAGAGCGAGACGGCTACGATGGGAAGCAGATAAGCATAGCGAAGCCACTGCCTATGAATTGATTTTGGTTTCATAATCATTGTTACGCGTTTTTTGAGGGCACTGTTAGAGATACCGTTGGCCAGAGAGTACCCGCTCTGGTTGGCGGCCTTACGGATTAAAAGTTGTAGATACTGAATGTCATTGAATCCGTGAGAGATTACCTGCTGGTCTGCCTCATACTCGTGGATGGTGCGCAGGTCGGCTCGTAGCATCCACATCGCAGGGTTGAACCATTGCAGGGCAGTGAGTAGTTCCACTAGGATCACGTCAAGCGAGTGATGCAGACGAATATGTCCCAGTTCATGAGTCAGGAGGGCTGTGGTGCCCTCTTCAAAATCCTGATGATTCAGGAATACTGTTTTCCACCAACTGAAAGGTGTCTTGGCGGTTTCGCAGACCGCAATTTGACGACCATCCGATAGCGGATGTATCTCGCTTTCGGCTATCATCTTGTGCAATCTCCATAGCGACAAAAGCGTTCTCGACAGAACCAGCACCACACCTATTATGTAAATAATAAATAATGGCAGTTGCCAATTAAAGGGCTGTTTTGTCTCAAGGGATTCGTTCACAGGAGTAGTCGCTGATGGCATTACAGCCTCCCCAGACTTTGTAATCTCATCCGCTGGCATCTTTATCGACATCGTCTCCATTACAGGGGGCATCACCTCCACCGTTTTGTGAATGGTAATCACACAGAGCGGCAACACGAAAGAGACGACAGCCGTCGACAGCAATACGATACGGTTCAGACGGTGCCAAGTCTCGTTGGCAACCAGCAGTCTCCAGAAGATATAGAATACGGCTATCAGTATAGCCACTTTCAGTTCATAGGTGAGAAACAGTTCTGTCATTGCTTGGATTGTTTGTATTCTTCTACTTGGGATATCAGTTCGCGGAGTTCATCGACAGAGAGCTTCTCTTCCTTGAGGAAGGAAGACACCAATCCCTTATATGAGTCCACGATATAATCGTCAACCAATCGGAAGATATTTTTCTTCGCATAGTCCTCCTCTGTTATCAGAACATGATACTGATAGGTGGAACCGTACTGTTTATGGCCGATATACCCCTCATTTTCTAATCTGCGCACAATGGTAGACAAGGTGTTGAAATGAGGACGCGGCTCATCGTAGTGTTCAAGTAGTTCTCTGACGAACATCGGCCCGTGTTGCCAGAACAGCTCCATTACTTCCCGTTCTTTATTCGTTAGTTTCTTCATTTTGTTTCTGTTTTTTAGTTTATCTTCAATGACGTTATCAGTATCTGGGGGCAAAGATAACTATAAAATTAGAAGTGAGCAACTATTATTTGTAGTTACTCACTTCTGTTAAACTCTTTAAATAGTTGTTCACCCCGCTTAACATTAAGACAGGAGAACTACATGTTGTCATTTTAGGAATATAGAGTGGACTGGCACCTGCGTTGTCCTTAAGCGATCTTCCCTTTATAACGCATGTAGGGCCTGCATCACTGCGGGCCCTACATACATTAACCAAAACCAAAATGCATTATGAAAAAGAAAACTTATCTAACCATTATAACGTTCAATTCTTAAATCTGATGCAAAGTTACGGCGGGTTTTGGCTATTTCCAAAGAAATGCGCGAAATCTTCTTGGAGTTGTTGCGACGGGATAGGCTTGAGGCGACAAAGAGAGGCCAAAGGCCAAAATCCTGTCGCGGTTCTTAAATGATATTAAATCTTAGTGGGGTGTTGCAGGTTTTGCAACACCCCATTTTCTATATTTGCAGCCGGACTGCGAGGGCAGGATGCTATGCCTCAGCAGTGTTTACATTAATAAAAACTTAATTTTTTAAAAGACATGAGATATTCAACTATTGTAGAAAAGAACGACGAGACGCTACTGGAGATCATTGGCGCTCTTGACCAGTTTGAACAAAACAGATTCATCGCCAGCTTACAGGCGCGCCACTATACGCCGTTCCAGATAGAGCAGACGCTGGACATGATACGTTCGTATCAGGCACGGATGAATATGGAGGCTCGCGCACTGATGAAATTCTCTGAGAGCTTCATCCAGGAGTTTGCCACAGACAACAACAAGTGCTTTACGGAGGCACAGCGCTATTTCAACCGCATACGCTCGACGCTATGCGCGCTGAAGAAGGTGTTCCAGAAGACGACGCCACGCTCGATGGCTCAGCTGCCTGAAGGGGCGAAGCAGCCGACGGTGTTCGACCGTTCGCCACTGTCGTATGGTGCTTGTGTCATCGACATGTACGGACTGGCTTCCTACGACGAGGTGGTGCAGCAGTTGTATCATGAACTGGAGACCCTCCTGACAACGGCTACGGCGACGCTGGCCCTGTGTCACCAGATGATAGAGAACGAGGCCGTGATACGTCAGGATGTGCAGCTGCTGAAGTCTATCTATCAGAACAGTTGCCAGCAGCTGCTGAGTGGGATGAGAGACTATGCAGACCTGATGGATCCTCTGCAGGTGCCAGAGACTGAGCTTGACAGACGCAAGGCCAAGGCCCGCTCGATGGATGATTTCCTGAGGACGGAATACCACAACGTGGCGAAGAAGGAGTTCAGGCAGTTTGTGTGGCTGGAGGCTGTGCGCCAGGGTCAGAACAACGGCATGACGGAGGAGGAGACCTATCTGTGGGGAAATAATTGCGAGAAGGTGGAGAGGGTGCGCTGGGCGATAGAGCACTTCGACACGATGGACGTGGAAGGTCAGCATGGCAAGTTGGACAGTGTCGTACTGGTGTGCTTCCTGAAGTGGTGTACCGTCGATAGCAAGAAGGAGAAGCGCCTCTATCAGTATTTCTGCAACAACTATAAAGGCTGTTTCCGCCCAGTGGTCTGGTCGGCTGTATCGAAAGAGCGCAAGGAGCAGCGCGAACTTGGCGTCGCTGACAGTGATGCTGCTGCAACCTTCCAGAATATGATTTCGGCACTGCAGGAGCTGCTGGCTATCTGAAACTTTCGATTTCCTGTAAAAATGAGTAGATGGATTCCAAGGGGGTCTATCTACTTTTTTGTATCGTTTCCTCGTGTTCTGAGGAAAATTGGGCAACTTTTCCTCGATTTGATGATGTGCTGAGGAAAAGTTTTCCGTCGTTTTGTGAAAGGTGGCCGTTTCTGAGGAAAAGTTTTCGATTTCGGGTGTTGAATCCTGAGGAAAAGTGAAAAAACACCATCTACCACGTTTCCATCCTTTGTTTAGTCTGCGCCGTCTTTTTCGTAATTTTGCAGTGTAAACCTGAGGGGCCATTTGCCCCGATTGGTCGTAAGAAATCATTTTTATGAACCCGAGGTGAGTGAGAGTCTCTCGAGAGTGAAAAGCTGCGCAGCGTTCAATCTCTTCTCACAACACTTTGAGGAAGAATGAAAGAAATCGTAGTGCGTGTCGATGACGCAGCTTTTGAGAGACTGATGGGTATGTTGAGCCTCTGCCCGAGCGTTGAGGTGGTCGAGGTGAATGAGTCAGCCGTGCTGAGTAGTGGCCCGTTGGCGATCCGTATCCGTCATGCCATTGTCCAGTTGAGGGAGGAACGCCTGTTGCGCAGGATGTATGACTATGCCTGGCTGAAGGTGGCCATGGACTCTGATGACGACTTGCCCTCGTTTGAATCTGCACAGAAGTATATCGACTATCTTGGTGGTGAGCTGCAGTTGGACGGCCTGCCCAGCGAATCGTCTGTATCGAAGATGATGGATGCGGCCAGAGGCCAGTTGTTCAACTGGACCTTCAGCGACACGAGTGACGCTCAGGAGACCACCCGCAGAAACAACATCGTGAAGCGTTTTTTCAACCTGATGAGGGGTAGGATTTAGGGCTTCTTCCGAAATAATTTCCGAATCGGATAGCAGTCTTTCCGAACCGTTTCCGAATCGACATGACTGCTATTGTGGGGCCCAAAAATCGGTTTTACCTTTGCACCAGAATCAACAAAATCAGAGAAAGAAATGAAAAGAATTAAGGTTTGTTCGTTGGACTTCTTGATGTACGCCCAAGAGGTGAGACTGGAGGAAGACGAGTTGATGGATGAAGGCTGCATGGAGGCGTGTGAACGACTATCCGTAGCCGACATGAGAAGGAGTTACGCTAAGTACCTGAGAGACTTGGCAAGTTATTAACAAGAAAAGTAAAAAAGTAAGATGATGAAGACAGTGATGACTGCTTATCGCGTCAAGGTGAACAGATGCTGTGCCTCGTGCCAGCACAAGGAATGTCTGAACGACGGCACAAGGGTCTGCCAGAAGGCCGGACTGAAGGTCGAACAGAAATACTGTTGCAGCCAATGGCAGATGGCTGACGGCCTGAAGAACGCAGGACTGCAGAACGGAGGCGTGGTTCGCCAGCGTGAAACAAAAGAAATCGTAATAAGGTAAAAAGGTAAAAAAGTAAAAAGTAAAAAAGCAAAAATAACCGAGTCGGAGGCGTGAGCGGAGGAAATGTGTACGTACGAAATGAGCTCAACTAAAACCCCGCCATTCCAAAGCTCATAATTCGACAAGATTATGCGAAAGTACATTGAATTATCAGAAGAGGTTATCGCACGCCTCGTTTGTGGAAAGTGCGTGGAGGGTTCACTGCGTCGTGACGAGTGGACAGGTAAGGTGACATTCCGAGCCTATCAGCGCCAGTCGCGGATACGGGAGAAGGACCGCCTGGTGAAGAAGCTGCCGTGGGGCTGGGTGAAGGAGTCGCTGGAGCGCATCAAGGTGTACGGCTCGTTCCCCAAGGACTTAGGTACGGCGCGCGTGATGGGGCTGCTGGAAGACCACACCCGTGATGCGAAGAACGCCCTGATAGATCGTGAAATCATTGACTTTATCTAACGTAAGGAGGTGTTTTAATGGGATTTTGCTATCAGAAGAATTTTAGTCATCCGACGTTGCCAGTGGACGAGGCCCAGTTTTGGGCCCTCGTCAGGGCGACCAAGTGGAACGAGGCGATCGATCAATATCGTGAGACTCATGACGCTGCGCTGAAGCGCAAGTTGCCTGCCTTTATCTTTCAGGCAATGTTCGACGAGACGGAGTCTGCCAAGGGTAAGCTGGGTGCCTGGCGCAAGCAGGCGGCCACTCGTCTGACAGGTCTCGTGGTGATGGACATCGATCATGTGGATAATCCGCGCGAGGTCTTCGAGCACTGGGGATTATTAGGCACGGATTCTTGGACTAGCCAAGCGGCAAAGCCGAGCGCACGCGGCTTTATAAATAAAGACACGGCATCAAGTGCAGAGGAAAGCAGCGTCTCTCAGAATGAGAGCCGTGTGGATCCGTGCCTGAAAGACATCCTGCTCGTGTATGTGACACCTTCTGGGCATGGTCTGAAGATCGTCTTCAAGGCTGACATCAAGAAGGGTAATCTGATCGACAACCAGCATGCAATGGCGAAGGTACTTGGCGTGGAGGTTGACGAGAGTTGCAAGGACGCATCGCGCATGTCGTTTATATGCAAAGAATCTGACATTTTATTCATCGACAAAGAACTGTTTACTTATGAGAACAAGGAGTTTGCTGAGAAATATAATACTGAGTATCGGGCTGGTCATAGTGGTAATACTAAGGCTGTTGCTGTGGCCAGCAAGGCTGCTGTGGCTGGGAATGGGCCAGTCGGCTCGCTGGATGCTGACCAGGTATCGGACTCTGTAATGTGGCGCGGGTATGATATTCAGTCTATTATTGACGCTCGCTATGGCGACAAGCTGCCCTGCGCAGCAGACTCAAACCGTCACACGGAATCTCTCAAGCTGGCAACTGACCTGCTGCTTATGCTCGACGGCGACAAGGGGCTGGTGCAACGCATCGTGGAGGCGCAGCCGTGGGTCAAGGAGATCATCGAGGAGAGGGATGAGAACGTCGAGCAGACGGTATCCTCTGCCGCTGACTGCGTGGCGCAGAAGGAGAAGAAATATGTCTCGAGTCTGCCCAGCAAGGCGATGCTCGCCGCGATTCAGGAGGCCACGGGCAAGACGTTTGTGGAGATCACGAAAGCGCAAGCGCAGACGGCGACGCTGAAGGACGACGATATGGCGCGCTGGCTCTGGGACTGGGGCGCACAGATAGAAGCGCTGATGGGGGATTTCCCGCTGTTGAGGGATGTCTGCAAGGGGTTGAAGCGCAACCAGTATCCTGCGGCGCTGTTCGTGGGTGGCGGACTGCTGATGACGCTCATGACGCGCTGCACCTATCGCTTCTATCATCGGCCTGAGGAACTGCGACGGCTGAACAACTCGACGCTGATCATTGGCGACCCTGCCAGCGGAAAGTCGTTTGCGACCAGGCTCTTCAAACTGATTGCTTCGCCCATCGTGGCAGCGGATAAGATCGGCAAAGATGCGATCAACGCCTATCGTGAGCAGATGCGCACGAAGGGGGCGAACAAGGAGAAGCCGAAGAAACCGAAGGTGATCGTTCGTGTGCACCCTGCCCGTACCTCTAACGCGCAGTTCATCCAGGACATGGTGAACTCTGTGGAGGAGGTGGACGGCGAACTGATGCAACTGCACATGCTGACGTTCGACACAGAGCTGGACAATACGGTGACGGTGCAGAAGGGTGGTTCGTGGATTGACAAGCAGTCGCTGGAGCTGAAAGCGTTCCACAACGAGGAGGACGGACAGGCTTATTCGAACAACGACTCTGTGCTGCAGGACTTCTATGTGACTTGGAATTTTATTTACACGGGAACACCTATCGCGCTGAAGAAGAAGGTGAACGAGCAGAACTTCGGCTCAGGTCTTGCCACGCGCCTGACCTGCATCCCGTTGCCTGCCACGAACTTCGAGATGATGTCGCGCGAATCGACGGTCGATCTCGAGAGTGACCGCCGTCTGAAGGAGTGGGCCGAGAAGCTCGACCGCATGAAGGGTGAACTCAGTGTTCAGAAGATCGTCGATGAGCTCTACGACTGGACGGCTCGCCGCATGGCCGATGCCGAGGAGAACGAGTCGAAGGCCGACGAGATGCTCTTGAAGCGCTGCGCCTATCACGGACTGAACTTCGCTGCACCGTTTATCGTGATGCGCCACTGGGACAAGATGCATCAGGACGGCAACTACTGGTGCGGCGAGTTCGAGACGGACGAAACAGACTGGCGCCTGGCTGAACTGATCGTGAACATCCAGTACGCCTGTCAGCGCCACTACTTCGGAGCGATGGCCGAGGCCTACTTCGACAACAAGCTGAAGGACGCCTCAGTGAACGTGCAGCGCAGGCAGAAGACCTATGACGGTTTTGCGCGACTGCCGGAGGAGTTTACAATCCAGGACGTGGTGCGCTGTTTTAACCTTGGAAGTGCTTCGTCTGCCAGGGGAAAGATTATGCGTCTGACTCGCGATCATCTGGTCGGAAAAATCCGCGAAGAGCGAGGTAATATACCAGCCCTCTATCGCAAGACGGGTACAAGTATGCTTTAGGCGTTTTGGCGTTTAGCCGTTTCGCCGTTACATTTGAATGATTAAAAACAAGTAATATGAACGAAGTAAGTATTAACAAACAAGCCAAACTCTCCGAGCACATGACGCTCGGGGAGTTGACAAGGACGAAGCATGTGACGGCGGATGGGAATATTCCGAGTCACGAAGTGATAGAGAACCTGAAGCGGCTGTGCTGGTGGCTGGAGGAGCTACGGTATAGCTATAATACGCTCTACTGTCTGAAGCCTGGGGAGGATTATGAGACCTCGGAGAATGTCGAGGGCATCATCATCAATTCGGGCTATCGCTCGCCAGCGGTGAATAAGCTGGCGGGTGGTGTTCCTACAAGCAACCATGTGACGGGGTGTGCGGTGGATATCCGCTGCGTTGGTAAGGAGCAGATGATCCGCTACGCCTCTATCCTGCTCGACATCGCCGACGGCACGGGAAAGGACTTCGATGAGCTGCTATTGGAGCAGCATGGGAACATCTGCTGGGTGCACTTCGCGGTGAGGCCGCCTTCGCAACAGAACAGGAGGAAGATACTTTTCATAAAGGCCTGACCTCAAAGAGCGTGCTTGACACTGCGTGAGGTGGGGAAGAAAGAAACAGGGCTCGCTTCGGAAAGCGGGCCCTGTGAACATTTTGAAAACTATATCTCTATGGATTAGAGGCTGAACTTGTAACCCAGAGAGATGGTGAACAGTGAGTGACGAGAATCAAGCTCTTTCAAAGCCTTTGTTACATAGATGTTGTAACGGGCATCCAGCACAAAGCTCTGATACTCATAAGAAACACCTACAGGGATAGCAAACTGGAAAGACTTCACACCATCCTCGATCTTGTTGCTTGAGTCAATGGCAATATACTTACCTGCAGCAGTAGCAGTACCCTTCAGAGCACGGTTCTTTGAAACGCAGAATCCAGGCTGGATACCTGCCTTGATAGCAAGACCCTTCACGATGTAGTAGTTAGCCAGGATGGGGATGTTAAGATAGTCAAGTTTCGTAGTGACATCACCAGTATAACTAAGAGGGCCAAAGGGAGAAATATTAGTATTCACAGTACCGTTTTCCTTCACACCCTGCATAGAGTAGAGCAGACCTGCAGAAACACCAAACTTCTCGCTTACGCCATATTCACCTTCAATACCAGCTGCAACACCTACACGCATCTTTGAATTCTCTGCCTTGGTCATTGAAGCCAAATTCAGACCTACCATTGGTTTCAGAGTGAACTGGCCAACCTCGTTCTGAGCGCCTGCGCTCAAAGTAGCTACCATCATGGCAGCAATCATCAACATCTTTTTCATAATTGTCTTCTTAATTTTAATTTGTTTCTTTTCGAATGTTATGTATTGGTTCTTTATCAAAACCGGGTTCAAAGGTACGATGATTTTTGAAACAAAACGTTAAAATTAATACTTGTGTGCGATAATAGTCGTTTATTTTGACCTAAATCAACTATTAGTTTACTGTGTGGATGTCAATGTGTGAGGTGGGAAAAATCAGGGCTCGCTTCGGAAAGCGGGCCCTGTGAATATTTAGAAAACTATATCTCTGATGGATTAGAGTTCGAACTTGTAACCTACGGTCAGCATGAATACCTCGTTCTTGTTGTCCTTCTCAATGTCGTATTTCAGACCAGCCTGATTAATGGCAGACTCCTTGATGACATTGGTCAGACCGCCAGTGTAGCGAGCCTCGAAGCTCAGACCATTCTCAAACTCATAGGCGATGCTCAAGGGGATAGAGAAGTCGGTCTTGTTGCAGATAGACTTGATGTCAGCATCCATTCCGTCGCCCTTAATCTTTGCTTTGGTCATGAAACCAAGCTGCAGACCAGCGTTCAGAGAGAGACCCTTGGTGACATAGAACTTAGCCATTACAGGAACATTGATATACTCCAGATTGTATTTGCCATTAGAGTTCTTAACCTTAGAGCCCTCCTGCGTATAGAGAGCGGCAGCAGACAGACCGAACCAGTTGTTGATCTGGTACTGACCCTCAATACCGGCAACCATGCCTGGCTTGAACTTAGCTTCCTTATCAGAAATCTCAGACAGCACGAAACCAACCTTTGGCTGGAGGGTGAATGTACCTGGCTCGAACTGAGCTTTAGCTGCAACTGTAGCTACCATCATGGCAGCAATCATCAAAATCTTTTTCATAATCGTTTCTTTTAATTTTAATTTGTTTCTTTTCGAATGTTATGTATTGGTTTAATTAATTAATACAAGGGCAAAGGTAGACATTTTTTTCGAAACTTCCAAGAAAAATCGTAAAAAAATGATAAAATTGGCCTTAATTGGCTAAAAATGATAAAATGACACCTGTTTAGGCTTAGTCTTCGAGGGGGGCTTGCTTGAGCTGTTCGAGGGCGCGTGCGAGCTGGTCGGGGCAGCTGGTGTTCTTGGCGCCGCAGCGAATGCCGTCTATCTTGCGGATGACGTCGTCGATCTTCTGTCCGCGCACCAACTGGCTGATACCTTGCAGGTTACCATTACATCCACCCAGGAAGAATACCTGCTGGATCACATTGTTCTCGTCGGCTGTCACGTCGATCATGCGTGAGCATGTGCCGTGAGTTTCATACTGTACGTGTTTTGTCTTCATTATGTTATATGTTTTAAATTGTTATTTTGTCAGTTTCAGTCGGAGGCTGTTCATCACCACACTGACGCTTGAGCAGGCCATCAGTGCCGATGCCCACATGGGCGTGATCTGCCAGTGGGCGCCGAAGAGGTAGGGGAGGCCTGCTGCCAGCGGGATGCAGACGACGTTGTAGATGAAGGCCCAGAAGAGGTTCTGGCGGATCATGCCGACGGTGCGTCGGGAGAGGCTGATGGCGTCGGGGAGCCGTCGCAGGTCGGTGCCCATGAGCGTGACCTGAGCGACCTCCATTGCCACATCGGTGCCTTTGCCCATTGCGATGCTGACATCGGCGGCAGCGAGTGCCTGCGAGTCGTTGATGCCGTCGCCCACCATCGCCACATGACGGCCTTCGCCCTGTAGTCGTCGCACGAGGTCTTCCTTGTCCTGTGGCAGCACCTGTGAACGGTAGTGGGGGATGCCGGCCTTCTCTGCCCAGTAGCGGGCGGCCTCGTCTTTGTCGCCAGAGCACATCCACACCTCGATGCCCTGTTGCTGCAGACTCTGCATCGCCTCGCGGGCGTGGGGCTTGAGCGTCTCCCGTTCCTCGAGCGAGAGGCAGTCGGCCTTGGTGAAGTCCACGTCCTTGTTGGGTTCCGTCAGGGTGCCTGTCTTGTCGATGACCATCGCATCGACCTTGCGTATCTCCTCGAGTGCTGTGGCGTCCTTGATGAGGATGTTCTTCTCAGCAGCCTTGCCGATGCCTACCATCAGGGCTGTCGGCGTGGCCAGTCCCATCGCACAAGGACAGGCGATCACCAGCACGCTGACTGCTGAGAGCAAGGCTTGGGGCAGGACGGCGGTGCCTCCGACGAGCAGCCAGACGGCGAACGTGACGAGGCTGATGGCCACCACTGCCGGCACGAAGATGAGGGCGATACGGTCGACGAGTCGCTGCACGGGGGCCTTGGAGCCTTGTGCCTCCTGTACCATCTTGATGATATGTGCCAGCATCGTCTTACGGCCTACCTCCTCGGCCTTGAAGCGGAAGGTGCCCTGCTTGACGATGGTGCCTGCGAGCACCTTGTCGCCTTGTCGCTTTTCGACGGCTACTGGTTCGCCAGTGATCATCGACTCATCGATGAAGGCTGAGGCGTCGCCCAGCACACGACCATCGACGGGGATGCGCTCGCCTGGGCGTACCTCGATGGTGTCGCCAGGCTGTAGGACGGAGATCGGAGCTTCGGTGACGGAGCCGTTTTCCACGAGATGAGCCGTCTTCGGCTGTAGTCCCATCAGGGCGCGGATGGCAGAGGCTGTGCCGTTCTTGGCGCGCTCCTCCATGAGTCGTCCTGTGAGTACGAAGGTGATGATCATCACAGAGGCGTCGAACCACGTGTGCCATTCGATGCCGCGTGCGCCCCACACCGCTTCGCCCCAGAACGTGTTGAAGGTGCTGAAGAGGAAAGAGATGCCTGTGGAGAGTGCCACGAGGGTGTCCATATTGGCAGACAGGTGGATGAGTTGTTTCCACGCCGTCGTGTAGAACTGTCGTCCGCAGTAGATGAGGTTGGCCAGCGCGATGATGAGCATCGTCTGGTTCTCTGCATCCTTCGAGATGCCGAGCCGTAGCCAACCCATCGAGATGGCCATCACCAGCAGGGCGAAGAGCCATGAGGCGGCGACCTTGTTGCGCAGGGAGATGTAGTTGTGGTGCTCGATGGCTTCCACGTTGCGATCCTCCTCGATCACCATCTCATAGCCGATGGCCGCGAGGGCGTCTCTCATCTGTTCCAGTGAGATCTGCTGCGGGTCGTATTCGACCAGTGCCGTACGGGCGGGCAGGTTCACGCTGGCCGAGGAGATGCCGTCGAGAGTGTTCAGCTTCTGTTCGACGCGCGCCGAGCAGCCTGCACACATCATTCCGAGTATTGCAATCGTCTTTTTTTCCATTTCGGTTGCAAAATTAATAAAAAAACTGAGTAATCCTTGCTATCATTGACTAAAAAATCGTATCTTTGCAACTGAATTGCAAATTACGACGCATGACTAAAGAAGAATATCAGCACTGTCTCGCCAAATATGCGGCCAGTATCGACCAATGCCGCCAGATGGCCCATGAACTCCATGAGAGCGTAAATCAGACCTACGGTGATAACCTGCCTTACGGCTTCCATCTCGACATGGTGGCAGAGGGCGTGCGCCTCTACGGCTATCTCGTCTGTGCGAGGGAGGAGGACGTGTTGCCGCTGTTCTTCGGGGCCTACTATCACGACAGCATCGAGGATGCCCGGCTCTCCTATAACGACGTGATGCGCCAGGCGCGCCAGCTGATGACCGAGGAACAGGCCCTGATGGCCGTCGAGATCGTGTATGCCCTTACCAACGACAAGGGTCGCACTCGCGCTGAGCGGGCAGGGGAGAAATACTACAAGGGTATTCGTGAGACGCCCTATGCCCCTTTTGTGAAACTCTGCGACCGTCTGGCTAATGTCACCTATTCCTGTGAGGCCGACGGCCATCGGGGTACGCGCATGAAAGACGTTTATATAGGAGAGATGCACCATTTCCTGATGTCTATCAATCCTCACAGCGACGATATCCGCAAGAAGGTGCCTCTTGAGGTCATCGAGGCGCTGGCAGAGATCCTGATAGAGGAATACGAGCGTGACGAGATGTTGAAGCAGTGGGGCGAAGCTTGAGGGGATATAGATGTTTTTTTGGCGTTTTTTTTGCACAGATGAAGAAATATGTGTAACTTTGCACCTTAATTAAATAAGGGGATGTTATATTTCGGACCAATATGAACTTATCACCGGCATTAGAAAAAGCATATACGGAAGAGCATCTCTCTGCCCGGGAGGCTCAGGCCAGAGCAGAGTGGATCGCTTGGGCGCCCATCGTCTTCCAGGCCTCTCGGCTGATGGTGAAACTGGGCATTCTCGACCTGCTGCGCGACAGCGACAATGGTATGACGATAGCCGAGGTGGCCAGCAAGACGGGTCTCTCAGTGTATGCCGTGAAGGTGCTGATGGAAGCCTCGCTCTCCATCGGAACGGTGCTGATCGTGAATAGTGAAGAGGGGGAGCGCTTTACGTTGTCGAAGACGGGCTGGTTCCTCCTGACGGATACCTGCACGCGGGTGAACATGGACTTCAACCACGACGTGAACTATGAGGGCCTGTTCCATCTGGAGGAGGCGCTGCGTGAGAGCCGTCCTGCCGGTCTGAAGCATTTTGGCGACTGGAAGACTATCTATGAAGGTCTCTCCTCATTGCCAGAACAGGTGCAGAAGAGCTGGTTTGGATTCGACCATTTCTACTCCGACGGCTCGTTTGAACAGGCGCTGAAGGTGGTCTTTGACCAGAAGCCCCATCGTCTGCTCGACGTAGGCGGCAATACGGGCCGCTGGGCGCTGCGCTGTGTGGGCTATGATCCGGATGTGGAGGTGACGGTGATGGACCTGCCCCAGCAGTTGCGACTGATGAAGGAGCAGACGGCTGGTAAGCCTGGTGCAGAGCGCATCGACGGCTATGCCACAGACCTGCTGAATCGTGAGAACCCGTTCCCCACCGACCGCCACTACGACGTCATCTGGATGAGTCAGTTCCTGGACTGCTTCGGGGAAGAAGAGATACAGAGTATTCTGGAGCGCGCGGCGAAGATCATGGACGAGACGAACCGTCTCTATATCATGGAGACACTCTGGGATCGTCAGCGTTTCGAGACAGCTGCTTTCTGTCTGACGATGACCAGCCTCTATTTCACGGCGATGGCCAACGGAAACTCGAAGATGTACAACACCGACGATCTGACGCGTGTGATCAGACAAGCCGGTCTGGAGGTGGAGACGATCTACGACGGCCTGGGACTGGGGCACTCGATCATGGTAGTGAAAAAAGAAAAATAATTAATAAACAAACAATATGACACGAACAGAAATTGACGAGAAAGTGAGGGAATTCCTGATTGACGATCTGGAAATCGACGAGGAGAAGATTGCCCCAGAGGCCCTGTTGAAGGACGATCTGGGTATCGACAGTCTTGACTTCGTGGATATCGTGGTGATCGTAGAGCGGAAATTCGGATTTAAGATCAAACCCGAGGAGATGGCCGACGTGAAGACGCTCAGCCAGTTCTGCGACTATATTGAGGGAAAAGTGAAGTAGGGAATAGAGAATAGTGAAAAGTAGTGGAGAGGCTGGAACATGAGGAATGGCAAGGCAGTACCAGTGGTACGGTGTGGATGCACCGGACGCTGATGCGGTCGTTCAAGTATCTGAATCTCAGGTTCGTCTATCTGGGTATGGCCCTCTTCGTCATCCCTTTCTACATGCTTTTCGCCCATCGTGGCTATATCACGATGTATCACTATTTCCGTCGCCGTCATCATTTCGGCGTGTGGAAGTCGTTTCGCTACGTCTATCTGAACCACTATCGTTTCGGACAGGTGATACTCGACCGTTTTGCAGTCTATGCAGGACGTCAGTTCGAATTTGAGCGCGACGGTTTGCCCCTCTTCGATGCCTTGTGCAGCGGGCAGGAAGGCTTTATCATCCTGAGCTGTCATGTGGGCAACTACGAAATGGCGGGCTACACCTTTACGGCCGACAAGAAGCGCTACAACGCGCTGGTCTATTCAGGCGAAGCGGAGACGGTGATGGAGAATCGCAACCGCATCCTCTCAAAGCACAACATCAGGATCGTGCCCGTGAAAGAGGATATGTCGCACATCTTCGTGATGAACGAGGCCCTCGCCAACGGTGAGATCGTGAGTATTCCCTCCGATCGTATCTTCGGTTCGTCGCGCTTTGTGGAATGTGAGCTACTGGGTGGAAAGGTGAAACTCCCGCTGGGGCCTTTTGCGATGGCCATGCAGCGCCAAGTGCCGACGATCGCCATCTTTGTAATGAAGGACTCGGCCTATCACTACAAGGTGTATATCCGTCGTGTGGAGGCCAACGTCGCTGCGGATGCCAGTCGACAGGAGAAGGTAGCCAGTCTGGCCCAACAGTTCACCCGTGAGATGGAGTCCATCTTGAAGGCGTATCCGGAACAGTGGTTTAACTATTTTGAATATTGGAAGAATGAGTGATAAGGAATTAGAGAAGATTGACGTGCTGACGTTGCTGCCGCAGCGCCCGCCGTTTGTGATGATAGACTGTCTGACCCACTTCGACGAGGTGCTGACGGCCTCACGTTTCAGTGTCCGTGCCGACAATCTCTTCATGGAAGACGGCATATTGAACTCATGTGCCCTGGTGGAGAATATCGCACAGACCTGTGCCGCCAGGATGGGGTATATCAACGAGTATATCCTGAAGGACAAGGTGAAGCTGGGTTTCATCGGTGATATCAAGCATCTGCAGGTAATACGTCCCGTACGACTGGGTGAGGTGCTCACGACAGAGGTTGAGGTGGTGCAGGAAGTGCTGCAGATGACTCTCGTGAAAGCCCGTGTGAAGGTGGGTGAGGAGTTGATCGTCACAGCCGACATGAAGATCGCCTTGACGGATATCGAAGCACAGGAGTGAAAAGGGAATAGTGAAGAGTGAATAATTTGCTACCGCTGTTAGTGATGGAAGAAAAGGTATTGAAGACTTCGAAGACGCTTGACATCCGTTTCAGTGAGGTTGACTCAATGAAAGTCGTATGGCACGGGGCCTATATGCTCTATTTCGAGGATGCCCGAGAAGCCTTCGGCCAGGAATACGGTCTGGAGTATATGCGTATGGCCGACGAGGGATACTATGCCCCGCTGGTGGACCTGCAGTTCCACTACCGCAAGCCCATCCTCTACGGCATGCACCCCAGGATTGATATCATCTATCGTCCGACGGAAGCAGCGAAGATTGTCTTCGACTACGAGATACACGATCCGGAGACCGACGAACTCATGGCCAGCGGACAGTCTGTGCAGGTATTTATGGATATGAACTACCAGTTGGTATGGGCCAATCCCGATTTCTATCTGGCGTGGAAAAAGAAATGGAATTTAATTTGAAAAAAGAGATATGGAAGCATTGATAACAGAACTGAAGAAACACATCATCGAAGTACTGAACCTTGAAGACCTCCAGCCGGAGGATATTGACAACGACGCCTCGCTGTTTGGCGAGGGACTGGGGCTCGACTCTATCGACGCCCTCGAACTCATCGTCATGATGGAGAAGGTCTATGGCATCAGGGTGAAGGATCCTTCAGCTGGTAAGGAAATCTTCAAGTCGGTGAACACGATGGCTGCCTTCATCGAAGCCAATCGTACGAAATAAGGAAGGCACATGGTGAAGCCAGTCATGATAACAGGCGCAGGCATTGTCTCGGCTATCGGCTGCGGCAAGGCAGAGACGCTGGACTCATTGTCGCATCAGCGCACAGGTATCGGTAAGTTGAGATACCTGCAGACAGAGCACCGCGAGTATCCTGTCGGCGAGGTGAAGTTGAGCGACGAGGAGATGAAGCAACTGCTGGGTATCGACAGTGAGCCTACGACGCGTTCGATACTCTTAGGGATGCTTGCCGTCAGGGAAGCGCTCGAAGAGGCTGGCCTGGAAAGCGGGAGTGAAGATCATATAGCTTTCATATCGGGAACCACTGTGGGGGGTATGGACAAGAGCGAGCGCTACTATCTTGACTTCCTTGCAAACGACGATCACAATGAGTATATCAAAACCCACGATTGTGGGGCTACGACGAATATGATAGCCGACAAGTTCGACATCTTCTCGCAGGTGACCAGTATCTCGACAGCCTGTTCTTCGGCTGCCAATGCTATCATCTATGGCGCCAACCTCATTCGTAGCGGACGCGCAGACATCGCTGTGGTAGGAGGGACGGAAAGTCTGTCGAAGTTCCACTTCAATGGCTTCAACACGCTGATGATTCTCGACCCTGAGCAGTGCAGGCCCTTCGATGCCACACGTGCTGGTCTGAACCTCGGTGAGGGAGCTGCCTACCTCGTGCTTGAGTCGGAGGCGTCAGCCAAGCGACGTGGGGTAGATATCATCGGAGAACTGAGTGGTTACGGCAACGCTTGTGACGCCTTCCATCAGACCGCTTCGAGCGATGATGGTGAAGGCGCCTACTTGGCGATGACACAGGCCTTGCAGCGGGCAGGACTACAGCTGCAGGATATCAGTTATGTGAATGCCCACGGGACGGGTACTCCTAATAATGACGTCAGTGAGAGCTTTGCCCTGAAGCGTGTCTTTGGGGATGAGATGCCACAGGTATCCTCGACAAAGGGATTGACAGGTCACACGACGAGTGCTTCTGGTTCTGTGGAGGCCGTCATCTGTCTGTTGGCCATGCGTCACGACTTGATTCCCGTGAACTACGGCTGGGCCCATCAGATAGAAGGGGGGATTACGCCAGCTACTGATCCCACGCCCCTCAGGCCGTTGGACCACGTGATGAGCAATGCCTTCGGTTTTGGTGGCAATGACTCGAGTATAATCCTATCAAGACACCGCGCATGACAGAAGCAAGAAAGATATATATCAAGTCTGCCACGCAGATCTCGATGCAGCAGCCCCTCTCTGAAGAGTGGTTGACAGCCCCTCTGGTGCAGACAGAGACCTATGTGCGCAGTCAGGATCCCAACTTCCGTGAATGGCTCAATCCGTTGGAGTCGCGTCGCATGGGTAAGATCATGAAACGTGCGATCGTGACGGCGACGGCGGCTATGAAGGAAGCAGACATCACGACACCCGACGCCATCATCACAGGAACAGGACTGGGATGTATCGAGAATACGGAACTCTTCCTGGAGCAACTCTGCAGGGAAGGAGAGGAGATGCTGAAACCCACCAATTTCATGCAATCGACCCATAACACCATCAGTTCGCTGATTGCCATACGTACCAAGTGTCATGGATATAATACCACCTATAGTCATCGTTGTATTTCGTTCGACAGTGCGCTGGCCGATGCCTTCATGCAGCTGTCGATAGGTGATATCGACACAGCGTTGGTGATGGGGCACGACGAGATGACACCATCCTATTTCACCATCCTGCGCCGTATGGGTTATGTAGGTCAGCCTGGTGAGGTGCCAGCCTCTGAGGCCTCAGTGGCGATGATGCTGACGAGTGGTGCGCCAGAGGGTGCCCTCTGTGAGGTGGTGGCAGTAGAGCAGACATACGGTCTGTCTCGACTGAAGTCGCTGTCAGTCGATATCGATGCCTTGCTGGTGGGTACGAACGGCAATGCCACCCATGATGCCGTCTATGACGATATCTGCAAGCTGCTTCCTGCAGTACCTCGCCTGCACTATAAGCATCTCTTTGGTGAGTGCTATTCCGCCTCTGCGCTGGGTGTCTATGCTGCCGCCCATCTGTTGCAGCGAGGTGTGGTGCCGGCCATGATGCGATGTGATGGCGGCACAGAAGATCTGAGAGTGAACAACCTGCTGTTCGTGAATCATAGCGACGGCAAGAACGTGTCGTATATTCTATTAAGGAGAGTCGGATGAGACTATTATTGATATCTGTGATACAGTCGGTGCTGCTTTGCGGTGGTCAGGTTCTGCTGAAGTTAGCCATGCAGCGTGCAGGAACTTTCTCCTGGTCGCTGGACTTCCTGTCGCGTAACCTTACCAACTGGTGGTTGTTGGCCTGTGGTATCAGTTATGGTGCAGCCACGCTGTTGTGGCTGTATATCATCAAGAACTTCCCCTTCTCGATGGCCTATCCGATGATCTCGCTGAGTTATGTGTTTGGCATGTTCGCCGCCATCCTCTTCTTCCATGAGGAGGTGCCGTTGGTGCGTTGGATTGGCGTGCTGTTGATCATGTCAGGTTGTGTGTTGATTGCGAAATAGAAAAGAAATAAGATATGAGGAGACTGTTGTTGACACTTAGTATGGCGTGCTGCTGTCTGTGTCTATCGGCCCAGACACTGAAGAAAGCCACAGAGGCTGAAGCGAAGGCGATGGTGGCAGAGATCAGCAAGACGGCTGCTTCGATCCGTATGCTGGCGTGCAACTTCACGCAGGTGAAGACACTCAGTTTCCTGAATGACAAGATGACCTCGCAGGGTCGTATGTGCTACGATGCGTCAGGCAAGTTGCGCTGGGAATATACATCCCCCTACACCTATACCTTCATCCTCAACGGTCAACAGGTACACATCCAGTCAGCTAAGAACCGTCAGACTATCGATATCCGTCAGAGTCGTCTCTTTCAGGGTATTGCACAGGTGATGATGAACAGTGTGACGGGCAGAAACCTGACCTCGAACAAGGACTTTGCCTGTACGTTCTATACGCAGGGCGATGTCTGGGTGGCCGATCTCGTGCCCCAGCGGAAAGAGATGAAGCAGATGTTCAGCACCATCCGTCTTCGCTTCGACAGCAAACGGCGTATGGTAAGTCAGGTGGAAATGAACGAGAAGCGAGGTGACGTGACAGTCATCACGCTCAAAGATATCAAGACGAATGAGACCATCAACCAGAATCTGTTTACTCTGCATTAGTCTGCTGTGCTCTGTGTCGCAAGTCTTTGCCGACGACTACCTGTTGTCGCTCGGAGGCCGACAAGAATACACGGTGACGATCTCGGCCCGTGGGGCGGAACTCACAGGCATCTGTATCATCAGAACTGATGAAGGCGGCAGCAAGGGTACCATCATGAATGAGTTTGGGGTGAATGCCCTTGATTTCACCCTGTCTGCTGACCGCAAGAAGGTGAGGTTGCAGCATGTGGTGGCGATGATGGATAAATGGTACGTCAAGCGCGTTGTCCGTAAGGACTTGCAGTACCTCTTCTCAGCGACGATGTCGCCCCAGACGAAGGGACGTCGGACCGTTGTCCGGACGGCAGACGGCAGCGTCACCTTGGAGAATGAAAAGTATAAACTGAAATATAGTCTGAAACCCATAAATAGACAAGACAATGAAATTGCAGAATGAGATGTTCACCATCGAGGAGGACAAAGGCCAGGAGGTCAAGATCAGGCTGAATCCAGACCATGAAATCTATCGTGCCCACTTCCCAGGCAACCCTATCACCCCAGGCGTCTGCATCGTGCAGATCATCAGTGAGGTACTTGGTGAGCAGCAGCACAGACAACTGGCACTCGACAGTATCGTGAATCTGAAGTTCGTATCGACTATCTCGCCTGTCGAAGACCCAGAGGTAGATATCACCTTCACATCGGTAGAGACGACAGACGAGGGATGCAAGACAAAAGGTGTCATCATGGCGGGTGAACAGTTGAAGACCAAATTCTCAATCGTGTTCTTCGACAAGCAAAGTCGCGAAGCTGGGCGCATCTAAGAATAAACGGTGATGTCGGATGTACAGCAGATGATGGAGAAACGTAAGGTCTGTGTGGTAGTACCAACCTACAACAACGGCAAGACGATTGCCGCTGTCGTCAGGCGCATCGCAGTCTTTACGGAACATATCATCATCGTCATCGACGGCTGTACCGACGATACGAGAGAACAGTTGCAACAGCTCTCAGACATTTCCTTCGAAACCGTCGATTATGCAGAGAATAGAGGAAAAGGCCACGCATTGCTGGCAGGCTTTCAGCGGGCGAAGGAGGAAGGCTTCGACTATGCCATCACCATCGATAGCGACGGTCAGCACTATCCTGAGGATATCCCCTTGCTTGTGGAGGCGCTGGAGTCTCATCCTGGTGCTCTGATTGTTGGGGCACGAAACCTACAGGAACAGAACATGCCAGGCGGCAACACCTTTGCCAACCGTTTCTCTAATTTCTGGTTTACCATACAAACGGGTATCCGCCTGCCCGATACACAGACGGGTTTCAGACTCTATCCGCTGAAGCGCCTCTCAGGCACACGCTTTGTGACCTCACGCTATGAAGCAGAACTCGAACTGCTGGTCTTTGCAGCATGGGCTGGGGTAGAGTTGGTGTCAGTGCCTGTCCGCGTGTTTTATCCCTCCCAAGAGGAGCGCGTGACGCATTTCCGGCCAGTAGCCGACTTTGCCCGCATCTCTGTGCTGAATACTGTGCTCTGTTTTCTGGCAGTCGTCTATGGCTGGCCCCGCAGGCTTTGGCATCTGTTAGTGCGTTGTCACTTCCTGCCGCCTCCCGTCTATCGCTGGATGACGCAGAAGAACGGTCAACCTCGTGAGGTGCCCATCACCCCAGGGCGTATCGCCCGTTCACTCTTCTCGCTGTCGTTCTTTCTCGTGATGATGTATTGCTTCCTGTTGCCGTATACGTGGCTTTACTTCCATCTGCGTAAGCCGACGGAAGAACGGAAGATGAAATACCACCGTCTGCTGCAGCGCATCTCCCGTTTCGTGATTCATCATGTGCCAGGTGTGCAGTTCCGACTTGATAATCGTGTGGGTGAGGACTTTGAGCAGCCTGCCGTCCTGATCAGCAACCATCAGTCGCATCTCGACTTGATGTGTCTGATGATGCTCACGCCAAGAATCATCTTCCTCACCAACGACTGGGTGTGGAATAATCCCTTCTATGGTATGGTGATTCATCAGGCAGAGTATTATCCCGTGAGTGATGGCATCGAACAACATGTAGAGCGTCTGCGCAGTCTCTATGAACGAGGCTATTCGATAGCCGTCTTCCCAGAGGGGACTCGTTCTGAGGACTGTAGTATCCTGCGATTCCATAAGGGTGCTTTCTATCTGGCAGAACAATTGGGTGCAGAGATCCTGCCCGTCTTCCTGCATGGCGTAGGTCATGTGCTACCCAAGCGAGACTTCATGTTGCGTGAGGGAACTATCGACGTTGAGGTGGGGAAACGTATTCCGCTTGACGATCCTCACTATAGCCAAGACTTGCTGACTCGTACGAAGGAGGTGCGCCATCTCTATCAGGCATACTATCAGTCGATGTGCGAACGGTTGGAGACGCCAGCCTACTGGGCACCCTATCAGAAATATAACCAATTTGCTAACAGGGAGGAGCATAGACTATGAGCAGACAGCGTGTGGTCATTATCGGAAGTGGGCTTGGCGGCCTGTCGAGTGGACTGATTCTCAGTCGCAACGGCTACGATGTCACCATCCTCGAACAAGGAGCGCAGATAGGTGGTTGTCTGCAGTGTTTCCGTCGTCAGGGCGTGAAGTTTGAGACCGGTATGCACTTTATCGGCAGCGCTGATGAAGGACAGGTGCTCAATCGCCTGTTGTGCTATCTGGGTGTACTCGACGATATCCGTCTGAGTCGTCTTGACACCAACGGCTATAATGTGGTGTCGCTCGACGGGCAGCAGTTCCGTTTTGCCAACGGCAGGGAAGCCTTTATCGAGACCCTTGCGAAGGATTTCCCTCATGAGCGTGATGGCCTACATCGTTATTTCGACCTTGTGGAGCGTGTGGCCAGTGCCTCTTCGCTTCGTACGTTGCGTCGCGCAGACAGTGATGCCAGTCCGCTGAACACCACCTTTCAGTTGCGTAGCATGAATGAGGTCATCAGTGAGGTAATCAGCGATGAACTCTTGCGCAATGTGTTAGTCGGCGACCTGCCCCTCTATGCGGCGGAATACGACAAGACCCCTTTCTCTATGCACGCCTTCATTGCCGATTTCTATAACCGGAGTGCCTTCCGCATCGTGGGGGGCAGCGACCAGATTGCTTTGTCGCTTGCCAAGCATATTCGGGCGAATGGCGGGGAGATTCATTGTCGTCAGCAGGTGCTCAAGATTGTCTGCGACGACAGAAAGGCCATTGGTGTGGAGACCGACGATCATTTCTATCCCGCAGACATTGTGATAGCAGCAATTCATCCGGCACGTGTGATGGAGCTCTGTGACTCCTCACTGCTACGTCCAGCCTATAGGGCACGCATCGCAGCGATGCCAGAGACGGCGGGAGGTTTTGCTGTCTATCTGCGTTTCAAACCAGAGACGCTGCCTTATATGAACCATAACTTCTACGGCTATCATCAGAAGTCGCCTTGGGGCTGTGAGCACTACAATGCTGCCAACTGGCCTCGTGGCTATCTCTATATGCATTTCTGCAATGCCCCAGAACAGCGGTGGGCAGAAGGTGGAGTCATACTCTCCTACATGCAGTTTGACGAGGTCGAATGTTGGAAGGGTACGACGATTGGTCATCGTGGCGAGGCTTACGAGCAGCTGAAGCGCGACCGTGCAGAACGGCTCATCGAGGCCGTCTGTCGTGAGTTCCCTCATCTGCGTGAGGCCATCGCGGACTACGAGACTTCTACGCCGCTGACCTACTACGACTATACGGGTACGGAGCGTGGAGCGATGTATGGTATCGCCCGTGACTTCCATCTGGGGCCTGCTGGTCGTGTGCAGCATCGTACGAAAATTCCTAATCTGTTCTTGGCAGGACAGAATACTAATTCACATGGCATCCTGGGCGTATTGGTCGGCACGATTGTCGCCTGCTCAGAGTTGCTGACATCAGAATCAATCATAAAAGACATCATTAGTGCCAATGAATAGACAGACGGTCATCATCATAGGAGGTGGGTTGGGAGGCCTTTTCACAGGTGCCCTGCTGACAAAAGAAGGCTACGCCGTGACGGTTCTCGAGAAGAATGCCGTCATCGGAGGTGGTCTTCAGACTTTCACCCGTGGTGGCGTCAGTTTTGAGACAGGCATGCATATCCTCGGTGGCTTGCGCCCAGGTGGCTCTATCTATAAGATCTGTCGCTATCTGGGTATCCTCGACAGCATCCGTCTGCGCGACGTCGATCACGACTGTATCGACAGTATTACCTATCTCTCTGACGGACATACCTACAGGATACCCGAGGGCCGCGAGGCATTTACTGCTTATTTTATCAGTGAGTTCCCGTCTGAGGCACGGGGCATCCGCGATTATGTCGAAGCCCTCTACCGTCTGGCCGATGAGGTGGATTTCTTCTATCTTCGGAGTGGGGGCGATGAACTCTTCAGTCATAGCGAACAGTTCCTCTGGGCTGCCAGCGACCTGATTGCACACTATGTGCATGATCCGCATCTGCGCGACGTGCTGGCTTATATGAATCCCATGTATGGTGGGGTGGCTGGTCATACGCCTGCTTATATCCACGCCCTTATCAACGTGCTATATATTGATGGTCCCAGTCGTTTCATGGGTGGAAGCCAGCAGATGGCCGACGCCCTTGCCCAGGTGATTGCCGATGGCGGTGGGCGTGTCGTCAGTGGTGAGTGCGTCTCAGCGGTGCATGTCTCACCCAAGCGTATGGCGACAGCCGTAGAGACAGCATCAGGCCATACTTATAGTGCCGACTACTATATCTCTGCTATCCATCCCTCACGTCTGACGGATATCTGCGATGCTGGGGCATTCCCCAAGTCGTATCGCATGCGGGTGGCCTCCATCCCCAACACTTATTCTGCTTTCACCTTGTATATCAAACTGAAGCCTGAGACCTTCAGATACATCAATCACACCTGCTATTATCAAGACGACTACGGTCTTGTCTGGCAACATGGAGAGTATGATGCAGAGACCTGGCCTCGTGGCTTCATGTATATGACACCTTCCGATGATCCCCAGGGCGGCTATGCCTCGAAGATGATCATCAATTGTCTGATGCCCTTCTCGGCTGTTGCCCAGTGGAGTGATACAACTGTGGGGCGTCGTGGTGCAGCCTATGAGGCATGGAAGCAGCAACATGCAGAGCGTGTGCTCAATCGTATGGAACGTTTGCATCCTGGCTTCAAGACTTGTGTGGATCAGTTGTGGACCTCCAGTCCTCTTACGATTCGTGATTTCTATAACCAGCCTGAGGGTGCACTCTATGGTGTGCGTAAAGACTGCAAGGACATCATGTTGTCGCAGTTGCCCATCTGGACAAAGGTCAAGAACCTGTTGCTCACTGGGCAGAATGTCAACCTGCATGGTATCTGTGGGGTGCCGCTGACGGCCGTGAATACTGTCGAGGCCTTGATCGGGCGCGACAAACTCATAGAGAAGATTAACCGTATGGACAAGGAGGTGGGCGTATGAGAGTCTGGTTGCTGATGTTGTCTGCGATAGCCTTTGTCCACACAGCCTTTGCGCAGAAGATCGACTCATTCCTTCCCGAGACGCCTACAGAGACAGCTGTCATCGTATGTTCTGGCGGCAGTTATTTCTGGTCTGCCAATAAGACGGAGAGTGATAGTGTGGCCCGTACGCTTCAGGCGCATGGTATTGCGGCCTATGTGCTTCATTATCGCACGGGTGGCATCCTGCCTTTCATCACCCATAGCAGACTGATCTTCCCGGGTCATCACTATCCGATGCCCCTCGACGACCTGCGTCAGGCCTTAGACAGCGTGCGTCGTGTCGGTTATGGCAGAGTAGGGGTGATGGGGTTCTCGGCAGGTGGCCATCTGGCTCTTGCAGCCGCACTTTTCAACAAGGGTGGACTGCGCCCGGACTTCGTGGTCCCGTGTTATCCTGTTGTCACGATGAGAGAGCCATACGTTCATAAACGTTCGCGTCGTGGTCTGCTTGGCGAGTACAAGAAACATTCACGCACGATGCAGGACAGTCTCTCGCTTGAACATCACGTCACAGCCGATTGTCCTCCTGTGTTCCTGATGAATTGCGTCGATGATCCTATCGTCGATTATCATAACTCCGTGCTGATGGACTCAGCCCTCACGGCCCATCATGTGCCTCATCGTTATATTCAGTACCAGACAGGTGGGCATGGTTTCGGCACGGTCTGGAGTAAGACCACGAAGGAGGCCAGCGGTTGGTTCGAAGCCTTTCTCGAATGGTTGAAAACATTATAGAATAGTGAAAAGTGAATAAAGCATATGAGTAAGTACAATCCCTCTCAGTTCGACGACATTCGTCCTTATTACGACAGTGAGATACCTGCAGCGATGAAGCGCATTGTGGATAGTGACTTCTTTGGCCTGCTCTGCACCTATGTCTATCCAGGACATAATCCTGAGGATGTGCGTCAGATGATGTGTTCCTTCAAGACCATCCGCGACTTCCAGCTGGAGGTGATGCGTTGCGTCAACGAACAGGTCATCGCCCGTTCCATCACCGATTTTACCTATAGCGGTGTGGAGCAGCTTGATCCCAAGAAGAAGTATCTCTTCATCAGTAACCATCGTGACATCATGCTCGATGCCTGTCTGTTGCAGTATATATTATATAAGAACGGGCACGAGACGACGGAGATCACGTTTGGTGCCAACCTGATGTCGTCGCCTCTTGTGATAGATATCGGCAAGGCCAACAAGATGTTCCGTGTGGAGCGTGGGGGTAATATGAAGGATTTCTATCAGTCGTCGAAGCATCTGAGCGATTATATCCGCTATGTGCTTACGGAAAAAGGACAGGGGCTCTGGATAGCCCAGCGCAACGGACGTACCAAGGACGGCTACGACCAGACGGATCAGGGTATCATCAAGATGCTGTCGATGAGTGAGCCGACGGATAAGATCAAGGCCCTGTCGGAACTGAACATTGTGCCTGTGTCTGTCAGCTATGAGTGGGAGTCGTGCGATATTCTCAAGGCACTAGAACTATATGAAAGGAAACGGGTAGGCCGCTATATCAAGAAGCCAGGCGAGGACCTGACCAGCATCCTCACGGGTATTGCCCAGCCGAAGGGTAGGGTGAACATCACTTTCTGTCCGCAGCTGACGGAGGCTGACTTACGTCAGTTCGAGAACAGCACGAACAACGAGTATCATCGTCAGGTGGCGCAGTTGATCGACGAGCGTATCATTGATGCCTACCAGCTGACGCCCAACAACTACATTGCCCACGACCTACGCTATGGTCAGCAGCGCTACTGCGACTACTATAGTGACGAAGAGTACAGTGCTTTTGAGACTTATCTGGAGCGTCTGAACACGTTCGATATTCCAGAACCCGACGTTCTCCGCGACATCTATCTGGGCATCTATGCGAATCCTGTGGACTCGAAAAGGGCACTCTTGAAGGGCAAAAATGAAAAAATGTAAGCGAAATCGCAATTTTTCTTGCAAAATATTTGTTAGTTTCGTGGAAAAGTGATAATTTTGTCCCCTGAAAACAAAAACGAAAGAATTATGTCAATGTTGAATGCATACTTTTACGGCTATTACTTTTACTTTGCAGGTCACTGTGAAGCGGGAAGTTGCGTATAAAGTTCAACTTATGACAGAGTAGATAGAAAACGAAACAAGGTCCCGCTTCACATACAGTGAAAGCGGGATTTTTGTTAAGCGCAAAAAGAAAGGTAAAAGAAGAATATGAAGAGAATAGCCATTCAAGGACAAGTAGGGTCGTTCCACGATATCGCGGCACACCTGTATTTCGAGGGTGAACAGATACAGTTGATCTGCTGTGCAACCTTCGAGGAGGTCTTTCAGAACCTCAAGCAGGATCCTACAGCCATCGGCATGCTCGCCATTGAGAATACTATCGCAGGCTCGCTGCTGCACAACTACGAACTGCTGAGGGATTCGCATACGGCCATTGTCGGAGAGCACAAGCTCCATATCTCACATTGTATCTGTTGTCTGCCTGATGACGATTGGGACACCATTACGGAGGTTCATTCCCATCCTGTGGCCCTGATGCAGTGTCGTGAGTTCCTGGCTCAGCATCCCACGCTGAAGAATGTGGAGGCCGAGGATACGGCAGGTTCTGCGAAGATGATTGCCGAGGGCGGACACAAGGGCTGGGCTGCTATCTGCCACGCTGAGGCTGCCAGGCTCTATGGGCTGAAGGTGCTGGAAGATCATATCGAGGACAACAAGCACAATTTCACCCGTTTCCTCGTGGTGTCGAATCCTAACAAGGCCGATATGCTGCGCCCCCTGACGGAAGCCAATAAGTCGAGCATCGTGTTCTCGCTGCCTCATGAGGAGGGTTCGCTCTCACATGTACTGGCCATTCTTTCCTTCTATAAGATCAACCTGACGAAGATACAGTCACTGCCGATTATCGGGCGGGAATGGGAGTATCTGTTCTATGTCGATGTGATGTATGATGACTTGACGCGCTATCGTCAGTCTATCGACGCCATCATCCCGTTGACGAAAGATCTTACTATTCTTGGCGAATACAGAGACGGCAAGCAGACAAATTAAAAATGAAATAATGAGAAATTGAAGATAATATGATACAGCCAGCAGAAAGATTAAATTTAGTAAGTGAATACTACTTCAGCCGTAAGTTGAAGGAGGTAGCCCAGTTGAACGCCGAAGGTAAGGATATCATCAGCCTCGCCATCGGCAGTCCCGATATGCCGCCATCGCCACAGACCATCGAGAAGCTCTGTGAAGTGGCCCACAACGCCAGTGCCCACGGATATCAGCCCACGATGGGAACGCCAGAACTCCGCGAGGCGATGGCCGATTTCTACAAGCGTTGGTATGATGTCGATCTCGACCCCAAGACGGAGATACAGCCGCTCATCGGTTCTAAGGAGGGTATCCTCCACGTCACCCTCGCCTTCGTGAATCCTGGCGACGAGGTGCTTGTGCCTAATCCTGGCTATCCCACCTATACATCGCTCTCGAAGATACTGGGTGCGAAGATCGTGAATTACAACCTGCGTGAGGACAATGGATGGCAGCCCGACTTCGACGAACTGGAGCAGATGGATCTCTCGCACGTGAAGCTGATGTGGACCAACTATCCCAACATGCCGACGGGTGGCAATGCGCGTCGTGAGACCTACGAGCGACTGGTGAAGTTTGCAAAGGATCACAACATCGTCGTCGTCAACGACAATCCCTATAGCTTCATCCTCAACGAGCAGCCGATGTCGTTGCTTCAGGTACCAGGTGCCAAGGACTGCTGCATCGAGTTCAACTCGATGTCGAAGTCGCACAATATGCCAGGCTGGCGTGTGGGTATGTGTGCCACTAATGCTACCTTCATCTCCTGGATCCTGAAAATCAAGTCGAATATCGACTCTGGCACCTTCCGTGGTATCCAGCTTGCTGCTGCAGAGGCTTATCGTAACACTGAGGACTGGCATCGTGAGGCCAATATCGAGACCTACAGCCGTCGTCGTAAGTATGCCGAGGAGATCATGCGCGTCTTAGGTTGCACCTACGACCCCACTCAGGTGGGTATGTTCCTCTGGGGCAAGATTCCTGAGAAATACAATGACGTCGAGGAACTGACGGAGCGTGTGCTCCACGAAGCCCGTGTGTTCATCACCCCAGGCTTTATCTTCGGCTCCAATGGCAAGCGCTACATCCGAATCTCCCTCTGTGCCAAGGAAGACAAGATCCAACAAGCACTCGAGCGTATTAAGGCATTAAATTGGTAATCATAAAAACAACATAATTATGGAACTGGAATTAGAGAAACTGAATCTTCCGAGTGACAACGAACGCCCCTTCGTGATAGCAGGCCCCTGTTCGGCTGAGAGCGAAGAGCAAGTGATGAGAACGGCCCGTGAGTTGGCTATGAAAGGCTGCCACAACTTCCGCGCAGGCGTATGGAAGCCCCGTACCAAGCCAGGCGGCTTCGAGGGTCATGGTGAGCCTGCCCTCCCTTGGCTCGCTGAGGTGAAGAAAGAGACCAAGATGCTCGTCTCTACTGAGGTGGCTACACCTGAGCACGTGGAACTCTGTCTGAAGTATGGCATCGACATCCTCTGGATAGGTGCGCGCACCACTGCCAACCCCTTTGCTGTGCAGGCACTTGCCGACTCGCTGAAGGGTGTTGATATCCCTGTGTTTGTGAAGAATCCCGTCAACCCCGATCTCGAACTCTGGATTGGTGCTCTTGAGCGTATCAATCAAGCAGGCGTGAAGCGACTGGGTGCCATCCATCGCGGTTTCTCCAGCTACGAGAAGAAGATCTATCGTAATGCACCGATGTGGCAGATTCCCATTGAGCTCCATCGCCGCATACCCGACTTGCCTATCATCAGCGACCCCTCACACATCGGTGGGCGTCGTGAACTCATCGCGCCGCTCTGTCAGCAGGCAATGGACCTCGGCTTCGACGGTCTGATCATCGAGAGTCACTGCGATCCAGATAAGGCGTGGAGCGATGCCAAGCAGCAAGTCACTCCCGATGTGCTTGACTATATTCTCTCATTGCTCGTTATCCGCGATGAGAACACCTCTACAGAAGGCATCACACAGTTGCGTAAGCAGATTGACGAACTCGACAATGAAATCATGGATGTGCTGGCCCGTCGCATGAAGGTATGTCGTGAGATTGGTGAGTATAAGAAGGCGCACAATATGACGGTGCTGCAGACCAACCGCTACAACGAGATACTGAACAAGCGTGGTGCTCAGGGAACGCTCACAGGTATGGATGCTGAGTTCATCGCTCGCGTCTTTGAGAACATCCACGAAGAGTCTGTCCGCCAGCAGATGGAGATTATCAATAAGTAGAAGCCGATGAAAATATTAGTTATGGGTGCAGGTAAGATGGGATCATTCTTCATCGACCTGCTGAGCTTTGACCACGAAGTGGCTGTCTTCGAGCGCGACCCCAAACGTATGCGCTTCACCTACAACTGTCAGCGCTTCACGTCCTACGAGGAGATCCAGGCGTTCAAGCCCGAACTGCTCATCAACGCAGTTACGCTGAAATACACCATTCCCGTCTTCAAGGAGGTGATTCCTTATCTCCCCAAGGAGTGTATCATCAGCGACATCGCCAGTGTGAAGACAGATTTGAAAGAGTTTTACGAGCAGACGGGTATGCGCTATGTCTCCACTCACCCGATGTTTGGTCCAACCTTCGCTAATCTGCAGCAGCTCTCCGAGGAGAATGCCATCATCATCAGCGAGGGCGACTATATGGGGCGCATCTTCTTCAAGGACCTCTATCAGAAGCTCGGACTGAACATCTACGAATACACCTTCGAGGAGCATGATAAGACCGTAGCTTACTCACTGTCAATACCTTTCGTATCGACCTTCGTGTTTGCGGCCGTGATGAAGCATCAGGATGCACCAGGTACGACCTTCAAGCGTCACATGCGTATCGCCAAGGGTGTGCTCAACGAAGACGACTACCTGTTGCAGGAAATTCTCTTCAACCCTTACACGCACGATCAGGTCGCTCAGATCCGTACTGAGCTCAAGGAACTTCTTGAGATTATCGATACGAAAAATGCTGATGGCATGAAGGCTTATCTCACCAAGATCCGTAACAACGTAAAGCGTGACATCGAAATTAAACGGTAATCCTTTGCTGGGCTCAGGCTCCAGCTTCAAATACCACCTCGTCGCATTCGTCGTGGTAGCCATCTGGGGCAGCACCTTCGTCTCTACGAAGATGCTGCTTTTGGCTGGTTTGTCTCCTGCTCAGATCTTCACGCTTCGCTTCATCATCGCCTATGTGCTCTTGCTCGCCTATTCGCTCATCATGCAGAAGAGTGGGGGAAAGCCGTTCCAACTGTTTTCCAAATGCTGGCAAGACGAGGTGCTGATGTTCGCTTTGGGCATTACAGGCGGTACACTCTATTTCCTGACGGAGAACTCCGCGATGAACTACACCACAACCACCAATACCTCGCTCATCGTCAGTCTCTCGCCCCTTGTGGCCTCCTTCTTGATATCACTCTTCTTCCGTTCGTTGCGACTGACGCGTGTCCAGGCGCTGGGTTCGTTGATGGCAGCCTTGGGCGTGGTCGTTGTCGTACTCAATGGTCATTTCGTGCTCCATCTCTCGCCCCTTGGCGACTCGTTGGCCTTTGGAGCTGCCCTCTGCTGGGGGTTCTACTCCATGCTGATGATTCCTGCCAATCTGAAATACGATACCGTTTTCGTCACGCGCAAGGTGTTCATCTACGGGCTGCTTGCGATGATACCCTATTACCTATGGAACCCCGATGAGGCAACGATTTTTACGAGTTCTATGCTTTTCTCGCTCGATCTCTCCGTTTATCTCAACCTCCTGTTTCTAGGTTGTGTCGCTTCGATGCTCTGTTTTCTGGCCTGGAACTGGGTGCTGAAGAAACTGGGTGCAGTCGTCGCCACCAACTACGTCTATTTCAATCCCGTCACCACCATCCTCTTCGCCTGGGCCATCCTCTCCGAGCAGATCACCATCTATTTCCTCCTCGGCACAGCCCTTATCCTCTTTGGCATGTTCCTCGCCGATAGGGGCAAAAGGTAACTCTCGGGGACGGATTCTCTTAGATACTCAGTTTTGCTTATAGCGCCAGTGGTTCGTAAGGCAAGCCAAAGACATCGGCAACGGCTTTATATACCACTTTACCATCAACGATGTTCAGACCCTTGCCCAGTGCTGCATCATCCTTACATGCCTGCTGCCAACCCTTATCTGCCAATGCAACAGCATAGCGCAGGGTCGCATTCGTCAATGCCAACGTTGAAGTATTTGGAACAGCTCCAGGGATATTTGCCACACAATAGTGTACGATACCCTCTTCTGTATAGACGGGATCACTATGAGTGGTCGGATGGGAGGTCTCAAAGCAGCCACCCTGATCGATAGCCACATCTACGAGTACGGTTCCTGGCTCCATCAGCTTCAGCATCTCCTTCGTAATCAGGTGTGGCGTCTTGTCTCCTGGAACCAGCACACTTCCCACCACGATATCCACCGCAGGCAACATACTGCGGATATTATGCTCTGAAGAATAAAGCGTATGCACATTGGCTGGCGTCTCGATATCAAGTTGGCGCAACCTCGGCAGAGAGATATCTGCGATTGTCACATCTGCTCCAAGACCGGCTGCCATCAGGGCTGCAGCCTCACCAACGACACCACCGCCAAGCACAAGTACCTTAGCAGGACTCACGCCAGGCACACCGCTGATCAGCTTACCCTTGCCGCCCTTCGTCTTCTGGAGGTAGTATGCGCCATTCAGTGCTGCCATACGTCCAGCCACTTCACTCATCGGCTGTAACAAAGGCAGTGAGCCATTGGGCAACTGAACAGTCTCATATGCCAGACAAACAGCTCCACTTTTCAACATGGCATCCGTCAGTTCCTTCTCACATGCAAAATGGAAATAGGTAAAGAGCAGTTGCCCTTTGCGAACCAACTCATACTCAGGCTCAATAGGTTCCTTCACCTTGACGATCATATCGCACTCGCGATAAACAGACTCAATGGTTGGCAGGATACGGGCACCTGCCTTCACGTACTCATCGTCAGAGAACCCGCTGCCCTCACCAGCCGTATGCTGTACACTCACCTCATGTCCGCGACGAGTCAACTCAGCCACACCTGCAGGCGTCATGCCTACACGATTCTCATTGTTCTTAATCTCTTTTGGAATTCCTACTTTCATAATGCTTCAATTTTTAGTTTAAACAAATTCTTTGTGGCAAAGATACAAAAAATTTCGATATGTTGTTCACGATATTCGAAGAAATTATGATTTGTAGCCAAGTCTCTTATAGGGCGAGGTGTTTTAAATCAAGAGTTTGCAGGGATTGGGAATAATTTTCCTGTTTCGAGGGAGGGGAAGTGTGGAGTTTTGCATAACTTTGCAGCCGAATTCATAGGCTAGTTTAGTTTTCAGTGATGGCACAAGAAGTAAATAACGGCTATAGACATATCTTGCCGATTCAGATTCGATTCAACGACGTGGATAAGTTTGGCCACGTCAACAATACCGTTTATTTTCAGTTCTACGATACGGCCAAGACCGAGTACTTTGCCACCGTTTGCGAGGATGTGGATTGGGAGCGCGTAGCCATTGTGGTAGCGAAGATCGAGGCCGACTTCGTGTCACAGATCAAGGCAGGCGACCATATCGCAGCGCGTACGCGTACGACGAAGATTGGCAATAAGAGTTTCCATCTCGAACAGGACATTATCGATGTTGATACCCAGGAGGTGAAGTGCCGTTGCGCTTCAGTGATGGTGCTCTACGACTTGGAGCATCATCAGACCATGCCCTTCCCAGATGCCTGGCGTCAGGCTATCCGTCAGTACGACGGACTGGAGTGAAATTGTGTAGTGTTTTGCTCCTCTTCGCACAACTGGTAGAATGTCATACTTACAAATGTTGGCCTATATCGAAAGAAAAACCAATGGAAGAGGCTGAATTTAAGAAAAAAGCACTACTTTTGCAAAAATAATATTTGCAATGAAGTTTTCTCCTTACGTCATAGACCTGTTGAAGCAGAAATCGAAAAAGGATTTCCGGCTGTCTGGTGATTGTGAATATCTGGCACTTGATATCGAATCCGTGACGGGTGAACATATTGGTGTGAATACGCTGAAACGGTTGCTGGGCTTTATCGACGATGAGCGAGAGCCAAGACCCTCAACACTTGATATCATTGCCCGCTATCTGGACTTTGAAAACTGGGATTTGCTGAAATGCTTCGACGATAAGAGCAACTCCTCCTTTAGTGCTGCTGATGATGAAATCCGAGTGAGCGATCTTGCGACTGGTCAACATATTCAGATCAGCTATCTGCCAGATCGCCTGATAGAACTGGAGTATTGCGACGATGAGCAGTTCTTGGTAAAGAAGAGTCAGAACAGCAAGCTTCAGATAGACGATAAACTGGCAATCTCCCATATCGTAAAAGGCTATCCGCTTCTCGTCAGTCATGTGTGGCGAGGTGGAGCAGACTTAGGCTCCTTTACAGCAGGCAAGGCACAAGGTATCAGTTTCAAAATCGTTTAGTCAATGGAATCGTCTGAGTTCTCGGATATTCAGCAGACTTTTCCAGACGCAGAGTTGCTGCCCGTTGGTGGCTCCACATGCGACTGCTATCGAGTGAAGCTATATGGTAAGCTCCACTTCATGAAGCGGCTGAAGCCTGAACTTCGCACAGATCCCCGATACGTATCAGCCTTGCAAAAGGAATTTGAGACCGGCTATCGTCTCGATCATCCCCATCTGGTACGCTATGTGTCAAAGGGCGACGATTATCTGATGACGGAATATGTGGACGGACTCACCTTAGGAGCCTTTATAGAGGAAAACCCTGCCTATTTCAAGTCTGTCCAAAACGCCAACCGTTTCCTTTCTCAACTGTCAGAGGTCGTAGGTTATTTACACCAGCACCAGATAGTGCATCTTGACTTGAAGCCCAGTAACATCCTGATTACCCGCATCGGACATGATGTAAAACTGGCTGATTTAGGCTACTGTTATACAGATACCTATACTGACACGATGGGGAGGACTGATAAATATGCCGCTCCAGAGCAGATGCATGGAGAGCAGGTTGATGCTCGAACAGACATCTATGCCATTGGCAAACTCATGGAATCGCTCCCATGCCACCATATATATAAAAAGTTGATAGCCCGCTGCACGGCTCCGAGTCCTTCAGACCGTTATCAGACAATTGAAGAATTGCAGAATGCTTTGAAGCCATCGTCTCATTTCAATTTGATTGTTATGGGCGTATTGCTTATATCGATGGTTCTTTTGGGAGGCTACTTGATGACTCAGAATCACGAGGACTCGCTTGATTCTAAACAGGATCATGACCCTATCCCCGTGATTCTGCCAGCTCACACTTCAGAACAGATGGATACTTTCCACCCCAAGAAGGCCAATAAAAATGCACCTCCAACTAACTCCTCAATAACAGAAGAGCAGTTGTCAAATCAAAAGACCACTTTTCGTGAACTCACAGATTTTGAGAAAAAAGAGATTCGCAACATCACATTATCAATTGTGCGACCTGTCTATCAACAGGAGATAGAGCCCATCATTGATCGTGTTATCCGAGGTGATTATGACAGTAGGCAATCTTTTATTTCAGATTCTTTGAATAAGGCTTTTGTCTTAGCCAATGAGAAGGTATTTGCAGGATTAAGACAGAAAAGTCTGAAAAGTAAATACCCAGATGCCATCGAGGAAGATGTAAATAATGAGTCTTTATATGCCATTGGCGATGCTATGTATTATTACCAGCAGAAAGCTTTTCAATATTTTCATCCAGGCTCGAAGCTTCCCCAAAATCCCTTTGCGAAATAGGATCTTAATACGTAATTGCCAAATAGCGAGAAAATCGGAAGACTTCTCAGTCTGCAGGTTGTTCTTTAATCTCTCAATTATCAAGTTTTAGACTTAAATAGTAAAAATGCTTCAAAAATAATCGGTTTTCATGTCAATTTGAGGAATGGACGTTGATAATTTGTTCTAAAGAAAGTTCCAATTTTTTGGCAAAGTGTCACTATCTGTCTTAACTAAAAGATAATAAGCACGTTAGACATAGTGATACTTTTTCTTGAAGTGTCACTACTATTTTGCGATAGTAAAACAACTTGTTTTGCTGTGTAAAGTGGCACTTCTTCAGTGTTTAAAGGTACTTCCATTCATACAAAAACAACTTGTTTTGCTTTTTTGGCAGATATCTCTTTATGCCAAAGCCTGCAACTTTTATTGCGCTCCATATGTCTATTAATCCGAGAAAATGGTATTCGATTTGTCTCCATATGTTGATAAATTTCAAAATAGTGATACTTAGTGTAACTTTTTTGCAAAGTGTCACTGTGTATAAAATGTTGAGATTCAGACGATTACGTCAAATAGTGATACTTTGAGTATTTTCGTTAAAAAAAATCTCAGCAGACGGTCAGTTCACGATAGTCTGATGTAGGAGATCCTGCCCAACCTCAATTAGTGTTTTTGGGTGATGCATCGCCGAAGTCAGAAGTGGACGAAATGGATGATTGCCGTTTCGTCCTTTTTTTATATCTTTGCTCTCAAAATAGAGTGTCTAACAAACATATAATGACGATTTATGAAGAAAATAACGATACGAAGCGACTAAAATCGGGAAAAAAGATGTAATTTTGCAAAAAAGACGGCTCACTTGAACGTTGTTTGCTAAATTTTTCTTATATTTGCAGCGTTGCTCAACTAAGAGCGGCAAACATTTGAAGAAGCGTTTAGCGCTGCTCCGTCTGGGAATCTGGACAATTCACAGGACGATAAGGATCAGAGTAAACGTTCTCTACCTTGTTAGATATGTACTAAAGTATGTGTCATACAGGGTGTGAGTCGTTTCCTGTATTCGTCGTCCGGCAGTCCAGAGCCTCCCAGAGAATATGGTGAGAGGCTCACACTTCTTTTTGTGTCATTTAGCTTTTGATATAATAACTAAAAACAATAACGGATGAAAGAAAATATTTCAGCAAGGAAAAAGGGCTCAGTCCGAAAGAAAGAAAAAGTGTTGGCTGAAATTGGTGATATTCAGTCGTATGTGAAGTCCGTGTTAGAAAAATCAGGATCAAAAGAATTTGTATATCGAGGACATGCTTCGGAGGATTGGGAGTTAAAACCTTCAATTGGCCGAATTGATGGTTATTCACTGAAAATAGAAAAAGAAATGTTTCTTCAATTTAAGCGTAATTATTACTCATATACGAATGAACGTCCTGAAAGCGATATGGATCTGCTGTTTCTGGCACAACATTATGGGCTTCCGACTCGTTTGCTCGACTTTACTTTTAATCCGATGATTGCGCTTTATTTCGCATGTGAGAGTGAGCTAGAAAAGGACGGAAAAGTATATGTTCATAGCATGGACAAAATGCTTCTTATGGATGCTGATTCAAATCCCAAAATGCCTCATTCTATAGATGAGGTTTTTTCTAAAAAGGGTGCGAGATTTGTTGTACCAAACTATACAGATGCTCGCTATAAGAATCAAAAGGCGCTTTTTTTGTTGAGTGATAAACCAAACAAAAAATTTACCTTTATCACAGAGTCTTACATTATAAAAAAAGAGGGTAAGGAGCAAATCCTTCGTGATTTGGCAAAACTTGGATATGATAAAACTTTAGTTTATCCTCTTCTTGATAGTCTTTGCGAAGATATAAAGAAAATGTATAAAATAAAATAATTATTTTTTATAATAGAATAGTATGAAAGATTGGAAAGTTTGGGCTTTATTAATTGGCCTTTATTTGGTAGCAAAAATGTGTGGAGGATGCAACGCATGTTCAAGCTATGGGGATGTTAGAAGTGAAAGTATATCAGAATTAAAGAGTATAATAAAAGAAAGTGGAACAATAACGGAAGATGAGGCTAAATGTTTGGTTGTTCATTATATTTTGAATCATATGAAAGACCCTAATAGTTATGAGTCTGTTTCATGGGGACCTTTGAAGAAAACGCAAGAAATTGATGGTGAAGGAGGGGGTTGGAACATTAAGCATCGGTTTAGAGGAACAAACTCTTATGGAGGAGTTGTAACAGAAGAACATATTTATCTCATTCACAAAGATGGATGGGTAACAACATTTTAAAGATCAATTATTTATCATAAAAATTGTTATGAAACAAACTACATTGAAAACTATCATGCTTGTTATTGCATTATTTACGCAATATGCAACAGCGCAAAATTTTACAGTAAAGTGGAACGTCATTTCTAAAGAACGCGGAACAGGAGAAATATATTGCGAATGTGGTAAAAATGAACATAATGCGATGCCACTCCCAGATCCAAACTGTAAACATTCCGGTCGTTATGTTCTTCCTTCAAAGGATGTGAAAGACGGGAAAATGTATATTTTTACTAGTATTTACGATTCCTTCTCTGGTTGTAAACTAAGTTCTGTAGTGATTCCAAACGGTATCAATACAATCAGAAGATCTTTTTTTGGATGTGGAAAACTAATGTCTGTTACATTACCAAATAGTATTGCTAAACTTTGGGGGAGTTTTAATGATTTGCCGTCTTTGTCATCTATCACTATTCCGAATAGTGTTACTGAAATGGAAAGTTGTTTTAATGGCTGTAAAAAGTTGTCGTCAATCACAATACCCAATGGTCTTACAAAATTAGACGTTTGTTTTAATAAATGTGACAATCTGAAGTCAATATCGATTCCCAACAGTATTACTGAAATTGACGGTAGTTTTAAAGATTTGCCCCTTTTGTCATCTGTCATTATTCCCAATAGTATTACTAAACTTAGAAGAAGTTTTAATCATTTGCCCCTTTTATCATCTATCATTATTCCGAATAGTGTTACTGAAATGGAAAGTTGTTTTTTGGGTTGTAAGAGCTTATCATCAATCACAATATCCAATGGTCTTACAGAATTAGACAGGTGTTTTTGGAATTGCAAGAGCTTATCATCAATCACAATACCCAATGGTCTTACAGAATTAGACAGGTGTTTTAGGGGCTGTGACAACCTAAAATCTATAATAATTCCCAATAGCATTAATAAAATTAGAAAATGCTTTGATGGTTGTTTCTCGTTGAAGACGATAACCATACTCAATCCAATACCACCTGAGTGCCTTTTCAGCTCGGAAATTGAAAATGAAATTATAAATGCCACATTGTTTGTACCTAAAGGTGCTTTAAAAGCATATCAGGAACATGATGTATGGAAACAGTTTAAAAATATAAAGGAAATAGAATAGTGCAGGGGCAGTAAGATTTCCTTATTATATGTCGCCATATATTGAAACAAATATAAAGCTAATTATGAAAAAGGCAATGTTTATAGCAGCATTAATGCTGATGGGAATGTGTCAAAATTTGTTGGCACAGACAAATGAAAGTGATTTTTCATTAAAAGGACTTTCTCAAGTAATAAAAAAAATGCAAATCATAGATTTGGGAGATTTCCAAGAAGGACTTGCAAAAATTAAGGTGAACAAGGGGGACACAAACTATTGGGGTATGATTAACAAAAAAGGAGAAATAGTCATACCATGCAATTACACATCTATAAAAAAGGTCAGTGATGGGCTCATATCCGTAGAAGACGAAAATGGTTTTGGATATGTTGATAAAAGGGGGAATGTTGTTATAAAATGCCAATACAAGGAAGCTAATGATTTTAGCGAAGGCCTTGCAGCAGTATCGACGAAAGAAGATCGGAAGAGCGATTCATGGCAGTTTATAGATATAAAGGGGAAGACGGTTATTCCTCCTATAGAGCAAGTGAAGATAGTAGGAGATTTTCATAATGGCGTTGCTCCAATATACAAAGAAGACAGAAAAAACAAAATGAAAACAACATATCTGATAGATAAAAAGGGAAATATAACGGTGCCCCCCCAAGAAGTTCGTTGCTTTGGTTTTTCAGGTGGATTATTCTTAGTCCGCAATGAAGCGAAAGGTCAGCCTCATAGATATGGGATGATGAACAAAGATGGGAAAATTGTGATACCAACAAAATACAACAACAAATTATCGTTTTCTGATGGCCTTGCAGTTGCAGAAAATGACGAAAGAATGTTTGGATTTATAGATTCCGCAGGAGATATCAAGATAGCATTTCAATTTGAAGCAGCGGCAGATTTCAATAACGGCTTGGCGCTTATAATGAAAAATGGGAAATGTGGATACATAAATAGAAATGGTGATATAGTCATCCCCTGTCAATTTGATGAAGCATATAGTTTTAGTGATGGTTTTGCTGCCGTATGCCAAGAAGGCAAATGGGGATATATTGATTTAAATGGAAAGATCGTAATTCCTTGTCAGTATAAACGGGTATATAGTTTTCATGAAGGAATTGCTGTAATAAAAATAGGAGAAAAGTACGGTTTTATTGATAAAAAGGGTAATAGTACATTTGATTATAAGTAAGCATTATGTATTGTAAAAAGTGTGGAACAGAACAGAAGAAGGGGCAAAAGTTTTGTCCTAAGTGTGGTACACCCTATATTGATATGGTAGAGGGAGAAACCAAGAGTTCAAGCGAAAATGGTCTTGTGGAAATCAATAATCAACAAGAAGCTACAGATAAGGTTACTGAAAAGGAACGGATACAGGAACAGAAGATTGATATCAAAACAGAAACCACTCAGCCCCTTAATCCAGATGAAGAGAGAAAAGTGGTACGTATGGCAAAAGCAGGAATGTGGATAATCCTCATTGCTATTGTATTTACATTTATAAGAGCAGGATTTGGGTTCTCTTTTTGGTGGTATCTTTATCTTATCATAATGGCTGTTATCGCTGTTATCCTTTGGTTTACTGCCATGCCAAACCCCAATATCAAGATGAATGATGGCGATGCTCTTTTTACAAAAATCTTATCATGGGCTGGAGCTGTTATGCTTGCCATATTGTATTTGTGGGGGCCACTAAATAGTGATTATAATGTAGGTGGAGATGATAGCGATTCATATATGTACGACCAATCATCAGATAGTGATGATTCTGATAGAACGCCTTCATGGATTCAAGGCACATGGACATGTGTTACTCCATACGGTAATATGCAGGTAGAAATCGTTGGTGACCACATTCGAGAAATCCTTGGAGATGGTGGTTCATATTATGGCACATATCATATACAAGGCGATGCAATTATGACTGAAACAGGGAGCCAGATGTACTATCAGATGGATTTTGATAGAAAAAGGCTTTCAGCAGGGCAGGGTTACTATTTCAGAAAGCAATAAATTATCTTTTCTACTAACAATCTAATGGGATAATAGTATGTATTGTAAAAAGTGTGGAACAGAACAGAAGGAAGGGCAGAGGTTTTGCCCTAAGTGTGGCGAGCCTTTTATCATTGCTAATGACAACCCTATTAAGGATGGAAATGAAGATGGGTTTAAGAAAGCAAATATAGTTGAAAGGACTGAAGAATTATCACAAAAAGGTAAAAATTTCATTGAGAATAAATTTCAGCCGCAGTTTAAAGAAAAAGTTGAAGAGTTTAAGAAGATTGATTGGGAAGAAAAGAAAAATGAATCAGTCAAGAATGCCCAGATTTTTTTCTCTGACAAAAACAAAATGAGGAAAGCGACAATATGGATCTCCATCATTTCTGTTTTGTGGTTTTTCATTTTTAGAAGCGGATTTAGTGCTTCATGGTATTGGTGGCTCTTCGCTATTTTATTTATTATTGCTGCATTATATAAGGTTGAGACAAAAGATGATGACGATGCTCTGAAGAAGACTCGTTGGTCTCTTTTACTATCTATATTCATAGGTATTGTCTTTGTTTTTTACAGCCCCAGAAACAGTAGCTCATTGGGAAACACGAATGATAGTGAAATAGATGTCAAAGCCAAAAATCCCCAAGAAGAGGAAACTGTAATGAGGATGGCCAATATCTATGGAGAAATCAAGTCTCTTCTTCCAAAAGTTGAGGCCCTATACAATGCACACAGACAACATTTAGCAAATGGTGCACCTCATTATACATCTCCTGCTTGGGGTAAATGGCAGGATTGCAGAAATAAAATTAATTCTTTGTGGGATGAGTATATACGCCTCGCAAAAAGCCTTGATGATAATGAAGAAATAATAGAAGAGGCTGAGAATAAAAGGAGAGTAATGAATAAATCAATGGATGAAATGTTTGTACCACGAATGTAATTATGAAAAAGAATATCAATATTTGGATTGTACTTTGGGGATTTGTTGGAGTAGTCGGAATTTTCTCTGTTATTATGGATAAGATGAAGGAGAGTAAAGACAACGAAATGGCATCCTATACTGAAAAGTGCTATGTTATCAATGATGAGAAATGTATTTCATTTGAACAAATGAAATATATAGCAACAAAAAGAATGTCTAGCGAAGAAATTGATGTTTTTTCGGAAAAATGTGGGCTTTTATTGAAAGGTGAAAAATCATCTAATTCAAGGTTTTCTTCCAGATACGGATTCAATGGGTTCTCATACCATGTCATGATTAATAATAATTATTATTCCTTTTTATGTCATTCATCAGCGGATTATATCAATAGATTACGCTCTGATATTAAGGCAGAAGATAGCTCTGCAAATGAAAAAAATGACAATCTGTGCAGTGATAAAATTGATGGCATTATTGAAATGAAAATGAATTGGGATTTAAATGATGGAAGTTTACTTGTGGCAATAACGGCCAAATAGTAAACTGTTTTTAGTTAAATATACTATTATGATATGTAGACACTGTAATGCAGATATTGAGCAGGATGCTCAGTTCTGTCCGTTTTGTGGGAAAGCCATTGAACATGGTAAAGTATGTATAAAATGTGGAAAGTCTCTTGATGACGATTCTGATTTCTGCCCTTATTGTGGAACAAAACAAGATAGTGTAATTACAGAATCAGAACAAATTGAGGAAGTTGTACGGCCACAAACGACGATAAGTGTTCAAGAACTTGAAACTGTTGATCCTTCCAAAAACCAAATCGAGGAGCTTCCACAAGAAGTTAATGAAAATGGAAAGGTTGATGATGTCGTAACCTCGAATCCTGAGCATAGTGAGCCTGATTCTGAACTACCACACGAAAGCAAAAACAGTTCAAAAAAATGGCTCTTGATTGTCGGAGTTATACTCCTATTGGGCATCCTTGGTGGCGGAGGCTATTATTTCATGACTAACAAGGATGGTGGGTCATCTTATATTGTAGAAACAGATTCTATTGCAGAAATAGGCGATTCTGTTAATACAACAGATGATGAAGCAGCTATGATGGACGCTTTGGCTGCAAGAAATAATGCCATGGAAGAAGCTTTCGGGGTCTTGGCTTTACATAAGTGCCCTCAGAAGATAGATGGTCTTAGTGTTGAATTAGCTATGGATGATGATTATGGCCAAAGTGTTAAGATTACAAAAGATGGTAAGTTCTTACAAGAACTGAAAGGTGATTTTTATCAAGGCTCACCGATGGTGTTCGATAATTCTATAGTCTATTATGTAGATGCAAATTTTGACGAATATACAGATATCTTCATCGGGACAGGAGATGACAGAACAGATAATACGATATTATTATGGAATTCGGACAAGAATATATTTGAGAAATACGGTAAGATAGGTGAACCTTCATTAATGAATCCGTATTTTAGTCCATCTGAAAATGCAATATATGAATGCGGGCAGAATGGCTTTTACAGTTTTGGATATTCAAAATCTGTTTGGAAAGCCTAAAATCCGCAGATATTTTTTCGAGTGTCTGATTTAGCCCTTGCTTGTGACGATTCTGTCTGACTCTGGGCTTAGAAACGCTTGACATTACTTGTATGCAGACACCTTCCCCTTACCCCGTA
>Ga0256404_1002101_pt1 | contig 45095 bp, 36 predicted proteins | sample RumenRJG_01DNA_FD_185990 | JGI IMG/M metagenome (GOLD analysis project Ga0256404, IMG submission 185990) | Bovine rumen microbial communities from Lethbridge, Alberta, Canada - RJG_01 | ecosystem: Host-associated > Mammals > Digestive system > Stomach > Rumen | place: Canada: Alberta | collected... | reverse complement strand
AAGGATCTTCCCCTTCAGGAGCATGGAGTCCATTGACATTCATCAGGACATATCCACCTTCCTCATCGACCTTGTGGATCTCCCTGACGTTCCACTCCCCTTTCGTGAGTTGCCGGGCGGACCCGCTCTTGGTGTCAATCATGTATAAATGCCTCCAATCGTCCCTCTCCGAGATCCAGAGAATCCGCTTCCCATCCTTGAAATAGTATCGGTACAGGTCATAATAATAAACGAAAGTGTCCGACTTCTCTTCAGCGAGAACACGGCTTTTCCCTGTCGAGGCGTCAATAGCGACCAACTGGTACAATTGGTGACCACGCTGATTATATTCAAAGGTGAAGAAGCCGGAGTCCGGCGACCAGCGACCCATAGTCAAGAAATACTGGTTGAGCCATTTACCGGTCTCGAGAGGGATCCCCGTCATTGATTCCACGTCAAACAAGGCCGGTGTCACCTGAGGCAGGGCGTCACCGGGCTTTGCATAGTCAAGCCATCTGTATTCAGGTTGGACCTGTTCAGAGGGTCGGGAATTCCGGAGGAGAATCTGCCTCTCCTTTATCACTTCCTTCCTGAACGCCGCCAGTTTTCTTGAGTCAGGTGACCAAAGCACCATGTCGTAACAGTCCTGATCGGTTCCGTCAAAACTCAGCTGACGGCCAGACTCTTTTGAGCCCACCTCCCGGATCCAGATATTGTTATCCTTGAAGACCGCCTCCAGCTTCCCATCCGGAGACTTCACGGGACGGCGTTCCCCTCTCTGATAATCTCCATGAGGATTCTTTCGTAACTCATTCAGCTCAGCCTCAGTTGTTTCCGAGATTGTTTCTCTTTGAAGATCGACTTCAAAAACCTTCACGCTGTCGGGAGTGGATGTGCTGAATAGGAACTTCGACGAGTCTTTCCACACCGGCTGAACCGCTCCCCTATAGACTGTTTTTCCAGCCTCCGAAAGCTCGGAAACCTTTTTCTCGTACAACTGCTCGAATCCTTTCTCAAAAGTCTGGGCCGGCAGGATCATGGAGATCAGGATGGCCATCCCCGTCACCAGCGTACGCGTGATCACGGCTGTATTTCGCATAGTTGAACTCATAATATGTAAAGATAGGCATTCGTCTGATTTTTTACTATATTTAACCCATGTTAATCAGCATTATTTCCACACTGCTGGCGGCGGCGTCCGTCACTGTGTACAATCCAAGGGTGCCGGTCATCGTGGACCGGGAGTTTAATGTTGTCTCAGAGATAGTCATTCCAAGCGAGAGTGCGAGGGACGCGTCCGGGGAGGTTGTCGTGTCCCTGGATGGAATTCCCCTTAAAGCTATCAAGGATGTCAGGCTCGTGTACATCGGCACGATCTCCCCGGTGATGTCGCGCACGAAGTCCAATGTCATGAAATCCCACTACAACTATTGGGGAGCCGGACAGGAGGACTGGTATGCGCCTCGTTCGGTTTTCATCGAGAGCAAGGTGAAACCGAAGTCCAACACCGTCAAACTGGCTTTCGACAGGCCCCTGGTCAAGGGTGAGAACCATTTTTATGTCAGCCTGAACATCAATTCCGCCAAGATAGGTTTGGCGGACACTTTCTCATGCAAAGTGGATAGGATATCGCTCGATGGCGGTGAGACAGCCATCATCGAACACGGGCCATCCTGGGGCAGGCGCTACGGAGTCGCCTTGAGGAATCACGGGGACGACGGGGTGGACACCTACAGGATACCAGGACTGGCTAAAACCAAGAAAGGTGACCTCATCGCTGTCTATGACATACGCTGGAACACCTACTTCGATCTTCAGGCCGATATTGACGTGGGTTTCCAGAAAAGCTCAGACGGAGGCAAGACCTGGAGCAAGATGGGAATAGCGATGGACATGGGTGAATATGGAGGCCTCCCGAAAGACCAGAATGGCACCGGAGACCCTTGCGTGCTTGTGGACGAGAATACCGGTGACATCTATGTGTTCGCCATCTGGTCACATGGGCTTGAGGGATCTTATTCTATCTTCTCTTCCAAAGAAGGATTCGATCCGATCGATGTCGCCCAAATCGCCATGGTAAAGAGCTCCGACGAGGGGAAGACATGGTCCAAACCAGTGAGTATCACCCCGATGGTAAAACAGCCCGGAAGCGCTACCCTGTTCCAGGGACCGGGATGTGGAATCACCATGTCTGACGGGACTCTTGTCGTTCCCATCCAGGAATGGGACAAGGACAAGGTCCCCTCCGCGGGAATCATCTACAGCAAAGACCACGGGAAAACCTGGCAAGTCTCGAACATGGCGGTGGACCATGTCTGCGAGGATCAGGTTGTCGAGATAAAGCCCGGAGTGCTGATGCTGAACATGCGAAACAATGGCACAAAAGACAGGACCAGGAAAGTTTTCGTCACCTCCGACCTCGGCAAGACATGGACAGCCCATGTCTCCAACGACGTTCTTCCCGAGCCGGTCTGCCAGGCCAGCATCCTGAAAGCCGGCAACACCCTGCTCTTCGCCAATCCTAACTCTAAAGTCACCCGGAACATGTTCACTATCAAGGCCAGCGACGACCTTGGAGAAACTTGGTCCCACGCCCTTCTCCTGGACGAGGAAGGTGGCTGGGGATATTCCTGCATGGCCATGATAGATGACGAGACAGTGGGAATAGTCTATGAGGGCAGCCAGTCTCACATTGTTTACCAAGCCGTCAAGCTCGACGACATCCTTTCCACTTCAGTACCTGTCAGCGAGCCGGTCACCAAGGAGCCCGTCGCGAAGAGGGATCCCGTCATGTTGCTCAGACTCAGGATGCCAAACACGGCCACGGAGGAAGCGTGGAACGACCTTCTTGCCGGGATCAAAGCCAATCCGGACTGCTGTGACGAGATATGGTTCTCCACGGGCATCAGCGATATTCCTCTGGAAGCCCACCGGGCCCATGTGGAGAAACTTCTACGAGCCAAAGAGGATCTCGCCGAGCTTGGTATCGGTACTTCCGTACAGGTCCAGATGACCATCGGCCACGGGGACTCTCTTGGTGAGACCGAGGATTTCTCGGCAAAGACATGGACTGGATGGACAGGCTCAACCGGAGTCGAGGCAAAGTTCTGCAACTGTCCCCGCCAACCGGAGTTTCTGGAATATATGCGGAAAATGGCCGGGCTTTATGCCCAAGTCAAGCCCCGGGTAATGTGGGTTGATGACGACCTCCGTTATGACAACCACTACCCCGCCACTGCGAACTCCAGGATCGGATGCTGGTGCGAAAAGTGCCTCGCAGATTTCAGCGAGCAGGAGGGTAAAGTGTGGACCAGGAAGGCCCTGGACAAGGCCATGACCAAGGACAAAGCTCTTGAAGAGCTCTGGAAAGAGTTCAGTATCAGTTCTCTGGACAGGATAGCCAGAATAATAGCCGAGGAAACCAAGGCAGTCTCTCCTGAGACCAAGATGGGCTACCAGAAGACCTATGCGGATAGAGACACCACTGTCGTGAGGACTATCCTGCGCACCATGGCCGAAGTAAGCGGCAAAAAGGTCGAATACAGGCCAGGAGGAGGTTCTTACTATGACAAGCTGGAGCCTTCCAGACAAATAATGAAAAGCATGACTGCGGCCCGTTACATGCGGGTTCTGGGTTGTTCCGACATCGTGGACTCATGGTGTCCTGAGGTGGAGACGCATCCCCGCCATTACGGTTCCAGGACTGGACAGGCTGTCCTGCTGGAAGGTTTCACCGCCCTGGCATACGGACTTGACGCGGTCAGCATGTTCGTCCTCGACAACGGAGAGGAGAGCATGGATGTCCATTCCAGGCGGATGCTGCGTCCTCTCCACGAAGGTGCTCCCGTATTACATGAATATGCTAAGGCGAACAAAGGAACCGTCCCGGTCGGTTTCACCGCTGATGTGAGTAGCGATGTCCTCTTCCCCTTCGGCCTGCTTGGCATCCCCGTGATTCCCGGACTTGGCGAAAGCCTTGGAGCCCTTAGTGGCGAGGATCTTAAAGGAGTGGACACATATTCAGAGACCTCCTCTACGGTTCAGGCTTTCCGCGACAAGATTCAGGGACGCTCGAAGTATCCCGCCAAGTGCGTCTCGCCCTTCATTGGGCTTGTGATACCCAGGGTTTCCAATGACGGAACGATCCGCACCCTGGGCCTTATCAATTGCCGTATCGACTCCCAGGAGGCCATTCGCTTCTCACTTCCTGGCCTTCCCGCGGACATCAAGACCGCTACCTGGCGGGAGATGCGGAAAGCGGCTGTCACCCTGACCATCGGGAGAGACTCTGATGGCGAGGCCTATGTGGAAGTACCCGCTATCGGAGCCTGGAATGCCGGCTTTATCGATTTCTGACATTTGATTTAATAATCAACAACTTACGCTAAAAGCCCTTCTCAACGGAGGGCTTTTTTCATGCCCGGTGGAAAAATATGTGGAAAAAATTGTAAGATGGTGGAAGAAAGTGGAAAAATATTCCTATCTTTGTGGTCAAGCGTGAAAGAAGTATTTTTAGTTTAAAGACATGATCACATTCATCGGTGAATACACTTCGAAGATAGACGACAAAGGGAGGGTTGTCTTCCCCGCGCCGTTCAAGTCTTTGATGCCCGCCGAGGGTGACATGAGGTTCGTGGTGAAGAAGAACATCTTCACCGACTGCCTGGAGATGTACACCTACGAGGAATGGGAGCGCCAGAGTGAGCAGGTCATGTCGAAGTTGAATATCTTTAATCGCGCTCATGACGCTTTCAGGAGAGAGTACATGCGAGGCCGCGCGGTGGTCGAACCCGACCCCAAGCTCGGACGCGTCTCGATCCCCAAAAAGCTTCTGGACTCCATTGGTGTAACGAAAGAGGTAGTCTTCTCGGGCAACGATTACAAGATAGAGATCTGGGCCAAGGAAAAGTATGAGGCCAGCGCGATCTCGAACGAGGAATTCTTGAACATCGCCGGACAGCTATCTCAAGAGAGATAGGAGGGGCGAAGATGTCTGAATACCACACCCCAGTGCTTTTGAGCGAGACTCTCTCGTTCCTAGTCACCAATCCATCAGGAATATACGCTGACGTCACATTCGGAGGCGGTGGTCACACCGCCGGAATCCTTTCACGCTTAAATGAAGACGGTCACGTCATCGCCTTCGATCGTGACGCGGACGCTTTGCGGAACGCTTTGGAAGACAAGCGTCTCACTATGATTAGAGGGGATTTCCGTTTCATCAGGAATTTCGTTCTCCAGCTCTCACATGACAGGGAAGACCTCCACGAGAGACTAAATGATGGCCTGGACGGGATTCTCGCTGATCTTGGAGTCTCCTCCCACCAGTTCGACACGGCCGAGAGAGGTTTCTCTTTCAGGTACGACGCTCCGCTGGACATGAGGATGAACCGTGAGGGCGGGTTAACCGCAGCGGACGTGGTCAACAGCTACCCTAAAGAGGATCTTGAGAGAATATTCAAGACCTACGGGGAGGTGGAGAACGCCGGAAGGATCGCGTCTCTCGTCACATCAGCGAGGGCCGCTTCCAAGATAATCACCACCGGAGACCTCGGCAAGGCTCTTGAGCCGGCGCTCCCGAAGTTCGCCGAGCACAAGTACCTGGCGAAAGTTTACCAGGCCTTGAGGATCGAGGTCAACCATGAGATGAGATCCCTTGAGAAGTTCCTTCAGGGAGCTACCGAGTCTCTCAAAGAAGGTGGGATCCTGGCCGTGATCACCTACCATTCCCTCGAGGACAGGATGGTAAAGAATTACATCAAGACCGGGAACACGGAAGGGAAAGAAATAAAGAACATGTTCGGAGCCATCAACGCACCTCTTGAGGCGGTGAACAGGAAACCGTTGGTTCCGGCCGAAAACGAGATAGCCGCCAACACAAGGGCCAGGAGCGCGAAACTACGCGTGGCCAGGAAAGCGGCGGTAAAAGAAGGCAGATAAGATGCTTGGAGAGAAGAAACAGAGAAAATGGAAGCTTGCCGAGATCGGCCAGTGGCTCAAGAACGCCTTCCTCGCGATGATCAAGGGAGAGTTCCTGCTCAGGCTGCATGTCAGCAAGTACTTCATCCACATCATCTACACCTTCTTCCTGTTCTGGGTGAGCATTTGGCTGAGCCTAAAGATCGAGAAGACTCTGACCAAGGTCGAGGAGAACCGTAAGGCCCTCCAGGACATAGAGATATATCACGCCCAAAAGACGGTCGAACTGGCCAGCATGGGCAGAATGAGCAAGATAGAGGACATGCTGCGGGAGAAAGGATCGGCCCTGTCGATTCCCGAGAAACCCGCTGACAGGATAAAATAGAAGTAAAGATGGCGACAGTTAACCAGAATTCAACCAAGAGGGAGAGGGACAGGATCGGAATGATTCTGTACTATCTCTATGCGGCGTTCCTGGTACTGTCCGTCATTCTTGTGGGAAGAATCGCATACATCCAATGGTTCTGGAAACCGGACAAGAGCATAGAGAAATACTTCCGCCCAGCGAGCGTCAAATCCGTGATCGACCCGGAGCGAGGCACCATAATCGGAAGTGACGGAAAGTTGCTCGCGATGTCCACCCCCCTTTACGAGCTGTTCATGGACTGCACTGTCCGTAAAGACTATTTCGAGAGCAAGGGGAAGGAAGGAAAGGCTCTGGAATCCGAGTGGCAAGACAAGGCCAAGTTGTTCGCCAAAGGCCTTTCAGCCGAGATGGGAGGCGACGGGGAGAACTACTGGAAAATGATCCAGAAAGGACGCAAGGAAGGAGCGAGGTATCTCCGGCTCGGCCATCCCGTGGACAGGGAGACCTTGCTGCGTCTCCAGAAACTGCCTCTTATGGAAGAGGGCCAGTACAAGAGCGGGATCATAGTAAGGAAGAAAGACACCAGGCAGTACCCTTACGGGAAACTCGCCATGAGGACTATCGGCTACGTCAAGGACAACAGCAACTCCAACGGTAACAACCACATAGGACTTGAGGGGAAATATGACTATGTCCTCCATGGCAAAGAAGGCGAGATGTGGCTCAGGCCCACCGACAACAGGGAAAGGATCCAGAACTATGACAGCCTTTACGTCAAGCCCGAGGACGGTCTGGACGTCAGGACAACCCTTGACATCACGATGCAGGACATCGTGGACAAGGCCTTGCGCAGGCAGATTGAAGACAATAAGGCGATCGAGATGGGATGCGCCATCATCATGGATGTCAAGACCGGAGCTATCCGCTCAATGGTCAACCTCATGAGGGACTCCACCGACTGGAGCCTGAACGAGACATTCAACATGGCCATAGGCCTCAATTCCGAACCAGGTTCTGTCTTCAAGGCCACGACGCTGATGACAGCCCTGGAAGATGGTGTGATCCAATCACTTGACGACAGGATTCCGACCAACAACGGTATAATTCCGGGATATCCCCAGGACGACCACGTCATCGGAATGAAGGACATCTCCATCCTCCACGGTTTCGAGATCTCCTCTAACTACGTTTTCAGGTACCTTGCCGTCAAGAATTACGCGGAGAATCCTAAGAAGTTCCTTGACAAACTTTATCTCTACAAGCTGGGCCAGGCCTTCGATTTTGATTTGGACGGACTCAGGGAACCCGAGATTCCGAACCCGGATTCACCTATGTGGAGCGCTACGGACCTCGGTTCCGTGGCCATGGGATATGCCATTAAGGAGACCCCTCTCCATATTCTCACCTTCTACAACGCCGTTGCCAACAAGGGCAAGATGATGAAACCCTATCTGGTAGAGAGCATAGAGAAAAACGGCGTGGTGAAAACCAAGAAGGGTCCTTCGGTCCTGAACGCCTCAATCTGCTCAAAAGCGACAGCGGACACTCTGCTCAGGGCCATGAAGGCGGTCACATCGGACGGAGGAACCGCCGCCCTGCGTCTCAAAGGCGCGAAGATGACTGTAGCGGGAAAGACCGGAACCTCCAGACAGGTTCTCTCCGGAGAGGAGATAAAGAAATATGGAATGAGCTCGCCCTACGTCACCAAGGACGGCAGTTATCACAACCTGGCGACATTCGTGGGCTTCTTCCCCGCTGACGAGCCGAAATACAGTGCAATCATCTGCCTGAAATCATATCTGATCAGGGGCAGCGTGTATGGCGGTGTGCTCCCCGCCGCGGCGATGAGGGAGATCGTAGATGCCCTTTACGCCCTCGATCCGTCCATGGGCAATGAGCTGGGACCCAAAGCGGTAGTGCCTAAAATGGCTCTTGAGACTCCCATGCCCTCATACACGGATCCTAAAGAGCCGGTGATTCCGGACGTCAAGGGACTTGGGCTCAAGGACGCTATGTTCATGATAGAGAACAGCGGGCTGAAATGTGTTTACTCAGGAACCGGTCATGTGACCTCACAGGTGCCCAAGGCCGGGCAGAAGGCGGCTCCTGGATCGACAGTGACAATTGGATTGAAATGAGACTTGAGAATATCATAAGAGACAGCGGTGTGATCGAGGTCAAGGGAAGGCTTGACATCGACATCAAGGACGTGTGCGATGACTCCAGGAAAGTTTCCGGAGGGTCGCTGTTCATCGCCGTTAAAGGTCACGGGACTGATGGGCACCAATATATCGGGAAGGCCATCGAGGCTGGGGCCGCGGCGATTGTGTATGAGGAAGATTGTCATCCTGAGCGAAGCGAAGGATCTGTCACCTTCATCAAGGTGGCCTCCTCCCGCCACGCCCTGGCGATAATGGCCGCGAACTTTTATGACAATCCCTCCAGGAAGCTTTCCCTGGTGGGAATCACCGGAACCAACGGCAAGACGACCACCGTAACCCTCCTGTACCACCTCTTCATGGAGCAGGGCTACAACTGCGGTCTTCTGTCCACAATAGCCAACTATGTGGGCACCAAGCGTTTCGAGACAGCCAACACCACCGCCGATCCGATCGTCATAAACTCCTTGATGGCCCAGATGGTTGACGCCGGATGCGAATTCTGCTTCATGGAAGTCAGCTCGATCGGTGTGGAGCAGGAAAGGGTCTCCGGACTTGAATTCAAGGTCGGGATATTCTCGAACCTTACCCATGACCATCTTGACTACCATGGGACTTTCGCTGAGTATCTCCGTTGCAAGAAGCTATTCTTCGACAATCTCGGCCCGAAGGCTACAGCCATCACCAACATCGACGATAAACACGGCGAGGTGATGGTCCAGAACACCAAGGCCAAGGTGGTCACTTTCTCATGCAGGAGCATAGCCGACCACACTTGCAGAGTGCTCGAGGAAAGTTTCGAAGGAATGCTTCTGAGGATTGACGGGCGGGAAGCCTGGACAAGGCTGGTCGGCCGCCACAACGCGAGTAACATCCTGGCGATCTACAGCGCCGCGATGGCTCTCGGAGCGGATCCCGAGGACACCCTCGTTGCCATCAGCAAGCTCGAACCGGCTCCCGGAAGGCTGGAGGTCATGAATGGACCCAGAAACATCTCTGTGGTAATAGATTACGCCCACACACCCGATGCCATGGACAACGTGCTCCAGACATTGAGGGACATCGATAAGGGGAAGGATCTGGTCTGCCTCTTCGGTTGCGGAGGCGACCGGGACAGGACAAAGAGACCCGAGATGGCCAAGGTGGCCGAAGAATATTCGGACAAGATCATCGTGACCTCAGACAATTCCCGCACAGAAAGGACAGAAGACATTCTCGATGAGATAAAGGCCGGATTCGGCCCTGAAGGCCTGGCTAAAGCGATATTCATTCCGGATAGGAAGGAAGCGATCCGCGCGGCCATCATGTTCGCCCGCCCCGGTACCATCATCCTTCTTGCCGGCAAGGGCCATGAGACCTATCAGATTATCGGGACCGAAAAACGTCACTTTGACGAGAGAGAGATTGTCTCGGAAGTGTTCAAACAGATGGAAATAACTGAAAAATAAGATTTACCATGATATACCACCTTTTCCAATATCTCCAGAAATTCGACATCCCAGGACAAGGACTTTTCAAATACTTGTCCTTCAGGGCGATGCTCGCCAGCGTGGCCGCGATCCTGATATCCATCTTCATCGGAAGGAGAATCATCAGCTGGCTGCAGCGCAAGCAGATTGGTGAGACCATAAGGGATCTCGGTCTGGAGGGGCAGATGCAGAAGAAAGGCACACCGACTATGGGTGGTATCATAATCATCATATCCATAGTGGTCCCCGCCCTGCTGTTCTGCGACCTGACCAATGTTTATCTCCAGCTTCTGCTCTTCACCACCCTGTGGTGCGGAGCCCTCGGATTCGCTGACGACTACATCAAGGTGTTCAAGCACAATAAAGAAGGCTTGCATCCCAAGGTGAAGCTCCTCGCCCAGCTTTTCCTGGGTCTGGTAATCGGCATGACAGTATGGCTCAGCAATGACATCGTCATCAGGGAGAAAGTGCCCGTGAAAGCCGGTGTGGCGAATATAGTCGAGAAGGGAGACAGGGACGCCCTCGATGTGGACTCCGAGACTCTCGTGGCCGAGGACGCCGGATGGCAGATGGAGAATGTCGTGAAGAGCACAAAAACCACCATCCCGTTCGTGAAAGACAACGAGTTCGACTACAAATGGCTCTCCCCCTTCAAGGGCAGATGGGGATGGTACTGCAAATGGGCGATCTACGTCCTGATGATAGTGATCGTCATCACGGCTTGCTCCAACGGAACCAATCTCACCGACGGCATGGATGGCCTCGCCGCGGGGACAAGCGCCATTGTCGGAGTGGTGCTCGGTATTCTGGCCTGGGTTGGAGGCAACCTGGTCAATTCCGACTACTTGAATATAATGTACATCCCAGGGAGTGGAGAGATAGCTGTGTTCATGGCCGCGTTTGTCGGTGCCTTGATGGGATTCCTGTGGTACAACTCTTACCCCGCCCAGGTTTTCATGGGCGACACAGGCAGCCTCACGATCGGAGGTATCATCGGCGTGGGAGCTGTTCTTATGCGCAAGGAACTCCTCCTTCCCATCCTTTGCGGAATATTCCTGGTGGAGTCCCTGTCCGTCATCATGCAGAGGTATTATTTCAAATACACGAAGAAGAAATATGGCGAGGGACGCAGGATATTCAAAATGAGTCCCCTGCACCACCACTACCAGAAAGAGGGCATCCCGGCCCTTATCCAGAAGCCGGTCCATGCCATCCCGGAAGCGAAGATCGTAGCCAGGTTCTGGCTGATAGGAATCATTCTGGCGGTCGCCACATTGGCGTTGTTGAAAGTGAGGTAATAAGATAAAAATGAATAAAAAAGATATGAGCAGGATTGTAGTTTTGGGAGGAGGAGAGAGCGGTGTCGGAGCCGCCGTCCTCGCTAAAGTGAAGGGATTCGACGTGTTTCTTTCAGATAATGGCCAGATCGCCGGGCATTATGCTGACGACCTTCGCAAATGGGACATCCCGTTTGAGGAAGGTGGTCACACAGAGGATCTTATCCTCAATGCCGACGAGGTTATTAAGAGCCCCGGAATCCCCAGCACTGTCCCGATGATCCAGAAACTCGAGGCCAAAGGGACTCCTATCCTTTCTGAGATCGAGTTCGCCGGGCGGTATGACAACGCCAAAAAGATCTGCATCACGGGAAGCAACGGCAAGACAACCACGACTTCGCTTATCTACTACCTTCTTCAGAACGCCGGACTGAATGTCGGTCTGGGAGGCAACATCGGAAAGAGTTACGCCTACCAGGTGGCGACCGAGCATTTTGACTATTACGTGTTGGAAATAAGCAGTTTCCAGCTGGACAACTGCTATGAGTTCCATCCGGACATCGCCATCATCACCAACATCACTCCCGACCATCTGGACCGCTATGGCTACCAGCTCGAGAACTACGTCAAGGCGAAGTTCAGGATCACCCGCAATCTCAGCCCCGAAGACTGCTTTATCTTCGACTCCGACGACGAGATCACTATTGACCACCTGAACAAGATAATCCTCTCAGCGAAGCGCCTCCCCTTCACCCAAAAGACCGAGGTGGAGCAGGGTGCCTTTGTCAAGGACGACAAGATCGTCGTCAAGTACGAGGACGAGGAGTGCGACATATTCCTCAAAGAGCTCGCGCTGGGCGGAAAGCACAACATCTACAACTCTATGGCGGCCGCACTCGCTGCCAAGGCTTCCGGCATTGACAATAAGACTATCCGGGAGTCCCTCGCCACCTTCCAGCCTGTCGAACACAGGCTCGAGCCGGTCCTGAGCATTAAGGACGTCCTGTACATCAATGACTCCAAGGCGACCAACGTCGATGCCGCCTGGTATGCCCTTGAGTGCCAGAGCAAGCCGGTGGTCTGGATAGTTGGCGGAAAGGATAAGGGCAATGACTACGAGGTGCTTAAGCCCCTGGTAAAGGACAAAGTCAAGGCTATCGTCTGCCTGGGAGTGGACAACTCCAAGATCAAAGCCGCGTTCGGGGACATCGTCGGTGAAGGAAAACTCGTCGAGACACGTTCAGCCGCTGACGCTGTCAAAGAGGCCAGTAAGTTCGCCGAGGCCGGAGATGTCGTTCTCCTCAGCCCTTGCTGCGCTAGTTTCGACCTGTTCACCAGCTACGAGGACAGGGGTCGTAAGTTCAAAGAGGCCGTGAGAATGCTTTAGAATATTCAGGAATATGGCCCAAGAGAAGAAAAAAACAACTTTCTGGAACTTCTTCGACAACCTCGAGGGAGACAAGGTCGTGTGGATGATCGCGCTGATGTTGATGCTGATCTCCATCGTGGCCATCTTCTCCTCAACCTCGCAGTTGGCCATATCCCAGAACACTTCCAGGATGGCTATCGTCACCGAGCAGATCAAGATCTCTCTCCTTGGCCTGGTGTTCATAGTCATTTGCTACAACATCAGGAGCATCGGATTCTTCAGGATAGTCTCCCAGTTTGGCTACCTTGTCTCGATCTTTTTCCTGCTGATCCTGGCGACACACAAACCGGTCGGTCCCATTAAGCCGATCTTCGTCAACAGCGCCTGGCGAATAGTCCAGGTCGGAGGTTTCCAGCTCCATGTTTTCGAGGTCGTGAAGGTGGCCATGGTGATGTACCTGGCCTGGGCAGTGAACGCGTACCGCAATGACAAATTCATGATAGCCAACTTGTTGGCTACAAAATATCCTTTCTGGAGCAAACCTCTGGTGAAGAAGATAACCTACATCTACTTCCCTATCTTCACCGTCTGCCTCGGGATTATGGTCGGAAGTCTCTCCAGCACCATATTCATCGGAGGAATCATGTTCATCACGATCCTGATCGGAGGTATCAGCATCAAGGAGCTCGTGGTGCCAGGGCTCGTGGCTGTAGGTCTGCTTATCGGATGCGTCGGAATCAACGCAGCCTCGAACAAGCCGAGCGACCAGAAGCCATTCCCGCATCTGGAATCCGCCATGAACAGGCTTTCTACCGACAGCACGGAAAAGCGCATGGAGATTATCCGTACAGCGCCTCGCAACAGCTCAGAATTCCAAGAGGCGCTGGACAAGCTCAAGCAGCCATTCAGCGCTAAGATCGCCATCCACGAAGGCGGCCTCCTCGGCAAAGGACCTGGAAGAAGCACGCAGAGATATGTCGTGCCTATCATGTTCGAAGATTACATGTTCAGCTTCATAGTCGAGGAATACGGTTTGCTGGGAGGCATGCTCGTGATCATCCTGTACATAAGCTTGTTGGCAAGGGGATCCATAATCGTGCGCAACTGCGACAACCACTTCGCCAAGACAGCCGTAGCCGGATTGGTGATCCTGATCACAGGCCAGGCGATGATGCACATCATGATCAACTGTGACCTGGGACCTTTGACCGGTCAGACCCTGCCTCTTGTCAGCCATGGCAACTCCTCGTTCCTGATGTTCAGCGTGGCCTTTGGTATCATCCTGTCCATCAGCAAAATGGCGAGAAGGAAGATTGCCCGTGAGGCGGAAAAAGCGGCTCCACTTGTGGAACATGAGAGTGATAACGAGGTCAGTAGCCGCCTTAACGACCTGGAAGTACTTGAATCTGAGCTGCCTATCCATGACAATGACATTCCGGACTACGGAATAGACGACCATAATAACGAATAGGAGGAACACTGGTATGAAAGAACCTTTAAGAGTAATAATCAGTGGCGGAGGAACCGGAGGACACATCTTCCCGGCCGTCTCTATCGCCAACAAACTTAAGGAGATCAATCCCCAGACGGAGATCCTTTTCGTCGGAGCCAAGGGCAAGATGGAAATGGAGAAAGTCCCTGCCGCCGGCTACAAAATCGTCGGGCTGCCAATCACCGGACTCCAAAGGCAGCTGAACATAAAGAACATACTGAACGATATGAGCGTGCCCTTCAGGGTGCTGTCCAGCATCAGCCAGGCACGCCGCCTGATAAAGGAATTCAAACCGCAGGTGGCAATCGGAGTGGGAGGCTACGCCAGCGCTCCCCTGCTGATGGCGGCCACAAGGATGGGAATCCCCTCCCTGATCCAGGAGCAGAACGGTTTCGCCGGTCTCACCAACAAGAAACTCGGGAGCAAAGTCCAGAGCATCTGCGTCGCCTACGAGGGTATGGAAAGGTTCTTCCCGAAGGACAAGATAGTCATGACCGGCAATCCGATCAGGAGCGTCTTCGTTCCTTGCACCCCGGAGATGAAGGCGGAGGGAGAGAGGGAATATGGCCTGGATCCTACCAAGAAGCATATTTTCATCGTTGGAGGAAGCCTCGGAAGCGCCAAGTTCAACTCATGCGTCCGTAAATGGATCAGCGACGGTTGCCCTGGATCGGAGGGCGTCGATGTACTGTGGCAATGCGGCAAATACTATAAACCGGATGTGGACATATTCATGGAGGAGCAGAACATGAAGAATCCGGAGCTCGCTGCGAAGGTCAAATATTCCGACTTCATAGGCAGGATGGAACTGGCGTACGCCGCCGCTGACGTGATCATCTCCCGCTCGGGAGCCAGCAGCGTCTCGGAGCTTTGCGCGGCGCATAAGGCGGTCATATTCGTTCCATCCCCCAATGTGGCTGAGGATCACCAGACCCATAACGCCATGGCCCTTGTCCGGAAAGACGCGGCTATGATCGTGAAGGACGCTGAGGCCATGGAGAAGATGATTCCGACAGCCCTGGAGCTGCTTAAAGACCCGGACAAGATAAAAAGCCTTGAGGAGAACGCCGGGAAAATGGCTCTGCCGGACGCGGCGGACAGGATTGCGGAGGAAGTCTATAAGCTTGTTTAAGAGAGACCATGTCAGAATATTCAAAAATATATTTCATCGGGATAGGCGGCATCGGCATGAGCGCCATCGCAAGGTACTACAAGACCAAGGGTTATCCCGTGGCCGGATACGACCGGACACCTTCGGACCTGACCAAAGAGCTTGAGAGAGAAGGTATCAGCGTCCATTACACCGATGATCCGGATTATATCCCCAAGGATGTGGCCTCGACGCTTGTGGTTTACACCCCCGCCGTACCGGACGACCTCGGCGAGATGGTTTATGTCAGAGAGCACGGGTACACCCTGGTAAAAAGATCCAGGATGCTGGGCGAGCTATCCTCAGGGCAGACATGTCTGGCCGTGGCGGGAACGCACGGCAAAACGACGACCAGCACCCTTTTGGCCCACATACTAACGGAATCCGCCTCCGGATGCTCAGCGTTCCTGGGAGGAATATCCAAGAATTACGGGACGAATCTCCTGGTAAGCCAGACTCCGGTTTTCGTGGCCGAGGCCGATGAATATGACCGCTCCTTCCTTCAGCTGCATCCGACGGTCGCCGTAATCACCGCCATGGACGCCGACCATCTCGACATCTACGGGACCCACGAGGAATACTGCAAAGCTTTCAAGGCTTTCGCCTCTCTGGTGTCCCGCTGCGTCATAATCAAAAAAGGTCTGGACATCACTCCAGCCGACACGAAAGCCAAGATATTGACCTACAGCTACGATGACCCGTCAGCCGACTTCCATGCGGTGGACGCTAAACCTGACGAGCTCGGGCACTATGTGTTCGACCTTGTCCATCCCGGAGGGGTTATCAAAGGCGTAAGGTGCGGGGTGCCAGGATGGGTAAATGTGGAGAACAGTGTCGCGGCCGCGGCGGTTTGCCTTACTCAGGGTATGCCCGCGGAGGCCGTAAAGAGTTCCATCGGCACATTCGCGGGAGTGATGAGAAGGCTGGATGTCCATGTTGCAAGCCCCTCACTCACATACATTGACGACTACGCCCACCACCCAAGGGAGCTTGCGAGCGCTATCTCATCCATAAGGATGATGTATCCCGGAAGAAAACTCACGGCCATATTCCAGCCTCACCTGTTCACAAGGACAAGGGACTTCGCCGGAGAGTTCGCCGAGGCACTCAGCGCTGTCGATAAGCTCATCATGCTGGACATATATCCCGCCAGGGAGGAACCGATTCCCGGGGTCACTTCTGAAATAATATTCGATAAGGTCACGACGCCCGAGAAAGTTCTTCTCAGGAAAGAGGAACTCATGGAATATCTTGATAAAGAGCCGCTTGACGTGCTGGCGACTTTCGGTGCGGGCAACATCGACCGGTTCATCGGTCCCATAACTGAATCGCTTGAGAAAAGACTTGGAAAATGAGGAAAGGACTTAAGATAGCCATCATCGCGGCTCTAGCCTGCGCCCTGGCCTTTGCCATCCTGGTGATATTCGGGATGAACGGGGACAGAAAGCGCCAGCTGACCTGTGGAGGAGTCAATGTTGAGTTCGCTGACGGCTACAACTTCGTGACCCAGGAGGACATTGAAGGCTATCTGTCCAAAGAATACGGAGCTTACATAGGCCAGAGGCTGGACAGCGTGGATCTCGCCAAAGTCGAGAGGATACTCGACAACAAGAGCGCCATCCTTAAAACCGAGGCTTTCACGACCCCTGACGGAATGCTGAACGTCAAAGTATTCCAAAGAGAGCCGGTCATCAGGTTCCAGAAAGGCGGCAACGGCTTCTACGCCGACGAGAAGGGATTCCTGTTCCCCCTCCAGAGCAACTACACCTCGCAGGTGCCGATCATCGACGGAGACGTCCCGCTCACATTTGAGAGCGGATACAAGGGCGAGCCTGTCACGGACAAGGAAAAAGAGTGGCTGAGGGACATTATAACCCTTATCAACTATATGAAGAGTTCAAAGACCTGGTCAGAGAATATAAGCCAGATTTCAGTCAGACCGGAAGGGGATCTGGTGATGATTCCAAGGCAAGGAAAAGAGACATTCATATTCGGTCTCCCCGACGGGTTCGAGGAAAAATTCTCCAAAATGGGGAAATACTATACGAACATCCTTCCTGAAAAAGGTGAAGGCTTCTACTCAACGGTCAATTTGAAATATAACGGTCAGATAATCTGCAGAAAATAAGAATATGGAAGAACGGTACATAGCGTCTGTCGATCTGGGCACGTCCAAACTGGCGGTGTGCGTGGCCAGAATCCTGGGCAACGACGTCCAGGTGATTTACTACAGGGAGACTCCTTCACAGGGGATCCGGTACAGTTACGTCAACAACCCCGGAAAGGTGGAGGGAGTGCTAAGGGATGCTCTCACCCAGGCCCAGCAAGAGCTCAAGATCAAGATCCAGCAGGTGATTGTCGGTCTGCCGAGATACTATGTCCGCCAGGAAAGCGCCTCGGCGAGCATGATCAGGACAGATTCCGACTCCCAGATCGAGGAAAGCGAGGTCAAGACACTGAAATCCATGGCTTTGGAGGAATATCCGCTCAGCGACTCCAAAAACGAGGTGATCTACGGGGCGGTAGCGCAGTCCTTCTCCACGGAGGACAGCCTCAACGAGCTTGAGAACGACATCGTGGGTATGACCGCCGAGAAACTTGAAGGCAACTTCAAGGTTTTCATCGGGAGCAGACGGCACTCGATCAACATCGACAACGTGTTCAACAGCATGAATATCGCTATCGCCAAGAAGTACTTCACTCCCGGGATCACCGCAAGAGCCGTTCTCAAGGAGGAGCAGATGGAGAATGGCGTCGCGCTGATTGACATCGGTGCCGGAGTAAGCTCAGTGACCATATTCAAAGGAAAGATAATGAGATACTACGCCGCTATCCCGTTCGGCGGCAACAGCATCACCAGGGACATCAAGACCGAGTGCAACTTCTCGTTTGACCTCGCTGAGAACATCAAGAGGGCCTACGGAGCCTGCATGCCCGGAAAACTGTCAGCCATGGGTGAGAAATCCATCCAGATAGTTGATGAGAACGACGAGCCGACCGCCCAGGTGACTGTCAAGTACATCTCCGAGATCATCTCCGCCAGGATGAAGGAGATAATCGAAGCCCTTCTCTACCACATCCAGGCCAGCGGCTATGCCAGCGAGGACATCCTGAGGGCCGGAGTTGTCGTGACAGGAGGAGGCGCCGAGATAGTGAACTGCGCCAACTACATAAAGGATCTTTCCGGATATTCAGTGAAAATCGGATATCCGAGGAGGTTCTTCTCCTGCGAGGGCTGCCCTGAGGCCGGAGAGGCTTCCGCGGCTACTTCAATGGGAATGATTCTGGCCGCTAAAGCGGACAAGATGCTGAACTGCGTCAATGAGGCTCCGGCCCGCCGCTTCTGGACAGCCCCGAAGCCCAGACCCCAGAGTGACGATTACCGGTCCCTGAGCGGAGCCGAAGGGCAGGGCGATGGTTCAACTCCGCTCACCAACCAGTCCCAGAGCGACGACCATCGGTCTATGAGCGACGATTACCGGTCCCAGAGCGGAGCCGAAGGGCCGAGCGATGGTTCGACTCCGCTCACCAACCAGTCCCAGAGCGAAGCGAAGGATCTGGACGAAGAGAGGGCGCCCGAAGAGCCGGCCATCGAGGCCTCTGTGATCGCGGCGCAAGAAGAGGAAGGTCCAAGCGTATTCGACGACTACACCCCGGATGAAATCAAAAAGGCAAAGGACAGGAAGAAAGAGAGGCAAAAGGAAAGAAAGCCCCTGCCAAAGCCTAAGTTCACCTGGTTCAAGCATATTCAAAACACCATCAGCAAAGCTGCCGGTGACATATTCGACGACATGGAAAACGAGGAAATCTAAAAGAGGAAACCAATGGGAGAATTTGACAATTTCGATATAGCCGAGTCCAGCGATTGGACTCCTATCCAGTCCATGATCAAGGTCATCGGAGTCGGAGGTGGCGGATGCAACGCCGTAAATTACATGTTCCGGGAGAAGGTGGAAGGTTGCAGTTTCATTGTCTGCAACACTGACCGGCAGTCGCTGGAAGAAAGCCCTGTGCCGGTAAAAATCCACATAGGACGCAGTGTCCTCGGAGCCGGGACAGATCCTGTCAAGGGGCGCAATGCGGCTCTTGAGGCACAGGAACAAATTGAGAAAGTGGTACTTAACGAAGGTACCCAGATGCTCTTCATCACCGCCGGCATGGGTGGAGGCACCGGTACTGGAGCGGCTCCTCAGATAGCCAAGATGGCGAAGGACAAGGGCATCCTCACTGTCGCCGTTGTGACCATCCCGTTCGAGAACGAGGGTGACATGGCCCTTTCCAGAGCGATAGACGGTATTCATGAGTTGGTCAAGAATGTCGATAGCCTGCTGATCATAAATAACGAGAAACTCTACGATTTCTTCGGGGGGCTTCTTATCCATGACGCGTTCCCGAAGGCTGACGAGGTACTCGCAACGGCCGTGCGAGGCATAACCGAGATCATCTCTAAGCCCGGCTATATTAATGTCGATTTCGAGGACATCAAGACCATGATGAAGAACAGCGGAATGGCCCTGATGGGTGCCGGTGTCGGATCTGGCGAGAACCGCATTGAGGAAGCGGTCCAGGGAGCGTTGCACTCCCCTCTTCTGAATGACTTCGACCTCACTACGGCCAAGAATTTGCTGATCAATATCACCTGCGGCAAGAATGAGAAGGGTCTAACGATGGACGACCTCAAGGAAATCAACGCCAAGATTGGCGACTACACAGGCAACGTCAACAAATTCAAGACCGGACTTGTGTGGGAGACGGATCCCGAGATTGGAGACAAGGTTATGATTACTGCGATAGCCACTGGCTTCAAAGTCAATGACTTATCCAAGATCACAAAAACGGATCTCGGCAATTTGATCATTATCGGGAAGGATTTCAAGTTCGAGAAGAGCAATATGGTTGGTGCCGAGGATGTCAGCATCTCCGACCTGCCCTCCGGAATGAATATGATAGGGTACAACGCCGCGGACAACGTCAAGAGATATCACTTCGACATTGACCGTAAACCGGCTCTTGTCGTGTCTCCAGGCGAGAGCATCGGAGAGCTCGAAAGCGTACCGGCGATAAAGAGAATGGTAAGGCAAGAGAAAGAAAACAACTAAAGAGAATCAGATGGAAAGAAGGACAAGAGTAAGGTTCGCTCCCAGCCCGACAGGGCCGCTGCACATGGGTGGAGTCAGGACAGCATTATATAATTATCTGTATGCCAAGCAGAAAGGTGGAGACTTCATCATAAGGATCGAGGACACCGACTCCAATAGGTTTGTCCCGGGGGCCGAGGAATATATCATCGAGGCACTGACTTGGTGCGGCATAATCCCGGATGAGGGAGTGGACTCGAACGGAAAGGTCGTCGAGACTCCTTCAGCAAGGCATCCTCATGCCCCATATCGCCAGAGCCAGCGCAAGCCTATCTACAGGAAATACGCCGAGCAGCTGATCGCCAATGGCTACGCTTACTACGCTTTTGACTCAGCCGAAGAGCTGGGGAAGGCCAGGGCCGAAGCTGAAGCCGCTGGACAGACCTTCATCTACAACCAGGTCTCAAGGATGTCGCTGCGCAACTCCCTCACTCTTCCTCCAGCTGAGGTCGAGAGGTTGCTTGCGGAGACTTCTGACTGGACGATACGCTTCAAGATGCCCTCGGACACCGTCGTCAAGATGGACGACCTGATCAGGGGCCACATCGAGGTCAACACTGACACCCTGGATGATAAAGTCCTGTGGAAGAGAGCGGATGAACTTCCCACCTACCACCTCGCCAACATAGTGGACGACCACCTTATGGAGATCTCCGAGGTCATCCGCGGAGAGGAGTGGCTCCCTTCCCTGCCTTTGCATTACATGCTCTACAAGGCCTTCGGATGGGAGGACACAATGCCTCGCTTCGCGCACTTGTCCCTGCTGCTCAAGCCTATTGGTAATGGTAAGCTCAGCAAGAGAGACGGCGACAAGATGGGATTCCCGGTATTCCCTCTTCGCTGGACAAACCCCGAAGGAGAAACCTCAAGGGGTTACCGCGAGGACGGATATTTCCCGGAGGCTTTCGTGAATATGCTCGCCATGCTCGGCTGGAACCCGGGCGATGACCGGGAGCTGTTCACCATGGAAGAACTCATCGGCGCATTCTCCCTGGACAAGGTTCAGAAAGCTGGCGCCAAATTCAATCCGGAGAAAGCCAAATGGTACAACAGGGAATATCTTCGCATGAAGACCGACAAGGAACTCACCGATCTTCTTGTCCCTGTCCTTGAGGAGCACGGGATCAACGTTATCGACTGCCCCAAGTGCGCCCTAACGGCCGGAGCCGAGTTCAATGTAGCTGGCGGAGATTTGAGAAATCACATATTCACAAGGGATTACGTCCAGAGCGTTGTCGCTTTCACAAAGGAGAGGGCCACTTTCGTCCAGGACTTTTGGGCAATAGCATCGTATTTGTTCGTCGCCCCCGCTGACTTTGAGGCGTTCGGGATCAAGGCCGGTCCCCAGGTTGCTCCAGGAGCCGCCGACGCGAGGCCTGTTGACCCTCGAGCCAAGGTCTATGACGATTCCCTCACAGCGCCTTTCATCGCTAAGGATGTGGACAAGTTCTGGAAGCCGGAGATAGTCGAGATGGTTTCCAAGGTTGGAGAATTCGTCAAGACTTTCGACGGAAATTGGACTCTCGAAGGAGTCGGATCAGCGATTGAGGAATACATCAAAGGCAACGAGTGGCCGATGGGCAAGGTGATGAACGCCCTCAGGCTCGCCCTTGCCGGCAGTGCCAGCGGCCTCGGAATCGCCGACATCGTCTGGCGCATCGGCAAGATCGACACCGCCGCCCGCATCGCCTTCGCTGCCAGCAGGCTGTGACTTTATTCGCAAATTAGCCGCTACGGGCAAGATCCCTCACATAGGCACCGGAGAAGGCTTTGAGATATCTAGCGCTTCCGGAGAGCTTTCTTGAGGGTCGGGAGGACGTATTCGGTGTAGCGGACCATGCCGAGATCGGTGAAGTGGACACCGTCAACAGTGGCCTCGCCGTCGGTTCCGAGCATCTTGTCGCCCTTTATGTAATATATCCTCTTCTCCCCCGCCTTTTTCAGTTTCTCGTAAACCGCTCGCATAGAGGCGTTTCTGGCCGCCACGTCTGCCGCGGCCTTCTGGTCGAAGACAGTATGGGGATAATTGGGATTCTCTATAAACACAACCGGCACGTCAGGATGGGCATCCCTAATAATTCTGAAGAACTTCTCTTCTCTCTCATCAATAAGTGACGCATTGCAGTTGGGCACATTATCCAGGACGAAAAGTGACGGATTCTCAACAGAAGCCATCAACTCGGCGATCTCATAATCAAGCTTTGCGTTGCCGCTGAATCCGAGATTGACGACCTCCCTGTCCAGCTCCCTGGAGATAATATTCGTGAAAGCCATTCCCGGTCGGTTGGCGCAACCTCCCTGAAGGATGCTCGTCCCATACATCACGATCGGAGAACCTTTCTTAGGACTGTCAAGGGCTGGCTGATCGATAACTGAGCCTTCCTCGACTCCGATCTCAAGCTTCTTGACACCCTCGTAAAGGGAAAAATAGACAATATATTCTCTCATCACAGGCTCCATGTTGCCGATGACCATTACGTCGTTGAGCGTGTCCTTCTGAGGTCTGGCGCTTCGGGCGAATCTCCAATGGCCATCGATTGGATCCTGGGTATAAAGATCCAGTCCCCTCGTACCGGTGTCTGTCATGTGGTTCATCGTGGCGAGACCGAAGGAGATCCACCTCAACTTGATGGAAGGTGAATTGGAACGGAAGCGCACCGAAATCCCGGCCGAATGGTGAGCCAGTCCCCAAACATCCGGACGGATAACGCCTTCCAGCGAGGCCGGAAGCCGCTCGTAAGTGGCGGAAGTGTTCGGAATAGCCTTCCCGTAGATAGGGAATGTCGAAGCATCCGTGTAGAGATAAGACTTGTTTTCCTGCGCATAAGCCGCTACAGCGGAGAATAACAAAAAGCCCAGAATGGCCTTAATCTTGACTAATCGTTTCATGACATTCAAATAAGGATACACACAAAATTAACGAAAAAAGCCCAGTATCAATAATTATTTGATAACTTGCGGTCATGAGAAAGATTATTTTAGTAATAGGCATGGCTCTCTGTGTGATATCTTACGGGCAGCAGCGCCAGCGTCCTTGGCTTAAAGCTATTGAGGACAGGATGTCGGATGACGAGATAGAGATGCTCAAAGCCATCTATGCACCCACAATCGTCGCCACTCCCTTGGAAGACGCCAGACGGAGCGTATGTGTCATGCCGGACGGCGAGATCCGTTGCTATGGTTCCGTCCAACGCACTGAAACCAGCCCGAAAGGAAAAGCCGCGTACCTCTCATCCATTGACGGCGGTCTCACATGGAAACAATACTATTCCCGAGGCAATATGGGAGCTGCCACTTATATCCCAGAGAAAGGAATCTTCGTCACTTCCACAACAGATGCCGAAGGAACATGGTTCCTGATTTCCAAAGTCGGGCCGGAAGATCCGGATCCTGTCAGAGTCAAAGTGTCCTCCTTCAAGTTTTCCGACTGCTTCCAGCCAACTAAATCAGACTTTTCCGACCGGATTTTCTTCACCGGACAACGCCGTAACGAGCGTAATGAGTCCGTCCCAACTTTCATTTATACTGACGACTATGGGAAAACTTTCCACCTGGTCGAGCTTCCCCATCCTCCGAAACCAGAGATAGCGTATCCTCACAAGGGAATCCGATGGAGCAATGACTGTGGAACCGAGCCTATGGCTTGTGAACTCAGACCAGATCTAATGACTATGCTGATCCGGAACGCCACCGACACCTTCTACCAGTCTTACTCCAAAGATGGCGGCACGACGTGGTCTCATCCGGAACCTTCTGTATTTCAAGGATGTATAACCACACCATTTATGCTTCCACTCTCAGACGGAAGAATCCTCAACTTCTGGAACAACACCAGGCCGCTGCCGGAGCTGGACCATGAGACCCAGATGCCTCCCCTGGCCGAGACTGTCAAGGATGGGACATGGGAAGATGTGTTCACCAATAGGGATGCCGCTCATGCCGCCTTATCAGAGGATGGTGGCGGGACATGGACCGGAATACGTGAGATCTACCTGAACGGGATACGGAACAACGCTGACTTCCGATATGTGGGAGGAGTATTGTATTCGCTCGACAAAAGTGTCCACCAGTTCCAAGCTTTCGAGTTGCCTTTCAACAAGATTCTGGTTACTCTAGGGCAGAACCCTGTCTCTCGCCGCATGCTTATCTTCGACCTGGATTGGCTCAAAGAGACGGGACGGCAGGATAATTTCATCGAAGGGCTCGGAGGTTTGAGCACCTTCGTTTATGTCAAAAGTATCTCCGGTTCCGCCGAGGCATACGCCGGAAACGGCCACTGCGCCTGGAACCGCACCAATGGAGCCCTTCTCGTCCCTGACCCGGAAGGAGGCTACTCTGATGTCCTGCAGTTATCGAAATATCCTGACGAGCGCCTGTTCAACGACATCCAGGGGCTCACATGGAACTTTCCCGCCAGCCACGAGGGAGAGGTGGAGATAGGATTCTTCCTCGCTGAAGACACAATGCGGATTAACCTGACAGACTGCTGGTTCAACCCATGCGACCCCTATGTGGCGTCGCAGTCCCAATTCTCTATCGACCTGACAGCTGACGATGTTCCGTCCGGTTCCTGGCACACCCTCTTGCTGAAATATGATCCGGAATGGGTGGAGGTCAGTTGTGACGGCAAGGACGTTACCCGCTTGAAGGCAAAGAAAAACAGCCCTCTCGGGCTGTCTTATCTGAATATCCAATGCGTTAGCGATTCCTCCTACAGCAAAGGGACATATATCCGCCTCCTAAAAAAGAGGTGATGTGCTTTAGAACATGTAACGGACTCCGAGACCTAAAGTCAGGAGGCCGTTGCGGCGTACCTTGCCGTCTCCGAACATGAGGCGGGGACGGAGGCTGAGGGAAAACTGCAGCGGGAAATCGAATATATACTCGAGTCCCACATTGCCCAGAAGGCCCGCATAGACAACATTCTCGCTCTTACCATTATCCCAGACAGCTACACTTGCTCCTGGGCCCACATAGAAGCCCCACTGACCTTCCGGAGTCCAGTCAGGATGGGCGATCATGAAATTATAGACTCCGTCAAAGTGGAACGCCTCGGTGTTGAAGACATTGTCCAGTCCAAGCTCAAACTCAAGGAAATCGTTCTCTCCGGCGTAGTTCTCATAACTGACATCCACCCCGTAGTTTCCGATGCGGACACCGATCGCCTTGGGCTGGGCCGCGGCGACAGAGGCCAAAGCCACTGACGCCACAATCACAAGCAATAACTTACGCATACGCCTAAACCATTCCCGAGAAACCCATGAAGGCCATAGCCAGGATGCCGCAGGTCACAAGAGCGATAGGCACGCCCTTGAACTGCTTGGGAACATCGTTCAATTCAAGATGCTCTCTCAAGCCGGCAAACAGGATGAGGGCCATTCCATAACCGAGGGCGGTGGCGAAAGCGTAAACCACAGACTCACCAAGATTGAGCATGTGGGCGGCTCCACCTCCGAAGGTGAATTCCTTTGTCACCACATTGAGAGCCACACCGAGAACGGCGCAGTTGGTGGTGATAAGGGGCAGGAATATTCCGAGAGCCTGATAAAGCGACGGGCTGATCTTCTTAAGCACGATCTCGACCATCTGCACCAGGGCGGCGATCACCAGGATGAAGGCGATAGTCTGAAGGAACTCAAGGCCGAAAACGACGAGCAAGTACTTGTTGATCAAATAGGTCACCAAAGTAGCGAGAGTGATGACAAACACCACCGCTCCGGACATTCCTGTCGCCGTGGAGATCTTGCTGGAAACACCAATGAAAGGACATGTGCCCAGGAACTGGGCCAGCATGATGTTATTGACGAATATCGCCGATATTATAATGAGGAAATATTCCATAGCCTAGCTCTTTTTAGCGATTTTGTTGAAAAGGACCATCAGATAGCCCAGGGCGATGAAAGCGCCGGGGGCCATCACGAACACAAGGATACCGTCGCCGGAGATGAACTTCCAGCCGAAAGCGGATCCGCTACCGAGAATCTCGCGGACAAGACCGAGGACAGTCAGGCTCATGGTGAAGCCGAAACCGATTCCGAGGCCGTCCAACGCGGAGTCAACTATCCCGTTCTTGCAGGCGTAGGCCTCGGCGCGTCCGAGGACGATACAGTTCACGACGATAAGCGGGATGAAAAGACCGAGGGTCTTGTACATGTCGGGAGTGTATGCCTGCATGGCGAACTGGAGGATAGTCACAAAGGTAGCGATAACCACGATATAGACAGGAATATGAACCTTGTCCGGAACCACCGGGGCGATAGCGGAAATCACTATGTTAGAGAGCACCAGGACAAAAAGTGTCGCGAGTCCCATGCTCATGCCGTTAATCGCGGAAGTTGTGGTCGCCAAGGTCGGGCACAATCCCAGCAGAAGGACAAATGTCGGATTCTCCTTGAAGAAACCCTTCGTGAATATACTAAGTTTTCTCTTGCTCATAGCCTATTCTCCTTTAATGGTCTTGAAAGCTTCCACAGCGTTTTTCACAGCGAGAGCATAAGCCCTTGAGGTGATAGTGGAAGCGGTAATGGCATCAATATCTCCGCCATCTTTCTTAACGGAAAGAATCTTCTCAGCAGGGTTGAATCCCTTGAACTGTGAATAGAAATGCTCGTCAGAGGTGCACTTGGCTCCAAGGCCGGGGGTCTCGGTGTGAGACAGGACGGAGGTGTTGTAAACGGTTCCGTCCGGAGTGATTCCGACCATGAGGGTGAGGGGACCTCCAAAACCCACGACAGTCGATTTCACCGCATAAGCCTTGACAGAACCTCCTTCTGTGCTGACGTAATACTCGGAAGGCTGTCCGCCCACCTGGATTGTCTTGGCCTCGGAAAGCTCGCCTCCCTCAGGGAGAACAGCTCCGATCGAAGCCTTGAGAATGTCGGCATTGGCCTTGGCGATCGGCTCAGCGGTAAGGACATACATTCCTCCGAGAAGAGCGGAGCAAACGAGGCAGACCGCCGTCAGGCAAAGAGCCATATTGGTAAGATTGGATTTAACAGCCATAATCTAAGCCCTCCCGTATTTTTTCTGATGGAACCAATTGTTCAGAAGAGGAACCGTCGAGTTCATGATGAGGATAGCGAAGCTGACGCCCTCGGGATATGACCCGAAGTACCTGATCATCAGCGTAATGAATCCGATCCCTATTCCGAAGATAATGCCGCCCTTCGTGCTCATCGGACTTGTCACGTAATCGGTAGCCATGAAGCAGGCTCCGAGAAGAAGACCACCGGAAAGAAGGTTGAAGAGAGGATCGGTGAATTGGGCCGGATTGGCAAGCCAGAAAACGCATGAGACTGCCGCCACGGTACCAAGGATCGAGAGAGTGATCCAAGGCTTGATAACCTTGCGGGCCAGCAAGTAAATGAAGCCCACCAGGATAGCGATGGCGCAGGCCTCACCCGCGGAACCACCGATATTGGCGAACAGCATCTGGGAATATGAATACCCATGGCTGGACATCAGTTCGGGAACTGTCGAACCCTGCATGAGACCTTCCTTGATGACTCCCAGAGGTGTGGCTCCGGAGATCGCGTCCACACCAAACAAGCCCTGAGGGATCTCCCAATGGGTCATGTAGGTGGGGAATGAGATGAGAAGGAAGACTCGGCCGACAAGAGCCGGATTGAACACATTCTGTCCCAGTCCGCCGAAAGTCATCTTGGCGACTCCGATAGCGACCAGGGCTCCGAGGAATACCACCCACCAAGGAGTTGTCGGAGGCAGGTTCAAAGCGAGAAGGACTCCGGTCACGGCTGCTGACCAGTCGCCCAGGGTCGAGGCCTTCTTAAGGCAATATCTTGTGATAAGGTACTCCAGCACCATGCAGGAGAGTACGCTCACGGCCAGCACCAAAAGTTCTTTCCAGCCGTAGAAAACGACTGAGACGACCACTGCCGGCAGCAGGGCGATCACGACATCCCTCATGAGAACCTTCGTGGTTGTCGTCGAGTGGATGTGAGGGTTAGGTGAAACCAATATCTTGTCCATACGTTATTCTGTTTTAGCTTTCGCTGCCTCGGCAGCGGCCTTGGCGGCCGCGGCGCGGGCTCTCATTATACCCATGACTTGTCCCCTGGCCTGGCTGATCACGTCAAGAAGAGGGATTCCAGCGGGGCAGGAATACAGGCAGCAACCGCACATGATGCAGTCCTGCACGGCATTGGCCTCCAATGCGTCAGTGTCACCTGCCTTGGCCAGACGATTCAGGAGGAACGGCTCCAGACCCATAGGGCAGGCGTCAGCGCACTTTCCGCAGCGGATACAGCTGCTCTCAGGCATCCTCTTGGTCTGCTCCCTTGTGAGGAACAGGAGTCCTCCGGTACCCTTCATCGTGGCGGCCTCGAGGTTAGCGATGGATTTACCCATCATCGGGCCGCCGCTGATAACTTTAGCCGCATCCTTCGGGACACCTCCGAGATAATCTATCACATAGTTGAGGGGAGTTCCGACCCTGACAATCAGGTTAGCCTGCTTGGGGAAGCACTCTCCTGTCACTGTGACTGAGTTGTCAATCAGGGGCTTATTCTTCTGGACAGCCTCATAGACAGCAAGGGCTGTGCAGACATTGTCAACGACAGCGCCAACGTCTATAGGCAAACCACCGGACTTGACCTGACGGTGCATCACAGCATCAATGAGCTGTTTCTCACCACCTTCCGGATATTTCTTCATAAGAGACAGCACCTCGATCCCGGAATATTCAGGTCCCTTGGCCTTGAGGGACTCGACGACCTTCGTTATATGCTCGATAGCCTCAAGCTTGTTGTCCTCAATAGCGATGGTAGCCTTGGCAACTCCGAGAGCCTTCTTGATGATAGCGGTACCGACAACGACCTGCTCACCTTTCTCCAGGAGGGTCCTGAAATCGGAAGTGAGGTAAGGCTCGCATTCGCAACCGTTGATTATCAGCATCTCACAGGTCTTTCCAGGAGGCGGGCTGAGTTTGACATGTGTGGGGAACGTGGCACCTCCAAGGCCAACGACACCACCGAGCTTTATCTTCTCGATGATAGCCTTCGGATCTTGGGGAATATCCGTCACCAACGTGTCTGTGCGGTCGATGTCCTCCATCCACTCGTCACCTTCGACAGCGATCTCCACAACCATCTGGTTGTTACCAGAGAGATCCTTCCTCGGACCGATGGACTTGACAGTACCGGAGACTGATGAGTGAATATATGCCGACATGAAAGCGCCGGGCTCGGCGATCACCTGACCGACTTTGACTTTATCACCCACGGCCACAACAGGTTTCGCCGGAGCACCAATATGCTGTGACAGAGCTATATAGACTGTCGGAGCTATCGGCAGATACTCCAGTTTGCAGTCTCTGGATATCTTGGAATCAGCGGGATGGACTCCGCCTATCGAGAATGTTCTTCTAGCCATTGCTTTCCTCCTTTTTTACTTCAGCGACCTTAGCTGCCTCAGCCGCCGCCGCGGCCGCGGCGGCCTCCCTGGCCTTCTTCTGGCGCTCAAGGATCCTGGCCTTCACGACCTCCTTGTCGAGCGGCTTAGGGAAATTCACTCCGTGGATGGCCCCGGTAGGACACATCGCCTCGCACTCACGGCAGAGCTTGCACTTCTCGAAGTCAATGTAAGCGACATTGTTCTCGAGAGTAATGGCGTCATGAGTACAGGTCTTCTGGCAGATTCCGCAACCGATGCAAGCGTTGGCGCAAGCTTTCTTGACGGAAGGGCCCTTATCCTTGTTGACGCAGGAGACATATTCACGCATCCCCCTGGGTCCCTTCTTCCTAAGCTCGATAATGGCCTTGGGGCAAGCCTTGGCGCAAGCTCCGCAGGCGGTACATTTCTCCTCGTCCACGACCGGAAGGCCAGTGACGGGATCCATGGATAGGGCTCCGAACTTGCACGCGGCCACGCAATCCCCGCAACCGAGGCATCCGAAGGAGCACCCGGTGTCGCCGGCATACAGCGAAGCCTTCACCTTGCAGGAGATGGACCCGTCGTACTCACTGGTCCTGGGCCTTGCCTCACAAGTGCCGTTGCAGCGAACCACAGCCACCATGGGAGCCTTCTCCTTAACCTCGTAGCCAAGAATCTCAGCCACTTTCTTCATCGTCTCGTTGCCTCCCACAGGACAATAGTGATTGTCCAGATTGGGAGCCTTCACCGCTGAGTCGGCGAAAGCATGGCAACCAGCAAAACCGCAGCCACCGCAATTCGCCCCGGGCATTGCCTTTTCCACCAGCTCGATGCGAGGATCCTCAACGACCTTGAAGCGTTGCGCGACAAGGTAGAGGGTCAACGCGAGCAGCAGGCCGAGACCCGAAATGATCGCGATGGTCCAAATAATAGTTGTTGTCATAAATATTTATGTGATTTTATCTTTTCCTGATATAAAACTCATAGCCCTCGGCAAGGTGGTCCCGGCAGAGGAACAACACAAGATAGTACGCGGCGACGCCAAGGATGGACAACCCACCAGTGGCAAGCTCGCCGAATCCAATCTTAGGCAAAGATAATATTAAAATCAGTAATATCAGCGCGGGAAGTGCGTAAGAAAGCAGAACTGCCTTCATGCCGGCCTTCCGGGCAAGACAGACTTCCACTTCTTGGCCTATCTGATAGTCAGTGACGCCCCTGACCGGGACATCCACAATCTTCTTTTTTATCTCGGAAACGCCGCAAAGACCAGCGGCATGACATGAGGCGCAGGCGGACTCGGAGACAATCTCCACACTGACGGACTCGTTATTGAAGGCTATGATCCTGCCTTTATGAGAAACCGCCTCAGCCATCACTTAACGATGCTTGAGAAGGGATGTTTGAGTCCGGAGGCATCGTAAAGGCGGCCCCGCACCTGACCTATCTTTAAAGGAGCGACGAAATACACGGGAATCCTGTTGCCGTCATCCGTCAACCAGGCGTAAAGATCGCTTTCCCCGTCGAAGGTCTCTCCTTTCGGCATCTCGAAGCCGAATTTGTGACACCTCACGACGCCCTTGCCGGAAATCTTACGCTCCTCTATGCCATAGTACCGGAAATAGATATTCCTGATATGGTGATCGCAAGCGTAGGTCATCGGATATCGTCCGCCGGGAGTGAGCTTGGAAGCGTCCATGTTACGGATGAGGAAAAGCATGGTGGCGATGTCGTAAGTACACTCATCCTTAGGAAGTTCCACAGTGAACTCTCCTTTCCTGGAGTTATTGATCAGAGCCTCTATATGGTTCTGTTTGTAGGTGTAAAGGTTGGTACACCAGTACCCGCCCTCACGGCAGTCCCTGGTGAACTTCATCGGCTGGAACCCGTCGCAAGTGAACCAGCAGTCAAAGTCTTCCTTAAGTTTGAAGACCGACTCGTACACTTTCTGGGTCTTGCCCCTGAGAGAACCATGATAGCAGCTCTTACCGTTCAAGACAGTAGAGTCCACTTTCAATGTGGCCTGGGCGACATCGGCGTTGATCAGTCCCCATTTGTAGTGGATTGTGAACACAAGTTTCTCTCCTCCCTTGAAAGCGAGATCCTTGGTGTCCACTTTGACGGGGAGACATTTCTTGCCATCAGCGGCACCGAGCGTGACGCAGGCGGCAAGCAGGGCGGCAACAGCCGTGATTGTCAGTCTAGCGAGTCTCATCAGAAATCAGGATTTTGATCGAACTCACTGTTCATTGCAGATTCCGTGCCCATCGACTCAGCCTGTGCGGCGAGGGAATCTCCAGGCTCGACAAAACGCACCTGCTCAGCCTTGAAGAGCATGTCTATATCGCAAACCTCACCGTTACGATGCTTTGCTATAATGATTTGAGTGGTTTCTTTTCCGTCAGGTGTCTCTCCAAGACCCACATAGTCCGGGCGATGGATGAATATGACCATATCAGCGTCCTGCTCGATTGATCCGGACTCACGAAGGTCGGAAAGCTGGGGCTTTCCTGTGCCACCTGTCCTCTGGACAGCGTTACGGGAAAGCTGTGACAGAGCGATGATCGGCACATTCAGCTCTTTGGCTGTCGCTTTAAGAGTCCTGGATATGGCGGCGACCTCCTGCTCCCTCAACCCTCGCAACTCCACAGGTCCCTGCATCAGCTGCAGGTAGTCCACGATCACCAGGCGAACGTCCTTGGATTTGACAAGCCTCTTCACCTTAGTCCTGAACTCCATCAGGGGAATGCTCGGGGTGTCGTCTATGTACAGCGGAGCCTTTGAGAGAGCCGCGAGCCTCGTCTCAAGCTGCTGCCAATCCCATGGATCGAGCTTCACTCCACCTTTAAGTTTGTCTGCCGGGAGACCGGACTCGGTGGTCATCAACCTCATCACCAACTGGATGGCGGACATTTCAAGGGAAAAAACCGCCACCGGCATATTATGATCCACAGCGGCGTTCCTGGCAAGGTTCAACGCGAAAGCGGTCTTACCGACGGAAGGTCTGGCCGCGAGAATGATCAAGTCAGATTTCTGCCAGCCCTGGGTCACACGGTCAAGAGAGGGGAAACCGGAAGGGACTCCGCTCAGTCCAGTCTTGTTCTGGTTCTTCTCAATCTCCCTCATCGCGTCGTTGATGATGGATCCCACCTCCTGGACATCTTTCTTAAGATTGCTCTGGATGGCGTTGTAAACCTTGGACTGGGCCTCGTCTATCAGTTGGTCAACTTTGACGGAATCGTCGTATGAGTCCCTCAATATCTCGTAAGAGGCGGTGATCAGATCCCTCTGGATGCTTTTCTGTTTGAGGATCTTGATGTAATATTCGATATGGGCGGCGGCTCCGACTTTCTCGGAAAGACCGGCCAGGACAACCGGTCCGCCTATTGCCTCAAGATTGCCCTTCTCGCGGAGCTTGGCGCTGACGGTCACAATGTCCACCGATGTGTGCTCGTTCACGAGCTCCGACATAGCCTCGTAGATCATCTTGTGACGGGGGTCGTAGAAACATGATGGAGAAAGCTCCTCAAGCGCCATATCGACGGATGAGGGCTCGATCAGCATTGCTCCGAGGACAGCCTCTTCGACTTCAAGGGCTTGAGGCGGTTTGTTCCCCATCTCAAGCCCTATAGTGTCCAGGTTGACTGCCTGGGCCTTTCTCCTTGAGGATTTTCCAGGCTGGTCAGGCATATCTTTAAAAGTCTATTCGAAATCCGGATTGACGATGATCCTGCCGCAATGCTCGCAGATGATCAGCTTCTTGTTAGAGGCGATCTCGACAAGGCGCTGCGGGGTGATGGTATTGAAGCAGCCACCGCAGGAGTCCCCGTTGTAAACAGAGACGACAGCGAGGTGGTTGTGCACGCTTGCGCGGATGCGGTCGTAAGCGCTCATTGTCCTGGGGTCGATCTTGGCGGCGCACTCATTCCTCTTCGCCTGAAGTGCCTCCTCCTCCTTTGAGGTTGACTCAACGATGGTGGCGAGCTCTTCCTTCTTGGCCTTGAGATCCTCGCTTCTTACGGAAATATAATCCTTGAGGTTCTCCTGCTCCTCCTTCCTCTCCATGATGGCAGCCCTGGTGTCATTGATGGTCTTCTGGGCTATCTGACGAAGAAGTCCCTGATTCTCAATCTCTTTGTTGATGGAATCATACTCACGGCTGTTGGAGATGTCATCGAGCTGCTTCTGATACTTCTCTATCTGGAGGTCGCAATCGACAATGTTCTGCTTGTTCTCGGCGATAGTCTGGTTGTAGGCGTCGATCACAGCGGCACCCTGGGCAAGGCGGGCCTTCAGTTCAGCCACCTCACTCTCAAGAGCCTCGACCTCGGCAGGGAGCTCGCCGCGGAGCTGGACGATCTTATCGATCGCCGAGTCTGCCTCCTGAAGCGCATAGAGCGTCTTGAGTTTCTCCTCGACGCTGATCTCGGAGTCGGCGAAATTCTTTTGCAGGGAAACGAAGGTCTCCCTCTGGTCTATAGGTGTCTCGACTTTCTTGATTTTCTTGGTTGCCATAGTAGCTTTGAAATCTGACTAACTAATAATAAAAAACCGGATTACTCGCCCCAAGCTTCACGCTGGTACGGACTGCAAAGGTAGGAAATTTTTTCCTTAAGAGAGAAAATAATACATCGCAAATTTCCACTTCCCCCTCGAAATGGCCTATATCCATGACCATAAATCCTTTAGGAGTGAAGAAATGATGGTACGAGATGTCCCCGCAAAGATATGCCTGGGCACCCGACTCCATAGCTTTTGAGATCAGGGAGGATCCGGAGCCACCGCACATCGCGACCCGCTCCACCGGGATATCTAACGGACGGGAACAACGGGCCACTGAAAGCCCGAGACGGCTTTTGACAAACTCGATGAACGCTTCAGCCCCCATCGGTTCGGGAAGATTCCCGACGGCTCCAAGGCCTATTCCATCACCCTCCTCGTCAAGGACAGTGACATCCTTCAGGCCAAGACGCCTTGCCATACTTCCGCTGACCCCGCCGATAACCTTGTCCGCGGTCGTGTGGGCGGCATAAACCGCTATCCCCGCGGAAACGGCCTTAATGACTGTCTCTCCTGTAGGGTCATCGGGAGATATCCTCTTCAACCCGCCGAATATAAGCGGATGATGAGTGATAATCATATCCATCCCGGAGGCCACAGCCTCGTCAACAAGCTCCGGGGTGCAGTCAAATCCGACCAAAACCCCATGGACCTCCTGGTCTGGGGAACCGACTATCAACCCGCTGTTGTCCCAACTCTCCTGAATCGAAAGTGGCGCGAAATCCTCTATGGCCGAGGTTATATCCCTGACCCTCATAACGACTTCCTCACCTCCACCAGCTGGTTACGGATCTCTTTCAGGCTATCCAAAGCCTTCACCCGACCCTCAATCTTCTTTCTCTCCGCCGAGAGTTTCTTCGACGCTCCTTCAAGTGTGAGCCCTTGCTCCTTGACCAGAAGGTGGATCTGCTTGAGACAATCCACGTCTTCCGCGGTGTACAGGCGGTTGCCTTTAGCGTTTCTCTTGGGTTTGATGTACTTCGGGAAAGAATTGGACCAGAAACGGACAAGGGAAGTGCTCTCCCCCAGCAGATCCGAAACCTCTCCGATAGTGTAATATAATTTATCCATATCTGTTTTTAAGATTAGTCCATTGACTGGCCGGTGTTGGATGACATGAACAACATCCCGATATAATCCTCCGGAGAGACGGAGGCGAACATGAAATTCAAGGGATCAAGGCGGGCGGAATCTTTGAGCACCTCATAATGAAGGTGCGGGGCAAAAGAGTTTCCTGACATTCCAACTTGACCTATCTGCTTACCTCTCAGCACCTTCTGACCCTTATTCACTCTCGTGTTCTCAAGATGGGCGTACCTCGTCACATAACCGCCGCCGTGATCGATCGCGACAACGTTACCCAGACCCTTTGTGGAATGGTCAACATATTTCACGACCCCGTCAGCCGACGCGTAAACTGGTTCACCCTGCTGGGAAATCAGGTCAAGGCCCCAGTGGTCGGAGGGAACCTTATAGAAAGGATTGATCCTTTTCCCCACTGTCGCCCCGGTTCTCGCATACGAGAAATCACGCAAAGGATTGGTCAACGGAGGAAGGGACTTCACGCCTCCGCTGTCAAGAGCCGCCATAACAGTCGCGAAATTCGACTCGATACGTGTCGATGCCTGCTCCAGCAAATCTATCTTCTTCCCCACATATTCTATTATATCCTTGTCCTCAACCGAATCTATAACAGACAGCAACCCCTCGGGGTACATGCCGCCAAGCTCAGGGGAATCCGAGTTGAAAAGTTGCCTGTAGATCTCGCTGTCTTTCTCTTTCAAACCGTCCAGAACGTCTCCCACAAGGCTTTCCTTCCGAAGCAACTCGTCGTAGGTGCGCTGGTACATCTGGATCTCACGCTTGAGTTTACGCTCCGAGTCCGTGTTCACAACCAGGGAGAATACGATATAATACACAACGGCGAGAGAGGCGGTCACGAGAAAATATCTCATGGCCTTCCAGAACATCGACCAAACGGAACGGGTCACCTTACGGAACTCCATCCGGGTCTTGTCGAACACGTATCTCTCCTTGCCCGCCATAGTTATAGAATATTACCTGCGAGTCACAGTGAATGAGCGTCTTTGCGGGGTGTCGTCCTTTTCGGCGTTACGGCTTTCCACCATAGCGATATATTCCTGTTTGGACATCGACAGATCAAAATAGTTCATAGGATTAACCCTCTCTCCCTTGTAGAAGACCTCATAGTGGAGATGGGGGCCGCTTGCCCTTCCAGACTGGCCGCTCTCCCCTATCTTGTCTCCTCTCTTCACTTTCATACCCTCTATTACTGTCATCCTGTCAAGATGGGCGTAACGGGTCTTGTAACCGAAACCATGGTCTATGTCCACACAGTTGCCGTAACCGAAAAAGTCAAACGCCACAGCTTCCACAACCCCGTCTCCGGTAGCGTAAACCGGATTGCCGGGCTTCATCGCCAGATCCACTCCGGTGTGGAGTTTTGAGTTGCCTGTAAAAGGATCCGACCTGTACCCGAACGGGCTTGTCAGGGTGTATTTTGACGGGTCGGGGATTATAGGGGGAACCGCCGGGATGCAGGACACCATGTCCCCAGCCCTTCTGGAGACAGCGGCGACCTCATCGAAAGACTTACTTTGGACGTAGGTCATCCTGGTGATGCGGTCTAACCTCAACAATGTGTTTTTCAACGAATTCGATGACTCGAGACCATCCAGATATGAATATCGGTCCACTCCCCCGATGCCGGCTGTCCTGACTGACATGGGAATCTCGTTCATTCCGTAGATGGACCGGTAAATGTCGTCATCCCTGATCTGAAGCTCGTCGAGGTTGCTTTCGTAGCGGTCGAGCCTGGAGTTCATCAGCGAGATTTTGGCGTCCCAGCGAGCTTTCTCAGCCTTGAGCAAAGCGGTTTTAGGGAGATCCATCCCAAACACGGACGTGAACACCCACAGATAAAGCACCGACAGCGCCAAGCTGCCGGCCACAAGAAGGAGTCCCTTCAGGAGCTTCGATCGCAAGGACACTTCCTTGATCTCGTAGAGGAGGGTCTCCGGATTGAGAATATACTTTCTCATACCTCGCGAATATACCTTTTTTTGCTATAAATCGCTAAAATTGTTATAATTTTGCCATTTCCGTGCCAAACAATAACGGATAAGAGATGAACACAGCGAAAGAGATAAGACAGCAGTTCCTGGATTTCTTTGAGTCCAAGGGACATACAGTGGTGCCATCGGCTCCCATGGTCATCAAGAATGACCCCACCCTCATGTTCACAAATGCGGGTATGAACCAGTTCAAGGACATTTTCCTGGGCAATTCCGCCCCTAAGACTAAAAGGGCTACAGACTCCCAGAAATGTCTCCGCGTCAGCGGCAAGCACAACGACCTCGAGGCAGTCGGTCACGACGGACGCCATCACACGATGTTCGAGATGCTCGGCAACTGGAGCTTCGGTGATTACTTCAAGGAAGAGGCTATCGCCTGGGCATGGGAACTTCTCACCGAGGTTTACAAGATAGACAAGTCAAAACTTTACGCCACAGTCTTTGAGGGATCAGCCGAAGACGGCACCGAGATGGACGCCGAGGCGCTCGAGGCCTGGAAAAAACATCTGCCGGAAGACCATATAGTATATGGTAACAAACACGACAACTTCTGGGAGATGGGCGACACTGGTCCTTGCGGCCCCTGCAGTGAGATCCACATCGACCTGAGGAGCGACGAGGAGATCGCCAAGATTCCCGGAAGGGATATGGTCAACACCGACAACGACCAGGTCATCGAGATCTGGAACCTGGTGTTCATGCAGTACAACCGCAAGGCTGACGGTTCTCTGGAACCGCTTCCCGCCAAGAACATTGACACCGGTATGGGTTTCGAAAGGCTTTGCATGGTGCTCCAGGGCAAGGCCAGCAACTACGACACGGATGTCTTCTCCGGGATGATTCACAAGATAGAGGAGCTCTCCGGGCACAAATACCACGAGAACGGCAAGACCGAGGTCGCGATGAGAGTGATCGCCGACCACATCAGGGCTATAGCCTTCTCCATCGCCGACGGGCAGCTTCCATCCAACGTCAAAGCCGGATATGTCATCAGGAGGATCCTCCGCAGAGCTGTCCGCTACGGCTACACATTCCTCGGTTTCGAGGAGCCGTTCCTCTGCTCGCTCGTACCACAGCTCATCGACGACATGGGCGAGGCTTATCCTGAGCTCGGAAAGCAGAGCAAGCTGATTGAGAGCGTCATCAAGGAAGAGGAAATGTCCTTCCTGCGCACTCTGGACAGGGGTATCAGGATGATGGATGACTATATGGCCAAGAACTCCGACTCCAAGTCCATCCCTGGCGTGGACGCGTTCATCCTCTACGACACCTATGGATTCCCGATCGACCTCACCGGCCTTATCGCGGCCGAGAATGGCTACACGGTTGACATGGACGGCTTCAATGTTGAGCTTCAGAAGCAGAAAGAGAGGGCCCGCAATGCCACGGCCAACGAGTTTGGCGACTGGACAGTGTATCTCGATGGCGAGGAGGAGGCCTTCCTGGGATATGACAATCTCGAGCTCGAAGGAGTGAGGCTGATGAAGAGCCGCACCGTGAAGCAGAAGAACAAGACCATGATCCAGCTCGTTTTCGACCGCACCCCCTTCTATGCGGAGATGGGTGGCCAGGTGGGAGACACCGGAGAGGTGGTCTCGGCAAGTGGCGAGAGGATCAGGATCCTCAACACCGTGAAGGAGAACAATCTCACAGTCCACATCGCGGAGCGCGTGCCGGAAGACACTGAAGGGGCCTTCACCCTGAAGGTCGATTCCGCCCGGAGACTCAAGATCGCCGCCAATCACACGGCTACCCATCTGCTTGACCACGCGCTAAGGGAAGTTCTCGGCACACATGTCGAGCAGAAAGGCTCATTCGTCGGTCCGGACTACTTCAGGTTCGATTTCTCCCACTTCTCAAAAGTCACGGACGAGGAATTGCGCAAAGTAGAGCACCTTGTCAACTCAATGATAAGGAGCGACTTCCAGCTTGAGGAGAAAAGAGATGCCACCATGGAGGAAGCCATGGGTATGGGCGCTATCGCCCTGTTCGGAGAAAAATATGGCGACCGTGTCAGAGTCGTGCGGTTCGGCGAGTCGGTCGAGCTCTGCGGAGGCACACACGCCGCCTCCACAGGTCGGATCGGTTTCTTCAAGATCGTGTCCGAATCGGCTATCGCCGCCGGAGTCCGCAGGATTGAGGCCCTGACCGGTGAGGCCGCCGAGAACCTGCTGGACACTGTGTCTGACACTCTCAGAGGCATTAAAGAGATGTTGAACAACGCCCCTGACGTGACGGCAGCGGTCACCAAGATGCTCTCCGAGAACTCCGATGCGAGAAAGAAACTTGAGGAATATGCCAAAGAGAAGGCCGCTGCGTTCGCCAAGTTCCTATCCGAGAATTCCGAGAGCGTCAATGGTATAAATATTGCGACTTTCAACCGCGACACGGATCCCGCCATGTTCAGGGAGGCTGCCGCTAAACTCCAGAAGGAAGTCACCAATTTCGCGCTTGTCGCCGCTTACGAGCATGAAGGCAAGCCGCAACTCCTGCTGATGTACTCGGCTGACCTTGTCGCCGCCGGTCATAACGCCGCCACCGACATCAAGGAAGCCGCCAAGTTTATCCAAGGTGGAGGCGGCGGACAGCCTTTCCTCGCTACAGCCGGCGGAAGGAACACTGAAGGACTGAAGCAAGCCCTGGACAAGATGGTGGAGATTGTCACCAGATAAATGAAGAAGATCGACAAGTTCATACTGACCTCTTTCATAGGACCATTTTTCATGATCCTGCTTGTCGTCATCTTCATCCTGATGATGCAGACCCTATGGGTCTATATTGACGAATTGGTCGGTAAAGGCTTGGACTTCAAGATTATAGCCGAATTCCTCTTCTGGGGTAGCTGCACCATCCTCCCCCTCGCTCTCCCATTGGCGACCTTGCTCGCTTCCATGATGACCATAGGTAACATGGGAGAGAACAACGAGCTCCTGGCCCTTAAGGCGGCAGGTGTGTCCGTCTCAAGGGTGATGGCTCCGGTCATGATCGCCTCGGTTTTCATCAGCATTGGCACCTATTTCGCTCTGAATGAACTTGTTCCTGTCGCCTACAACCAGATCTACACCCTCCGGGACGACATCAAGAGAACCAAGAACGAGATCAAGATTCCGGACGGTGTCTTTTACGACGGAGTGGACGGGTATGTCCTCAGGGTCGAGGAGACAGACAAAAACGGTATCATGAACGGGGTCATGCTATATGACCACAACGGCAAGGGAAACACGAGACTCACAATAGCGGACTCCGCTGAGATCAGGATGTCCAAGGACAAATCCTACCTCACCATCAAGATGTACGATGGGACCAACTACCAGGAAACCAATGAGAAAGATGGCAGGAAAGAGTCCCACCAGCTCCAGAAGATCAACTTCTCCAAGCAGGAGATGGTTGTGACTCTCGAGAATTACGCGTTCCAGAAATCCGACAGCGCCCGTTTCGGCGACCAGGTCAGGACGCTTCCCTTGTGGAGACTCAAAGAGGAGAAAGTACGACTGGAGGAAGAGAGGGACAGCGTCAAATCATTCCAGCTGATGACCACCGCAGCCTCGTATCTCTTCAACTTGAGAGATCAGCTCGACACGACGGCATCCGGAATAACACGGAACTTCGAGGATAAGGACTATCTCAGTTTCAAAGATGACCAGTCCACCTTACAGGCTCTCGAAAGGGCGGCGAACTCGGCTAGCCAGTTCCAATCCAACATTGAGAGTTACGAGTTCGGAGCTTTCGACTACACTGTGAAGCTCCGCTGGACCGCTCTTGAGTTCCTGAGGCGTTACGGCCAGGCCATCGCCTGCTTCATAATGTTCTTCATTGGCGCTCCATTGGGCGCGTTGATAAGGAAAGGCGGGCTTGGAGTCTCTGCTATCGTGGCCATTCTCTTCTTCGTGTTGTACTACATAGTTGACATCACCGGAGTGAAGCTGGCCAGGGACGGAAGCGTAAGCGCATGGGTCGGTTCGTTCGCCTCGTCTGTCCTGATGCTGGCGATAGGAATATACCTCACATCAAAGGCAATACATGACACTGACATGTCCAATCTTGACTCTATAAAGAACTGGTGGAGAAAGCTAAAGAGCACGATCGCCGGATTTTTCAAGAAGACAAGGATCATATACATGGGTACTCCGGAGTTCGCCGTGGCCCCTCTGAATGCTCTTCTTGAGAAGAAATACAATGTAGTGGCCGTCGTGACCGTGGCTGACAAACCGAGCGGCCGTGGTCAGAAAGTGAACGAGAGCGCGGTCAAGAAGTTCGCCGTCGAGCGCGGAATTCCCGTGCTGCAGCCCGCGAAGCTGAAAGACCCTGAATTCCTCGCGCAGCTCAAGTCATATAAAGCCGACATGTTCATTGTGGTAGCTTTCAGGATGCTACCCGAGGAAGTCTGGACGATGCCCAAGCTCGGAACATTCAACCTCCACGCCTCACTGTTGCCCCAGTACCGCGGAGCGGCTCCTATCAACTGGGCTGTGATCAATGGCGAGAACAGGACGGGTGCCACGACCTTCATGATTGACAAACAGATCGACACGGGTGGTATCATCCTGAGACAGGACATCCTGATTGGGAAGGATGACACAGCAGGGGATGTCCATGACAAGTTGATGGAGATTGGTGCCGAGATGGTTGTACAGACCACTCAAGGTATCATAGAAAGGACTGCCGAGACAAGGGTCCAGAGGAGTTTCATCCAGGGATCCGAGGTCTTGAAGCCAGCTCCTAAACTCACGAGGGAGCTTTGCCACATCGACTGGAACGACTCCACCAAGCAGATCCACAACCTCATCCGCGGCCTCAGTCCCTATCCCGCAGCCTTCACCGAGCTCGTCAAAGGCGACTCCGCCCCCATCCAGCTAAAGATCTACTCCGCCGAACCTGTCACTGCCGCCGAACCTGTCATCCTGAGCGAAGCGAAGGATCTCACCTCCCTGCCGTCAGGAAGGGACGGTGGTTCAGCCGCCTCGCTTCGCTCGGCCCCACCGCTCGCGTCGCAAGGCGCCGCTCCGGTCCCCCCTCTTAACGTGCCGAGGGTGGCAGTGGCTTCACCCACCGTCCCTTCCATTACGGCTGAGCCTGGAGCGATCATTTCCGACGGTAAGTCGTATCTGCGGATAACGACAGCGGACGGAGCCATTTCCGTGAAAGAGGTTCAGTTGGCCGGAAAGAAGAGGATGGGCATCGAAGCGTTCCTTCTGGGCTTCAGGGAGCCGGAGACTTATTCCACAACTCCTGGCACCTCCAAATCTGAGATAGCCAAGACCAAGGTCCAGAACCAATGAGCACAGCCGTGATCATAGGAGGAGGTGAATTCCCCCGGAAGCCATATCCAAGAGAACTCATTCGCCGCGCGGATGTTATTGTCTGCTGCGACGGCCATGCCCTGAAAGCCTTTCTGCGCAACCGGGAAAGCATATTCGGAGAGAACTCCAGGGAACCTGATGCCATCGTGGGCGACATGGACTCGTTGAGCCCGTCCTTAGCCAAGAAATACTCCAAGCTCCTGGTCAAAATCGAGGAGCAGGACGACAATGACCAGACCAAGGCTTACCACTTCATCCTGAATAACTTCCCCGATGTGGACATGATCCACATCATCGCCGCCACAGGCAAACGGGAGGACCACACCATCGGTAATCTCGGGCTCCTGATGGAATATGCCCGCAGTTCTGCTACGCCCATCGACATGGTCTCCGACTATTCCACCGCATTCGCGGTCACAGACACCTGCGAGCTATTCCTTGGCAAAGGACGCAGGATCTCAATCTTCAGCCCCGACAACAGCCTTAAGATAACATCAAAGGGCCTGAGGTGGCAGACATCTGGCGTCGTTTTCGACAACTGGTGGCCCGCTACCCTGAACAAGACAACTGAAGATGTCGTAAAGTTGGAATTCTCCCATAAATCATTGGTACTCATTATCACGGATTAGCTATTTTTGATTATATTTGTCTCTTGCGAACAAATATCCATCTTAAAAATGCTTAAGAAAATAAGAGTCACATTGGCGACTCTCTGCCTCGCGGCCATCACGTTGCTATTCCTGGATTTCACCGGGACGCTGCATCATTGGCTCGGTTGGCTCGCCAAAATCCAGTTCCTGCCAGCTGTACTGGCTCTCAACCTCGTGGTCATCATCGTTCTTTTGCTGGTGACGATCCTCTTCGGAAGGATTTATTGCTCAGTCATTTGCCCCCTTGGAGTGTTCCAAGACGGCGTGGCGAACCTCAGCAAAAAATGCAAGAAAGGCAAATATTCATATTCAAAGGAGATGAAATGGCTCCGCTACGGAGTGTGGGTGGTCTTCGTCATCGCCTTAATCGCCGGGATCAATGCCCTGGTCGCGCTTCTGGCACCATATAGCGCATGGGGAAGGATCGTCCAGAATCTTCTCGCGCCTGTGTGGCAGTGGGGCAACAACATCCTCGCCTCTATCGCCGAGAAGCATGAGAGCTACACTTTCTACAACAAGGAAGTTTGGCTCAAGAGCCTTCCCACCTTCCTTGTGGCTATCGGCACACTGGTCGCCGTGGTGATCCTCGCATGGAAGAACGGCAGGACATATTGCAACACGATCTGCCCTGTCGGCACGACGCTGAGTTTCTTCTCCCGTTTCGCCGCTTTCCGCCCGGTAATCGACGCCTCAAAGTGCAAGAGCTGCCACCTTTGCGAGCATAAGTGCAAGGCGGCGTGCATTGACATCGATGGTGGAAAGACGATTGACTACAGCCGCTGCGTGGATTGCTTCAACTGCATTGACAATTGCAAGTTCGGCGCGCTTAAATACCGTTTCTCCTGGGGCCTATCCCGCCAGGCAGCGTCCGACGGCACCCTTGACCGCTCAACCGCCTCGCTTCGCTCGGCCCCACCGCTCGCGTCGCAAAGCGACGCTCCGGTCCCCCCTCTTAACGTGCCGAGGGTGGCAGTGGTTGATCTGGCCAAGGTGCCGTCGGACTCCAGTGCTCCGGCGGATAAGACCCGCAGGGCGTTCATGGTTGGAAGTGCCTTGGCGATAGGTGGTTCCGCATTGTCTTCCGTAAAAGCCATGGCTCAGACTGAGCCAGCGGATGACGAGCCGGTCAAGATCGAGGGCGAGGGTGGATTCGCCGACATAGTCCCGAAGATCGCTCCTAAGCGCTCTGTCGCCATCACCCCGTTCGGATCCGAGAGCGTCAAAGCGTTCTACAGCCATTGCACGGCCTGCCAGCTTTGCGTCGCAGTCTGCCCCAACAATGTGCTGCGTCCTTCCAAGGACCTTAAACATCTCATGCAGCCGGAGATGTCATTCGAGAGAGGCTATTGCCGCCCCGAATGCGTCAAATGCTCAGAAGTGTGCCCCGCCGGAGCGATCCTGAAGATCACCCCCGAGGAAAAGACCCAATGGAAAGTCGGAACCGCGAAAATCGCCCCATGGCTCTGTCTTGTCGATAACGGCACGGTCGAGGAGTGCGGCAACTGCGCTCGCCACTGCCCTACCGGAGCTATCCAGATGGTAAAGAAAGATCCCGACGATCCTAAATCTGTCCGCATCCCGTCCGTGGACGAGAGCAAGTGCATAGGTTGTGGCGCCTGCGAGAATCTCTGCCCTTCACGTCCTATCAGCGCCATCACTGTAGATGGTTTCCAGATCCACCATAAAGCTTGACAACACCATGAAGAATATTAACAGAAGAGAATTCCTGAAAAAGACCGGAGAGGGTGCCGCCCTTGCCGGAGCGGTAGCGGTCGCCGGAG